>Ga0302320_10023130_pt1 | contig 12213 bp, 9 predicted proteins | sample Bog_T0_3_FD_202130 | JGI IMG/M metagenome (GOLD analysis project Ga0302320, IMG submission 202130) | Peat permafrost microbial communities from Stordalen Mire near Abisko, Sweden - Bog_T0_3 | ecosystem: Environmental > Terrestrial > Soil > Wetlands > Peat | place: Sweden: Abisko, Stordalen Mire...
CCTGGGGCGCATCCCCCAGCTGCGCGACCTGCAGTACGGGCAGGCTTTGGACTACCCCACGTTGGACGTCACCATGGACCGGCGCAAGGCGGGCATCGCCGGCGTCACCATGCAGCGCATGAGCCAGGCCCTGATCCCCGCCACCACCAGCAGCCGCTTCGAGACGCCCATCTTCTGGGCGGACACCAAGCTGGGCACCTCGTTCCTGATCCAGGTGCAGCTGCCCCAGGGCTCGGTGACCAGCGCCCAGGCCCTGAAGGCCCTGCCCCTGTCCATGAACGGGGCGGCCCTGCCCGTGGGCGACGTGGCCACGGTCACCACCGGCACGGCCCTGGGTGAGATCGACCGCTACAACAGCCAGCGCACCATGAGCCTGACGGCCAACCTGCAGGGCATCGACCTGGGGCGGGCCAGCGCCCTGATCGAGCAGGCCTTGAAGGGGCTGGAGGCCGACAAGCCCCGCGGCGTCACCGTGCAGCTGCGCGGCCAGAGCAAGCCGCTGCTCTCCATGTTCAACGAGCTGGGCGTGGGCTTGGCCCTGGCCCTGGTGGTGGTGGCCCTGCTGTTGACGGTGAATTTCGAGTCGGTGAGCCTCTCGCTGGTCATCCTCAGCACCGCCCCGGCGGTGCTGGCGGGCGTGGGCGTGGCGCTCTTCGTCAGCCGGACCACCTTGAACATCGAGTCCTACATGGGCACCATCATGGCCGTGGGCGTGGCCCTGGCGAATTCCATCCTGCTGGTCACCTTCGCCGAGCGCGACCGCCTGCGCCATGGCGACGCCCCCCGGGCCGGCCTGGAGGGCGCCCGCAGCCGCCTGCGCCCCATCCTGATGACCAGCCTGGCCATGGGCGCGGGCATGGTCCCCATGGCCTTGGGCCTGACCGAGGGCGGCGAGCAAGCCGCGCCGCTGGGCCGGGCGGTCATCGGCGGCCTGGCCGCCGCCACCATGACCACGCTGTTCATCCTGCCGCTGGTCTTCGCCATGGTGCAGGGGAGGCGCAGCGTGGACTCGCCCTCGCTGGATCCCGACGACCCCGAGAGCGTCAATTTTGAGGAGGACTGAGCCATGACGACCTTCAAGCCGCGCCGTCTGGCCGCCGTCCTAGCCGCCGTGTTGGCCGCCTGGCCGGCCCTGGCCCGGCCCGATGCCGACGCGCCCGGCGGCCTCAGCCCCAGCGCCTCGGCCCAGACGCTGGGCTTGGCCGAGGCCCTGCGCCTGGCCGAGGGCAGCAGCCCGGCCCTGCAGGCCAGCCATGCGCGCGAATCCCAGGCGCAGGCCGACGTGCAAGGGGCCGCCGCGTTCTACTACCCGCACTTGGTGGCCGCGGCAGGCACGGGCACCGGCTTGGCGGGCTCGCCGGGCCTGGCACCGCTGGGCGTGGCGGGCGTCATCGGCTCGCCCTACCGGGCGGGCCCCAAGGTGGGCGGCGATGTCTCCGGCTATTGGGACCTGGTGGATTTCAGCCAGTGGTTCACCCATGCCGCGTCCAAGGACGCCCGCCTGGGCGCGGCCCAGCAGTCCCGCTTCACCCGCGTGCAGGTGGACCAGTCGGCGCTGATACAGTACTACGACGCGTCGCGGGCCCTGGGCCTGGCGGCGCTGTGGCATGGCGAGGCGGAGCGGGTCGCTTCGGTGTACAAACAGGTGCGGTTCTACGAGAGCGTGGGCCGCTACAGCGAGGTCCAGCTGCTGCTGTTGCAGGAGATGATGGAGCAGGCCCGCTTGGCCGCGGCCGGCGCCGACGAGCAGGCCCGCTTCACCCTGAGCCAGCTGGCGCTGACGCTGGGCCGGCCTGCGGCCGGCCTTCAAGTGCCGGCGCCCGCGGGCATCACCGAGGCCGACCTGGACGTCATCGCCGCCGGCGACGGCAACCCCCTGCTGGCTTTCGCCCAGGCCCAGGTGGACGCGGCCCGTCACCTGCAGGACGCCGCCTCGGCCCAGCGCCTGCCGCGGGTCTATGGCAACGCCAGCTGGGGCACGGTGGACAAGACCCTGCTGGTGCCCGATGCCGACTATTCCGCGTCGATCGGCGTGGCCCTGCCGATCTTCGAAGGCTTCCAGAACGCCGCCGCGTTGGACCGGGCCCAGGCCGCCACGCGCGAGCGGGAGGCCCTGCTGCAGGACGCCCAGCGCCAGGTGGCCTACGCTGATGACCGCTACGACGACGCCGTGGCCCTGGCCCGCCTGCGCCTGCAGTCCTTGGGCTCTCGGCAGGCCGCCGCCCTTCGCAACCTGACCCTGAGCAAGGACCGTTATTTCCACCTGCTCAGCCCCCTGTCCGACCTGCAGCAGGCCCTGGCCAACCTGACGGAGATAGAGCTGGAGCTCAACGCCAGCCAGGCTGACTTGTGCAGCGCCCTGGGCGCGCAGAGGCTCTTCAATGGCGGGACGCCCCGGGATTGACCGGCTCGCCCTACTTCAGCGTCACATCCACCTGAGCCCCGGCGGCGTCCCTTAACGCCACGGCCTGGGTGGCGCTCTTGCCGCCCGGGCCCGTCACCGTGACCTCGTAATCCCCCTTGTGCCCGCGCACGCTATAGGCGCCGTCAGCCCCGCTCAAGCCCTGGGCCTGGGTCCGCCAAGCTTTCAGCACCAGGTCCTCCCAGGCGGCCAAGGCCGGCTTGGGCGTCCAGTCGGCCTTGTACAGCGGCGCATTCTTGTTCCAATGGGCCCCGTCCCAGAAGCCCCACATCAGGAAGGCCTCCTCTTTGGGATGGCTGTAGACCAGGGTCAGCAGGTCGCGGGTGTAGTCCGACGCCAGGCCCAGGTCATCGATGTTGATGTCATATTCGGTCACCGCCATGCTCGGCCCCAATTTAGCGTAGCGTTCCAGGATGGCCCAGGCGTCGTCCATGCCCGTCAGGGCCCAGCCGAAATGCCCCTGCATGCCCAGGCGCTGCACCGGCGCCCCGCTGCGCAACAGGCTTTGGATGGTGCGCTCGTAATGGTCCCGATGTGGCGTGTCGCCGCCGCCGCCCGACAGGATGGCGTAGTCGTTGATGCATAGCTTGGCCCCCGGGTCGGCCTGGCGGGCCGTGCGGAACGCGTCGGCCAGGATGCTGGGGCCCAGGATGTCGGTGATGTCGTGGTTGTCAAAGGGCTCGTTGACCACGTCCCATTCGTCGATCAGGCCTTTGGCGGTGTCGGCGGTGCTGCGCACGTGCTCCAGCACGTCCGCCCGCAAGGCCGCCTTGTCGTCCTGCTCGCCGGCCAGGCCCTTGGGGCTGTTGCGCCAGCTGGGCCAGAACAGCACATGGCCGCGGAAGCGCAGGCCATTGTCCTTGGCCCACTGGGCGTTTTCCAAGGCCAGCGGCATGCCCCAGTCCGGGCCCCAGTCCCCCGCCAAGGGCGGCCACTTGAAGGCGTTCTCCTCCACCACCAGGTTGAAGAGGCGCTTCACCTCGGCCTGGTACTGGTCGCGGCTGCCCTGCTGGCCGTGGAAAAGGTAATCCCCGCTGATGGCCGTGCCGAAGCCGAAGGCGCTGCGCACCTGCTTCACCGCCACCTGCGCCCCCGCCACCGGCAGCCCATCGGCGCCGCGCACGGTCACCGTGAGCGTGGCCATGCGGTACTTCTCAATGCGCTCCTGGGCGGCCTTGCGCCAGGGGGCGCCGGCCTCGCGGCCTTGATAGGTGACCTTGGTGACGGGCAGGTCCTTCAGGTCGACCTTGCCGCCGTAGTCCACCACCGTGAGGCCGGCCACTTCGAAGGCCTGGGGCTGGAAGCCCATGCGGAAGATCACCTGGGCGTCGCCGGCGGCGTAGCCGTTCTTGGCCTGGAAGGGCACCCGGATCTGGCGCCACGCCTTGCCCGCGCTGATGGGGTACTCGGTGCTCTTCTCCCAGGGGTCGTGGGCCAGCTCGAAGACGAACAGGCTCTGGGCTTCGCCGCTTTCGGCCCGGCTGGAGACGGCCCGCATCCAGAAGCTGGCCAGCAGCACGTCGTCCTTGCCCACCGGCGTGGCGATCTTCACCGACGCCTGCACGTCCCAGGGGTTGCCAGCCGCCTGCAGCGTCTCCAGCAGCAAGGCCTTGTTCAACGCGCCGCCGGCGGCCAGGGTCACGGCCGTGGCTTGGCCCAAGGCGGCGTTGCCGCCCACCGTGAAGGCGAAGAGGCCGGCGGGGGGCAGCACGCTGACGCCCTCGGGCAGGGGCGCCGCGGCCGGCAGGGCGGTGGCCAGGGCCCAAAGGCCGGCGAACAGGATCGAGCGCATGGGCGCCTTGGAGGAGAAGGTTCTCAGGGATGGGCCTTCACGCAGCAGCCCAAGGCTCATTCTTGGGGATGCGGCGTGCGGGCGCAAGCGCGGTCCCCGCGGGCCGGCCGCCGCTTGAGGGCTTTTGCCCCGGTCCCGCGTGGGCTATCATCATCGCCATGCCCGACCCCATGGAACGCCAACTGGCGCTGTTGGCCCTGCTCGCCGGGGCCAAGCAGCCGCTGACGCAGGAACAGGCCTTCGCCCGCCTGCCGCACTCGTACCCTGAGGGCGGCCTGCGCGACAGCCGCCGCAAGGCCTTTGCCCGCGACCTGGAAGCCCTGCAGGCCTTGGGCGCCGTCATCCTGGCCGAGGACGATGGCGACGGCGCCTTCCGCTACCGCCTGCAGTCCTCCGAACAGGGGCTGCCGCGCGAGTTCCGGCTGGGCGTCGACGAGGCCCGCCACCTGCGCGCCCTGCTGGGCGGCAGCCTGGCCCAATCGCAATTGGCCGCGCCGGCCGCCGCCGCCCTGGCCAAGCTGCTGGCCTATCACGCCCCCTTTGACGAAGCCGCCGAAGGTGAGCAGGCTGGGGCCGGATCGCGTGAGCTGAGCGGCCGCTGTGAGAAGCTGCGCGCCTGCGCCGCCCAAGGCAAGGCCTGCACCATCAATTATCCGGACCATCAGGGCCGGGACGAGCGCCGCGACGTCAGCCCCGGCGGCCTCTTCTTCCGCTTCGGCCAGCCCTACTGCGTGGCGCTGTGCCACCGCAGCGGCACGGTGAAGGTCTTCGGCGTGGCCAAGATGAGCCAGGTGCGCCTGAGCCGCGAGCCCGGCCGCGCCCTGCCCGCCGGCTTCAAGCTGGCCGACTTCGCCAACCGCAACGCCTTCCGCCTGGGCCCCGCCGCCGGCACCGTCACCGCCCGCCTGCGGGTGCTGCCCGAGGAGGCCTGGCGCCTCAAGGAGCGCCTGCCCGCATCCATCGTCAGCGAGGACAAGGCCGGGGTGGTCGAGGCGGAGATCCAGGTGGCCGCGCCCGGGCGCTTCTTCAAGTTCGTGCTGGGCTTCGGCGGGTTCGCCCAGATCTTGGGCCCGCCGGAGCTGCGTCAGGCGTTCTTAGCGCATCTTGAGGCCCAGCCATGACGGCCCCGCGCTGGAAGCGCCAGCAATGGACCGTGGCCCGCGCCGCCGCCGTGCTGGCCGCCGCCGTGAAGCCGCAGGGCCGCAAGACCCCCAGCCTGGAGGAGCTTGAGCAGCGCTTCGGACTGGGCCTGCGCGAGCTCATCTTCCTGGCCCGACGCTTGGGGTCGCAGGAGGACCTGGGCGCCACGGCCGCCGACGCGCTCAGCTTGGACCTGGACTACCGCGCCGATGGCCGCCTGGGCTTGCACAGCCAAGGCGCGAAAGCGTTGACCCACCTGACCTTGCTGGGCCGCGGCGAAGCCCGCCTGGCCGCCCAGGCCTTGCGCAGCCTGGCTTTGCCGCCGGCAGGGCTGGCCCTTTGCCAAGCCTTGGCCGACCGCTTGGATCAGGCTGCGGGCTCCCCGGCCGAGGCCGACGACGCAAGCGCCGTCTACTTCCGCCCCACCGACCCGCCCGCCGTCCGCCGCAAGGTGGCGCTGCTGGCCGAGGCCATGGACCGGGCCAAGACCATCTCTTTCGAATACCGCGGCCCATCCAGCAAGAGCGCCGGCCGCGTGGCCGACCCCATCAGCCTGCGCCGCGACGCCGGCGCCTGGCGCCTGCTGGCCTTCGATCAGCAGCGCCAAGCCCTGCGCGTCTTCGCCTTGGACCACCTGGCCAAGCTGGTCATCACCGTCGGCGACAGCCGCCTCCCCGAACGCCTGGACCTTAAAGCCCTGCGCGCCCGCGACCTGAGCCAGTACCAGCCCAACGGCCAGGAAGTGGCCGTGACCCTTCGGCTGACGGCCGCCTTGCACAAGGAGCTCAAGCCCCTCTTCAGCGGCGCGCCCAAGGCGGACAAGGCGGCGGGCTGGGTGCGGGCCACGCTGAAGAGCGCCAGCCCGCAGTGGGTGGTGCGGACCTTCCTGCCGCAGTTGCCCGGCGTGCAGGTGCTGGGGCCGGAGGCGTTCGAGCAGGCGTGGAAGCGCGAGATCGAAGTTTTGAAGAAGGCGCATCAGTGAGCATCCGCCTTGGCAGCAAAGCCTTTTCGCCCTGTCCCTACCCCAAGTTAAACTCATAGCACATCAAGAGCTGGGCTGACGCCCACACCAACCTGCCTTTCCGGGCAAGGTGGTCTGCTTAAGGCAGATGTGGCCCCCTGGGGGGCAAAAGTACGGAAGCGTCAGCCCTCCTGCCCAAGGAGGGCTTTGTCATGTCCCAACCCGCGTCCCTGATCCTGCTGCCGACCATCCCGGTGGCCATTCTCAAGCAAGTGCAAGCCAAGCGAGTGGTCGAAACATCCTTTGGCGCGGGTCCCGGCTATTGCGTGGGCCGGGTCGAGGCGCATCAACCCAGCATCAGCTTCGAGGCCGCGCTGGCCATCTTGGAGCGCTACAACCGCATGATGCGCGCGGGCTGCATCGTCTTTGAAGATCGCAGCCTGCTGTGGTTCCAACAGAACACCTACGAGCGCTATCAGGCCAAGGGGAAGAAGCAGGCGCCCCGGCCGGGGCTCACCGTGCCGACCATGGAAGGGCCGGTGACGGCCTGCTGGGACATGGACCCGGAGGCGGAGCCTGAGTAGCGGCCAAGGGGAAATAGCGCAGGGATAGGTTCTTTTGGGCCTGTCCCTGCTTGTTGTTAGGCTGTTCCATGAACTCTGGGACCCGACTGACTTCTTCTTGGTGGCAGAGCATGCCTATGCATCGAATGGCCCATTTTCACAGCCATGGTCTTGATGGGCTCATCTTGCTGGCTTTGGTCGCGATCGGGCTGATCTTGATCTTTGAACGCCGGGGGGCGGCGCGGAAGGCGGCGGAGGACGATCGCCAGTTGCGTTTGAATCCTTGATCTAGGCAAGTACCGAGATGAGCTCACGTCCGACCTTTGTCGACTGGAAGTACCCGGCACCCGGCACCGAATACACGAACGGGAAGCTGATCCATTTCACGACCCACAGCATCACGGTCACCAAGCCCTGGCCGCCCCAGCGGTGGCAGCGCACCATCCGCCGCCCTTGGCGGCATGCCCCGGTGCGATTCTCGGTGATGGGCGGAGCGGATCAGGCGCTTAGGGGGCAGTTGGAGGAGGTCTGGGCCCAGCTCTTTGCCACGCCCTCCATCGTCAAATTGGCGGTCCGGGACAAGGAAGGGCGCTGGGTGACCAATCACGATGGGACGATCGGCCTGCCCTTCGAGGCCGGATGGCAAAGCCCACTGCCGCAGCTGGACGGGGAACGCCCGCCTTCACGCGGCCATCTTCGCCATCTCCTGGCGGATATCCAATTCAACCTGATGATCCCCCAGCGGGCGCGGGCGGCGGTGCGCAGCTTCGACCCCTCCCAACAGGCTGCCTTGCTCGGCCTGCTGCAGCGCGGCGGCGAGCCCGCCTACGACCTATTGCGGTCCAATCCGGCCTTGGCGCTGGGCTTGGTCAATCTGCCCCTCTTCATCCCCGGCTTGGCGAAGCCCTGGCGCAGCGCCGCGGCCCTGCTCAAGCATCGCCAGCGCCACATCGCCGCCAGGCTGGGCTTCCCGCCAGTCGAAGCGTCCGTCAGGCTGCTGCGCAAGCTGGGCAAGCAGGGATTGAAGGCCAAGCATCTGCTCTTCCTGCGGACAGCCCTGCGCGAGGACCCGGCCTTGATGAGGACGCTGGCCCATTTGCCCCGACTGGGCCGGCGGGAGCTGCCGTTCATCACCATGCCCCAGCTTCGCCCGGTGCTGACTCCCGCCTTCGTGCATCAGGTGGCGAGCTTGGGGCCCGATGACCGGGGCACCTATCCTCAGCTGGTCGACACGCTCATGATGGGCCGCCTGGTCCATGGCCCGGACTGGCGCCCCCGCCCCTTGCAGTCGCTGGCCCAGTTGCATCGCTTGCACGCGGAGATGATCGAGCTGAGCAGCATCGTGGAACAGGATGGCGCGCCCTTCGCTGAGCCGCCCATCCCCGGCAATGAACTGATCCAGCCGCTGGCCAGCCCGCGCGCGCTGATGCAAGAAGCCCAGGCCATGCGCAACTGCGTGGCCGCCTATTCCAGCTGGGTCCGCTCAGGCTGGGCCTATGTGTATCACGTGGATCTGCCGCAGCAGGAATGCACCTTGAGCCTGGTGCCAGCGGGGCCCGGGCAATGGCAGATGGGGGAGCTGAAAAGCTTCGCCAATCATGCGCCCACGGCCAGGGCGTTGAAGACGGTCCAGGAATGGTTGGCCGGGCACAAGGCAGGATACCTGGGCAGCCCAAGCCAGAGGATGGGCTAAGCGCCGCTCAGTCGCGGCCAGGCTTTCCGCAGGAGGCGGGCGATCTCGCCCAGGCTGTCGCGGACCTCAGTCTCGCCATAGGGGTCTTCCACATCGGTGCTAGGCTCCCCGGCCAGCTCGCCCAACGTGAACAGGCGCTCGGGGCCCGCGCCCAGCTGCAGGGCCGCGTCCTTGTGCTCGCGGGTCAGGGCCACTACCAGCACATCGCCGGCCAGCAGGGCGGGCGTCAGCTACCGGCTGCGGTGGGCGGGCGCTTTGCCGAAGCTCTTAGCCAGCGCGGCCTGCGCCAGATCTGCCAGCGCCAGGCCGTCCAAGGCGGCGGTGCCGGCCGAGCGGGCTTGCAGGCGCTTGCCCAGCTTGGCTTCCGTGATCATGGCCCGGCCCAGCGCTTCGGCCATGGCCGAGCGGCAGGTATTGGCGGAGCAAACGAAGAGCAGGGTCCTCATGGTCAGCCTGGATGACGGGGCCTGGGGGGCGAAAAGCCATTGAAAGGCGGGCATTCGGGGTCTGTCCCTAGACCCGGCGAAGATAGCCCTGTCATGCAAGAAGCTATCCTAACTCATAGCACGGACGGCGCCAGGTCCATCGACCTGCATCCCCTCCGTGTGACCCTGCACCAAGGCCACCAGAGCATCGGTGGCGCGCTCTACGAAGTCAGCCATCGCAACGGCCACCGGGTGATCCTGGACCTGGGGCTTCCGCTTTACGAAAGCCCAGGCCAGGCGGCCTTGAACTTGGACTGGGCCCGCTTGGCCCGCGACCCCGTCGCCGGCTTGGCCCAGCTGCGACGCCGGGGCATCCCTCCGCCAGGCCTGGGGCTCTTTCAGGACGAGCTGCCCCGGCTCTGCGACGGCATTTTCATCACCCATGCCCACCTGGACCATTGGGGCTTGCTGCCCTTCCTGCGGGACGGCCTAAAGGTCTACGCCCACCCCACCACCCGCCGCCTGATCCAATGGCAGTGCCTTTGGCAGGGTGTGGCGTTGCCGTGCCTGGACTGGCACGACTTGGAGCCGGAGCAGTCGGTGCGGCCCTTTCATGCCACCAAGCTGTCGGACTTCTATATCTATTCCAACCCGGTCGACCACTCAGTGCCGGGGGCGCTGAGCCTGGAGCTGAGCTGTGGCTGGCAGGGCTCGCACCGGCGCCTGGTCTATAGCGGCGACTTGCGCTTTGGCGAAGACCTGGAAGAGCGCATGAACTACGCCGCCAACTTCTGCCGCAAGACCGACCTGCTGTTGGTGGAAGGCACGCACTTGACCCCGGGCCACGTGGCCCAAGCGGGGCCCGACGAGGCCCAGGTGGCGGCGGCAGTTCAGCGGGCGTTGACGGCCCACGCCGGACTGGTCAGCGTGCAAGCGTCGGCCCTGCATCAGGTGCGCCTGGCCCAACTGCGCTGGGCAGCCCGTCAAAGCGGGCGGACCCTGGTGCTGGATCTTTACGCCGCGCTGGCGCGCAAAGCGGCGGGCTGCAGCCTGCGGGGCATGCGGGTGCTGTTCACCAAGGACTATATGCGGCGCATTGAAGAGCGGCGCCGCCAGTTCCCGGAGTTGGCGGAGGCGTTGATGGGCGCCGAGGCCCTGCAGGACTGCCAGACTCGCCGGGTGCGCCTGGCGCAGATCCAGGCCGAGCCCGGGGCGTGGCTGCTGGGCCTGCGGGCGGGCCTGCTGAAGGACTTCGACCGTTACGCGGCCCAAGGCTGGGCGCGTCTGCCGCGGCCGGACCTGCACATCCACAGCCTGTGGAAGGGCTACCGGCGCCCTGACGACACGCTGGAGCGCTGGCTGAGCAGCCACGGCGTGCCCGTGCTGGACAGCGGCGTGCATGCCTCCGGCCATGCCCATCCCGAGCAACTGCGCCGCTGGGCCCTGGCGCACCGAGCCGAGCATACGGTGGTGGTTCATAGCGCTCATCCGGCGGCCTGGGGCCCGGAATTCCGGCCTGCCAGCGTCCTGACGAGCCGGCGGCGCTACGCGAGCCAGCAGGCTTTCGAACGGCGCGGTTTCACTTTGCGGGATTGGGTGGCCGAGCAGGTGAAGGTGTTCGGGAAGGATGTCGGGCTGGTGCGGAAGAGGGCATTGCGGCGAGGGTATTTGGATGAAGAGGTGGAGGGGGCGTTTATTGCCTTACAAAAATCGAACACGACTTCATAATGAGCTGACAGAACTTTGTCTCCTTGAGGTTCATGTGGCTTCGATCATCGGCTATGGCGAAGATGCTTTGACTTTGTGGTTGCTTCAAAAGCATCCCAGTCGATTGTTGGGGCAGACCTATTCCAAGGAGCATACGCGCATCTATTACCGCCCAAGTTTTGGTCGCGGCGCCCATGGTTATGGCGAATTCGACTTCATCGTCCTCACCAAGTCCAAGATTCTACTAGGCGAATGTAAGTGGCAGGAATCGGCGGAGTTCGACGACGGAACAGTGACTCTTTCAGAAGCACAAACAGAGCGGCATAGGCTCTTTGAAGACATCTACTTGAAATTGGAGAACAGCAAAATGCGGGGGGGATCTCTTGATGCATCGTTGGCCGAATACTTGGAGCTGAAACCAGGCCAAACGCTGTTTGAAAACGTCAAACTTGTCTTTGAAAGCGCGATATCAAATGGCCTGCGGCTCGAGCATCGGATTGTCGCGTTCGTCCCGGATTCCGACATTGCCAATGTCGAACGTGAGCTTAGTGTTCGTTGGTATGGTAACAAGGGCATGTCGAATCCATGCAAAGGCATTCTTTGCCCATATAAGCCGTTGGAAAACGCCGAGCGCTTTCTTGAGATTACCTAGCATCTCATGCCCCTCCACCTGATCCTCTCCACCTCCACCGAGCGCCTCATCGACGACCTGGCCCAGTCCCTGGCCAAGCCGGGCGATGCGGCGGCGCGTCGGCCGGTGCTGTTGCCGTCGCGGCCGCTGGTCGAGCGGGTGCGCTATGCCTTGGCCCAGCGGGCAGGCGTGGCCATGGGGGTGGATTTCCTGCTGCCGGCGGCCTTCCTGGCCCGGCTATCGGAGGCCGTGGGCCTGCCGGCCTTGGACGCGGCCTGGTCGCCCGAGGGCCTGTTCTGGCGCATCCTGCCGTTGATCGAAGCCAAGGCTTCGCACCCGCGCCTGAAGGCCGCTTGCGCCGACCCCCGCGCGCGTTTGGCTCTGGCGCGCCAGGTGGCCGACCGTTTTGACCAGTACCTGCATTTCCGCCCGCAGATGATCCGGGCCTGGGATGAGGGTCACGCGTGGGCCGACCTGCCCCTGGACGCTAAGATCGATGAGAGCTGGCAGCGCGAGCTGTGGGATGACCTGAAGCGCGCGGCCGCCGGCACGCCGCATCCGGTGGAGCGCTTGGAGCAGCTGAAGGAGCGGGCGCGCACGGTGCCCGCCGGCCAGCTGGGCCCGGCCGTTGAAGTGCTCAGCACCGGGCCGCTGCCGCAGAGCCTCTTGGACGTGCTGGCCGCCTTCGGCCGCTCGGCCAACCACGTGCGCCTGCGCCAGCTGCTGCCTTCGGTCGAGTACCTGGCCGACATCGAGACCAAGAAGGCCATCCGCCTGCGTGGGCTAGAGCCCGACGACGATTACCAGGTGCACGACCTGCTGGCTCAGATGGGGCGCCAAGCCATTGAGACCTTCCGCGGCCTGGAGCAGCTGGAGGAC
>Ga0302320_10023131_pt1 | contig 12213 bp, 7 predicted proteins | sample Bog_T0_3_FD_202130 | JGI IMG/M metagenome (GOLD analysis project Ga0302320, IMG submission 202130) | Peat permafrost microbial communities from Stordalen Mire near Abisko, Sweden - Bog_T0_3 | ecosystem: Environmental > Terrestrial > Soil > Wetlands > Peat | place: Sweden: Abisko, Stordalen Mire...
AGGCTAAAACAATGCCCGACTTGCCAAGGATGATATATTGAGACAAGCCTCGGAAACATTCCCAAGACCCCTGATCCAGCAAGAACCCATGTCCGTCATCCCTTTTCCAGCAGTCGAGAACCTCGTCATCGTCGGCACGGGCTGCGCCGGCCTGACCGCCGCAGTCTACGCCGCGCGGGCCAACCTGAATCCCCTTATCCTCGAGGGCCCCCAACCCGGCGGCCAGCTTACGACGACGAGCGAAGTCGAGAATTTTCCCGGGTTCCCGGAAGGCGTCGACGGATTCCAGCTGATGGAGAACCTGCGCAAGCAGGCGACGAAGTTCGGCGCCCGCTTTGAGCAGGCCCTCGTTGCTTCGGTCGACTTCGCCTCCATGCCCCGCAAGCTGGTTTCAGCGGAGCGGACTATTCTCGCAAGGAGCGTCATCATTTCCACGGGCGCCTCGCCCCGCATGACCGGGATTCCCGGCGAGAAGGAGCTCTACGGCGGCAAGGGGGTGACGACTTGCGCCACCTGCGACGGCGCATTTTACCGGAAGATGGATGTCGCTGTCATCGGAGGCGGCGACAGCGCCGCCGAGGAGGCGCTTTTCCTCACCCGCTTCGCAAACCTGGTGTACTTCGTCCATCGAAGGGACACCCTGCGAGCCTCCAAGATCATGGCCGACCGGGCCACGACGCACCCGAAGATCCGGATGGTCTGGGACAGCGTCCCGGTCGAGGTTGAGGGCGTCGCCGGAGGTGCGGTCAGCGGGCTGAAGGTCAGGAGCGTGAAGACCGGCGCCGTATCCGTTCTGCCGATCAAGGGGCTCTTTGTCGCGATAGGCCACGTGCCGAATACGGCACTCTTCGCGGCGGCGCTGGATGTCGATGCCAACGGCTATTTTCTTCCCGTCGGCGGTTCGCAGGTGAAGACCAAGGTTCCGGGCGTTTACGTCGCCGGCGACTGCGCCGACCACATTTACCGCCAGGCCGTTACCGCGGCCGGAATGGGCTGCCAGGCCGCCATAGAAGCCGAGCGCTGGCTGGCCGAACACGCCGGCTAGACCCCTATCGCTCCGCAGCCGCCGAGTCCATCAGGCTGACCGAGGCGACGAGCAGGGCGCTCACGTCGGCTCCCCCTTCGCGGTCGTCAAAGATGTGGATCCGAGAGCCCTTTGGCGACACGGTGGCGAAATCGGGATGAGGCACCTGGAATTGCCGTCCATCGTTCATGCGGATCACGAACGGCTGAAAAGGAACGGCCCTCAAGTACGACTTTATGAGTTCGCTAAGCATAATTCCCATTATAGCACAGTGGAAACGGAGCGCCAGCCCCGCAGCAAGTCGCGGGGCTGGTCGCACGACGAGACATAAGACCTCAGGCCTCCAGTATTGAATGAAATTCAATACTGGAGGCCTGAGGTCTTATAATAAGCGCCTGTTGCGAGCCTACGGCAGGTTGTAGACCTCGACCAGGGCGATCCCGGCCGACGTGCCGTCGGCGCTCGTCACCTTGGCGGTATAGGCTCCCTGCCCGCTGGTGCCGGACGGCAGGGTGACCACCATCGCGCAGTCGTTGGACCCCGGGGTGATGGTGCTGGCGAAGACGCTGTTCATGATCGCCGTTGTCGCCGGCTGGATCCCCGCCGCAACGGCCGAATTGCCCGGGACCGGGGCGGTTCCCCATCCGGTGTTGGTCGCAATGACGTTTCCGGCAGAGTCATACAGAGCCAGCTTGGGCTTGGCCAGGGTCGGCGCCGGGGCACCGTTCAGCGACGGGCCGACGGCACGGATCAGCAGGGTTTGAGAGGTGCTGCCAAAGATTGTGAATCCGGCGTCCAGGAATTCATATTGGCTGATGCCGGTCCCGTTGCCCGATCCGCCACCCGCCCCGACGTAGCCTCGCGTCGAAATGTTGGCCAGGTATGAGCTTGGCGCGATCGTGGGAAGGGCCTTGAACGAATCGACGTCGTCCACCTCGACCAGCGCAAGCCCGGGGCCGCCACTGTTGATCGTCACATCCACCGTGTAACCGTTCGATCCGCTTACCGTTACAGGCCCGGTAATCGCCGTGTCGTTGGAATTGGACACGAAAACAGGGGCATAGACCGCCTTCATCGCGTTGATCAGGGCCTGTCCGCCGCCCCAGGCCGAATTGGTCCCCAGAAGAGAGGTCGGGGCGGGGTACACGCCATCGAAAGCCAGTTCAGGAGCGGCGAGGACCAGGCCGGCAAACGCAGCGCTGCCACCATTGCCGGCATTGGCCAGATTCGGACCCGCGCCCATGACCAGGATGTTCTTGGTGCCCGATCCGTAGATGAAGAATCCCGCATCCAGGTCCTGGCCGGTGCCCGAACCCACATAGCCATAGGTGGAGATGTTATACAGGTACGAGTTGACGGCCACTGCCACGCTCGCCGCGTTCGACGTGGCCGAGCCGTACGGATTCGAGGCGACAACCGTGTAAGTGCCCCTTTGCGTCGTGCCAACGTTCGCCAGGGTGAGGGTTGAACTCGTCGCGCCCGCTATGTTGGACCCGTTCAACTGCCACTGGTAGCCCGTGGCGCCCGTGGCCGCGGCGTTCAGGACCGGGCTCGCTCCGGCGCTGACCGATTGGGATGCCGGCTGGGTTGCGATCGAAGGGAGCATGAGGGCGCTCACCGATGAGGGATTGTCCACCGCGTCATTTGCCGGCGTATAGGTGCCTGAAGTCACATACTCGTAGTCGTACCAGCCCCGGGTGGAAGGAGCGGCGGAGGTATTCGTAATCTCCATCCTCAGGGCGTCGTATTCGACGTTTCCGTCGGTCGACAGGGTGATCTCGTTCGAAGCACCAGCCGCATTCAGGTCGCTCGTCGGCCACTGGAATACGACCCACTGGTAAGTGCCCTGGAGGCCGCTGCGGGTTGAGGCATCGCTCGTCTTCAGGGTCGAATTCCCGTTCCACGTCAGGCTGTGTCCGTTCAGGGCCAGAGTCACGTTGCCGTCGGTGGACGCAAACCCGACCGACAGGACCGCATACTGGCCCTGGCTCAACTGGGACGAACTCGCTGTGAAATAGACCTGCCAGGGCGGGCAGGCCGTGGTGACGCCGTTTGTCCCGCTGGCCTTGGGGAGGTGGGCCACGTAGGACGGGATGACGTTTACGTAATTGTCGGTCGTGTCGTTAGTCGAATCGTAGAGCCCGGGATCGAACGAGTTCCATTGCGTGTAGTTCCACGCCAGCAAATTGCTGGTCGCGGGAGTGGAGCCGACCGCTGTGGCGTAGTAGACCACCGCTCCATTGGCATTGTTTGCCTGGAAGTCGCTCCAATAATTCCAGGCTCCGGGGTACTCCCTGTCGTCCTGCCTGGTGACGGGGTCGGTTCCGTGGAGAAACTTGTCGGCCGACCGGGTCGGTGTGCCAATCGTCCATATAGGCGGCGACGTGCCGAAGTTCTCCGGATTAAAGGGGATGGTGACATTCGATGTCTTTCCTCCGCTGACGGAGACGTTGTTCAGGCGGGACTCGCCCCATTGCCCGAGGACGTACGAGGACAGCCGATAGGTGCCCGGGACCACGCCGGGGATCTGCGCATTGCCGCTGCTGTCGTTGTCCGTCCAGTACTGATTTCCCTGGTTGGTGAACTGAAAATTGGCATTGTTGTCGGCGAGCACCGTCCAGGCGGTGTTAGCGGAGTTGGATCCGCCTCCGTAAACCGTTGCGGCGACCGATCCTCGGCCCGACGAAGGGACGTACCCGGAGGCGATGAGGGTGTTGTCGGTGTCCCAATCGGCGAGCGCCGCACCCATCGAACCGAGAGCGTCGTTGAACATCGCCGTGGGTGTGCCGGTGTTGAAGCGGAAATAGACCGGACCAAAAAGCCGGGTGCTGGCGACTCCCTGCGGCGGCGTGTAGCCGAGATTGTAGGCCAGGTGATCGGAGAGCAGCTCTCCCATGCAGATATTATTGGTGAAAATCAGGTCCTGCTTGCCCGGGCCGCCCACCATCGAATCCGTCCTTGGGAACACACCCCAGCACCCGTACGTGCTGCCGTACACGCCGTGCACCTCGTGCAGGTACTCAAAGCTTGAGTAGTCGTACTTCGTGTAGAACTCGCGGGTGAATCCCATGGGCACGGGCAGGCCGTGCAAATCGACGGCTGCGTTCTGCACCTGCCGCCCGGGGTCGGTGGTGCCCGTTACGGACGGATCCGGCTGCGGAATCAAGGTCGGTCCCAGGTTGTTCAGGCCGGAATTGTAGGAATACGTGTTGTTGAAAAGCGTCAGGCTGATCCGAAACACGTATTGCACCTGGCCGAGACTGCCGGCGATGTCGGTCGGGCTGTGCGTGAACACGATGTAGGCGTGAACGCCCGGATCGTTTGGAAATACTATGAAATGCTCCGAGTAGGTGAAAGCGTTGCTCGCATTCGAGGCCGTCGTGATCCACCAATCCAGATAGTGGCCCTGGCTCAGGTCATACCCGGTCGTCACGGTGCCGGTGCCGATTCCGGTGTTGTCCATGTACAGCCCTTTGTATCTTCCGTCCCCTTGGACCTGGGTTGTATCGACCAGATTGTCGGTGTGTCCGGCGAGGACGACATTCCAGACATTGCCTGAGGTCGCATCCCAATCGAGGGTTATCGCCCCGTTGGTGATCTGCCAGTCGGTCGTGGAATTCTTTGTGATCGAGAGCTGGCCCATGACCGGCCGGACGGCGCCGAACAGCAAGAAAACGGCCACGGCCAGCCACAGGCGCGTCCTGTCGACCGGTCCGACTCGCAAGTTTGGGAAAAGGATCACTGATTTGCCGCCGGGGCGGGTTTCTTTCCGCTGTCCGGATTCGGAGTCGCCGCTTTCACAAGAAAATCGCGCCAGGAGCCATCGTCAACATGTTCAAGGGTGCCACCAAAATGGATGCTTTGCCTGAGGGGCGCGTAGCCAAGCTTGTCCAGGCTGGCGGACACCAAGCCGGCGTTTGAAAGCAGTTCGGCAACCCGGCCGCGGGCGCTCAGCTGCAGATCCAGGCTCAGCGGCCGGGCCCGGAAGGACAGGCCGTTGGCTTGGGCAATCCGGCCGGAACCCTGAAGGCGTTCGCTCGGAGCGGTCATTTCAAGATCGACGATGCGGATCGAGCGGTCGGGCCCGCAGACAAGATCGAGCGTTAGCTTTTCATATCCTATCTCCGAGACCTGGTTTGTGAAATCGAGGACGGCTTCCGTGGCCTTGGGAAGATGGATTTCGCCCCCGCCAGAGAAGGCGTGCTTGATCCCGACAAGAGAACCCATGAACGAGCCCACCGAGCCAAGCGTGTCCGAGACCGGAGTTTTGATCTCCGGGAGCGAGTCGGCGACATCCGTCTTAAGCAGCCGGATTATTCCCCCCATGCTCGTCAGCTGGAATCCGCCCTCGGTGCGCGCGATCAGGTCCTCCAAGCCGGTCCCGGCGCTGGTGAACTTGCCAGTGACGGAAAAACGTCCTTCGAGAAGAGGATCCTGCCCGTGTTGCGGCTCGCCAAAGAAGGGCGCCGCCTCGACATCGTTCACGGCGGCCGTGGCCTTGAGGCTGTACGGAAACGCGGCCGCCGGATCGAAGGAGATCGATCCATCCGCATTTGCCGGGGTGTGCTTCGGGAGGCCTCCGCGGCCGTACAGCAGGCGCAGGGATCCCGGGCTGAGGTCGAAGGTCCCTCCCACGTCGACGAAGACGCGGTTCCATGCCCGCAGGCGGTCGAACCCGATTGTCACCCGTCCGGTCCGGGTGCCCCAGAATGGAACCCGGTCCGCGGGTCCCGCGGGGGGACGCCCGGCTTCGGGGCGTGGCAGGGGCACTCCGGCAGCTGCGGCCAACGGCACCGCCAGGAGCCTCAAGTGCCCGAGGGTCGCGTCCTGGCTGGTCAATTTGGCATCGATGCGGCCCCCCGTGCCGTCCCGGCTCCACGTGCCCTCAGCCGACAGGTCCGATGTGCCCGGGCCCGAGGCGACTTTTAATGGCGCCAGAAATCCGACCGAGCCATCGGCGTTGAAATCCAAATGAACGCTCCCGGTCACGGATTTTGCCGGGTCATGTCCGAGGACGGTGAATTTCGCCTCCGCTTCCGGCGCGTTGCCCGTGCCGGCGGAAAAATCGCCAGAGGCTGAGCGACCGATCATCCAGTGGAGCCCGGGAAATGCCGGTTCTGCGGCGAGCGCGTCCAGGTCGGCGTGCCACGTACCGGTGATTGCGATCGACGGGTCGTCGCCGGCGACACGGGCCGCCTTCCCATCGAAACTTGCCAGGCGCCGGCCTGCACTGGCAAGAACAAGCGGCGCCGCCTCGACCTGCCAGCCTTGGGATGCGTAATCGGCGGTCAGGGCAAGTGAGAGATCCAGCCCCCGCCCGATCACGCCTCCCGCCCGCAGAATGGAGACGCCGGCCGCCGAGAACGGACCCTTCGAGCGCAGGGCCAAGTCTCCGTTTACGGCGCGGACCGCGAATTGCCCGGCCACGTCGCCCCCGGCCAAGGCGACTCGGAAATCCGGGGCTGCAAACCACGCGACCGGAAGTCCCCGGATCGAGCCCTCAAGCCAGTCGGCGCGGGGGTCTGACACCTTCATGCTTCCGGTGTTCTCGTCGAGCACAAACGGTTGGAGCGATTGCACGAGTGCGTTCGGCCCGGTGGCGGAAATGGCGACCCGCAGTTGATCGACCCGGAGGGTTTGCCCGCTGTGGGCCAGGTCGAAACGCAGGTCGACAACGGTGGTCCCGAGGCGAACCAGGGCCGGCGCCAGGGCGCCCAGGCGGCTGACTGTTGTGTTCAGCCGGCCGAGCGCATGCACCCGTGTGAATGCTGCATCCGCATCGAATCGCCCGTCGCCGTCGGTTGAGAAGGCGGGCAGGGGATGGTCCGGAAAAAATGGCGCGAAGTCGGAGTCGCGCAAATCGATCTTCCAGCCACCCTCGAGGCGGCCGCTCGCGTCGGGGAATCGTGCGTCGACCGCGGCAATGCGCCGGCTGCCACGGCTGAGGCCGAGGGTAAATTGCCCTCCTCCCGGGTCACGGGATGCCGCGATGTCCGCCGACACGGCCACATTCTCCGGGAGGGATCCGCCCTTGGCGGAAACCTCGGCCTCGATCTCGAAGCGTTTGAGGGTGCGCGGCGACGCCATCGCGATGAACAGGCGGCCATGGGCGGCAACGACCGTCACGGACAGGTCGGAATTGACGACTGCGTTTTCGGCATCGATTGCGAAGGTCCCCTCGCGCCCTGCGGCCAGGCCGCCGCCCTTGAGGGCAACGTGGACGCGCCTCGAGGCACCCCTCGATTGCCCGGGGACCAGGACATTGCCGTCCAGGTCGGTCCCATCCATCGACACATCGCAGGGCAGCGCCCAACCGTTCATGATCTCCCGCAGGGTAAATGCCACAGCCTGCGCGGTAATGACTTCCGCCTGCGCGGCCGCAGCCTGCCCGGCGTCCCCCGGGGCCGCGACTGCCTTTGTCGGCGCGGGGCCCCCGCCTCGGACGCGGCTCAAGTCGAGCGTCCAGTCCTTTGCCGCCAGGCTTTCGACCCGGATCCTTCTCTTGAACGCTGCGTCCAGGAGCGGAAGCCTGGCCCGCAGGGAGGGCACCGTTAGAACTGCGCCGTTTAACTCCAGGCGCAAATCGTCGATTTCCAGTTTCCCAAATCCTGCGGACACCGACCCGACGGATCCTTGAACCGGCAGGTGCGCGGCGAGGAATGCCTGCGCAATCCATGTCTGCACGATCGGCGCAAACGCAAGCGCCGCAAGAATGGCGGCAAGCGCGAACGCATACCCGAGATATCTCAGAACTCTGCGAAAAAATTTCACTCGACCGACGGTTTCAACTGAAACCGAGGACCGGATGCGGCTCGTAGGGTTCCTCGAGGGAGGCGTTATCTTCAGGGGTTAGGCGCACCGAGAGCGCCGCAACCGCATCCTTGAGATGGTGAGGCTGGGTTGCTCCGACGATAGGCGCGGTGATGAACGGCTTGCCGAGCATCCACGCCAGGGCGATCTGGGCGCGGGGAATGCCGCAGCGCTCCGCAACCTCGCCCAGGCGGTCGACCACCTTGCGATCGCTCTCTTCGGTCCGGGAGTACATGCCGTTGCCAAATTGGTCGCTCTGGGAGCGTTTGGAGATTTCTGTCTTCCATGGGCGCTTCCGGCGCCCGCGGGCGAGGGGGCTCCAGGGAATGACTCCGATCCCCTCGGCCAGGCAGAGCGCCATCATCTCCCGCTCCTCTTCGCGATACAGGAGATTGTAGTGGTTTTGCATGGAGACGAAACGCGTCCAGGAGCGCCGTTCCGCGAGGCAGAGGGCCTTGGCAAACTGCCAGGCGTACATGGAGGAGGCGCCGATGTAGCGCGCTTTGCCCGACTTCACCACCTCGTGCAGCGCCTCAAGGGTCTCCTCAATCGGCGTCTCATAGTCCCAGCGATGTGTCTGGTAGAGATCGACGTAATCCATCCCGAGGCGCCGGAGGCTTTCGTCGATCTCGTGGAAGATGGCCTTGCGCGAAAGGCCCCGGCCGTTGGGCTCATTGCGCATGACACCGTGCACCTTGGTCGCGACAACGACGGCTTCCCGGCGGGCATTGCGCTTGAGGAAGCGCCCGAGCACCTCTTCGCTGGCGCCGCTGGAATAGACGTTGGCTGTGTCAAACAAGTTTATCCCCAGGTCCAGCGCCTGCCGAAGGAACGGCTGGCTGTCCTCCTCGCTCAGGCTCCACGCGTGGCGCCCCATCTTGAGGTCGCCGGCGGGAGCAGTTCCGTAGGTCATGCAGCCGAGGCCGATGCGTGAGACCTTGAGGCCGGTCCTGCCGAGTGTGACGTAGTCCATTTTGTCGGGTGTGGTTCCGAACTTAGCCTGCATCCATCACAAATTCCGACGAGATTGGGCAATCTTCATCGGTTTTGTGATGGATGCAGGCTAGGAAGGGAACCCACCCTGGGAAGATTGCCCGGTATGGGTCCGATGACAAGGCGCTTTGAACAACGGGACGACACGCACCCCTCACGAAACCAAGCCGTTGGCAAAAAGGCCGGAGGGGCTTCCCAGGCCGAAGGCGGTCGTGCCGCCCCGGGTTTCAAGGGAGACCCTCACCTGGCTGGTCGCGGGGGTGATTTCCTTGAGAAACTGGATCTGAAGGGCGGCCGGCTGCGGGGAATGGCCTCCGGCGGCCAGCGCCGTCTGGAGATAATCGAAATAGGCCGTATTGTTGACGTGACCGTTGCCGTCGAAGTCCGAGTACCGGACCGAAATCTCCGGCCCTGGCGAACCCTCCGTCGGTGCTTCGAGCAAAAACTTCTCCAATTCGGGAAAAAAGACGGCACCAGGATGGGTGGGGAACCCGGCGGCGATTTCGCGGGGAACCCGGCAGATCATTTTGGCGCCGATGTTGAAATAGAGCCACACCGACGAGCCTGAAACGACGAGTTCACTCCCGCAATAGGCGCGAAAATCCCGGTATCCCTTGAAAGCCCGGATGCCGGAAGACCAGGTGCAAACCCGCAGCGCCTCCTCATAGCGCGGATAGCGGTGCACCGAGACGGCCATCCGGTGCAGCACCCAGGATTCGCCGCGGGTCGCCTTCGCATGGGCGCCCGATCCGCTCTGGTCGGCGTGCCGGATCGCCGCCTCCTGAAGGAAGGCAAACAGGCTCCGAAGCGACAGAAGGTTCTCCCGGTCGACGTTCCAGTAGGACACCGAGCCGTCGAGGGTGAACTTCTCTGAAATGTTGTCCATGCAGGCTAGGGCGCCGGCTGACCTGCAGTCTCGGCGGCCTGCGCGGCCAGCAGGTTCTGGACGATTGCGCGCGGAACGGCAAAGACCGTGCCGTGGCGCATGCCTTTGGGCATGACCAGCAGGGATGAAATGTCCTCCCATGTCTTGAAGTCCCGCGTACGGACGGCGCCATAGCGGTGGGCCCTGTAGCAGTCGAAGAACACGACCGCGTCCCCGCCGAGCCGGATCGACGTGGGACCCTCCGTCCAGCTGTCGGGCGGATTGAGGGGCCTTGGGTCGAGCTCATAAGGTCCCTCGATGTCATCCGCCGTCGCCATCCGCAGGTTCTTCATCGGCTTGGGAAACTTGCTCTCGTCCTTGAAGAACAGGAGGTATCTTCCGTTCAGCGCCAGAAGGGTTGCATCGATGCAATTGAAGCCGGGATCGAAGAAAAGCCTCGTGGGGGAGAAGGTTTCGAAATCCCGGGTCGTCGTGGCATAAATCCGGTGGTTGTAGCCGTCCTCGGCAGTCCCTTCCGTGGCCGGGAACCGGCCGGGAATCGTGGTCGACCAGAAGATGACGAATTCCCGCCGCTTCGCGTCCCAGTCCAACTCCGGCGCCCAGCAGTTGCGCGCCGTGGGCTCGTGCCCCATCACGGGCAGGGCGCGCTCGGCCGACCAGTGAAGGAGGTCCCTCGAAGAGGCGAATCCGATCGTGCGATCGGTCCAGCTGTCGGTCCACACCATGAAATAGGTGCCGTCGGGCCCCTGGGCGACGCAGGGATCGCGCATGAGCTTTTCCTTGCCGACCACCGGACGCAGATAGCTTTGATCGCCTTTCAGGGCTTCCCACTTGAGGCCGTCGGTGCTCCACGCGAGGTGAAGGCCGTCCTCGCCATTGTCGCGGAACGAGCTGAATAGGTAACAGGTCTGGGGCAGGGGGGGCGGGGCCTGGGCCCGGATGCGGGCGGTTTGCATGCCTAAGGCGAGGCAGGCGATCAGGAGAAGGCGAAGGTGGCGCATGGTTCGGTCGAACCAAAACTGATGAACCCGGGTCGACCGGCATTCAACCAGGAACTGGCCGCCCAGGTTTCTGCCTTGAACGGACGAACGGCGGGCGTCATCCACGGGATACGATGCGCAATCTTGCGATCCTGTGCTGTTTGCTCCTCGGACAGACGCCCGCACTGAAGGCGGACCAGACGATCGAACTCAACGGCGATGCGGGCGGCAGGCGCTTTGACGGTATTGGCGCCGTCAGCGGCGGCGGCGCCACATCGGTCCTTCTGAAGGATTATCCCGACCTCCAGCGCGGGCAGGTGCTGGACCTGCTCTTCAAGCCCAAGTTTGGCGCCTCGATGAGCGCTCTGCTGGTCGAGGTTCCGGGCGACGGAAACTCGACTCAGGGATCGGAACCGAGCCACATGCATGCGCGAGGCGAGGCAAACTTCAGCCGTGGGTACGAGTGGTGGCTGATGAGCGAGGCGAGGAGGAGAAATCCCCGCCTGACGCTCGACGCCTGCGCCTGGGGCTGTCCCGGCTGGGTGGGAGGCGGCACCTTCTGGTCGCAGGATATGGCCGACTACTACGCGGCCTGGATCAGGGGCCTCAAATCGGCCTACGGGCTCGACCTCGATGCAATCGGATGTCGCAACGAGAAAGGAGTGAACGAGGACTTTGTGAAGATGCTCCGGGCCACCCTCGACTCCAACGGCCTCGGCAAGGTCCTGGTGCACGGATTCGACAACTGGGGCAGGACCAAGTTCGACTGGACGGCGGACCTGGCGCGGGATCCAAAACTCAGGTCGGCGGTTGACGTGCTCAGCAACCACACCCTTTGGGAGACGCCGGCCCCCGATGCAGTGAGGCAGATCAGCGACACGATGAACAAGCCGATCTGGAACACCGAGGAGCACGTCTACAAGGAAGGATTCGATTGCGAGATCAGCCTCGTGAAGTCGTTCAATGAAAACTACCTTACAAGCGGGGCGACAAAGATCGTCAATTGGTATCTCGTCGGATCGACGTACCGCATCGAGCCCTATGCCGAGACGCCCGCCGCCATGATCGCCAACACCCCCTGGAGTGGGCACTACTACGTCCGGGATGTCCTATGGGGTTACGCCCACTACGGGCAGTTCACCGAGGTCGGCTGGCATTATCTCAATGGGGCTTGCGGCCGCCTGAAGGAGGGAGGGACCTTCGTGACGCTCGTGTCGCCCGGCGGCGACTACAGCGTCATAGCCGAGACCAGGGATGCAAAGGCGGAGCAGGCTGTCTCCTTCAGGGTCACCGGAAAGTTGCCGGCAGGCCCGCTTTGCGTCTGGCGCAGCAATGAGGCCGAGCAGTTCGTCCGGCAGCCGGACCTAAGTCCGGTGGACGGGTCATTCACCCTAATCATGCAGCCCAGCTCGATCTACTCGATTTCGACGACCACCGGTCAACAGAAGGGCTCATTTGGCGGCATTCCTGCCGATTCGGACTTTCCGTTTCCGTATTATGAGACTTTCGAAGGCTACTCG
>Ga0302320_10023133_pt1 | contig 12213 bp, 6 predicted proteins | sample Bog_T0_3_FD_202130 | JGI IMG/M metagenome (GOLD analysis project Ga0302320, IMG submission 202130) | Peat permafrost microbial communities from Stordalen Mire near Abisko, Sweden - Bog_T0_3 | ecosystem: Environmental > Terrestrial > Soil > Wetlands > Peat | place: Sweden: Abisko, Stordalen Mire...
TCAACCCAGAGGGTTGTCATATTGAGCGCAGTTTGCCTGCGCGATGGAACTTCCCGCGCCTCGCGCCATTTTTCCGAACTCCGCTATTGAAACGTATCAATAGACGTGTTATCCCTACTTCTTCGCGGAACAGGGTCCTCGGAGATGCATCCACTCCCGCATCGCAGGAACGCGCAAGGAGCAATATGAATTCTGTAGCAGGAAAAAACCGCACGGGATTTCTTCGACGATTCCTGGCCACCTGGTTCGCGGCTTTTTTTCTCGGCGCGGCCCTACTGTTCGCCGCCGATCCAGTTCCGCAAACCGAGAAACTCGTTCTGCGCGATCATTGGACGCTGCAATCCTCCGCTAAGATCGAAGCCAAAGGCGAGGCGATCTCGACGATCGGGTTCATGGCCAAGGGCTGGCACGATGCCGCAGTGCCGACTACGGTAGTCGCGGCGCTGGTAAAAGATAAATCGCTGCCCGATCCCTTCTTCGCCACCAACCTCCGGCAGTTCCCCGGCGTCACGTATCCCATCGGCGGAAATTTTTCCAACATCGCGATGCAGCCCGATAGTCCTTACGCCGTTTCCTGGTGGTATCGGAAACAGTTCGCCGTGCCGGCTTCCTATGCCGGAAAAACGGTCTGGCTGAATTTCAAAGGCATCAACTACCGCGCCAATGTGTGGCTGAACGGAAAACGGATCGCCAACTCCGACGAAGTCGCCGGAGCCTGGCGCACCTATGAATTCAACGTCACCGCGGGCGTGAAGCCCGGGGCCGAGAACGTGCTCGCGGTGCAGGTCTTCGCCCCGACGGAGAACGACCTCGCCATCACGTTCGTCGATTGGAACCCCGCGCCTCCGGACAAGAACATGGGACTGTGGCGCGAGGTCTACCTCACGACAAGCGGTCCGGTCGCGTTGCGCTATCCCACGGTTGTGTCGAAATTAAATTCGCCTGCCAACGACTCCGCGCAACTCACGGTCACGGCGCAACTCAAGAACGGCACGAGCGAACCGGTGAAAGGCAAGTTGATAGGTCAGATCGAAAACGTTACCTTCGAGCAAGAAGTCGAACTTGCCGCCAACGAGAACAAAGACGTCACCTTCACTCCGGACAAGTTCGCGCAACTGGTCGTGTCCAATCCCCGTCTGTGGTGGCCGGCACAGATGGGTAAGCCGAACCTTTACGCGTTGAGTATGCACGTTGACATCGATGGCAGGTCCAGTGAGCGTTCCGTGACCGAATTCGGCATTCGCCAGGTCACTTCGGAAATAAATTCAAGCGGCGGACGCGCGTTCCAGATCAACGGCAAGAACATCCTGATCCGCGGCGGCGGCTGGACTCCGGACATGATGCTGCGCGAAAACTCCGAGCGCCTGCACGATGAATTCCGCTACGTCCGCGACATGGGCTTGAATACCGTCCGCCTGGAAGGCAAACTCGAAACTCAGGAGTTCTTCGACATCGCCGACCACGAAGGAATCCTGGTGATGGCCGGCTGGTGTTGCTGCGACTTCTGGGAGCGCTGGACGCGGTGGAAGCCGCAGGATTTCGAGATCGCGCAGCAATCCCTGCGCGATCAGATCTACCGTCTGCGCAGCCATCCCAGCATGGTCATGTGGCTGAACGGCAGCGACAACCCGCCACCGCCGGATGTGGAACAGATGTATCTCGAAATCGAAAAGCAGCTTCTATGGCCGAATCCGGTAGTTTCGTCGGCCACGGGCAAGGCCACCACGGTCACCGGAGACAGCGGCGTGAAAATGACCGGGCCATACGAATACGTAGCTCCCAGCTATTGGGAGCTGGACACGCAGCCAGGCCAGCCCAAGCGGAAATCGTGCAACCCGGGCGGCTGCGGCGGCGCTTACGGCTTCAACACCGAAACCAGCATGGGCCCGGCCGTGCCGCCGATCGAGAGCATTCGCGCCATGGTCGGCAACGACCACCTGTGGCCCATCGACGAAGTTTGGAACTACCACGCAGGTGGGGGAGAATTTAAAACCATAAAGGTCTTCCGCGACGCGCTGGCCAAGCGCTATGGCCAATCGACCAGCGTGGAAGATTTCGCCGCCAAATCGCAACTGCAAACCTACGAAGGCGTACGGGCGATGTATGAGGCTTACAGCCGCAACAAATATGAATCGACGGGCGTGATCCAATGGATGCTCAACAACGCCTGGCCTTCGACGATCTGGCATCTCTACGACTACTACTTGCGGCCTGCCGGCGGCTACTTCGGAGCCAAGCGCGCACTGGAAGCTCTGCACCCCGTCTACGGCTATGACGATCATTCCATCTGGGTGGTCAGCAGCCAGTATGAAGACGCGAAGGGCCTGAAACTCGCGACAAAAATTTACGACCTCGACATGACTGAGAAGTTCTCACACGAAGATTCTCTCGACGCCTCCGCCGACAGCACCGCAAAGGTATTCACGCTGCCCGAAGTCGATGGCCTGAGCCCAGTTTATTTCGTCGCATTGCGCCTAACAGACTCGACGGGCAAACTGGTGGGCTCGAATTTTTACTGGCTCTCGACTAAGCCCGAAACTCTGGACTGGGCTAAATCCAACTGGTGGATGACGCCAACGGATTCCTACGCTGACTATACCGATCTTGCCCAACTGCCCAAGGTAAAGCTTAAAGTTACCAGCCGTACCGAACGCAAGGGCGAAGAGTCGGTCACGCATGTGACGCTGGAAAATCCCGGCAAGAGTCTTGCTTTCTTCGTACGGCTGAAAGTAAACAAAGGCGTCAAGGGCGACGAAATTCTGCCGGTGATCTGGGAAGACAATTACATTTCCCTTCTGCCAGGCGAGAAGCGGGAAGTGACCGCGACGTATCGCGCCAGCGAATTGGGAACGGCCGACGCGGCAGTAGAAGTGACCGGTTGGAATGTGGAGTAGCGTCAGGCGATCTCGTCACACATGCTGTGAAACTGACAAGATATTCCCGTCGGGATCCTTGAACCACGCTACTTTGTCTCCGGTCGGCGCGGTCCAGATTCCAAGCGCGTCCTGCTCGAAAAATCCGAAGCGCTCGAACTGCACGCCTTTCGCCTGCAAGGCCGCCGCGATCTTCTCGATATCGGAGACCTGCCATCCCAGAATTGTAAAAGGCGCGGGGGTAAACTGCGCTTTCGCCACCCGCACCATGATTCCGTTTGCTTCGAGAACGAGTGCAAAGCCATCGTCCTTAACGAACCGCAAACCCAGCACGCCCTCGTAAAAAGCTCTAGCCTTCTCCGCATCTTTAGTAGGAACGAAAGCCACAATGTCGATCGAACCCAGCATCCGGCCCTCCCTAATCCTTCCTTCTTCCAGCGGTAGACTGCCTGTCTAAGCAACAGCGATACGTCAAGACTGCCGCCCGTCGGCATCACGGAGTGAGTTCGAACACCTTGCCCCAAACCCCAGAATTTGTGGTGCCGTAAAGGTTGCCAGCAGGATCCTGCACCAGAGGCGAATAGGGATTACCTCCATCCTCGCCACCGGTGAAGCTATGCAGCACCGCAAGATTTCCCGCTGGGTCCAATCGAAACACGGTTCCATAATAGTGCGATGCGCCAGCTGCGGAGGTCGTACCGTAAAGGTTACCCGCCTTGTCGCGCGCCACCCCTCCAAAGGGAAAGGCTCCGTCCCGCTCACCGCGAAAACTGTAAAGCACAATCTCGTCGCCCGTGGGAGTCAGCCTGAATACGGTTCCATATCCAAATGCGCCCCCATCTTCGGTGGTCCCATACAGGTCTCCTGAACCATCGAGAACCAGCGTCTCACCACGAGGGAAGTTGCCATCCGGCATCGGACCAAAACTGTAGAGCACGGTCTCCTGGCCGACTGCGTCCAACTTGAACACGGTCCCATATCCATACAGCCCCCCCAGTTCGGTTGTACCGTAGAAGTCGCCCGATGAACTCCTAAGCAGCGCCGATTCGGGATGTGCGCCATCGGGCGAAGAACCAAAACTATACAAAACCGTCTCCGTACCGCTTGCATCCAGTTCGAAGACTGTTCCGAGGTTGGAAGGTCCGCCGGAAAAGGTCGTCCCGTAGAGGTTGCCCGCCTCGTCCCGGGTGAGCATACCCCCAGGGTTCGCCCCGTCACCTGGTTGTCCTTCGAAGCTGTGGAGCACAGTTTCCATGCCTACCGGGTCGAGCTTGAAAACAACGCCGCAACCTGACGGAGAACTGCAATTGGTGTCGCCGCCGGTTAGCGCCGTGCCATACAGGTTGCCCGAGTCGTCCTGAACCACTCCACCCTGAGGATACCCTCCGTCCGCCTCCCCGCTAAAGTTGTACAGCACGGTTTCCAACCCAGATTGTGTCAGCTTGAAGACCGTCCCACAGCCAAAGTAACCGGGGCAGGGCGCAACGCCACCAGAGCCAGTTGTGCCGTAGAGATTGCCCATGGGATCCAGCATCACGCCGGTCGGGCGCTCCCCGTCTGCTGCGGCGGCGAAGGTGTAAAGAACCTTAAAGCTCGTCTGGTTCGGCGGCGTCTTGGGCGCAGCCTCTTCGATCACCTGCGACGTGCTCGCGCCCACCAATGTGAGGAACAACGAAAGCAATGCCATCAAGAAAAACCTTGGAATCCGCATGGAAATTGTCTCCTGGGTTTGCTGGCTCCTTGGGGGGTGAGTCGTCGAGTGCCAGCTCGTCAACGGATTATACGCCGGATATCAGAGTGGTTCAATGTGCAGGAACCTACAACATCGCCGAACCAAGGGCGTCAAATTGCGAAATCACCCGATTGCCAAATTACCCAATGCCCTTCCTACTCGTCCGGCGGCACATCAAAGTTCACCAGGTCGCTCTGGAACCCTCTGGTCTTCCAAGCTCCATAAGCGATGCCCACCACCATCCAGATCGCTCCAAATATTTTTGCCTTGGGACTCAAGCTGATCCAAAGCAGAAAGCAGATGATGAAACCCAAAACCGGCGGAATCAACTGCCCCAAAGTACGATCGTTGCCCCGAATGTAATAGTGCGTGAGCGCCGCCAGATTCACGCCCATGAAGGCGATCAACGCTCCAAAGTTGAGCAGGTTGGCGCCGTCGTCATAGCTGATGAGAAAGGCACCCACCAGGGCAATCACGCCGACGAAGAGCACATTGTTCGCGGGAATGCGCGTGCGGGCATGGATGGCGCCGAAGAATTTCTTGGGGATCGCGCCGCTGCGTCCCATGCCATAAAGCAGGCGCGCGGCGCCCAGTTGCGACCCCATTCCGGAGCCCACCGTCGCGATCAGGAGCGTCAAACTTATGACCTTGGTCATGAGAACTCCGCCCGCGATACCAGCGACGTGGCTGAAGACGTTCTCATCGCCGAATTGCGAGAAGATATTAAAGTCCCGACCGAAATGCTGCAGGCTCAGCAATTGCGCGCCGTAAACCTCGGCGGCTGCGAGAAATCCTGTGATCACGCAGACCAGCACGGTCGCCAGAAAAATATTACGCTTGGGATTTTCCACCTCCTCCGAGAGCGTGGAAATTCCATCGAACCCGATGTAGGTGAGCACCGCGACCGATGTGCCGTGAAAGACGCGGCTGAGGGTGAAAGTCTGCGGATTATAGAAAGGCCGCAAAAAGTACACCTCGGGAAATTGCGGCACATGAAAGATGTAGCGGATGGTGTACCAGAAAAACGCCAGGATGACCGCGCCCATGATCGCACACAGAGTTTTGTTGATGCGGGCCGAAGTCTGCACCCCGCGCAGGTTCAGCGCCGTGAACAGGGCGGCAAAAATGAGCGGCCACAGCAGGCTCGGATAAGGAACCTGATAGCGCGTCCCGCTCAGCAGATCGGCCATGGCCTTAGCGCACCAGATGGTGCAGATCAATGGATTGAGAATGTAATCCATGGTCATGCTCCAGCCGGTCACATAGCCGAGCGAGGGATGCAACTCGCGCCCCACGTAGGTGTAAGCCGAGCCCGCGCTGGGATACACTCGCGCCATGCGCCCGTAACTCATGGCAGTGAAAACCATCGCGACCATCGCAATCAGGATCGAGGTAACCACATGCCCTTGCCCGGCGTTGCTGAAAACTCCGTAAGCCGGCATGGGAGCCGTGGGCTGGATCACGATGATGCCGTAAAGAATCAGGTCCCACAGCGTGAGTGTACGACGCAAGCGCGGGGCGAATGACGAGGCGGATTCTACGGAGGCCGTTTCCATGAGTCCGGCTATTGGATTACGCGGAGGGCAAAAATGTCAATATTAAAACGTTTCCATAAGGCACACTTGTGACGCGCGCTGCCATCCGCAGGGAGCGTTTGCCCGAAAGGCTAGGAGCTTGAGGGGCCCGGGCTCATGCGCGAGAAGGCATCGTGGAGGCGCCCCGTAGCGGGCTCGTGAGTGCCTGCCTGCGCCAAGCCAAAGCGCGGCATATTGGCGTAGATGCACTCATATTGGCCGCTGGCGACCTGATAGGTTTCGTGCCAGATGCCGACACTTCCGTCTGAGCCTACGCTTTGGTTGAAGGCCTTCCACGCGGGGAGGTGCTTAGCGTCACGGGACTGGGCGTAGGCGACGAGATGGTCGAAGCTGCGCCAGTATTGCGTGAGCATGGCTCCGCGCCAGTAAACCGAAGTGTAGCCGGCGAGCAGCCCGAGAGACGGGTTGGCGTAGAGCTCGCTTAGCATCGGACCCATGGCTTTGGCGACAGGGAGCCACTTGCTGATGGCGAGCAGGCGGTTGATGCGAAAGCCGATCAGAAAAACCACGAATGGGCCCTCGATCGAAGTGGTGTAGCGGCCGGGGTACAGGTTGGGCATATCCGAAACTATATCGCTTGTTCCCAACGGTTTGTTTCCATATCTTGGCTTGAACCTTTGAAGAGTGTTGGGCGAGTGAAGCGGCTGCGCTGGGTCTGGAGCCAGGCGGAGAAATATCCGGCAAAATCCCGACTACTTTGGCGACGCATAGTCGAACCGATACCCGCGCTGCTCGTTCCCTGACATGTGCCTCGTGTTGTATTCGAGAAGATAGTTCAGGTGCGCATCGTCGAGCGGGAACGACTTGCCGGGCGCGTAAGGATATTTGCCCATCCTGAGAAACGGCAGCGGCGCGACGAAGTTGCCTTCCGCGGCGTAGAAATCCATGTCTTTCTCGTATCCGTAGGCGGCAAAGAAGTAATCGCGCGTCCAGCCTTGCGGCAACGCCGGCAACGTCGATGGATCGAAATCGAGGCGCACTTCATCTCCCGAGCCGAAAACGACCGACTCGTCGTCGAGCGCCGTCAGCAGCGGCAGAACATCGCCGTAGCGCGTGTAACTGCCCGCTGGGCGCGTGTAAGGTCCGGTCGCGCTCACTTTTTCGTAGACGTAATCCACGTTGCCCGGCGGCGCGCCTTCAATCTTCAGCGGGAATCCGTGGAAGACCAGATCGGCGCGGACCAACGGAACTGGCGTCAGACGCGGACTTTGGGACTTATCTCTAAATTCCTGCGGCGTCCGATCGATCAGAATGCTGTCCCAATAAATCTGCAAATTAGTCGTGATGCGAATCTTCTGCGTCCCCGGTGGCGCCTTACCCGTGAGATCGGCGGTCACGGTGCGTGGGCCGCCGGCGGGGAATCCCATGTCGTCGACCACACGCACCCATTTTCCATGCACAAGTGCATCGACGTACGGAGAAATTGCCTGCACGCCAGACTGCGACGCGGCATACATGCTGTTCGCGGAAAAGTATTCGACCTCACCATGCAGCAGCAGCCACAACGGCCCGCCCCGGTAGGCTTCGCCCAGATCGAGCGTCAAGCTGTGAGGCTGGGCGAAGCCCTGAAACTGCGTCACCGCAAAATCGCCGAAGTAATGGTGCGCCATAAGATCGGGCAACACGTTGTGGCCGTGTTCATCCCACAAGCCCGCGGGCGGGTGCGCATCGTTGCTCTTGCTCACCACCACCTTGAACTCAGGATACGGCGGGTTCGATGCGAAATACTCATTCGGATAAACATCCAGATCGGCCGGGTGATCGACCGCCAGCAAGCGTACCTTATCGAGGTAGACGGATTCCTCCAGCGGCTCCATAAAGCGGAAGCTGAGCTTCCCGTCTCGTTCGCGAATCGAGTTGCCATCGACCTTCACGTACTCGACCGGACGTGGAACGTCGCGCTGGCCCGGCCCAACCCAGTGTCCGACCACGCCGGCGCCCAGCATGTCGGCGACAAGTTCATAGCGCTCGCCATTCCACACAAACAACGTGGGGCACGAACTGCCGCGGCGATCGATCTCGGTAATGTTCTGCTGCTGGTCGCCGGCAACGTTAATCTCATCCTGCAGCACGCCTGTAGGCCAAAGCAGGCGCACGATGTCGGCCTCTTTCGCATCGCCGAGGCCGACTACGATGTCAGTCGAGTTCTGGCCCAGGTATCCGTTCGAACCATAGATCTCAAATTTCTGGCGGTTGCCGCCCGCGAACACTTCAACTTTCGTGCCGATAGCGCTCTTGTTGTCGGCCAGTCCTTGAAGCGAAAGCCGGAGCCAGTGGTTCTGATTGCCACCGTCTCTTTCGTTGCGCAGCAGCACAGCGGGACCGTGATTCTGCGTGATCAGCAGATCGGTGGCGCCGTCGCCATCGTAGTCGCCGGTGATGATGGAGCGCGGCTCTTTGAGTTGAATCTCGTCGAGACCAACGTCGGCGGTAACGTCTTTGAAGCCATCGGCGCCAAGATTGCGGAAGAGCTTGATTTCGCCCTTGCCATCTTTGGTTTCACCAACGGCAACCAGGTCGACCCAGCCGTCGTTGTCGTAGTCGATGGCGGCTACACCCCAAGCGTGCACCCAGTTCGTCGCCGGTAGAGAAACTGTTTCGAACTTTCCACGATGGTTGCGCCAGAGTGTCAGGGCGGGGGTAGCGGAGTGAGTAAACGCGAGATCCATCCAGCCGTCGTGATCAAAGTCGAGAACCGCAACGCCGAAGGCCATGAATGGGACCGCCTGGGGCCATGGACGTCGAACAACGAATTTTCCTTCCCGCGGATTTTCGAGGACGGTTGGTGTGTTCGCACCGGCAATAACTATGTCAACTGCGCGGTCGTTATTGTAGTCGGTACCTACTACTCCAATGGCGGACCCAGGCGCGGCCAGGCCGGTTGCCTCTGTCACGTCAGTGAATGCTCCGTTTCCGTCGTTCCGCCACATGACATGATCCCCGCTATTCTCTCCGTTGAAGTTCATGTTTTCAACGGAAAGTCGATGGTTCCAGTTGAAGCGAGTGACGTACAGGTCCAGATCGCCGTCGTGATCGTAGTCAATAAATGTCAGCCCTAGAATGAGACCATCCGCGCGAAGGCCTGACTTCTCGGTTAGATCTTTGAATGTGCCGTTTTTTTCGTTGTGTTCCAGCAAGACACGTCCGTCCAGCCCTATGGCAAGGTCGGTGAATCCATCGTTGTCGTAATCGCCCACGGCGCAGCTGATGGCGTGAAGCGCGGGATCGAGTCCAGCCTTTCGTGTAACATCCTCAAACTTACCGTTGCCCAGGTTGTGGTAGAGGGTAATTCCGCCCTCTCTACCGCGATCTGCGACAAAGACGTCTGGGCGGCCGTCCCCATCGTAGTCGAGGAAGCACGCGCCAGCTCCAACTAAGTTGGGAATTGTTCCTGCCATCTCCAACGTGGAACCAGACGGGGTCGTCGCGGTGGTTAGCCCCGCCTCCGCCGTCACATCTACGAACTGCACTTTAATCTGCGCCGGCGCTTTCAATATTGCCGAGGGCGACTCGACTGCGCGCGAATACTGGCCCTGCTCGCCATAGGCCAGGCTAATCGGAGCGCCGAGTTTGTTTTGCGTGATGTACTGGAATTTCTTGAGATGCTCGCGGGCGTAGTCGATGTCGGTCGATTGCTGGTAGGCGCGCGACAATCCAAACTCGGCGGAGGCGTGCAGCGGGTTGAGTTGCAGCGCGTGCTGGAAGGCGTCGATGGCCTGCGGGAATTGTTTCGACTGCACGTAGGCCGAGCCCAGGAAATACCAGGTGTCGGCGTCGTTGGGGTCGATCTCGATTACGTGATGAAAGGCGTCGATCGCGGCGGGAGCGTCGCCGGTATTCTTCGCCAGCAAGCCGAGGTTGTACCAGGCATTGGGATTCTTCGGATCCTGCTGGAGCGCGGCCTTGAGCGCAACCCTGGCTTCGTCGATCTTCTGCAGGTTCAACCACGCGATGCCTTCGTTCAATCGCGCGATCGTAAGTTTCGGATCGAGTTCCGCTGCTTGCTGAAAAGATTTCAGCGCCTTCTCGAAGAGCTGCTGGTTCATGTAGGCGGCGCCGAGATTGTTGAGGCGCGCGGCTTCGGCGGGATTCGATTTCGTGGCCTGCGGGGTCATGGCGAGGCCAAATGCGGCCAGGAATATGCCAGCCAGGGCTGCTGAGATTCGGGGAGTCATTCGACTAAGATTTAACCACAGAGCGCATGGGGAACACAGGGTAAAACGAGAGGATGTCACGGCCGCGACAACCGATTCCTCGTCGCATTCGCTTCTCGGGATGACAAGGTTTATTTTGCTGGACCGGCCAGCGGCTCGCCGTAAGGCCGGTTCGCAATCACGCCCTTTCCTTCTGCGATGGTTACGGTATGCCCCGCGTTTACGGTTGAGAGTTTATCCACCTGCCCGCTGGGCCATTGAATCTCAACTGTGTCGGCTTTCGTTTGGGCGCCAAGGCCAAAAGTGAGTACGAGTTCGCTTTGCGAAAGATAGCTCGACCCGGAGCGCAGCATCTTTGTCTGTTGCACCTGATGGTTTTCCGAGTCCACACGCACCACCGAGCCGATGCCGTCGCGATTCGATTTCGTCCCGACCAGTTTCAGGCGGAGGCTGTGGTTGGTTCCGCCTTCGTTGTGAAACAAGAAAGCCGGACCCGCATTGGTGGTTTCAAGAATATCCAGAAAGCCGTCGTTGTCGATGTCGCCATAAGCCGCGCCCCGCGCCACTCTGGGCGCGGCGAAGGCCGGCCCCATCTGAGTGGTCACTTCTGTGAACTTGCCTCCGCCAAGGTTATGGAAAAGATGCGAGGGCTCGGCGTAGTGCACGCGCTTCTGCACGCGCTCGATCGCATCCTCGATATGACCGTCGGCAACGAAAATATCGGGCCAGCCGTCGTTGTCATAATCGAAGAAGAAACAGCCGAAGCCGAGCGTGACCAGCGAAGCCCGTCCCACTTCGGACTGCGGCGCTTCATCCACGAACAGACCGTTGCCTTCGTTGTGATAGAGCGACACCATCTGATTGGCGAAATTTGTGATGATCACACTGGAATGACCGCTGCGATCGTAGTCGGCGGCATCGACGCCCATGCCGGCGCGCGCCACGCCATCTTCGCTGAAACCAATTCCAGCGGGCACGCCGCGCTCTTCGAAGGTCCCATCTTTCTTGTTCAGGTAGAGTTTGTTGGGCTGAGTGTCGTTGGCCACGAGAATGTCCGGCCAGCCATCGGCGTTGTAATCGAGAATGGCGATGCCGAGGCTTTTCGATGTCGGATCGCCGAGGCCAGCTTTTTGCGTGGCATCTTCAAATTTGCCGCCGCCGAGGTTATGCCACAGGCGAAGCGAGGTCCCTTTGTACGACTCCGGGGTGCAATATGATTTGTGCGCGCCGTCGAGCGTGCAGTAAAGGTCGCCCTGCTCGCTCCACTGCACGTAGTTGGCGACGACCAGATCAAGTTTGCCATCACGGTCGTAATCCACCCACGCCGCGCTGGTGGAAAACTCACTGGGCCCAAGCAAGCCGGCGGACTTGGTTACGTCAGTGAAAGTGCCGTTGCCGTTGTTGTGGAAGAGATGGCTCTGGCCCAATGCCGTAATGAAGATGTCGTCGAAGCCGTCATTGTCGTAATCGCCGACAGCGGCCCCAAGGCCGAACAAGGGAACGTCCAATCCAGCTTTGTGCGTCACATCGGTGAAGGTTCCGTCGTGGTTGTTGTGGTATAGCTTAGGGGTGGTCGGTCCGGCATGGGCATGGCCGGGCCAGTCCGTGCCATTCACCAGGAGAATGTCGGGATAGCCATCGTTATCGTAGTCGATGAAGGCGCAGCCGGGACCCATGGTTTCCGGCAACCATTTTTTGCCGAACGCCCCGTTGTTATGCGTGAAGTGGATGCCGGCTCGCGAAGTGATGTCGCGGAATTGGATTTGCTGCGCATGAGCGGAAAGCGCGAGCGAGAGAAGAATCCACCACGGAGACACAGAGAAAGGGAGGAAGGCCGAGAAAGACCGGGTCATTTTGAG
>Ga0302320_10023134_pt1 | contig 12212 bp, 8 predicted proteins | sample Bog_T0_3_FD_202130 | JGI IMG/M metagenome (GOLD analysis project Ga0302320, IMG submission 202130) | Peat permafrost microbial communities from Stordalen Mire near Abisko, Sweden - Bog_T0_3 | ecosystem: Environmental > Terrestrial > Soil > Wetlands > Peat | place: Sweden: Abisko, Stordalen Mire...
ATTTGCCTGTGCTTCAGACACTTCAAGCATCAAAGGCAGATTACCTGATTACCGGCGATAAGGACCTGCTCGCGCTGGCTGATCGATACTCAATCGTGACGCCGGCAGAATTCTGGTCGCGGCACGGAAGTTAGCAATTCATCAAAGACAACTTCTCAGCCTGAATAGAAAAAGCCCCGCGACCTGCGGGGCTTTTTGCCTTTCATGCGTCGAGTGCTACTGCACCGTCAAGTCAGCACTCAGCGGCGCGTTCTCGCTCGAGTCGCCCACGCGGATGACGAACTTGCCCGGATCGATCTTCCATCCGTGGCTGCTCTCATCCCAGTAGCTGAAGGCGCGGGCATCCAGGTCGAGCGTCACATGCCTGGTCTCACCCGGGGCCAGCCGCACCTTTGCAAACCCCTTCAGTTCGCGCTCCGGCCGTGATGCCTTGGCCGAAGGATCGGACACATAAAGCTGCGCCACCTCAGCGCCTGCTACGCCACCCGTATTCGTCACGTCAAAGCTGACCGCAACCGTCGAACCTGAAGCAGCCGTTGCCGGGGCCTGAAGGTGGTCAAAGCTGAACGTCGTGTAGCTCAAGCCGAAGCCGAACGGAAACAGCGGATGCTTGCCCGTGGTCGTCCAGTAGCGATAGCCCACCATCAGCTTGTCGTCATATTTGATGTGAGGCACGGTATAGTCGAGCGGCTTGCCGTCCACGCCTGTCGTATGCAGAACCGTGTCGCCGCCGGGCACGCCGTAGTAGTACATGGCTGACGGGTTTGCGTCCCAGTCGCGGTCGAAGCTGACGGGCAGTTTGCCTTCCGGATCGTGCTTGCCGAACAGCACTTCCGCCACTGCCGTCCCGCCTTCCTGCCCTGGATACCACGTATGCAGCAACGCCGGAACCTTGTCGATCCAGCGTCGCGTGTCCATCGCTCCGCCGCCGGTCAGCGTGACCACGGTGTGCGGATTCGCCTTGATTACGGCGTCCACGAGCGCATCCTGTCCCCAGGGTAGCGTGAAGGTGCGGTCGTGGCCTTCGCCTTCGCTCTGCGGATCAAAGCCGATTGCGAGCACAACCACGTCTGCCAAAGTGGCTAACTGCTTCGCATCCTCCGACACCAGTTTGGGCTCGTAGACCATTCCAATGCCAAAGCGCGTTCCGGCGCCACGCGGAACGTAATCCGCCTGCACGCTCACCGTCTGTCCCGCTGCCAGGTCAAGCGTCGCGTACTTCGGCACTTGCCCTTCCGCGTGCACCTGGTCCAGCATCGGCTTGCCATCAACGGAAATGTTGAAAGCGTCTTCGCCCGATGCGGCCCCGATGAGCAGATACTTCCCTGCATCACCCGTCTTGTAGCTGGCCGTGTAGCGGATGCTCCGCGGATTCGGATCCACGGGCTCCCACTCGGCAGGCTTCCAGTCGGCCACGTTTCTCCGCGTGCCGGTCGTCGGGGTGCCTTTAAAGTCGTGGTTCGGGAACGCCTCCACCTTGACTTCGCCCGTCCACGCCGTCCTTCTGAACACGTCCACCATCTCAGGTAGGCCGCGGCTGTAGAGCACGCGAACATCCGGCCCCAGCAGGTTCGCGATTCCGGTCACGGTGGACACGGCAGCGAAGGGCGTAGCCTCCGACGAACCACCGCCGCCCACGATGGCCGGCCACGCATCCGGCCCGATGACGGCGATCGTCTTGATCTTCGACGCATCCAGCGGCAGCAGGTGTCCGTCGTTCTTCAAGAGCGTAATGCTTTCGAGCGCGCCCTTGAGCGCCACCTTGTCTCCGGAAATTGAAACCGTAGAGTCGGCCGGGTCTAACTGCGGACGATCGGTAAACCCATACCTCAGTTCGGTGCGGATGAGGCGCAGCACCTTGTCGTCGATCGTCGACTCTTTCACCAGCCCGTCCTTGACGGCCGGCAGCAGGTTTTTTGCGTTCATGAACTTCGGGCTCGGCATCTCCAGGTCAAGGCCGTTGTTGGCCGCGGCCACGCCGTCGTAGGTCGCATCCCAGTCCGACATCAGGACACCCTTGAAGCCCCACTCGCCCTTGAGCAGCTTGATGTTCAGGAAGTCATTCTGGGTGGCATGCACGCCGTTGATCAGGTTGTAGGAATTCATCACCGCATCCACATGGCCCTTGACGACCGCGGCCTCAAACGCAGGCAGATAAATCTCCCGCATAGTCCGCTCGTCCACGTCGGCGTCTGCATTGTGCCGGTTGAATTCCTGGTTGTTGAGCGCATAGTGCTTGACCGTCGCAATCACGCCTTGCGACTGCACTCCCTCGATATACGGAACCACGATGGTCGCGTTCAGATAGGGATCTTCAGAAAGGTATTCGAAGTTGCGCCCGCCAATTGCCGAGCGGGCAATGTTGACGCCGGGCCCCAGCAGAAAATTCACGTTGCGCGCCCGCGCATCCTTGCCCAGGCTCTCGCCCAGCGCGCGCGCAAACTCCGTATCCCATGTTGCGGCCAGGCCCACCCCACCCGCGTAAGCAGTGGTGGGCCCCCAGGTACGCACGCCAACGGATGCGTCTGACATTTTGAAGCGCGGCAGACCGATCGAGGGCATGGGGTGCGTATACATACTGTCGACGCCGCCGATGAGCTCGATCTTCTGCTCCAGCGTGAGTTTTGCCACCATGGCCTGTGCCTGCGCCTCAACTTCAGGCGAATCGGGTTTCGGCGCCTGCCCCAGCGCGCGAACCCCAAGCAAGGGCATCAAGCAAGTGAAAATGAAGGCAGAAAGGAATACGGGAGTGGATTTCAGAAGGTTTTTCATGACTGGCAAGGGTAACGCAGGAGCCGAGACCCTGTACACATGCAATTACTCGTAGCGCAGCGCCTCGATGGGGTCCAGCTTGGCTGCCCGCATGGCGGGAATCATGCCGCTCACCAGGCCGGTAATGACCAGGATCACTGTGGCCACAATCACCGACATGGGCGAAATGATCAGCCGAATATCCGCATCCGTCGCGTTCTTGGCCAGGGCACTGTAAAAGGTGATCCGCCCCACCAGCACTGAGATCAAATACGCGAGCGCAATTCCGGACACCCCGCCTACGCTTGTAATCGCCATGGCCTCGGCCAGAAACTGCACCAGGATGTGCTTCTTTTGAGCACCCAGAGCCTTCTCCACGCCAATCTCGCGGGTGCGCTGCTGCACGGCAACGAGCATGATGTTCATCAGGCCGATGCCGGCAATGCCCAGCGTGAGCGATCCGACCATCGACAAGAGCACCTGTAGCGCAATGGCCAGAATGTGAAATTGCGCAAGCTGCGTCATCAGATTGGCCACAAAAATCGCGTTGTGGTCCGATGGTTTGAAGTGGTGGGCCGCGCCCAGCGTCTCGCGCAGGCCCTTTTCAATGATCTCGTTGTCGCCCCGATAGTTGAACCAGATTCCATCGATATAGTGCGTGTCTTTCAAATCGCTCATGGTGTTGAACGGCACATAGATGGTCCGGTTGCGGTTGTCGTTGTCGCCCTCCTGCATCTTGGGGCTGTACACGCCCACCACCGTGAAGTTAATGCCGTTCAACCGGATGGTTTCGCCGATCGGCCATCCGCCTGAGAACAACTTGGCCTTGGCCTCAGAGCCGATGACGCACACGTGCTCTCTCTGCTGGTCTTCGGCCCCGTCGAAGAAGCGTCCCGCATCCGTATCCAGTTTGAAGATGTCCTGGAAGTTCGGCCGGACGCCGTCCACTTCCCACGTGTAGGTGTGCAGATCGTTCTGCACGGTCACGTTCTGCCACTCCATGGGCGAAATATGAAAGATGCCCGGCACGCTGTTCGACACGCGGTCCAGGTCGTCCATGGTGAAGCGAACCTTCACTCCCGCCTTGTCGCCACCCACCTGCTGGCTGGTCCGGCCTGGAAACACGCCGATGAGGTTGGTGCCCCATTGCGCAAAGATGTTCTCGATGGCCCGGTTGAACCCCGCCCCGTAGGCGAGCAGCAACACCACCGTCGCAATACCCCAAGCCATCCCGATCATGGTGATGGCTGTTCGCCGGCGGTTATAGACCATCGCTTCCCAGGCCTGACCGAGAATGTCCTTAAGCATTCGAAAAGCTCCTAGCTAGCTTTCTTACTCCCTGCGCAATGCTTCAATCGGATCCAGTTGCGCCGCACGGTTGGCCGGATACAGTCCCGCGACCACCCCGCACACCACCAGCGATCCCAGCGCCATCGCGGCCGACCACGGAACCAGCCGCGGCGGATCCCAGCCCGGCATCTTCCCCGTAAGCCCCACCTGCAGCAGGCCCATGAATCCTGCCGACACAACAATCCCAATTACGCCGCTGATTCCAGTGAGCAGCAGCCCCTCCCAGAAGAACTGCGCCAGCACGCTCGACTTGGTGGCGCCAATCGCCTTCAGCAGCCCGATCTCCCGAGTTCGTTCAGTTACTGAAACCAGCATGATGTTGATAATGCCCACCGCGCCGAGGCCCAGCGTGACAATACCCACGCCGCCCAGAAACACATCCATGGCGTTGAAGATGGCGCCGATCATTTTCTCTTCCTGAATGGTGTCCCACTCTTCAAACGCGTCCTTGAGCGCCGGGTCGAATCCGTGCCGCGCACCGATCACGCGGTGAACCGCCGCCACGGCTGCGGTGGCATCCCCCTTGGTCTTCGGCTGGTACTGGATGGAGCTGAGCGCATCCTGCGCAATGTTGTCGCCCTTCATGGCAAACTGTTCCTGCATGATGCTCAGCGGGATATAGACCTTCTGGTTGTCGCCGTCGTTGTTTCCGCGGTTGATGGAGGCCACCCGGCCCACCACCGTAAAGGCAACATCGTTGATGGTGATGGTCTCGCCCAGCATCGGCCGTCCGGGAAACAGTAGCGTCGCGCTCTTTGAGCCCAGCACGACCACGCGCCGGCGCTCGGCCACGTCGTCGGCCGTCAGAAAGCGTCCTTCAGCCAAGGGCACAAAGCGCACCGTGGTGTAATTGGGCTCCACGCCCAGCACCTGGCCTGACGAGTTGGCATACGCGCTAACTTCATACAGGTCGTTGCGGCTGAGGAACGCCGTGACCGCGCGCACCTGTGGCAGCGAGCGTATGGCCTCTTCGTCGCCCGGCGTCAGCTGGTAAGGCCGCATGCCCGTGTGCTGGTTGGCCAGCGCTGGAATCGTGCCGTCCCACATCATGACCAGGTCGTTGCCGAAGGTGGAGAGCTGCCTGTGCTGCCCTGACCGGAACCCCTCGCCCAGACCGACCAGCACCAGCAGAGAGCCCACGCCCCACGCAATCCCGAACATGGTCAGGAAGGTGCGCAGCTTGTTGGCCATCATGGCGCGAAACACCTGGCCGAGCGTATCAGAGAAGTTCTGCATTAGAGTTTAGACACCAGCGAACACGGATAGTGAGGAATACGCGCATTTGCCTGCCCCGGTTCCGTGGTTTCTGTCCGCATTCTCGCCCCGCCCAGCAGTTCACGCAAATCCCGCATAATCGCTCCAATTCACAGCCTGGGAACCATCCGCTCCCCTCCTGCGTAGAAGGCTTAGGGTGACAGCGAAGCGCTGCCGCCGTCTGAGTTCTTATACGCACATCGTTCGTTGCGACAAGTCATCGGTCGCCGGTGGTTTTTCTGGGGGTAAAGTGGCTGCACAACGCAGGAGCAGGAAATTCTGGATCTGGATCAGCCTCGGCGCGGCCGTGGTTCTCATTATTGCCGCTGGTGGCGTCACCCATCTTGTGCGCGGCACCACCCTCGATCCCAACAAGCTGGCCAAGGTCACGCGTGGTGACGTGGCCCGCTCCGTTGTAGCCACGGGAAAGATTCAGCCGATCACCGAGGTTGAAGTCAAGAGCAAGGCCTCGGGCATCGTGGAGAAGCTCTTCGTCGACATCAACTACGTTGTGAAAAAAGGGCAGCAGCTGGCCCAGCTCGACGAGGAGGAGATTCAGGCTGAGGTGGCCGCGCAGCGCGCGCAGCTGGAATCGGCCGAAGCCAACGTTGCCACACTCCAGGCCAACATCGAGCAGGACAAGGTGAATGCGGCCGCGCCCGATCTGCCCATGTACAAGGCCACGATGGACCGCAACCAGGCCATGGCGCAGCAGGGCATCGTCAGCCGCCAGGCTTTCGACGACACCAACCGGGATTATCTGGCCGCACTCACCCGCCGCGACAGCGCGAAAGCACAAATCGGCGTGGATCAGGCCAAACTGAAGCAGGCGCGCGCCCAGGTTGCGCAAAGCCAGGCCAGCCTGAAGCAGCTCGAGGAACAGCTCGGCTACACCACCATCGTGGCGCCGATGGACGGCGTCATCCTGTCGCGCGACGTGGAAATCGGCGATGCGGTCAGTTCTATCCTGGTGCTTGGATCAACCGCCACGCTGGTGATGACCGAAGGGGACACAACTGAAGTTTATGTGCAGGGCAAGGTTGACGAGGCCGACATCGCCCACGTGTATATGGGCCAGCCCGCACGCATCAAGGTTGAGAGCTTCCGCGACCGGCTTTTCTACGGCAAGGTCACCAAGATCGCTCCCATGGGCGTTGAAAAAGACAACGTGACCACCTTTGAAGTCCGCGTCTCCATCAACAACCCCGGCGGCGAGCTCAAGGCCAACATGACCGCCAACGCCGAGATCCTGATGGACGAGCACAAGGGCGTCCTCACTGTTCCTGAAAACGCCGTCACCTACGATGCCCAGAAAAACGCTTCGGTCCAGATTCCGGACAAGCATCAGAAGGAAGGCTGGCGCAAAATCCCCGTAACAGTTGGCCTGTCGAACGGAGCAGTCACCGAAGTCGTGAGCGGTTTAAAGGAAGGCGACCAGGTCGTCCTGCAGCAGTAACCCGCTGAACGCCGGAGCGCTTGCTCCGTAACCAGGCTAGAGCCGATCAGAGATGCTTTCATGGTCGGCAAAAGCCTGGTTTTCCACAGATCGCGCCCTTCGGCCTCAGCGGAGGGCCCGTCGGCCGGCTTCCCGTAAGTTACTCTCCCATCAGCACCTGCGACCTACCAGTCCGCCGCCCTCCTCTGCCTGCCGATTCCGAAGGTCCTCCCCTTTCAGGAGCCTTGAGTCCATTTCGAAGTGGACCAATTCAACCCAATTCGGATCGGGAATCCAGGAGCAGAAGAGGTAAAAAATGGGTCACTTACCTTTTTATGTGTGCAAATTTTTGCACATTAGGGGAACCTTCGAAGCCATATGCAGCTGAATCTAAAGCGCGTTATGTTTGGCATGTAGGTTGCATAACAAGAAAGTAATCCATCAAGGCCGCCCCTTGGGCCTTAGATGAGATAAAAAAGCGGTTCATTGACTGGGGTCAATCTGGACCGTTAGATCAGGACAAACAGATGAAGAAGTTCTTGTTGGGCTCCCTTGCCTTGGGTGCGTTGCTGCCAGTCACGCCATCCGCGCTTGGTTCAACCTTTGGTTACTACTTCAACGGCAAATTAACCCACTCGCTCAGCCATCTGGGCGGTGTTGTGATCTCACTTGAGGCAGCGCCGGAGTCAGGTTCGTTGTTCCTGCTTGGCGTCGTTCTTGGCGGCATGGCACTTTTGGTCTTCTTGAAGTCTGCCAAGGCCTCGAAGAATTATTGATTCATTTCCCCGGTATGCTGAAGGGCTTCCCCGGTCTGCACTCCATCACGTTCGGCACAGAAGGCTTCATCCCCGGCCTCGTTGCCTCGCTCAGAATCTGAAGCAAGCTCGCAAGTGCGAGCCGTCTTGACTGAACACGTTTTCAGTCGAAGCCATCCCCTTCTCAATTTAAGGTTCTGTTGTCCACTACCTCAGTCGCGCCGCCGTGCGACTCTTGCACGCAGCTTCAAGCTCTCAGTATCCAATCAGGGGGCAGGCGGCAGGTCGTGCTGTGCCCAGTTCCCGGGCTTGGCGCTCATCGTGAGCACCAGTCGCCCGCCGTCTGCAATCTCAGCGTGCCGCAGCCACGCCCTGTTCAGCAGCTTGCCGTTCAAGGTTGCTGACCCCACATAGATGTTCTCCGCCGACACCCCGCGCGCCTCAATTGTGAAGGTCTTTCCCCCCGCAAGGTGCAGTTTCGTCTCGGGATATGCCGGGCTCCCAATCAGGTATAGATCCTGACCCGCATTCGGAAAAATCCCCATCTGGCCGAATGCGTACCACGACGACATGGCGCCCGAATCGTCGTTGCCCGGCAACCCCGTCGGGCCCGCATGATAACTGGCAGCAATGATCGCTCTCACGTGCGCGGCCGTCTTGTCTGGCCGGCCCGCCCAGTTGTAGAGATAAGGCGTAAGGAATCCAGGCTCGTTGCCCACGTCGTAGCGCTCCGGCACGGCAAAGAATGCGTCGAGACGATCAACAAACGTCTGCGCTCCGCCGCTCATCCGGATCAACGCAGGCACATCCTGCGGCACAAACGTGGAGTAGGTCCAAGAGTTGCCTTCATAGAAGGTGTTTCCGTTCCAACTTCCGCTCATCATCGCGCTAAAGGGCTCGAGCCAGCTTCCATCGCGATGCCTCGGCCGGATGAATCCCTTGAAACCATCCACGGTGAAGTCAGCGTCCCACAGGTTCTTCCAGTTGGCCGAGCGCGCCCGGTACTTCTCGTAGTCGTCCTGCTTGCCCAGGCCTTTGGCCAACAGCGCAATCTCAAAATCGTCGGCCGCATATTCCATGTGCACCGATCCGGAGCGGTCGGACCCTTCAATGGAAACGTAGCCCCGTTTGTGCCAGTCGTCGAGGCCGCCCCGGCCCTCCTTGAAGTGATCCGCAGGAGACACTTCGGCATCGTTCACTTCCGCCGCGTAAGCCGTCTTCCAGTCGATGCCTTTGAGGCCCTTGAGATACGCGTCGGTAATCATGAACTCGGCGTTGCTGCCGCCTTGCGTGCGCCCGTTGTAATTGCCGCTGCGCGCATCGGGTAGCCAGCCCTCGTGCCGGTAAATATCCACGAGCGAACGCACAATTGCCGTCTGCCTTTCCGGCGCGATCAGCGTGAGTAGCGGACCCGAGGTGCGGAAGATATCCCAGATGGCGTAGTAGTCGTCGTAGTAGGGTTCACCCGACTTCCACAACGGATTCTCGCCGCTGCGATCTGTCGGCATCAGCATGGTGTGATAGAGCGCGGTATAAAAAACCTGCGCCTGCTCGGAACTTTCGCCTTTCAGCTCCACAGTGGCCAGCGCACGATTCCACTCGGCCACCGCCGCCATACGCGTAGCTTCAAAATCAAAGCCCGGAATTTCGGCCTCAAGATTCCTGCGCGCCTGCTCGATGCTGACGAAGGAGATGCCGATCTTCATGAGAACGGGCTTGCCGGTTGCGGGGCCAAAGGTGAACCATGCTCCCCCGGCTGGAATCGGATGATCGCTATGTTCATTTTCTAAACGCGGGTAGCTGCCTGTCCACTTTGACGACGTGGCCGCCGGCATATCCGTCCGGGCAAAAAAGTAGACGGTATAGTTGTTGGGCTGCTTGTTCCATCCGCCCGTCACGCTCGTGGAACCGGCAACCTCGGTGGGCGAAAGAATCTTGACGTCGTAGGTTGCCAGCGCCTGTTCCTCGCGGCCAATTCCTCCCGAGTAGAGACAGTGGGCCACATCGAACAGGAGATTGGCCTGCGCTCCCGCCGGATAGTGAAAGCGGTAAATGGCCGAGTGACGCGAAGCCGCGATGTCAACGCCGAGGTTATACCGGGCCAGCGTGACCTGATAGAGCCCAGCCGAGGCCTTCTCATCGGCGCGCGGAGATGCGGAGTCCATCGGCGCGACAACGCCCGTTGTGGGTTCGACCAGGATGTTGCCGTACTTGGCGCCGCCGCCTGTGCCGCTGACATGCGTCTGCGAAAACCCGCGAATGTCGTCTTTCTCATTCCATCCAGCGTTGGCATCGTGGCCCGGGCGCGCGGCCATGTCCGGTCCGGGCTTGATCATGCCGAAAGGCACCACGGGACCGGGAAAGACGTTGCCACCGCCGGCGACACCGAGCAGCGGGTCGATATTGGCGGCAGGATCGGCGGCATGTTGGCCGCGCAGCCCAGGCGCAAACAGAAAAACCGGCACAAGGGCAAACAGCAATCGAAGGGAAACTTTCAAGGTCTTCTCCACGATCAATAGATACCAGTATCAATAAATTCCGGGAATCAGCCGCCATGTGTGCGCGCAGTAGGCATCGTACTGGCTGCCGAAGTGCTCGTGCAGCAACTTCTCTTCAGCATTCATGCGGGCAACCAGAGGCACCATCATCAATGCCACCAACACGATGCCGGCTCCGGAACGAAAGACAAGCACCCAGCCGAGGGAAGAAACGATCAAGCCCAGGTAGCTCGGATTGCGAATCGTCTTGTAGAGGCCATCGGTCACCAGCGTGTGGCCTTGTTGGATGGCAACCAGCCCGCTGAAGCGGCGGCCCAGGATAAAGACCGGAACGAGCCGCAGAATGCTTCCCGCGATCATCGCCACCAGACCGGCCCATCGCATGGTTTCCCCATCCAGCGTCCAAAAGCCGATGCGGTCAGTATAGGCAGGCAGCCAGGCCATGGCGAAGGAGAGAAGCGTGAAGGCCCCAAGCACCCAGCGATTGGATCGATCTTCTTCTTCTCCCGGGCTGATGTTGCCTTCGGTGAACAGCCCCACCAGGCCAAGCACGACCGAGGCAACGGCGAGGGCAATAAAAGCTCGATGGGCAAAGAATGGGCCCACCCCACCCCACCCGAGGGCGGCAAGCCCGAACTGAATGAGAAAGAAAACTAAAGTGAGACCGAGCATTCCAAGTCTCTTCATCGCCACCTTCTTCCGGGGGACTGGACCATCTTACGCCGCCAAACCCACGAGGAAAGGACCGGATTGTGATTCGCAATCTCGTACACAGAAAAGGCGTCGCCATGGAAGCGCTGGTTCAATTGCGCATGTGTTCCGACCACTAATTGCATATAGATTCAGCAAAATGAGGGAGTTGCCATTGTGATAGGAGTCACAGAGCGGGGTGAATGTGGTCACTGCTAGTGGCTCATCCCGACGCGCAGACTCAGGATTCAATGGGATTGAAGCAGCAGGACGTTCCCCTGCGTCGGGAGGCAACATGAGTTTTGCATCGGGGCTGAAGACCATTGTGGTGGCCACTGACCTGAACGGTCAGTCGGAAGCCGCCTTGGAGTATGCCCGCAAGCTGGCCACAAATTATGGCGCGCGGATCATTCTGGCCCACGGGCTTGACCCGCTGGAGTACGCGGCCGTCAACGCCGTTCCCGGCAAAGTGCGCAAGAGCCTAACGGAAGAGGCCCGCGAAGTGCTTGACAAGCTGACCAGCGAACTGGTGCAGGAAGGCATTCACAGCCACTCCGAGATCCGCCAGGGAGCCGTGGCACACATGCTGCTTGACGTGGCCCGCCAGTACGAAGCCGGGCTTATCGTCATCGGCACCAAGGGCATGCAGGGTGCGGGTCCCATCATTGTGGGTGCAATCGCGGAACAACTTGTGCGCCTTGCGCCGTGCCCGGTTCTGGCCGTAGCCGCCGACTGGAATGCCGGCCCGTATCGCCCCACCCCCGGCGGTCCGGTTCTGTTGGCCATGGAACCGAATGAAGCTGCTGCGGCGGCGGTGGCAACCGCCTATTCGCTGGCGAAGACCTTTAAGCGCCCGCTGCTTTCGGTACATGCGCGCACAGCCGCCGAGGCCTCGGCATTCCTGAATCCGCCAGCCGCCACTCTGGAAAAGTTCGGGGTGAAAAGCAGCAGCGAAGTCCCGGTTCGATGCATGGTGAAAGACGGCAATCCTCCCGACGCGCTTGCTGCGGCGATTGACCAGCATAAACCCTGCATCCTGGTGGCTGGCGTCAAGCGGACCAGCCACACGCCGGGGCCGCACGGAACCGCTTTTGCTCTGCTCGCCCGTTCGCGGGTGCCTGTACTTTGCGTTCCGCCGGAACTTCTTGCCGGGGGACAGGAGCGGGAGGCAAAGATACCCGCTGAAGCCGTTTAACGGCAAAGGCGCGCAGGCCCGGCAGCCTGGCTTTATCTGCAGGCTCAGCACGGCCGAAGCAAAAACAGGCGCCGCCTCATTCCATGGATCCGCTCATCTGGATTGATTCGATTAGGAGCGAGTGGCCGCATATGGAATACAGGTCGTCTCAAGTACCCAGCGCGAGTCGCGCTCACCACGGACCGGCAGGAAAGAAACGGTCGCAATCCGCTCGCCGCAACCCCGGGCGCCGGAGAGAGAAAATGGAAGAATTGACCAGACAGACTGAGGCAAAATCCTTGCAA
>Ga0302320_10023136_pt1 | contig 12211 bp, 10 predicted proteins | sample Bog_T0_3_FD_202130 | JGI IMG/M metagenome (GOLD analysis project Ga0302320, IMG submission 202130) | Peat permafrost microbial communities from Stordalen Mire near Abisko, Sweden - Bog_T0_3 | ecosystem: Environmental > Terrestrial > Soil > Wetlands > Peat | place: Sweden: Abisko, Stordalen Mire...
AATCCGGAAATTATTAACTGAGTAATTAAGGATTCTCCTGTTCCTTCCACTACCCCGCCTCATGCGCCGTAGGCACATGCGGCTGCGGCACAAGTTCCGTCAGCGCGATTCCAGCCAGAATGAGCAGCGCTCCACAGGCAGGGCGCAGGCCCAGTCGCTCATGCATGATTAGGAACGACGTGATCCATGCGAAGACTGGCTCCATGGTTAGGAGTAATGCTGTGTGCGTGGGCGGCAACACTGACTGCGCCCAGCTTTGTATGGAGAATGCGGCGGCTGTGGCTAATACAGCAGCTATTGCCAGTGCGATTAATAGTCGCGACGTCCATGCAATGTGCGGGTGCTCGATGAAAGGCAGACTCAGCGCCATGAACACCGCGCAGAAGCCCACCTGCAACAGCGCAAGCGGCTGAAATCCGATGCGCGGAGATATGTGGCTGAGGGCGATGCAGTGGAAGGCGAATCCAATCGAGCAGCCGAAGGTCAGCAGGTCGCCAACGTTGATTGAAGACAGATCGGGCAAGAGGCTCAGCGCCGAACCCATCGCTGAGAGGTGCTGATGAGAGTCGGCAGCCGGGGGCGCTGTGAGCAGCAGAATTCCTGTGAACGCAAGCGCTGCTCCGAGAAATGCATTCCAGCGCGGCGGTCGAGCGTCAGGCGGACGCAAGCCAGGCAATGCTGAAAATAGCGGCACCAGCACTACGACCAGACCGGTAATGAATGCGGACTTTGACGGAGTAGTGCGGGCAAGACCAGTCGTCTGGAATTGATAACCGACAGCCAGGCATAACCCGACCAGCGCCCCTGCGCCAATCTGCCAACGTCGAATCCCGCGCCAATAGCGGTGATAAGCCGCAGCCAAAACCGCGAAGGCCAGCGTCATGCGCACCAGGTTGAATGCAGCCGGAGTGGCATCGGCAAGCGCGCCCTTGATCAGCACGAAAGTCGATCCCCAAACCGCAACAACAAACAGCATCAGCAGGTAGGCGCGCAGCTTCATCTGCATGAATTATTGCAGTTCATTCCTTTTAAAACTGTTCAGAGACTAGGCGGATCGAAGGGTACGGGATTTATCCCGAGGGAATGCGAACTCCAAAGAGCTTTTCCTCAGGGGCTAAAGCCCACGACTTATTGGCTCTAATGTACGGGCTGAAGCCCGTACCCTTCATGCAAAGCCAATCTATTTGACGCGATCTAAACACACCATTCGAATTCCAATTCATCCTCATTGTATGGATATAGAGCAAGAGTCCGGTTATTGATTCGTCGACTTCCCCGCATAAGCTTCCTGTCCTGCAACGAATGTCTCCTGAACTTCTGCGTACAGAATCGCCGGCGCACCCACCGTGTAGAGATTCATATTCACCAGGATGAAGTCGGCGTCGTAGCCGGGAACGAGCTTGCCTTTGTGCTTCTCCGCGAACTCGGCGTAGGCAGAGCCCTGTGTGTAGGCGTAGAGCGCCTGTCCGCGCGTGAGTTTGTTCTCGGGGAAATACGTCTTCGTCCCTTTTTCGTTCATCCGCGTGACCGCGCAATAGAGGCCGCGAAACGGCGTGATTGGCTCAACCGGATAGTCTGTGCCGAACGCCAGCGGAACCCCGGCATTCAGAAATGCCTTCCATGCGTAGGAGTACGCCGCGCGCTTGGGACCGAGGCGGTCTTCGGCCCAGTTCATGTCGGTGAGCAGGTGGTTGGGCTGCATCGAAGCGATCACCCCGAGCTTGGCGAAGCGCGGAATATCGGCCGGATCGACCACCTGTGCATGCTCGATGCGGTTGCGCGCGGTACGCGAAACGCCGGGCTGATCGAAAGAGTTGAGAGCCATTGCAGCTGCCTTGTCTCCGATGGCGTGGAAGCCTAGCTGGAAGCCTGCCGCGGCGCGTTCAACCACCATCTTGTTGAGTTGATCCTGAGTGTATTGAGGCAAGCCCGTGTTCTTAGGATCGTCGGAGAACGGCGCCTTCATGGCCGCGGTGCGTGAACCCAGAGAGCCATCCATGAAGCCCTTGAGGAAGCCGGTATGCAGCATCGGATCGTTGATGTCGTGGTGGGCGCGCATGCGCTTCAGTTCTTCCAGCGGATCCTTGAAAGGCAGCCATTCGCTGATGCGGAGATTGAGCTTGTCCTGCTTTTCCAGCTCTTCGAAAACTAGAAAATCCTGCCAGTCGCTGAAGTCCTGCACGCTGGTAATTCCGTGCGCCAGCGCATCGGCAATGGCCAACTCGTCGCCGCGCATGCGTTCGTCGTGGCTGGGCGGCGGGATGACTTTTGAAACCAATCCCTGCGCCGATTCGCGGAGAATCCCGGTAGGCTCGCCATTCGCATCCAGATCGATTGCTCCACCTTGCGGGGCTTTGGTCTTGCCGGTAATTCCGGCGGCGGCAAGCGCAGCTGAATTGGCAATCGAGATATGCCCATCAATGCGATCGAGAAAAGTGGGATGGCCACCCGTTACCGTATCTAAATCCTGGCGCGTGGGCAGCGTTTTGTCAGTCCACAAAGTATGGTCCCAGTTGCCGCCGGTCAACCAGTGTCCTGCCGGGGAGTCTTTGGCAAAGCCTTGAATTTTGCTCAGCATCGCAGCAAGCGATTTGACGCCAGTCAGATCGACATTCAACTTGGTCTGGCCGGCGCCGCCGAGGTGTGTGTGCGCGTCGTTGAATCCGGGAAAGACAAATGTGCTGGTGTTCGCGGAGTCGAGATCGCGAAGGCGCGTGTCGGGCCCGGCCAGCTTGGTGATCTCATCGGTCGTGCCCACGGCGAGAACCTTGCCACCGCCAATCGCCATCGCCTGAACCGTCTCGGGTTTGTCCTCATTGAACCCTACACCGGTGTAGATGACACCGTTGAAGAAGATGATCTCGGGGACAGTCGTAAGCGGGGCTGGCGCTGGTTTCAGGCGCTTGGGCGGCAAGTGTTTTTGGGGACCAGTTTGAGCAACGAAATTTGGGCAGAATGCCGCGGCCGTAATGGCGGAGACGAGAAAAACAGAATAGACGCGCATGGGCGGAGTTTACCAGAAGCCCTTTACTGCTCAGCCGCCCATTCCGTCATGGCGATGGTCAACAGCAGTACCCGCTTGAGGCCAATCTCGCGATCCTTCGCGGAATACCATTCAGCAGTCGTATGAGCGCCGCCGCCTTCGCCCCCCGCGCCCATTGACAACGCCGCAATGCCCATGGAGAGCGGGATATTCGCGTCGGTCGAGCCAAGACGAAGATCGGTACGCAATCCCAAATGGCGGTCAACAGCGCGCAGGGTTTCGAGTAGCGGGGAATCTGCAGGCAAATACGCCGCGGGCCGGTCGCCGATCTTCTCTATTGCAAAGCCCAACTGCCCTTTTCCTGCATTGATACCGGATTTTGCAGCAGCGTTGCAGGCATCCACAGCGTCTTCAACGGCTCGATGCAAGGCAACCTCAAGACGCACCAACTGCTCAGGCCCGGTCGATCGAAAATCAATCGATGCCTGGGAGCTTTCAGGAATGGAATTCACGCTGGTTCCACCGTGAATGGTTCCAAGATTGAGCGTGGTGCGCGGTTCAACGGGCAGCGGAGTCTCCGCCAGCACAGCCAAAGCCGAAGCCAGCGCGACGATGGGATTAGGGGTTCCGGCATCGGTAAAGCTATGCCCGCCCGGCCCGGTGATCACTACCTGGTAGCGCTTGCTGCCCAGCGCCTGCGTAACCACGGAATCCGCTCCGGCACCATCCAGCACAATATGCGCCGCAATCCGTCCAGCCAGCGCCGTTTGTTTATAAAGTTGACGGACGCCCCGTAGATCGCCCTCGCCCTCTTCACCCACGTTTCCGAGAAACAGCAGCGAGGCAGGCAACTCAACGCCGGACTCCACCAGCGCGTTCGCGATTGCCAGCAATCCAGCGACGCCGGCGCCGTTGTCACAAGCCCCAGGCCCTTGCAGGCGGTCGCCGTCCAAGACCAGGTTGAGGGGAGTTTCGACCGGAAAGACAGTATCCAGGTGTGCTGAAATTACGACAATCGGGCCGGTGCTATCGGGCGACAGATTTGCGGCAGGCAGAAATCCTAAAACATTGCCGACGGAGTCGATATGAACCTGGCTGAGTCCGGCTTCTTGAAATCTAGTTGTGAGCCACTCTGACCGAGCCTGTTCTCCGAATGGCGGCGCAGGGATCGCGACCAGCTCCGCCTGCCAGTCCATGATGCGTTTGGGATTTCCATGCAGCCAGGAGAAGGCGGAGTGGACAGGCCGGCGGCCGGCTAGTGTGGTGACGCGAGAAAAGGCCGAGTTGCGGGCGAGAAGAGCCATAGCGATGTTTTCAGGGTAGCAGGGGATGAGCGACAAGTTGCTCGATCCGGCTCAAATCAAGTCTGCCATTGGGGTGCCGATCTTCCGCAGGTCAGAGTTTTGGAAAGCGTCTCGACAGCAACAATGCCATGTCCTGGCGCCCATCTGCAATTACTCCGATGAACACGGTGCCACCGCGAATCCGATAGAGAATGCGGTAGGCCTTGAAGAAAATCTGGCGATAGGTACGGCTGCCACGCTTTAGGAGTTCGGGAGGATGCGAGCCGCGGTTAGGGAAATCTCGCAATGTGAAGGCTGTTCGGACAATCTCCCGCGCGACGTAATCGGCATTTTCCAGCGAGTCACTTTTCGCGATGTAGGTATGGATGGCGCGCAGGTCCTTGCTTGCACCTGTCGTAAACCGCACGGTAAAGGTGATCAGGCTCGTGTCGCTTCTACGCCATATTCTTGCATGATGTCTTCAATTGGAACGGTGTCGCCGGCGTCGATCTCGCTGTCTGCCTGGGCAAGGATTTTGAGCAGCGCTTGAGTTTCCTGCATCATCTCGTCATAGCTGACTACATCCATCAGCACGGCCCGTGCCTCGCCGTTTTGGGTGATGATGATCGGCTCGCGCTCTTCGGTGATGCGGTCGAGCAATTCGGCGGCATGGGCTTTTACGTAGCTGATTGGCTTGATCTGGGTTGAAAAGCGCATGGAGTCTCCTTTTAGTTTTTTAATAGTCCGATTATAGCTCTTTACTGGACCTGAAAGAATCTTTATTTGGCCGTTAAATAAGCTTAGCCCAAATCGTATTCGACGGAATGAAGAAAAAGCCCCTGCGCAGGGGCGGTTGGGCCGGCGGCGGCACGCGCACGGGCGGCGATGATTCCCGGGATCTGTTCTATGTTCAAGTGGCCTCGGCCTACGTCGAGCATGGTTCCCACCAGGTTGCGCACCATGTGGTGGAGGAATCCATTGCCGCGGACGCGGTAGATAAGGAGCGGACCGGCGTGGGAATCCTGCTCTTCCCAGGTTGAGGAGAATATCGTGCGGACCGCCCCCTTTTTCCTAATTACTTCCTCAGACCCAGTTTCCAATTTCAAAACGCGCCTCTGGTCAGTCGAGATTTTGCGGCTGGCCAGGTCCGGATCGGTAGCTGCAAAGCTCAGAAAGTCGTGTTCACCTTCAAAAAGGCGCGCTGACCTTTTGAGAGTCTCCACGTCCATCGGCCAGGAACAGCTGTGGACATACCGTGCCAGGAAAGGGGTGCAAATGACTTCGCGGAAGACTCTGTACTCGTAAGTTTTCGCAATCGCAGAGTGTCGCGCGTGGAACGTTTCCGGCACGATTCTCGCTTCAATCACCCGAATGGCCGCAGGCAAGGCCCGGTTGAGGGCGCGCTGCAGGTTCTCCGCTGGAATATTCGCTCCAAGGCCAAAGCTGGCCACTTGCCCGAGGGCATGCACTCCGGCATCGGTGCGGCCTGACCCCTGCGGGAGCGGAAATTCGCCGGTAATACGACCCAGGGCAGCCTGCAATTCACCCTGGACGGTTAACTCGCCGGGTTGGATCTGCCAGCCGCTGAAGCCGGTACCGTCATAGGCCAGGGTCAGCTTCCAGTTTTGGGAAAAAGTGGCGGGTTGGACGGGATCGGTCACAGGTATTCGTTCAGATAACAGGGTACTCGACCCCAGAGCACAGAGCAGCGGTGCAGGAGTGAGATACACTGAGCTTTCCGCATGTAACGGAGACGGGCCAATTTGGGTTTTCAGGCGGTAATGCCGAAAATTGCAAAGGTAAGAAGATTGTCTGGAACGAACCAGACGCGGCGCGCGTAAGTAGAGGAGAGCCCGGGAGAACGGGCTTGAATCGAAAAGCGCCCAGAGAATCACAAATTTGCGTCCGGAGAGGCTCTCCGAACGTCTTGTAGAATGGCACCCCACATGCCTCAACTATTCGTGGAGAGGAACAATGCATTTGTACGGTACACGTGTGTTTGAGCAGCAGGAGACGACTGCGCCGGTGAGGCTTGCAAAATCGGGGCGCGGACAGGCAGGCAACCGGCTGCGTGCGATTGCGGCGGCAGTGCTGACGTTGGCGGCGGGAGTGCCTTCCGGATTCAGCCAACAGGCGGTTTTGGGGGCGGGTCAGAAGACTCCGGAGAAGGCAGCGTCCGATCTGCCGGCGACTCCTGCGCCTGTGTTGACTCAACCGCTTGACCTCCGCACGTCGGCGCGCGATTTTTCCAAACCGTCCGCGCGCGTTTGGGGTAACCCGATCAATACTTTCAAGCCTACTTCCATACCCAAGTCCAGCTTTGCGAATTCAGTTCGTTTGAACGATCTTGTGAAGGACGGCAAAATCTATCTGAGCCTTTCGGATGCGATCGCCCTGGCGCTTGAGAACAACTACGATATCGCCATCGCCCGCTACGATCTGGACATCGCGGATACAGACATTCTGCGTACCCGAGTCGGCGGTGTTCTGGGAATGCCGCTCGGTGCGCCTTCCGGCTTGATCACAAATACGCTGGGAGGTTCCGCATCGACATTGAGCACTGGCGGCGGCCCAGGTGGATCGACGGTCGGTTCAGGCGGTGCAGGTTCCGGCAGCAACGGTTTGTCGCTGACCACCGCTGGCGCTGGTCCCTATCCGGAGGCATTGGAGCCTTCTGTCACAGCCAACCTGAACTTTGACTGGGCCAGCGCGCCTTCCACCAACTTCTTTACCGGCGGCTCGACCACCACCGACACCTATAACGTCGCCTACAACCAGGGCTTTGTCACTGGCGCAGCCTTCCAATTTACCTGGGACAATACCAGAGCGACCAATACCAATGCGTTCGCAACTTTCAGCCCGCAGTTCAACTCCCAGTTCAAGGCAGAGGTCACACAGCACTTGCTGCAAGGCGCTGGCATCTGGGTGAACAAGCGGTTCATGTATCAGGCGCTGAACGACCGTCGGATTGCGGACTCCGGGTTCCGTCAGCAGATCCTCTACACCGTCAACCAGGTTGAGAGCATCTATTGGGGCCTGGTGCAGGCGTATGAGGATGTGCAATCGAAGCAGCGCGCTGTGGAGCAGAGCGGCAAGGTGGCCGCGGACAACCGCAAGCAGCTCGAGATTGGAACCATGGCACCGCTCGATGTGCTCAATGCCGACCAGTCCGTGGCTTCGGACAAGCAGGCGTTGATCAGCTCGCAACTGGCGCTGAACTACCAGCAGCAGATCATTAAGCAGGCAATTGCGCGTAACCTGAACGATCCGGCTCTTTCAGCCGCAGCCGTAATTCCCACAGACCGTGTGAGCATCGACGAGATTCCGGAAGAGAAGCAGCCCATCGAGGATCTCGTGAAGATAGCTTTCCAACAGAGACCCGAACTGGAGCAGGCCGTCCTCACCCTGCGCAACGATGAGATCACGCTGAAGGGTGCGCGCAACGCCCTTTTGCCGCAGATCGACATTCTGGCTTACCTGGGCGGATCGGGCGTAGCCGGAACTTACAACCCAAACTGCTCACCGCTCTTCGGAACCTGCCCCACAGGCAGCACCGGCGGATTTGGTAGTGCGCTTCAGAACACCTATAACAACTCGTCACCGGATAAGGGTGTCGGGTTCAACCTCACCATCCCCATCGGCAACAAGTATGCACAGTCTGTGCAAGCTCGTTCGCTGATGGAATACCGGCAGGCCGAGTTGCGGCTCGAGCAGCTTTATACGCAGATTCGCATGCAGGTGGTCAACCAGCAATTCGCTTTGACCAACGACCGTGCGCAGGTTCTGGCATCGCAAGCTGCCAGAGACTACAACCAGCAGAGCCTTGATGCGGAAGATAAGAAGCTGCGGTTGGGTGCTTCCACCACGGCACTTGTTTTGCAGCAGCAGCGTGGTCTGGCCTCCGCGGAAGACTCCTATATCGCAGCGCAGGCGCAGTATGCAAAAGATCGCGCAACCCTCTACCAGATCCTGGCTACGACCATGCAACACTATGGGATCAACTTGAATGAGGCTGCAACGGGAAGCGTGAATACAGCACCCGCCGTGCCGGGCGTCGTTCCCGCCCCTCCCAGCAAGGAGCCGACAACGACTCCGCCGGCCACTCCGCCGGCAACGGCGCCAGTGGCTCCGGCTACGACACCCAACCAATAGCCATCTACTTAAAGACAAATGCTCTGCCTGATTTCTCAAAACAGGCAGAGCATTTTATTTTCTATACGATAAAGGATGTATTTTAACGCTCCGCTACAAGATCGAGCAGCTCGAAAAACTCCGGAAAGCTGATGGCCGCAGACTCCGCGCCCTGGATCAGGGTCTCGCCCTCGGCGCGAAGTGCTGCAACACTAAATGCCATCGCGATCCGATGGTCGCTGCCAGAATCTATAACCGCTCCATGCAGTTTCTGTCCTCCAGGCACATCCAGGCCGTCTTCGAACTCGATGACCTCCGCCCCCATGGCGCGCAGATTCTTGGCGACCAATGCGATTCGGTCCGACTCCTTTACGCGCAGTTCTTTCGCATCACGAATTCTGATTCCCCCACTGGTATAAGGTGCAATCGCCGCGAGGACGGGTAGCTCGTCGATAAGCTGAGCAGCAAGCGCACCGCTGACTTCCGCAGTTCCCAGCCCTTCCGCCGGCGCTGAGATTTGAACGGACCCCACCAACTCCGCATTCTTCTCTTCCAGATGCAAGACCGCAATGCGTGCACCAAGAGCGGTAAGCACATCAAGCAATGCGGCGCGGGTCGGATTGAGTCCCAGTGAATCGAGCAGAAGCGTCGAACCAGGGAATAGAGATGCCGCGCAGAGAAAGAAGGCAGCAGACGAAATGTCTCCGGGGACAATGGCTTCAATCGCATGAAGCGGCTGCGGCCCAATGATCGAGACGGATTCCAAGTCGCGAGTAATCTTGGCCCCAAACGCGCGAAGAGCCAGCTCGCTATGGTCGCGGGTTCTTACTGACTCCCTGACTGTCGTTGTCCCAGCAGTTTGCAGCCCGGCGAGCAGCACGCAAGTCTTGATCTGTGCGCTGGGAATAGGCGTGGTGTAATCGATCGCCTGGAGCGGGCCTCCGTGAATGGTAAGGGGAGCGTGGCCTTCAGTCAGAGTGAGCTTTGCTCCCATTGCTTGGAGAGGTTTACGAATGCGCTCCATGGGCCGGCGCGAAAGTGAAGCGTCGCCAATCAAGGTGAAACTGCCTTGCTGCGGGGCCAGCAGGCCCGAGATCATCCGCATCGTCGAGCCGGAGTTGCCGCAGTCCAACGGATGATTCGCCGGGGTTACACGCCCACCCACGCCGGTTACTTCGATAGCGCCATCGCTTGCTCTGTTGACCGTGGCGCCCAAGGCTTGCATGCACGCGAGAGTCGATGCGCAGTCTGCTCCGGTAGAGAAATTCGTAAAGCGGGAGGTGCCTTCAGCAAAGGCCGCCAGCATTCCATAGCGATGACTGATTGACTTGTCGCCCGGTAGGCGGAGGCTTCCATAAATGTTCTTAGCAGGGCGGATGATGCGTTCTTCTGTAGCAATCGACACAAGGACTCCGATTTCTCTATTTTCTTGAACCTGAAATAAGCACCACAAAACTAGCTGTCATTCTGAGCGAACGGGGCCCCGAAGGTACTTCAGTTCGGGGGTGGTGAGTCGAAGGGTCCGCATTTGTTCTTCGCCGAATTTCAGTCTCACCACACTCAGTAGATGTATCAAGTCTATCGAATCGATCCAACGCAGCCAAGCTCAACACCGCGCAATCTTCGGTGACTGAATGCCCTTTGTCGCATTGCGGGTGTCAACCACCAACTGAGACTGCTCGACGATAGCGCGGTAGTCATAGGTGGAGTGGTCCGTCACAATAACCACAGCATCGAATTGGGCCAGATCATCCAAAGGCGCGCTGATCATGTTCAGGTCGTATTGGCGGCCACGGCCAACGCTGGGGAAATATGGGTCGTTATAGGAGACAACGGCGCCTTTCTCGCGCTGCAATTCAATCACCGTAAGCGACGGCGACTCACGCAGGTCGTCGATATCGCGCTTATAGGCCAGGCCCAGTACCAGCACCTTCGATCCCTTGATGGCCTTGCTGCGTTCATTCAGTGCCGACCCAATCCGGTCCAGGACAAAATAGGGCATAGCAGTGTTGATTTCACCCGCAAGTTCGATAAACCGGGTACGGAAATCGAATTCCTTCGCTTTCGATGAAAGATAAAACGGATCGATCGGAATGCAATGCCCGCCCAGCCCCGGACCAGGATAGAAGGCGTGAAAGCCAAACGGCTTGGTTTTGGCGGCGTCAATGACCTCGTAAATATCGATGCCCATCCGCATGCAAAGCGGCTTGAGCTCGTTCACCAAAGCAATATTCACGCAGCGGTAGATGTTCTCCAACAGCTTCGTCATTTCCGCCACTGCCGGAGTGCTGACCGGCACCACGGTATGAAAGATGGCGCTATACATGGCCGCCGCAAGCTCTGAAGCCGCAGGCCCACATCCGCCGACGACTTTGGGAATATCGTGCCGCGCCACAAGGTCGTTGCCGGGGTCTTCACGTTCCGGCGAAAAGACCACATGCACTCCACGATCTTCCATGGCTCGCGCAACTTCGTTCTTGCGCCTTTTTTCTGGCGCAAGGGCGGGAAACCTCAACCCTTGCTCGACGAAGGCGCCAATCGACTAAACTGGACATCATCGATCAGGAATCGTTTTTAGGGGGACTCATTTGCCTAAATATCTTGTCACCGGTGTGGCCGGTTTCATTGGACGCTCCATCGCCGCGGCCCTGCTGGCGCGCGGAGAAACCGTGCGCGGCATAGACAACTTCATCACCGGCAAGCGCGCCAACCTGGCTGGCCTTGAAGCGATGGAGTTCATTGAGGGCGACCTGACCGACCCAACCGCCTGCGCCAAAGCCTGCGCCGGCGTCGAAATCGCGTTCCACGAAGCAGCTCTAGCTTCAGTTCCACGCTCTGTGGCTGACCCTGTCTCTACCAATGCGCATTGTGTAAATGCCACGCTCAATCTGCTCGTAGCCGCACATGCTGCCGGGGTGCGGCGAGTCGTTTATGCAGGTTCGTCCTCAGCCTATGGAGATACGCCAACCCTGCCTAAACACGAGGCAATGCTGCCCAACCCCATCTCTCCGTATGCAGTTGCCAAGCTGGCCGGCGAGCACTATATGCGCGTCTTTGCACGTGTCTATGGAGTGGAAACAGTAGTGCTGCGCTACTTCAACGTCTTCGGTCCGCATCAAGACCCGACGTCGCACTACTCCGGCGTGCTGGCAATTTTTTGCCGCAAAATGCTGGCCGGCGAGCAGCCCACCATCTACGGAGACGGCGAGCAGAGCCGCGACTTTACCTACATCGACAACGTAGTTCATGCCAATCTGTTAGCCGCCGCCGCGCCCGCCGAAAAGGTAGCCGGGCAGATGATGAATGTTGCCACAGCAACCAGCATCACGCTGAATCAGACTTTTGAGATTCTCAGCGAATTGACCGGCTTCAGGGGCAAACCCGCCTATGTCGATGGCCGCGCAGGAGACATACGCGATTCGCTGGCGGATATTCGTCTGGCTGAGGAACTGCTCGGCTACAAGCCGATTGTGGACTTCCGCGAAGGGCTGCGGCGCACAGTGGAGTGGTATCGGACTGAGACTTAGAAGTCCTGTCTTCAATGCCTCTGCGACAACCGACCTGTCTTCCTTAGCGAAGATTACTTCAGCGGAGCCGAAGGACCTGCTTTTATTCTTTACTCGCCCATTCAATCCCCATGCTTCGCCACATCCGCTCACCCGCTACTGCTTCACGATCTCCACCCGCCGGTTCTCCGATCGGCCCAGGCTGGTGTCGTTGCTGGCGACCGGTTTGCTCGCGCCGAATCCTTTCGCTGTAAGCCGCTTCTCATCTACGCCCGCCTTGATAAGGTAGGCCTTGACCGCCGCCGCGC
>Ga0302320_10023137_pt1 | contig 12211 bp, 17 predicted proteins | sample Bog_T0_3_FD_202130 | JGI IMG/M metagenome (GOLD analysis project Ga0302320, IMG submission 202130) | Peat permafrost microbial communities from Stordalen Mire near Abisko, Sweden - Bog_T0_3 | ecosystem: Environmental > Terrestrial > Soil > Wetlands > Peat | place: Sweden: Abisko, Stordalen Mire...
CCAGACCTCCTGCCGTCGCTCATAACATCGTCGATTGAAAACACTTTCACGCCGTCTGGCTCGTATGAAAGAAACACCGACGCCTCTCTCCAGTTCGACATTACGAGCGCCTGTTCCCGCGCTTCGCCTCCACTCGGGTATCCCATTTTCGATTGGAACAAGACACTTTTCTGACCCTCAACCTCAACTCCACGCACTCGAATCTCGAATATTCCATCAGCGCCGACGGCTGACTCCGTGGCATTTTTGCCCTTGCCCCTAAATTTTGTGTATTCGATGCTCCAGTTCCAATGTTGGCCATCTACCATCACTTTTCGCTCTGGAGTGCCAAGGAGCGCTCCCAAATGGCCGGTAAATGCATCCTCGTCTTCCGCTGCCGCCCAGTAACGCTCTTCTACCTCAGACAGTCTTTCGCGGACGTGAGATTCAATGGCCTGGCGGACAGGGGCGGGAATGAATAGGCGTCGTCGCATCTAATGCTCTCAGACTATACAGGATGGAAAGCAGCGTCCAATACCTCATCGGTACCTGCAAGCCAACCAGGCTTCGCCAATCTACCGTGCACTTCAAGCGCTCAAGATCCGTCACTAGCGCAAAATGACACTGGGCGGGTCAAAGGTTGGCTTTCCTAGATACCAGAGAATCCCGTCCAACACTCTGATTTTGTAAGGATATCCCTTGAGATCCGCTTGGTCTATGACCTGTTTGACCTTGTCATAGACCTGAAGCCACACGTCCCCGATCAGCACGTATAGAAGTGAATCTCCCTCGGCTACAGCCGCCATCTGGCGTTTGATCTGCTTTTCTCCAAGTGTGGCGTCTACCTTAAGCTCAATATGAACCTCACTTTTAACGGTGCTTTCCTGAACCGTCACTGTGAAATCGTACAGCCGCTTTTGGGTTTCGATCCTGAGATCGGTTGGGACGCCATTGACTCCGAGAAATTCTAAGAGCCGGGTATGGCGTAGCAGCCCGGTGAGTACGACTTGATGCATTCGCTCCGAAGTTGGAGACCAATTCAATAGAAGATCAATTGCAGCCAAATCGTTCTCCTCTGTGTTGACGTTAAGGTCGCAGCCTCGCCCCGCATCGCAAGGTTCTGGATGCCATCTCGCGACACCCGATCCTGGGCTGCATCAACTACCGGTGGCTCACATCCGATTGCAAGATCGCAGGTGCCGCCCGCATCTTTGACTCCCTCGCCAACAATTCTCTCAACCTCGCGACCAGCGTACCCGAAGTCACCCGTCCCGCTCTGCATTCCAGAAGGAGCGAGCATAACCAAAGGTCACTGTCCTTCAAATTTTAGTCAGAGTCATTGAGAGCCGATATTCGAATAGCGTGACATCAGAAACTGCCTTCAAAGCGATGCGCAATTCGGGGCTTATCTCACGCGCAATGATGATGGTCCTCACCGAAGGCACATTCAGCTTCGCCTTGACGCATTCCCGGTAGTAAAGGGCCTGCCCGATCACTTTTTCGTGGCCTCTACTTACCTTTAGCTCGATGACAACTGGAATGCCGTTCTTGTCCTTCGCCAGGATGTCTATCCTCCGGCCCTTTTCGTCCACCTGAAATTCAGTCGCACTATGGCCTTCACCGACGTCCCAGAGAGTCATGCCGGGTTCCAGCAGTCCGGGGTTCTTCGCGAGGTAGTTCTGCAATTCCTTCTCGTACACAAATCCGTCCGCGTCCCCGTTCAACTCATCAACTTCATCTTCATCAATCCCAGATTCGGCTTTGGCCATTGCATAGTGGCTATCATAGGCAGCAATCTTTTTCTCGCCTTCCAGAGTTGCTCCATATGGCCAATAGTCTGCAATAAACTTGTCTAGCAAGCCCTTCTCTCGCAATACCGCAAGCGTCATTCCGTGCTTTGTTCGACGCCTTGGTGTCTTTGCAAGTTCCTTCCCCGGATCGGCATCCCGTAGGAATGCCGCTTCTGTTGCAAAGCCGTTATCTTCAAGCAGCTTGTATACAGAACTCAACGGAAATTTCCGCTGATCTCGACTCGCGATCATCTCGTCACCGTCGACCAATTGAATCTCCCCCGTCATAATCGCTCAGCTCGAATTGCGCCGCCTTACCTGTGGCTCACATTTCCGTGCAAGATCGCCGGCGCGACCCGCATCTTCGACTCCTTCGCAATCAACTCTCTCAGCCCTGTGACCAGCGTGCTTGAATCGTCCTTCAGCGTCGCGTCTGCAAACGAGTCGGAGTTGGTCGAAGAGTTCCCAATGCACGCCACAGGTGTTTGTGAACCGGATGCGTGAATCAGAGAGGTCAGTCTCTGCCTGTTTTCGATCGGGATGGAATCGGCCAACACCACCAGATCGAAATCGCCGGCATTGAATTGATCGATCGCCTCTCTTATGGAGCCGGCCGATACGACGATATAACCCGCGGATCTCCAAACCCTGGTATGAGTCACTAGCAGCCATGAATCCAGGCCAACGGCAAGGACGACAGTGAGGGGCATGATTACCTCCTGACCTGGAGCAGGTTGCCGAAGCACCAATGGATATCAGCGGCGACTGTCCGGGATGGCCACAATGATCTCGATGATTCCGTTCGCTTGCTGTTCCGTATTGCACATGTGGCTCCGATTCCGACGCATTCAGAACGAGAAGGGCCGTTTTCCGGCGTCTTGATATCTCCAGCGGCACATCTGTGGGCAACGCGCCAAAGCCTGTGCGGGTCTTCTAGCGCGTGTTCTATCTTCCCGTGTGCGCGGGCGAAACTGCACAGGCGAATACCCTCCTGAAAATAAGTCCCCAGAATTGTCCCCATTTCCAGTTGACCGCCGTAGATAGCTGTTAGAGCGTCGTTTGAGCTGCTCTGAATTGCGCCGGCCGCTGTATTGATCGGACACGACAAATTACGGAACTTCGCGAACCACCTGGAGAAGTATATATGGAATCCAAGATAATGACTGCCACTGAACCCGACTGGATTCGAAGCGCAATTTCAAATTACCGAGAATGGATCGAGTCTGTGCAAGGCGTAACAATCGAGAAGATGGCTGTGCTGCGAGTTGGCAACAATTTCACCAGTATTGCGGCACGTCAGATCCTGCGCGATGTCAGGCTTACAAAGCTTGAACGAGGCCCGACCCCCAAACTCCGAGCAGAGGTTACGTCGATCGAATATCCCCGCGGTATGCCACCTCTCATGAGTGCGAGGATGTTGTCCAAATCCAAGGGAATGTCTGGAGAAACGCAGCCCGAATGGGAGGTCACCTGGGGTGATACCCCTGTGGCCATGCGCTTCCCGACGTTGAAGGGGGCAGTAGTCGCCCTCGAAGTGCCCTACAGTGAGCACGACTCAACTGCATACGCTGAACTCGTCATTTGCCGTCAAGACGAGATCGCACTGGTGATGGCGATGATCAGAGAATCTCATTCTCGACCTGAGGGTCCTCTCTACAGCACTGGAAGGGGCTTTAAAAGCGTCAAGTCTTCGAGTTGGGACGATCTGGTGCTCGACGAGCCAGTCTTGCAACTGGTCAAAAGCGACTATGAATCCTTCTTCGCTCGGGAGGACTGGTTCCGCGGCCTGAAGCTGCCCTTCCGCCGCGGGTACCTCTTCCATGGTCCCCCAGGGAACGGTAAGACCAGCGTAGTTCGTGCCATGCTATCGCGCCGCGGAATGCGCGGCCTGACTTTGAACTTCTTCGCTCCGAACACTGATGACGACGATCTGCAGAAGATGTTCGAGCGAGCCGCCGAATGCGCTCCTTCGATGGTTGTGTTGGAGGATATTGATCGAGCCTTCCCTAGAAACCAGGCTTCGGAGACGAAGAGCAAGGTGAGCCTGCAACAGCTTCTGAATTGCCTTGACGGCATCGGCACGCAAGATGGGGTCGTGGTCGTCGCCACAGCAAATGAGCCGACGGCTTTGGACCCGGCGATCCTCCGTCGCCCAGGACGATTTGATCGGGTCGTTCTCTTCCCGAATCCCACGGCGGAGCTTCGGCTCCAGTATCTCCGAAAGCTCAACTGCCAATTTCCAAAGTCAGAGCTTAAAGCATCAATTGAGCTGGCAGATGGATTTTCCTTCGCTCAGATGCGCGAGGTGTACATCCTCGCGGGCCAGAGAGCATTTGATCGCCGCGAGGAGATCGAGTCCGATGACATCCTGAGCGCCGTTCACACGTTGCGGCATGCATTCGCGGCCGTGAAGGAGCGGGAGGGCGCCGCCGGCTTTGCTCCGCGTGAAATGTGATAGCGATAACGACCGGCCGCCGGTAACGAAATGCAATGACAGCGAAAAGGTCCGCGATGGTCGATACTTCGATTGCTGCAAGACAGCCTTCCGGCGTTATGACCTCGCGGTCCAGTCCGCGCTGTCGTTAGCCAAAGACTATCTCAGAGACCGTATAGGACCTTGTTCCACAGGAACTTGATTCATAATGCAAAGCATGGGCTACTCACACTATTGGCAACGCGAAAAAGAGATCGAAGAAGGAACTCTCCTTCGCATCGCCGCCGATTTTCAGCAAATCCTGTTGCCCCTGGATGATCTTGGTGTGCGCTTGGCGGGGCCGTACGGCAGCGACATCCCTGAGATCAACTCGGATGGGATTGCGTTCAACGGAATTGCTGAGTGTGGTCATCCCAAGAACGAAGAGATCTATATCCCGTTTCCATCCGAGACGGCAACTGGAATTGGCAACTCGGTAACCGCGGTTGTGAAGTCATACGGATATGGCGTCGAGATCAGACATCGAACTTGCGATGGACTATGCCGATGCGAGCCATTTGTCCTTGAGAGACGGATCAATGAATTAAGGACGCAGTCGGAAGATGGCAGTTATTTCGCTTGCTGCAAGACGCACTTCAAGCCCTACGATCTTGCAGTGCAGTGCATTCTGCTGATCTGCAAGCATCATCTTCAAGATCGAATTGACGTCACGCCGGGCGGATCGGACTTTCACTGGAATGAGGCTCGACTGCTTTGCTATCAGCACCTGAATTACCCGCTCAGAGAGTTCGCTGTTATCCATGGATCAGGACTCGTCAAGGCATGACCGGCCGGTTATAAAGGGCGGGAATCATTACGATTTGCGGGTTCGGCGCGATTGCAGAGTCACCCACGAGGAGATTGCTACAACTGTAACCATGCCCGACTGCTGTGTTACACCCATTTTTACTTCCCTCTCACGCAATGCAAGGTGGACCGCGAGGCCGGTTTAATCCTGACGTGAGAGACACCACAGAAAATTGGCCGCATAATAGTGCGGAGGTGTTCACATGAATAGCGACCAGGAAAATGAAGAACAGGAGAATCTGGCCAAGCTCGATACCGTAAGGGCTGCGCTGGCTCATGGTATGGCCAGCGACGTGGCTCCTGAGGGCACTATGGAGCGTATTCGCCAGCGCATCCAAACCCGTGCGGCCGCAAACGAAGGTCGGCCTGCGCCCGCGATTCTCGACCTGTTCGGGACAATGGATTTCGACCCGGCTCATGACTACAGGCGCAACCGCAACCTGGACAGGATCGAGTAAGCCTGGGTTCAGGAAAGGGCCGGCATTGATTTTCCCGCGACGGCTTTGAGCCGTCTGGCCAGGGCAACGCCAACGGCGTACATGAGCAGCACGCCGACTGCTATCGCGCCACCGGCAAACAGGAATCCACCGGCGACCAGGATGACCACGTTTCCGATCAGTTTTCCCATGCGGACAGCGTACCACGGCCCTGTGCTGTTCTGTTCAAGGTGGTGTACTCTGTCTTTCATGGATGATCTGGACGTTGATTCATCCGAGGTCGCTGCGCTGCGCCAGGCGATCCGCGTCGCGCTCCTCACCGGCGAGGATTACCGTTCGCTCAAAAACATCCTGGCGACCGAGGATGAGTTGCTGCTTAGGGAGCGGGAGGCAGCAGGGACGCCTTCGGCCACTGACTTCACCGGGACGGCTGCCTACGACTTCACCGGCGAGAGCGACGCGACCTGACCCGGTCATTCCTGATCAGGCCGTCTGCCCCACAAGCAGACGGTGTAGGCTGTCTGCATGTGGACCAACACGATGCCGGCCGCGCCGGGGTGGTACTGGGTGCGCATCAAGGGCACGGAGCCCCAGGTTTGCCAGCTCGTCGACGGAGTCATGTGGACTTCCGACCGCGAGTTGGGTATGGCGGAAAAGTATCTGCGCAACCATTGCCAGGTGTGGAGCGAGCCCATTCGGGCGCCAAACGCAGACAATCCCGTCAAACAAGTGGAACAGGAATCGGAACAGCGGGAAGCCGGCCGGCGCCTGGCTGCGCTAGAAGGCACGATGCCGGACCTACAGCAGATTCCACGACGTAAGATGCTGTAACCCATACGCAGGAAATCCCCCAGGTTTATCACTCCTGGGGGACTGCATTTCCTGTGGACGCCGCCTGCGAAGCTTACATTCTCCCGCGGCCGGGTCCCGGCGTCAAGATTTGGCCAGCTCGCGCAGCACATCCCGTCGCTAGTGCATGACCTTGCGTGCCAATTTCATTTGATGGTCGTCAATCGCGCTCTCTGCGTCCTTTACCATCTGCGATGTGAGTACGTGGCCGGCGGGGCGGAAACAAGGCAGACCGCTCTCAGAACGGATCAGGCCGCAGGGAAGCTGGTCATCGGCAATTTCGAAGATGGCCTCGGCCGCCCTATTCTCTTTCTTCTTCATGGTCGATCTCCACCGAGCAGATGATACTTCGGACGCTGCGTCAGGATCATTGTGCCGCTGCCATTCTACGCCGAATGATCAGTGGAACCGGTTTCTGGTTTTGCAACCGACAATATGTACATATGTCAGTCAGCTATGTCGAAGACAAAGAGCATTTTGTCCGAACTTTCATCGAAGGCCGGGTTCGGTATATACATGCGTATGTACATACGATGCTCATCTAGACGGAACTTTTCGAGAGATTCTCCTGTCAAAAGCGAGTTGTGCCGTTCAGCGGATATACACCAGATGTACACGAGCCACCTCATCGCGGGGAGAACTTTCAGGTATCTCTTTGCTATCGAATCGTGAGTGTGCCGTACAGCCAGCAGTACAGTAGGAAGTGATCGGCTGCCTTCCGTGCCTTTCCTGTGCGGTTACTTCAGTTTGCTCGTGTGTTGATGAGATAGAAAAGGTGCAAACAACTTTTGTCATGTCATTCGATCTTTGTGTTGACAATTCTCTGAGGGAGGAACCATGACGGCGAAGACATGTACGAACGCAATAGACACGGCGATCAACTGGCCCAAGAGCAAGATTCCTCTGGCCAGGGTGATGGCGACATTGCCAATCAGCTTTGGCTTTCTCACCGCAAAATCCTATCCAAGATCATCCTCGCCAGCCCCACGCAATCGGCAATGACCGATGTGAGGCGCGGCGATGGCCGGCTGATGTCGTCCCGAGCCAACCGGACGGCCGCAATGATTGAAGCCAAAATCGCGAGCGTCGACGCGAACCGATCCTTGACCCGGCGCTCTTCCTCGTAGGCGTTCACCCGCTTCATCTCGCCCATGCAGGGATTATAGGCAAAGATATGGCGAAGATTTCAACAGGCGATCGGTGGCGGCCAGATTCCTCTCAGGGAGCTTGCCATCGCTGGGACGATGCGGCTCGGAATTGCAGCCCATCAGTCGCGCCGAAGAATAAATCCTCGTCCGAGTCTGCAGATCACCCCTCCAGCGCTGTATATGCCTGTATGAACACTCTCTGGCGCCAACCCGAATCGTCAAATTCCCGCTTCAACCGGCTCTGTCGATTGCCATTGCGCCCAAGGGATCCCTTCAACCAAGCAACTGCCACAGGAATCCGGTATCTGGCGGTTTTGAATCTATCCAGGGTCCTGAAAGAAAATCGCAAAGTTTGTGAAATAAGTCTGCAGAACCCTGACCTACGGCGGTAGTACCTATTAGTTGCAACTGCACGAAGACGGAATGAATAAGTTAACTGCTCTCTCTCACGACAGGAGAACCACATGTTTAAGTCAATTGCCGAAAAATCTACAGCAGCTTCTGCATCTCCGAGCTGCATTGCCCCAACCCTTAACCCCATGCCCACGATGCTTTTGTCAAAAGCAAAATATCGCCAAGTCAGCGCCAAAAATTGGGAAGTGATGATCGAAAAGCGGAGCGAATGGTTTGTTCATCATGGGTTCGAGATTCCCGTCCGCCAGCCAACCGATGGGGAGATCATCCAGATTAGCCCCGGTAACAATGGGTGTCAGAATGTTCTCAGGATCGATGATGAGGCGACCGGCCAACAGTTTTGGGTCACCCCGGAATTGATGATCAAGACAAAGCGCAAGTACTTAGACATCTATGACAACACAGGTTTGGTGCTTGCGATTACGGCAGATGGGTCGCTGTTCATCTGGCCGCAAGATGACTCTCGACTGATATATGACATCATGGATTCAGAAAATCGGTGGGTTCGCGCCGTTCTCGATGCCTCCTCAAAGATCCAACTCAACTATTTGCCGCAAAAGGGACTTCGTGAACCAATTTGGCCCCGACTTCGTTCCGGGGGAATCGAAGATGTGGCCTACCAGTCGCGGATGATCGACACAGTCAACCACCCGGTTCACGAGAGGGCGCGTCTGAAGCGCCTGGCGTCGAACTCTGCAACAATTGCAGTCTCCTGACCGGCAAAGCCGCTTAACCCCGCTTGACGCTTGCTGCGGGCGGGGCCACCCAGAATATTTTTCACAAGGTCCGTCAGTTCTACCTTGGGGAACAACTCGTCTGCATCACTTCTTCACGTCCGGCCGAAAGCCGGACATCACCTACCCAGGAACATTTCGGTGTCTCAATGATGCAGGCGTGCAATGGCGTGAGGCAGCCTGCCATTCGGCCCGCGGTCAGTGGCTCCGCCAAATGTGCCCATAATTTTCTGCCAATTTTTTCACCATAATTGCCCCTGTTTCGAGTCGACCCCTGTAGATCGAGATTCATAACGGGACCGTGCCTGGATCGAGACGAGGTGTGATCAACACGCCAGGCGAGACGGGATCCTGCAGGCCAGGCCGGTCAGCCGCTCAAAAGGATCAATTCCGGAGTTCTGCGATTCGTGGATCTGCACGATAAACCAAGTCACAGACTGCAAAGATAGTGTCTGCGAGTGGGGTTCCAATCACAGCGCTTCGATCCAGTGCTGTAGAGATCAGAGAACTTGATCCAATCGGACGAGCAGCGGCATTCTGAACCATGAAAGAAGGCCCGCTTCCCAACCACCTAAAGGCCACCGACACCGCTTGCCGGTCTGAAGCATGCGCATCCTCGCCCCACTTCCCGACAATCAAATCGAAAGTGGCGTCCTTCTCAGGGTGAAGCGGCGTCCACTCTACAAAGTAGGCTGCAATCGCCGTGTTGGAGTTATACACGTAGCCCCAGACGCGAGAGGTCTTTTGTCCGCAATGCGGGCAGGGGCCTAGCTCCTTTTGATTTCCCTTGTCGTACTCCAGAGCCAATTCTGGTCGTTCCGGCAGGGTGATCCGTTCCATCCCGCAATGGTATCAGCGCCAACGGCGAGTTCCGGCGTTTGTAAGGACAACGCGAGACTGTAGAGCGATCTCCTCAGATCCGTGCTTCTACAGTCCAACTTCCGCTTTCCGCATGGAAAGGACCCGAGCAAGTACCAACAAAAATAATTGACCCAAAATTGTCCCTGATCTCCGTCGGGCTCGGTAGATAGCGAGTAGGAGAGCATTCGAGCCGCCCGAAGACAGTTCAATCGCTAGGCGGCGCGAGGAGAAAGAGAGGACAAGTGAACGGCATCAGAAAGGGAATTCGGGCAATTCGTGGTTGCCCACAGTGCGGAGTATCACTTTCGTACGGCAGACCCATCGATCGAGACAACGCCGAAAGAAAGGGGTCGCTGTGCAAGCCTTGCGCCTTTGGAAAGCTCCCAGGGCGGCAACTTGTTGGTCAGACATTCGGCAAGCTGACTGTGATTCGCGCAGGCGGACGTTCAAAGAAGGAGAATCTTTGGGTGTGCCGATGTACCTGTGGGCGGGAGAGTACACCAACCACAAGATCTCTGAATAGCGGGAATTCGCAAAGCTGCGGGTGCCTTCGTATCGAACATAGCAATGTGCCTGAATTAACGGGAAAGGTGTTTCATGACCTTACCGTGATTCGACGCGTTGAGAATTGCACATTCGGCAGGGCCGGCTGGCTTTGTCGTTGTGTGTGCGGCCGGCAAATAACCCTATCAACAAACTTACTTCATCAAGGACAGGGTCAAGCACCATTACAGGTCAGTTGTGGGTGTCACAAGGGCCGGATGCGTGTCCACCCATATCAATACGTTCTTAGCATGTACGTCTACTCCGCGAAGAAACGCGGGCTTGAATATTCATTGTCCACCGACCTCTTCCGGAGGCTACTGGCATCTGCTTGCGACTACTGTGGAACGCCGTCTTCACTGAAACTGAACCGCGGGATGATGCAAAGGTTCAAAGCTCATGCTGACTTCCGGTATAACGGGATAGATCGTGTGGATAGCACTAGAGGTTACGTACCTGGAAATGTTGTGCCCTGCTGCTTCGTCTGCAATAGAATGAAGCTCGACTATTCGTGCGAGAAATTTATCGATCACATCAAGGCGATTGCCGCGCATCAGGCACGCAAGCTCCACGACCACCCAATAAGGAAAGCGGCATAACCTCCGGCTCGATGGCCGCGCCGAGGTTGAAGCAGCCGTCCACAGAGCACCGCTGGGTTGGATCGGGCTTCAGGACCATGTGCAGGGGTACTCGATTAACGTGCGCCTGCTCGACCGAAGGGTTCGCGAATTCGACTTTGCGGGAAGAGCGGTCAGCCACTTCGTATCGCGTTTGAAGGAACGAGATGTCTGCGGTGGTTTATTCTTGGAACCGATATGTCCGGTTGGCAAGAATATCTGGAGCGATGGGTGCAGGCTGGTGTTGTGGACGCCAGCACGGCTGAGCGGGTCCACGTTTTCGAGTCTCAACGGGAAACACCTAAAGGAGACCGCTGGCAGGTGGCTGTCTTGCTTGCGTTGGGCATCATTCTGCTCGTGGGTGGGATGATGCTGTTCGTAGCCTCTCACTGGGACGACGTGAATCCGTGGCAGCGGCTGTCGTTAGTGATCGGGTTTCTGGCCGCGGTACATGTCGTGGCCGCTGTATCTTCCCCGAGGTTTCCGGGGATGGCTACGACGCTTCATGGCGTCGGTACCGCCGGAGCGGGCGCCGCGATTCTGACCGTGGGGACGATCTTCAACATGCAGGAGCACTGGCCAACGGCAGTGCTTGTGTGGGCGGGATGCGCAGGAGCGGGCTGGTGGCTGCTCCGCGACCAGGTGCAGGAGGCGCTGACACTGCTTCTGGCAGCGGGATGGATCGTGTGTGAGTGGAGTTATCGCGCAGAGGGGTACGCTCACTTGTCGATCTACATGGCGCGGATGAATGTGGTGCTCGCTGCCGTGATGCTGACGTGCTTTCTTCGGTCTAAGAATCTGGGCGTGTTCTGGACCCTGTATGTCGTGGGCGCGGTCGGTATGTTCTGCTCGGCCGGGATGCTGTCGGAAGGCTGGACTTTCAACGAGCTGGAGCACGTGACAGTGCCGTTGAGCCTGAGGATCGCCTGCTCGCTGGTGATCCTTGGTTCGGTGGCGGGCGTGTGGTGGTTGCGACGCCAAAGTGTATGGCCGGTGGCGATGGTTGCAGTGGTCTCTTACGTACTGCCCTGGCTGCCCAGAGATGTGGTCTGGAAGGCGGAGTATGGTCCTACGCCCTGGGAGCATGTAGGACCGGGATTGTCGATGTACGTGACCATCGGGTTGGCCTGTGTCGGATTGGTCTATTGGGGACTGAAGGTGCGAAGCCAGGCTGTGGTGAACTTCGGTATCGGCGGATTTGCCGCGAACGTGATGTGGTTCTACGTCTCAAGCCTGCTGGATAAAATGGGGAGATCGCTGGGGCTGATCGGGCTGGGTATGCTGTTTCTGGCAGGTGGATGGATGCTGGAGCGGCTGCGTCGGCAATTGGTGGCTCGGTTAAGCGGGGGTATGGCATGAGAGTTCGCATGCGCGGCTTTCTCCTCCTGGGGATCCAGGCAACCATGGTACTGAGCGTGGCGGCGAAGTATGAGTGGGAGCGCCACACGCGCCCGACGTGCGGATGTAGCCAACAGGAACCTGCGTCATAACAAGACCCCGCCGTACCTTCTGTCTGTGGGCTTCCATCGCTCTCTGTCTGAGCAAGCTTATCTCGAATT
>Ga0302320_10023139_pt1 | contig 12210 bp, 9 predicted proteins | sample Bog_T0_3_FD_202130 | JGI IMG/M metagenome (GOLD analysis project Ga0302320, IMG submission 202130) | Peat permafrost microbial communities from Stordalen Mire near Abisko, Sweden - Bog_T0_3 | ecosystem: Environmental > Terrestrial > Soil > Wetlands > Peat | place: Sweden: Abisko, Stordalen Mire...
GCCCAGTCAGCTCAATCCCGGTACCGATCTGCTGCTCCATAGCGTCTTCCGCAGATCGGAGAGCGTCGGCGATCAGACGTTCCGCGAAGCCCTTGGGAATGATGTTCTTTACCGGCTGCCCTATGAGTTCATCGCGACGGTATCCGAAGCGTTTCTCTGCCTGCACGTTCAACAGCACGATCTTTCCGCTCGGGTTCACGACCACCATCGCGTCGGGAGCCGCTTCCAGCAGCCCGCGGTACTTCGCCTCCGACTCCTTGCTCTCGCTAAGGTCGCGGCTGATCACAGAAAACCCCCGCAGCGTGCCGTCCGCATCGCGCAACGCTGTGAAGGTAACTCTCGCCAGAAATTGCGAGCCGTCTTTCCGCACGCGCATGCCGTTTTCTTCGTGGCGGCCGCTTGCGACAGTGATCCGAAGCACTTCCTCAGGTCTGCCCCGCCTGATATCTTCCGGAGAAAAGAAGCACGAAAAGTTGCGCCCGACAATCTGTTCGGCAGTGTACCCTTTGATCCGTTCTGCTCCAGCATTCCAACTGATGACATGGCCCAGGGGGTCCAACATAAAAATCGCGTAGTCCTGGATCCCGTCCAGCAGCATGCGATACTTTTCTTCGCTATCCCCGAGCGCTCCCTCGGCCCGCCCGCGCGCGGAATTGTCGCGCTGGGCGCTCCAACCAACAGCGGCGGCAAGCAACAACCCCAGGGCGGTCCCGAAAAGCAATAGCGGCTCAGTCTGGCTCAAGAGCCGCTTGGTCTCTGCGGTGCGCAGCACCAGCAACCGAAGCTCTTCGCTCTGCAACTTACCCACTACCGCAAGAAACTCGTCCGTGGTTTCCTGGCCCGGCCCGCTTCGAATGGCAGCCGGCGCCGAACCCTGGGCCTGGCGCAGGCGAATGACTGTCTCCGTGCGCTGTATCTTCTGAGCAGTCAGGCTTTCGAGCAGAGGAAGCTGTCGCTGTTGTGCAGGGTTGTCCAACGTCAACTGGCGAATCGCTGCCTGTTCCCGCGTGACCTTAAGCAGACCAGCACGGTAGGACTCGAGATAAGACTCCTTGCCCGTCAATGCAAATCCGCGGGAGTCCGATTCGATGCTCTCCACGGCGAAGGCCAAATCGTGGATGCTTTCCAGAACCTCTTGGGTGTGGCTTACCCACCGTGCGTTATCCCTGGACACGACCATCACGTGATAGGAAATCGCTCCCACGACGAGTAAGGTCAACATGGCGGAACCGAACGCGAGTTGCAGCTTGCGATTCAAGAGGGACTTGGATCTCATTTCTACTGTCCTTGGCGTTTCACTGACGTTCTCAGTGTTCAAAATGTGGATTGCGCGTACAAAACCCGGACGAAAAGCACCAGCCGGCTCGTGACAAGCCGGACTGCCACCGGCGCTCACGAAACCGCAGTGACGCCTTTGCCTTCAATGACGTGGTAGGGATTTTTTCAACTTGCTGAGCGCCGGCCTCGTACAAATGGATGCAAGAGAACGGCCATGATGAGATGCGTCGTTTGTGACAGGCTGGAAGTTGGACTTGACCGCAGCAGGAGGTCTAAGCACGCGGAGAAACTTGCCACAATCCGCACGCTACCAAACACAACAGGGATGCTGGGCAGTTCCAAGTGTCAGGCCGAGGAGACACGGCCTCAACCCGCTGCGCAAGTCGTCGCTACAGTTCAGGCGGCCATGAAAGGGCCCGTCTCGGACGGATTGCCATCTCCCTCGCACGCCGGGGGTTCGCCGCGTTCGCGACTTGTGGCCGGTTGACGTTAGAGCTGTATCGGAAGCGAACCGGCGCGACGGTTTCGGTCGGCTTGGACCACAGAGTCCGCTTTCGATACAGCCGTTTGAAGGAAGCCCCTTCGTTCGCGGCGGACGCTATGGGATTTCAATCGATTTCGGTTTGGAAGTTATTGCGAATCTTTCGCGGCGATTCTCTGTTGCTGACGCTGCCCCTGGCGCTTCTCATTGCAACAACAGGCCAGAACCAATAACCACGAACGATTCAAGTAGCACGAAGGAAAACCGGGGAAATCCATGCCTTCGTGTACCCTTCGTGCCCTTGGTGGTTGAAGAACATTGGGACGCCGCCCATGAACCCGCGTCGCTGGTCATTCAAACTAGCCGCGTGGGTTCCGGCGCCGTATAAGCAACGAGGCTACCGCCCCGCCAAGCGAGGCCAGCACCAGGGCAATCATCATCCAAAAAAAGAACGTGATCGCCAGCCCCGACGGAGTGAACAGGTTATGGATGCCGGTTTGAATGTCAGGGTCGGCCACGTTGGTGCCGAATTTTTGCGCGACTTTCAGGATGGCATCCATGTATTCCTGCTGGGCATGGAATACAAAAATCCGAATCGTGATCAACAGGGCATTGATGCCGAAAGCGACTACCCCCGCAGCTCCCCCGAGTTGCGCCCCGAGAGAGGCAGGAATGGCCACCCTGCTTTCGCGGCGGTAGAAAAAGACAGCCAGGGTTCCGGTTAACACGATCCCGAGGATTGGAATGATTCCGACGAAAACGCCGAGCACGCCTGCCTTCAGCGCGGCACGCACCGCAATTCCACGGTCCAGGTTTCCGGTCAGCGCGCCGGCCATCGTTGCAGCTTTCATGCCCCGGCGATCGAATTGCCCGGGTTGAGGAACCTCCGGAGAAAGCTCGTCCGGCGCGGAATTCAGGCCAACGACAACTCCAGCATCCGGGACCGCAACCTGCACGTGGATTTGGGGAGCGCGGCATTGCGGACAAAACGGCCGGCCGTCCTCGACTGTTGTCCCGCACTGTTGGCAAGCGTGCTCCACATCTTTGAAGCTAGCGCACAACGAACCGGGAGAGCAAGGCAAGGCGACAGACTATTCAATCCGTTCAATCTCTAAATGACTCGATGTCTCTGCTCAGATGGTGTCGCCCTTGCCTGTGTGCACGCGCACATAAGCCAGCGCAAAGTGGGCTCCCCGGCCGCTGGGTTTAACCGAAACGATGTGCTCGTTTCCCTCGGTTCCTACCTTCAACTCCACCGCCTCTGAGTTCCCGTCATTCCCACACGACACCGGCTTGGAACCGTCATCGTCGCCCTTGTAGTTTACGTGGCCTCCGTTCCAGTCGCCGTGGCACTGGATGGGTTTGCCATATTTCTGCAGCTCTTTGGTGTAGTAGGCGATGATTTTGTCGGGAGCGTCGTCGGAAGTGAATTCCGCGGCCACCACTTTTAACGAGAATCCCGCCACTGATAGATTTACATTGGCGCTCTTTTTGTCGTCGCCGTCGTCTTTGGGAGCGGGCTTGGCGCCAGGATAGAGCGTCAGGCCGGCATCCCGAATATCGGCTTGCTCGCTGACGTGCAAATCGCCGATGGGAGACTTGATGTCCACATTCTTCTCGCCATCTTTGCCTTTGTCGTTGGTATTGATGCTGCAAGCGGGAAGAACACAAAGGGCCGCAATGAGAATGAGCGTGCCGAGAGAAAGCTTTGCGATCACGCTGCGGCTGATTCTCACACGGCCGGACGTCTTACTAGGGCTGAACATGGGTCGAACCTCCTGAGCTTGGTTGGGCTGAGTTTGGCCGGGCGAGGCGTTCGATCCCATCGCCACGGGATGCTATGCCCGGAATCGTAACCGGCAAATGACCGCTGATCGGGATCTCGCCGAAGATCGCTTTCACGGCAGCGGTTTCCGACACGCTTGCATTGGAGAACGCACAAACATAATTCTCGATCCCGGGAAAATCCTGCACCAGGTAGGGATTGCCCATGGCGAGTACCACTGTACGCTGAGCGGCGTGATCGAGAACCGCGGTGAGTAAAGATCCGGTAGCACTGTCCATTGCAATCGAATTTTTCAATCCTCCGCCGATGGCGCGCATGGCTTTGCCCGCGGTCGGAATCACATAAACTGCGGCGATCACCTGTTCCGCCCCCTCCACCGCTTCGACCACCGACGGCTTCATGCCGGCAGCCGAGCGCGGATCGACGTAGATCACGCGGGCGTCCGGCACACGGGCTAGAATTTGGCGTTCGAGCATACGTCCCGATTCGGTGCGCAGATCGTCGGAAAAAATCACGACCACAAGACGATTGCTCACCTCTGTCAAGGGTTGATACGGAAGCGCGGCCTCCGGAGTTCCCACAGAAGTTCCGGTGGTGGTTCCCAAAGAAGACTGCAGCGGGATGACTTTGCCATTGTCGCGGATGAGGGTGATGGCTTCGTCGGCAATGCGTTGTCCGACCGCCAGATTCTCCGGCCTTGCAATCTGACTTGAGAGTTGACTGAGATCCACCAGCCGCGCCTTGTTCAAACCAAGAGAAGCCTTTAGTTCCAGAATCTTACGCACCGATTGATCGAGCCGCTGCCGGCCGATTTCGCCACTTTGCACGGCTTGCAGCATCGAGCGGTAGCTGGCGTCGAGGTTGGCAGGAATAATCAGCACGTCGTTGCCCGCCAGAAAGGACTCCACTGCGGTTCGACCGATATCTTTCGCGTATAGGCGCGTCAACCCCGCCATGTCGAGGGCGTCGGTCACCACAATTCCTTTAAAGCCCATCTCTTCTTTGAGCAGTCCGTCCACAATTGCCCGCGAAGTTGTGGCCACCCGGTTGGGCTCGGAATCGAGAGCAGGAACGGTGACGTGCGCCACCATCACGGCATCCACTCCGGCCTCGATCGCGCGCTTGAACGGCGGCAACTCAACCGCATCCAGCCGCGCGCGGTTGCCAGTCACTTGCGCGACGCCAAGATGAGAATCGGTCGCGGTATCGCCATGTCCGGGAAAATGTTTGGCCGTGGTCGCCATGCCGCCTTCGTGAGCGCCCCGGATGTAGGCCGCGACGAAATCGCCCACCTGCGTCGGATCTCCTCCGAAAGAGCGCGTGTTGATGATCGGATTCGCAGGATTGGAGTTCACGTCGGCATCGGGAAAAAAATTCCATTGCACTCCGACCGCCCTCGCCTCGAGCGCCGTGATGCGTCCAAAAGCTTCGGCATTCTCGGTTTGGCCGGTAGCTCCAAAAGCCATCGCGTGGGGAAAAACGGTGGTGCCGTTCAGGCGCATGGATACGCCGCGCTCAAAGTCTGCCGCGACAATCAGCGGCAGCTTCGATGTGCGTTGCAACCGGTTCAGCAGCTCCGCGGCGACGTAGGGCTGGCTCTTCAGCAGCAGCGAGCCCTCCACCGGGACGGTCATCACCAGCGATCCAATGTGATATTTGCTCACGCTGTCCCGCAGTTGAATCCAGGTGGGGGAGGCATCATTCAAGAATTGCGCAAGCACCTTGATCCCGAAGAGTTGCCCGACTTTCTCTTCCGGTGACATCTTGCGCAGCGTCTTGTCGGCCCACCTCTGGCCGCCTTTGTCGAGATGGATCGGCCCGGCCTGCTGGAAGCGCTCTTTGCTCTTGTCTTTAGCAAAGCAGAGCGCCGCGGCGAGCAGGAGCGCGATCAGCAGCAGACGTCGGAGCATGAAAATGACAATAGCATGGCTCGTGTGGGGACGGGCGCCCTCACCCCTCCAGGCTGAGAGCCGCTCGGTCGCAAGCAGAGCCGTGAGCAATGGTTCGTTGTCTGATTTTAATTCGTTCACCAGTGTAACTTTTCGCCAGTTCGTGGATACCTATTACGAGAACGTACTTTCCAGAGGGGAATGAAACGCTTTCCCCGGACTGCAGGAATCCGGTCGTTCCCTAATTACAGGAGGACTTATGGCAGCAATCGCCGCGCCAAGAATCGAATCTTCAAGCCCAGCATCCATCGCGCCGCGGTGGCACACCGCGCTGCTCGTAGCATTGTTTCTGGGGTTAGCACTCAGCGGTGCGTTTTTCCAGCGGCACGCTCGCTCGGAGCCCGGAGGTTTGCAGCAGAACCCGCATCTCATCCCGCTCTACCTTTCGCTCATCGCCATGGAATGGGGCCTCGTCTACTACGTGTGGAAGGGCCTGCGCAGGACCGGAACGAAGCTGAGCGAACTGATTGGCGGGAAATGGACAAGCGTGAAAGACGTGCTCGTGGACGCCGGTCTCGCGGTCGGTTTGTGGTCCACCTGGAAGCTCGTCGAAACCGCCTGGGATCGCTGGCTAGGCACTGGCCATGCTGCGTCCATCCAAACCTTGCTGCCACAACGAGCGTTGGAAATTCTTCTATGGATCGGCGTCTCGATGAGCGCAGGCATCTGCGAGGAACTGGTCTTTCGCGGATATTTCCAAAGACAATTCCATGCCTATAGCCACAGTCTCTGGGTGGCGTGGCTGTTGCAGGCCTTGCTTTTCGGAATTTCCCACGGTTATCAGGGAGTCGAAGCGTGCGTGAGGATTGCAGCTTATGGCGCAATGTTTGGTCTGTTGGCGATCTGGCGCGGCAGTCTGCGGCCGGGCATGATCGCGCATGCCGGGTCGGACATTCTGAGTGGCATCTTCGGAATCTAGCTGCGGATTCTAGCCGTTGCTTTGGCAAGAGGCCGTACTGGTATAACTTTCTCGATGGACCGTGCTCTCGATGCACAGCGCTTGTGAAACGCCAAAATGACCGACTTCAGCTCACTCTACAAGCAGTACGCGCCAGACGTGTACCGCTTTGCGTTGTATTTGTCGGGCGAGCGCGGCGATGCCGAGGACATCACTTCCGAAACGTTTGTGCGCGCCTGGACTGCGCCCGAACCGATCAGGGTGGAAACGGCGAAGGGCTATTTGTTCGCGATTGCGCGCAACTTGTTTCTGCAAGGGCTGCGAAAAAAATCACGCCACGTCGCGCTCGATGAAAACTTGCGCGCACCCGGGGCTAGCCCTTACACGCAGGCTGAGGGGAAAGAGGAATTACAACTCCTGCTCGCGCAACTTCAGGAGTTGCCGGAAGAAAGCCGCGCCGCGCTGCTCATGCGCGCGGTTGACGGGATAGCGTACGAAGAAATTGCGCGCGCCCTGGGAATTTCGCTCGCGGCAGTAAAAGTCAAGATTCACCGGGCACGTCTAGCGCTGGCTGGAATCCGAAATGACTAGCCGGAGCCAGTGAAAGATGCAAGTCGCGAAGAGAACAAATAAACGCGAAGGGAACAAAAAATGAGGTGCCAGAAATGAATATTACACGGGAAGTGATTCTGGATCTGCTGCCGGTCTATCTTGCGGGCGAGGCCAGCCCCGCCACGCGGGCGCTGGTTGAAGAGTATTTGAAACAGGACACTGAACTGGCTGAGCGCATACGCCTCCAATGGAGGGACAGTCTGGCCACGGCTGTGCCCTCCGCGCTTCCGCCTGATCTCGAGTTGCGCTCGCTCCGCCGCACGCGCAGCCTGCTCAGTTGGCAGAAGTGGCTGTTCGGGTTTGCGATATTCTTCACCGCCATGTCACTGAGCAGTCAGTTCTCGTTTGAAGGTAGCCGCTTGAAGGACTTTCACTTCTTGCTGCGCGACTATCCAATTGAGTTCGGAATTTGCATTGCGCTTGGCCTAGCCTGCTGGATCGGCCATTACGCCATCCGACGACGCCTCCGCACAACCTGAACCGCAACGGGGCGCGGTTTGCTGCATTGCTGGACTCAAATCTCCCGTTCAACGAGAGCGATGCCTTCGGCCTGAATCGCCGCGTCATCCCCAAATCCGGCCAGCCAATGCACATCCGGTTCGCGCCGGAACCACGTGATCTGGCGCTTGGCATAGTTGCGATGCGCCTGCTGCGCCGCCGCCAGCGCCGACCCCCGATCCAGTTCGCCGCGCAAGAACTGCACCGCCTGCTTGTATCCCAGTGACGCGAGCGGGCGGGCTTGTTCGCCATATTTCGCGAGAAGCCTTTCCGTTTCGGCGATCAATCCCTCGTCAGCGCGTCCTTCGTCAAACATTTTCTCGGCCCGCTGGTTAATGCGCGCATAAAGAGCTTCGCGCTCCGGATTGAGTCCGAGACGCAGAATGCGAAAACCGTGGAGTCGTTCGCGTCCCTGCTGCCAAAGTTCGGTCATGGTCGAGCGAGAGGTCTGGCGCGAGGCCATGCACACCTCGATCGCCCGGATCACCTTCGGAATGTCATGGGCGTGAATGCGGTCTGCGGCGGAAGCGTCGAATCGCCGCAGGATGCGATGCAGGTGTTCGGCGCCGCGCTTCTCCGCGCGGCTACGCAGTTTCTTGCGTAAATCCTCGGACCGCTCCGGGCCCGCAAAAAGTCCTTCGAGCAAAGCGCGCAGATAGAGCCCGGTGCCTCCGCTGACGATGGGCAAGCGTTTCTGCTGTTCGTTTTCGGTAAGAGCAATCTCGCGCAGAACCTGCCGCGCCTGGCGCGCATATTCTCCCGCGCTGACGTCGGCGAGCGGATCGACGCAATCAAGCAGGTGATGCGGAACCTCCGCGCGCTCCGCCGCCGTGGGCTTGGCCGTGCCGATGTCAAATTCGCGATACATCGCAACCGAGTCGCAGTTGACGATTTCCCCGCGGAAACGCCGCGCTATTTCGAGCGCCAGTGCCGTCTTTCCGCTCGCCGTGGGGCCCAGCACGACGACCACCAGCGGTTCGCGGTCGGACTTTCCCAAGTTCGGCGACGTCGGCAACTTCAGCGCGCGCTCCACGGAATATACCGCCAGTAGCGGATGACGATGAGAATCAGCAGCAGAACCGCCATGAGAAGCAATCCGGTGGCTTCAGCGGCGTAGGTCGCGTGGTGGTGCTCATGCTTGTTGTCCTGCTGAGGATTGTTGGCAACGGGTTTCGGCGGGGCAGGGGAGTTCACGCCGCTATTGTAACTTCTTCGGTCGTTCGTGGTTAGTCGACGGTAGCTAACAAACGTCGCAGCCAAAGATTAGTGGCGAACGACGAACAGCGAACGACCAACGACTAGCGACCCTCGCAACTACGCCAGCAATTTCGCCGCTTCTTTGGCGTAATAAGTCAGGATCATGCTCGCCCCGGCCCGCCGGATCGAGATGAGCGATTCCATCATCACGCGATCCCGGTCGATCCACTGGTTACGGGCCGCGGCTTCGATCATCGCGTACTCGCCCGATACCTGATAGGCCGCCAGCGGCAGATCGAAACGGTCGCGGGCGGCGGCAATCACGTCCAGGTACGGCATGGCCGGTTTCACCATGATCATGTCCGCGCCCTCTTCGATATCCAACTCGATCTCGCGCATCGCCTCGCGCACGTTCCCCGGGTCCATCTGGTAGGAACGGCGATCTCCAAATTGCGGGGCGGAATCCGCCGCCTCGCGAAATGGGCCATAGAAGCCGGAAGAGAACTTCGCCGCGTAGGAGAGAATCGGCGTATTCTCGAAGCCCGCCGCGTCGAGCGCCGTGCGAATCGCCCCAACCCGTCCGTCCATCATGTCCGACGGCGCGATCACATCGACGCCCGACCGCGCCAGCGAAACCGACGTGCGCGCCAGCAACTCCAGGCTGGCGTCGTTCACGATCTCGTACTCCGAGGTAGCCGGTGGCGCCGCCGCGGCCGCGCCCAAAGATTGCGGTTCGGCCTTTACGATTCCGCAATGCCCATGCGACATGTACTCGCACAGACAGACGTCGCCCATCACCACCACGTCCCGTACCTCGCTCTTGATGGCGCGCGCCGCCTTCTGCACGATGCCGTCCTCGGCCCACGCGCCCGTGGCCACCTCATCTTTTTTCTCCGGCAGTCCGAACAAAATGACCGACAACACTCCGAGCGCACGGGTCGTGCGCACTTCCTTCACCGCCTCGTCGACCGAGAGATTGAAGACGCCCGGCATGGAGCCCACTTCTTTCCGGATTCCGGTCCCCGGGCAGATAAACAGCGGATACACAAAGGATTCGGGCGTCAGCCGGGTTTCGCGGACCAGGTTGCGCAGGGTTTCAGTGCGCCGCAAACGGCGCATGCGGTTAGCTGGGAAGGCCATAACACGCAATTTTAGCAGCTGGCGTGGCAGCCGAAGCTGCCGAGTGGATCACCGCTCTTTGTGACCTCTATCACATCGCGGCCAGACAATCGCTTGCAACAGGGGGTCATTACCTTAGTAACCTCCCGTAACCGCCCCCGTGATCTCAACATCGGACGGCAAACGTCATACTATGCAAGCTAGTGTCTCGAAGCCACATCTCGGCGCTCGTCTCGGGAGTTGGTCTGCTGCTGGCCTTTGCTTTGGCTCCCCGGGTGTTTCCCAGCCCCTTTTTTCGCGTCGCCATGGGAAACCTGGTCCCGCTGCTGGTCATTCTGGTTGCTTTTGTCGTCTCCGCCCAAAACGCCTTTGACAGCCGTGGGCATACCCGCCTGTTCTGGAGTCTCATATCGGCGGGCATGGTCATGTGGTGCTTTAACCAGTCATGCTGGGTGTGGTTTGAGGTAGTGGCGCGTACGCCGGTGCCCGAACCCTTCCACTGGGATATCGTGCTCTTCCTGCACCTTGTCCCCATCATGGCGGCCGTGGCCATCCGACCCCATCAGGCCGATGAGAGTGAGGGCATGTTGCCCAGCGCAATGAATGTGCTCATCCTGCTCGTGTGGTGGGTTGTGGTCTATGCCTTCTTCGTTTTCCCCGAGGAATACTTCGTCCGCGATGTCGCCATGTACAGTCCGCGTTGGGATCTTCTGTATCGAGTAGAAGAGCTGATCCTGATTGCCGTTGCGGCATCGGCATTCTTCAGCAGTTCGGGATTGTGGCGCACACTCTATCGCAACATTTTCCTGGCCACCGTTCTCTATACGCTCGCTTCGGAAGCCATGAATGGTGCCGTCGTGCGCGGCGCCTATAACACCGGTGGAATTTACGACGTTCCGTTTCTCGCCGCCGCGCTGGGCTTCCTCTGGGTAGCCATCTCCGGGCGGCGCTGCCTGGGCGATATCCAATGGGTGCCCGCCAGCACCGAGGCTCGTCGCCCGGTTGCTCCTCAACTGGCAAAACTCGCCCTGCTCTCTCTCCCCGTCATGGCATATTGGGCATTATTCCTCAGCCACGAATCGCTCGACGTTCGCCAGATCCGCTTTACGGTCGCCATGTGTGGCGTCGGGGTTTTGGCCTTTGTGGTTTTCCTCAAACAACACCTGATGGACCGGAGACTGCTGCATCTACTCAAGCATTCGCGCAAAAGCTTTGACAATCTTCAGCGGCTGCAGGGAAGAGTGATTCAACAAGCCAAGCTGGCTTCGCTCGGAGAGTTGGTCGCGCTCGCCGCCGGCGAACTGGAGTACCCGCTCTCGGCCATCCTGAGCAGCTCCGAACGGATGGCGGCCAGCAGCAACCTGAGCCGTGAGCAACTCGCGAACGCACAGAAAATCGGCCAGCAAGCCCGGCGCACTCGCGAACTGGTCAACGATCTGCTCAGCTTCGCCCAGCAGACTCCGGGAGAGAAAAGTCCTCTCGAACTGAAGCCTCTTTTGCAGCGCGCCCTGCAAATGGAAGGATTCAAGCTCGAGAACAAGAGAATCATCCTGACCGTGGAAAGCAACGACAATGCTCCGCTGCCGCGCGTCTTGGGTAACGCCAACCAGTTGTTGCAGGCGTTTCTGCAGGTCGTCGAAAATGCCGTCGATGCATTACAGGAAGTTGGCGGCGGCCGTCTGCAAGTCTCGCTGTGGCGCGAAGGCAATGAAGTGGCCGTGCAGTTTGCCGATTCCGGCCCCGGCCTGCGGGATCCCGAGCGCGTCTTCGATCCTTTCTACACCACCAAGGCGGTTGGCAAAGGCACCGGCCTCGGACTCAGCGCCACCTACGGCGTAATCCAGGACCACAAGGGACAAATCACCTGCTACAACCGTCCCGAAGGCGGAGCGGCATTTGAAATCCGGCTCCCCGTGCTTAAATCAACCGCGCCGCTCGCCGAAGCCGCTCGCGCCTGAGGTTGTTGCTTCGGCCGGATAGACGGGGCCACGCTCTATCCCCCACTCCCCACTATCGCGTCGGCTACCCGCGCCGCCTCCACCGCAAAGCGCACGTCGTGTGTCCGGATGATGTGCGCTCCTTTTAGGATCAAAATCGCCTCTGCCGCCAGCGTGCCGTAAAGCCGCTCGGTCACGCCCGCGTCCTTGCCATCGCGCGCCAGCATTCGCCCAATGAATGACTTCCGCGACACTCCCGCCAGCAGCGGAAATCCCATTTGCTGCAGCTCACCGAAGTGCGCCACCAGCGGATAGTTTTCCTCGAAGCGTTTCCCGAATCCAAACCCCGGATCAAGCACCAGGTGATCCCGTTTGATGCCCGCCAACGTCGCCGTTTCGGCCCACTGTCGCAAATCACGCTTCACCGCCAGCACCGGATCGCCGATCGGCGGGAG
>Ga0302320_10023143_pt1 | contig 12209 bp, 11 predicted proteins | sample Bog_T0_3_FD_202130 | JGI IMG/M metagenome (GOLD analysis project Ga0302320, IMG submission 202130) | Peat permafrost microbial communities from Stordalen Mire near Abisko, Sweden - Bog_T0_3 | ecosystem: Environmental > Terrestrial > Soil > Wetlands > Peat | place: Sweden: Abisko, Stordalen Mire...
AGTGTTCGCCCGCGATCACGCCGAGTTGCACGTCGCGCTCGGTACCCTCAATACCGTTCTGCTGCTGTCTAGTTCGCTGCTGGTGGTGCTGGCCGTCCAGCGAGTCCTCGCCGGGCAGCACGCGGGCGCATGGCGGCTGATCGCGGCCGCGCTGTGCTGCGGAGCGGGCTTCGTCGCCGTCAAGGCTGTCGAATGGACCCAGCTGTTCGCCGCCCGCAAAGGGGTCGGTAGCGGCGAGTTCTTCTCCTATTACTTCATGTTCACCGGCATCCACCTACTGCATGTGCTAATTGGTCTCGCCGTCTTGAGCCGGCTGATCGTGGTCACCCGGCGAGCGGAGTTCACCGATAAGCAGGCGCGGCTGTGTGAGACCGGCGGAATCTTCTGGCACATGGTCGACCTGCTGTGGGTTGTCCTGTTCGCACTGTTCTATCTGGTGAGGTGACGATGACCGCAACCCGTCGGGTGACCCTTGTGTGGGTGCTGCTGCTGGCGTTGACCTTTGGGTCGTTTCTGGTCGGCGTCGAACAGGGGGCCGGATTCGGTTCGGTCGGTGCCCTGATAATCGTTGGTATCGCGATGCTCAAGGTGCGGCTGATCGGCATCCACTTCATGGATCTGCGGGTCGCGCCGCTCGCCCTGCGGGCATTGTTCGAGGGTTACGTGCTGGCCGTTTTCGTGGTTCTCGTAGCTCTCGATATCGTCGTCAAGCCTTAGCTGGTACGCGTGCAACAGCGGGAAAGGGATGAGTGGGATGGGCGACACGGGCCAGGTTACTCATGGGATTAACATCGACGCCGCGGACGAGCACTTCCACGCTCGAAGCGACCATCCGCACTGGAACGAGAGTGCCTGGTTCGGTGTCGTTCTGCCGGAGCGCCGGACCACCATTTACATATATTTCTTCCACCGGCCGAACATGAATCTGTCTTCCGGCGGCGTGAAGGTTTGGGATCCCTCCGGAAGCAGCGAGTACGACTGCCTGGGCTACGACTACAACCGCCATCTCGCGCTGCCCGCCGGCGCGGACATGTTCGACTTCACGCTCGAAAACGGGCTGTCGGTAAAGATGCTCGAACCCTTCGGCCACTTCCGAATTAGCCACCGTGGCGCGCTGGGCCTCGATCTCGATTGGCGCAAACTTACTGACCCCTACGCGTTCGGCCAAAACCAAGGTCTTGACGGTTGGACTACGGAGTCGGAGGGCTTCACCAACGGCCACTATCAGCAGTACGGCCGGATGACTGGGACAGTGACCGTCGGCGGCGAGAAGATCGTGGTCGACCACCCGTCGATCCGCGATCGGTCGTGGGGTCCGCGCGATGCGGTCGCCGCGCGACGGATGGAGCTGATGTGGTGTTGCGCTTCGGAGCGGAACTACTTCTCGGTACTTTCAGCGAGTAAATATCAGCCCGCCGAGGATCCGGTCCTCGGAGTCGACGACGCTGTCGCCTTCGGCTTCTACTGCCGGGACGGGGTAAGCGGACTCATCACGGGCGGAACGTGCCGTGTCTCTGAGCGTGGATCCGACCTGAGTGCCCAGCGCGCGGAGTTGCACGCCATGGATGATCGCGGCCGCGTGCTTGATGCCACCGGGGCGAACCTGAACACCCTTGTGTGGCCCGTATACGACAGGACCTACCAGCTGTGCGCGGGCATGGAGTGGACGTTCGACGGCGTCACCGCGGGTGGTGAGGACTGGTCCTGCATGCCGACCGAGCAGGCCCGTGCGCTGCTCCGGGCACGCGGCCGCCAGCGGGCGCGATGAGCCCAACCTCCGGGTGCCGACCGGTGACCGATGGACAAGCCACGGACCTCACTCCCGAAGAGCTGGCCGCCAATCCCGTCCACTGTCCGGGCGCCGAACTGCGCTGGACCACAGCCAATGTCGATGAGGGCTTGCCCGGAACGGTCACGCCGCTGACCTGGTCCATGTATTTCCCGCCGACCGAGTCCACGATGCGCGGTTGCTGGGTGGATCTCGGTGTGCTGCCGAAATCGCAGCGGCCGATTCCCGACGACGTCGATGCTCGCTTCCTCTCAGTCGCCTACGGTCACGCGATCGCCAACCTCGACCTGATGGGCCGAATGGCCGCACGGGTGCCGGGCGGCTCGGCCGCCCTGATGGAGGCGCAGCTCTTCGGCTCAGTGCAGCGCGGCGGTGACCCCGAGCCCACCGGCTTGCGGAAGATGCGCCGTTATCCGTTCGTCGTGGCGAAATTTCCCCTTGCGCTGCGACGCGCGATGCGCGACCTCCGGCCATGCGCTGAAGAGACCGCGCTGTGGTGGCAGGCCATGGTCTTCGAACCCGAACGGCTGGCGGGCGAATCGGCCGTGGGCGCATTGGTCGAGGCGCGTCGTCGGTTCGAGACGATTCTGGCCATTCACATGGTGCTGTCCATGGCGTGCCAGGGTGTGATGGGTCGGGTCGAGACCATGGCGATCAAGGCCGGGCTGGACGGCCTGCAGCACGAGCTCATCAAGAGCGACGAGGGGACTGCTGAGTTCGATCTGGTCCGGGACCTCTGGCAGCTGTCGGCCGACAGGATTACCGTCGAGGACTTCTTGCGCCGTCATGGCTACCACGGACCGCGCGAGGGCTTGGTCGAATCCACGGTATGGCGGGAGGATTCCAGGCCTGTCATCGAGCTGGCCGCGACGTACCGTTCGCGTCACGGCACCGAGGATATGGATCAGCTGGTACTGCGCCGGCGCCGCGAACAGGCCGTTGCCGTTCAGCGCCTGGAACAGGCTCTCGGTCCGATCCGGTCGATCCCGGCACGGGCTCTCATCCGCTTTGCTGCGCGCGCACCGACGTGGCGCGAGACTGGCCGTGCCAGCATCTTGCGGGCCGTAGACGTCGCGCGCTCGGCATCCCGCATTATCGGCCGTGACCTCGCCGACGCCGGAGTGCTCGACGATCCCACGGACGTGCGGTTCCTGACTATCGACGAAATCGCTCGCGACGACCGCGACCGCTGGCCCGACCTCCTCAGCCAGCGCCGGTCTCATCATGCGACGTTCGCCCAGCTTGTGCTTCCGCACGTTTGGCGCGGCGAGCCTCCCATCGAGATCGCCACCCCCGCAGCTGACGTGGCGGCAGACCGCCGGCCCGACACGGTGGAGGGTCTGGGGGTGAGCGCCGGCATAGCTGAGGGAATCGTGCGTGTTGTTCGCGATCTCGACGAAGCGGATATCGATGAGGGCACCGTCTTGGTGTGCAGGGCTACCGATCCCAGCTGGGCTTCCTTGTTCCCGCTGGCCGAAGCGGTGGTCACCGACGTCGGCAGCGCCATGAGCCACGCCGCCATCGTGTGCCGCGAATTGGGACTTCCTTGCGTTGCCGGCACCCGCAACGGGACCACCACTCTGCGCGACGGCATGCGGGTACGGGTGGACGGCACAACGGGCCGCGTGGAAATCCTCGAGGGCACGCCAACGGCGTAGGCGCGCCGCAGCCGTCAGTACACGTTCCGGATTTGGCCGTATTCGGAGAGGCCGAAGGCCACTTCGCCGTTGGGTCCGGTCCAGTCGACGATCTCGTCGTAGGCGCTGAAGGCGGGACCATTCCGCTCGGGAAGACCGATGGGACACCAGCCGCCCCATACTCGCTGGCCGCGATGCAGCGTCACCTCGGAGCCATCGGCCAAGTCGACGATGACATGCTGCGCGAATCCTGCACGGTTCTTCGGCAGGTGCGCGTCGACGATGCTGTGCGCCATACCGTCACGGACTAGGCCACCGCCCGTTTTCTGACTTCCGTCCGGGTGCAGCTGCTTGATCAATCCCACCGCATAGTCCTCAAACGTTGCCCAGAGGAAGAAGTACTCGGCGAACTGCTGCGAGTCGTCCCGGTAACCCCATGTGCGAGTGCGGAATCCGACCGCATCGATGTCGTAACCCTGGCCGTCGAGGGTAAGCCGCCCGGTGAGTGTAAGCCCGTGCTCGAAATGCTGCAGAGGTTCGTTGTCGGCGAGGTTAGGCAGCGAGCCTCCCGGGCCGAAGTCGATGATCGAGAATTGGGGCGCCATGGTGAGCGTCCCCGACAGCCGCTCGTGCTGGTAGGCGATCTGGCCTTTCAGGTCGAACTCGGCCGAATCGCTACTGAAATGGTGGGTTTGCGGACGCAGTGGCTCGACAATGTCGATCTGCTGTCCGCGCAGCGAGAGGTTTGCTTGAACCTTGGTGGTGTCGTGGTTGGGCGATGAGTTCCAGTGCAGAAATCCATAGGCTTCGTTGGCCGGGTCCCAAAACGCGATGTAGATGTGGTCCTTCCAGGGGGGTGAGCCCGCCGCGATGCTGTCGAGCGCGGGATGGCTCATGGCCCCCCAGATCGGGTCGCGATCGTATTCGGCGGCTTGCACGGCGCTCATGGTTTCGTTGATCGTCATTTGGTGTGCTCCTCCGTCGGCGGGATGGTCAGGCTCGCTCGAGTACTTCAACGGTGCCGCGTGCACCGTTGACCCGAATCAGGTCGCCGGTCCGCAGCGCCTTGCTGGCGAATTTTGTATTGACGACACATGGCAAGCTCAGTTCCCTGGCCACGATGGCCGTGTGGGACATGACCCCCCCGATGTCGGCCACCAGTCCGGACGAGAGAAACATCAACGATGCCCAGCTGGGGTCGGTGTCATGGGCGATCAGGATCTCGCCTTGGGCGATATCGGCCTCGGCGGGACACGTCACGACCCGCGCGCGTCCCTCGACCACGCCGGGACTGGCTCCGTTGCCGACGATCATGTTGTCGTTGGCGATCGGAGCATTCTCGGTCGGTGCGGCTTCGCCTAACCACACCGTCGGCAGCTCGAGGCCCGCGTATGCGGCTCGCTCGCGCTTTCGAGCGACGATGAGGTGGTGCACGTCGGCAGGCAGCTCTGCGCCCAGCTCGGGCAGCGTGAGATAGAAGACGTCCTCGCGGTCGGCAATGGCGCCGCTCTCTTCAAGGAGCGCTCCCAGGCGGCGCGCCGCCGCGCGAACCACGTCAAGTGACTGGACGAACGAACCCTTTGCGATGCCTCGTAGCGGGACGAATGTGCGGGCAAGTCGAAGCAGCAGGCGGGCCAGCGGACGTCTGATCCGCGGCATCGCGGCGAGGAAGTCGATCTCCAACCGCTCGCGGTCCAGTGTGCGCTGCCGCTCGGCGATGACCGGGTCATCATGATCGCCGCGGGTACGAAAGCTTGCAACGAGGTTGCGCACCGGGGTGGGATCTTCTCGCCAGCTACGGGCCGAGAGCTCCCCTTCATGCCACGCATGAAACCCATGCCGCTCGAGAAATGTGTCGAGGTCCAGCTCGCCGCGCGAGCAGGCCCACATGTCGATTACGGCCGCGGTCTCATCATGTCCGCCGTAGCCGGCCATCAATTGCTCGCCGGAAAACCCGACGGTGGAGGCGAGCCTGAGGAGGGCATCGGTGACGGGTTGACAGACCGCCATGGTGAGCAGCGTCTGAGTGGATAGGCAGCGGCGATGCATGTCCAACGCCTGCTCGAGCAGGTCGCGAGTGGCCGGCTCATCGGATCCGCCAAGCATGCCAAGGGCCTTGGCCCGGAAAGCCTCGGCGTCGGCGCGATCTCGCAGCACCATCCCCTTGACGCGGAACAGCGGTGCGCCGGCCTTCACCGCGACGCGCGGGTAGTAGCGACGCTGGCTGCGCGAAACGTAGCCTTCGGGACGGGCCGAGAAGATCTGCTCGGCCATAGTGACTGGGTCGGTGCCTGGCACCCGCTCGGTCCACTCACACACCAAACTGACGCTGAGTGCCGCGCGCCCGTGAAAAATCCCCAGCAGGCGCTGCTCTGGGGCCGGCGGTATGTCGAGCTCGCTGCGCGAGAGCGCTCCGATGGCGTGGAATGCAGAGCGCATGGCGACCTCGCCGGCGACGGACCACATCGACCAGCCGAGCGGCGTGGGGATGCCGGGCACGGACTCGCCGACGTTGGTAGTGGTCCACGTGGTGTCGGGGCGGGTGGGACCGTGCAGGGCGGGTGGCCGGTTGACCGCCTGGTGCCCCGCTCGGTTTGCCCACACGGTCTCGGGACGGGATTGCAGCAGCCAGATCCTGCGAGCACCCGTGTCGTCGAGGTCGACTGCCCATTCGAGATCCTGCGGGCAGCCTTGCTGCTGCTCCATCCGGGTCGCGATCCGGGCCAGTTCGACCGCTTCCGCCGGCCACAGTGCGGGCTTGTCCCGAAGCTCGACGGCCAGCGGACGTCGGCTCACCACACCGTCGGCGTCGTACCGGTATGCATGGGTTTGGTGCACCGATTCCATCCGTGTGACTGCGGGCCCGTTCTTGTCGACCCAGATGCTGTCCGACTCGATGTCGCCGACCACCACTCCTTCGCCGAGGCCGTGTGCCGCCGAGATGAAAACCGTCGAACGATCGCCGGTGACGGGATCCAGTGACATCAGGACACCGGCCGCTTCGGCGTCGACCATCGATTGCACGACCACCGCCATGGCGAGGTCGTCGATGGGGACGTCAAACCGCCGGCGGTAGCCAATCGCGTGCCCGGTGAACAGGCTTCCCCAGCATTGCGCGACGTGTGCGATGACTGACTCCACCCCCCGCACGCCGAGGTAGGTGTCCTGCTGACCTGCGAACGATGCATCCACAAGGTCTTCGGCGGTGGCGCTGGAGCGCACCGCGACGGGTGTCTCCCCGGAAGGATCGAGGGCCAGGTAGGCCCGCCGCACCTGCGTAGCAACCTGCTCGGGCGGCACCAGCCCGTCAAACAGCGCGCGCAGTTTGAGGGAAGCCTGGCCGTCGCTGATCTCGGCCCCGGCGATCGCGTCGAGCTCGTGGCGCATAGGTGCAACCGCATCTCGGTAGGCCGATGTGGTGACGGCAAAGCCCGCCGGTACCGGCATTCCGGCCGCGAGTAACGCGCCGAGTCCGACCGCTTTGCCGCCGACGTCTGCCGCCCGTTCAGCGGAGCACTCTGCCAGGCCGACAACATAACGGGGCATCGTCACTCCTGGTGATCGGTCCGGTGCTAGCTATCGTCATTACGTACGGTTGTACGGTTTACGTACGTCTGTACGGACGCTACGCTGTGACAAATTCCGCGTCAAGCGACGGAGGTGAGGCAGATAACGTCAGCCAGAGCCGCCCCGGCACGCCGACGGCGGCGCGTCATCACCAGGGACGAGATTTTCGATGCCGCCATCGCGATCGTCGACACCGAGGGTTTGGCGGCGCTGAGCATGCGCCGGCTCGCAGAAGCCGCGGACGTCGGCGTCATGACGTTGTATGGCTTTTTCGCGAACAAAGACGAGCTGGTGTCCCAATTGGGTACGCACGCGCTCGGCTCTATAGCGCCCGCGCCGGACCCGGCCCTGAGTTGGCAGGACCAGTTGAAAAACGAGCTAGGCAAGCTGCGGACGTCGCTGCAGGAGCATCCGGGTCTCATCGAACTTCTCGGTTTTCAGGAAGATGGCGCCCCCAGTGTCGACAAGCAGCGTGATGGCCTGCTGGCCATCCTCCGCAATGCTGGGATCGACGACCGGACAGCGGTCGATGGTCTTGGCAGCCTTGTGGCACTCACGCTCGGTTTCGCGGTGGGCGCCCGGGCCAGGAATATCGGCCTGAACGACCATGCCTACGAACGGCTGGGGAAACTCTCGCCTGACGACTATCCGCACCTGACCGCCATGGCCGCCGAGTATGCCCAGCACTGGTCCGAACGTGCATTTGAGTACGGCGTCAACGCAGTTCTTGGCACCATGGAGGCCGGACGCTTGCAGGGGACGAGCCCCACCAACGGCTCCTCGTCGTCGAACTCTGATCCGCCCTAGTTCATCGCGCGAGATCGCATCGAGCGTGGTCCCGGGATCGTAAGTGTTCACTGCTGCGATACGGCATCCAGAGCCACGGTCGACGCCAGCGTTTCGCGGGGATTGGAATAGGCCGAGGCCATCACCTGGAGGAAGCGGGCGTCGGCGAATGCGTGCGAGATGGGGTATTCGCGCATATATCCGTACCCTCCATGCAGTTGCAGGGACTGGTCGACGGCCTGGCCGCAGACCCTGCTCGCGGTAAGGCGAGCGGCCGCCGCGTCGGCGACATCGAGTGCGCCGATGCTGCGCGCGTGCACACAGGAATCGACGAACGCAGTCAGGCTGGCCAGCTCAGCCCAGAGTTCGGCCAACCGGAACCGGGTGTTTTCGAACTCGGACAGGGGACGGCCGAATACCTTTCTGGCGTGCACGTAATCGACCGCCAACGCCGTCGCGGTGCGCGCACTCGCCAGCGCCAACACGGCAAACCATAGGTCGAGGTCGCGATGCAACGCGGTCGGGCAGGCGAGGTCGGTCTTCGCGTCGACGTCGCTGAACGTCACATCGGCCAGTCCAGCGTCGCGTCCTGCCAGGTTCTCGGCGATCGGTATGACGGTGACGCCCGGTCGGTCAAGCGGAACCAGGGCAACGCCGCCGCTGTCGTTTTGCACTAGCAGCGCGTCGGCGATGCGCGCGGCGGGGACACTCGACAACGCGGTAGGTGCGGGAACGGCGATCAATTGACCACTGCTAAGTCCCGGTAGCCACTGCTGCTTATCGGCCGCGGTGGCGTGCTCGAGCAAAAACGGGATGGTGACGCCGGCCTGGAGCGCCCAGAGCAAGGCCAGGCCGGTCGCCCCGGCCGCAATTGTCTCCTCGATCAGGATCGCGAGAAAGCCGAGATCGGCCGTGCCGCCGCCGCCGAACTCCTCGGGTACTACGGTGCCAAGAAATCCTGCTTTTCCGGCGGCGGCGATGATGCTGCGCGGAACGCGATTGGCACGGCGCCACTCGTCGAGGTTCGGCGCAACTTCAGTGTCGACGAACCGCTTGGCACTCTCGCGGAAGGCTTGATGGTCGTCGCCGTAGATACGCCGACGGCTCGAATTCACCTCGGCGCCATCCGGATTGCGCCGTCGAGCCGGATGGTTTCGCCGTTGAGCATGCCGTTGTCGATGATCGCCAGCGCGAGCCGGGCGTATTCATCCGGTTCACCGAGTCGGCTTGGATGTGGCACGGTCTTCGCCAGCGATGCCCTTACATCGTCGGACACCTTCGCCAAGAGTGGTGTTTCGAAGGTGCCGGGCGCGATGGTGCACACGCGGATCGCCTTGGACGCCAGATCCCGCGCGGCGACGATGGTCATGCCCACGATGCCGGCCTTGGACGACGCGTACGGTATCTGACCGATTTGGCCCTCGAATGCCGCCACCGACGCTGTCAGGATTACCACCCCGCGATCGCCGTCAAGCGGCTCGTTGGTGGCCATTTGGGCGGCGGCCAGCCGCAGCACGTTGAACGATCCGATCAGGTTGATGCCGATGACCTCGGCGTAGGTCTCCAGCGAGCCGGGCGTGCCGTCCTTGTTGACCACACGCACGGGGCCACCGCGCCCGGCGCAGTGCACTACCGCCCTCAGCGGCCCCGCCTCGGCGGCGGCGCTGATCGCCGCGGCGACGTCGTCAGGGCTGCGGACGTCGGCGGCGACGAACTGCACTGCATCGCCCAGCTCTTTCGCAACCGTTTCACCGTTCGAGGACGGCAGGTCGGCGATGACCACGTTGGCGGCCCCTGATGCCAGGAGGCGTTCGACCGTCGCGCGCCCGAGCCCGGACGCGCCGCCGGTGACGACTGCGGAGATTCCCTCAATCTGCATGCGCTGCTTTCCCTTTCGAGGATTTCATAGCCGCTCGATGAGTGTGGCGTTGGCCATCCCGCCGGCCTCGCACATCGTCTGCAGTCCGAAGCGACCGCCACTGGCCTCCAGCGCGTTCAACATCGTGGTCAGTAGCCGGGCGCCGGACGCTCCCAGCGGATGACCCAGTGCGATGGCGCCGCCACGGGGGTTGAGCCTGGCCGGATCTGCCCCGAAATGCTGTGCCCAGGCCATCGGTACCGGGGCGAACGCCTCGTTGACTTCGTAGTGGTCGATGTCGGCCAGCGAAAACCGCGACCGCCGAAGCAACTTTTCGGTCGCCGGGATCGGGCCGGTCAGCATCGTGATCGGATCGTCGGCGGCGAGCCCGAACGCGTGGAAACGCGCCCGTGGGGTCAGGCCCATCTCCTCGGCGATGTCGTCGCCCATGATCAACACCGCCGCCGCACCGTCGGCAAGCTGGGAGGAATTGCCTGGGGTGATGTGCCAGTGGGTGATTTCCGGAAACCGCGCAGCCATCTCGGGGGAAGAGAACGACGACTTGAGTGCGGCCAGCCCCTCGACCGTCGTCGACGGCCGGACGGTCTCGTCGGTACTGACCACTCCACCGTCCGGGGTGGCGATCGGCACGATCTCAGCGGTGAAGTCGGCAGTGGCCGCGTTCGTATGTGATCGGGCGGCGAACTCATCGATGGATTCGCGGTCGAGTTTCCAGCGGGCGGCCACCAGTTCGGCCGAGACTCCCTGCGGCACCAGTCCCGGTGCATAGCGCTGCGCCACTGACGGCCCGAACGGATCCTGGCCGATCCGCGCGGTGCCCATCGGGATCCGGCTCATCGATTCGACACCGGCGGCCACGACGATGTCGCACGCCCCCGCGATCACGGCCTGCGCGGCGAAGTCGGCGGCCTGCTGGCTGGATCCGCAGGCGCGATGCACGGTCACCGAGGGGACGCTTTCGGGCAGCCCCGCCGAAAGCCATGCCCAACGCCCAACCGGGCCGGACTGTTCACCGACCTGACTCACGCAGCCCGCGATTACATCGTCGACGCGGGCCGGGTCAATGTCGTTGCGGGCCATCAATTGGCCGATTACCTGACCCAACAGCTCAACCGGATGAACGCCGCTGAGCGCCCCGCCGGGCCGTCCGTCCTTGGGCGGCTTGCCCTTGGCCATCGGGGACCGGACGGCATCGACGATGACTGCACTACGGGACATCGTGGCTTCTCCTCAATGCTTGTGGCGTCAGGCGTTCTGCGGCTGGCTGATAGCCGCGGTGTCCCAGTAAAACGCCCGGATTTCTCGCACCAGTCCGTCGGAGAACGACCACACCTCCAAAGCGGCGTTGGGAACGGCATCGTCGGAGCCGGGGTTCTTCCACTCGAAGGTGATCCAGGCGACCACGTGGTCGCCGTCGCCGATGGTCCGCACCAGCTCGAGGTTGGTGGCGCCGGCCTGATCACCGGCCTTGGCAATCCCGGTGAACAGCCCGCGCAGTCGTCGGCTTCCCTCTATGCGTCCACCATGCGGCAGCGAGGGCGGCCACTCGATCGCGGCGTCCTCGGCAAAGTGGGCGTCGATGGCCGCCGCCACCGCGTCAGGATCGGCGCCACTGAGCGCGGCATAGAAATCGGCGACGATCTGGGCGTTCGGGCTCTGCGGCATCGGGGTACCTCTGTTGTCCGGGATAGGGGAGTATTTTAGAACCTTAGCGTCTCATTAAGAGCTGGGCAACGGTGGTCCCTCCGAGCCGCCGGCGATCATCGTGCCCTGGCTGGTGGCGCAACGGTTGCCGTTCCGGTCTTCCACAACCACTTCGACGAACTTGGTTCGCTTGCCGCCGCCCAACGCGGTCGCGCGAAAAGTCAACGGAGCCCGGGCGGGCAGGTGGAACTGAATGTGTAAGGAACCGGTGGCCGGCAACAGCCCCTCTGCGCTCATCCGCATGGTGATCGCGCCCATGATCTGGTCTGCCGCTGCGACCACGGTGCCGCCGTTCACTGCCCCGTTGGGGTTGGGGGTCAGCGTCGACCGTTCCATGCGAAAGACCGCCGAACTGGCGTTGAACTCCACGCACACGAGTCCGAGGTCCCGGCAGTACGGCAGTGAGTTGGCCCACGCCAGCCAGTCCACCGTCTCGCCCGGCGCCGGGTACCACCACGCCGTTTCGCCCGCGGTACGGTCTTGGGACATCGTCAGCTCCAATTTGCTCGCTTTTCTTTTCGCAATGTAAACGGTCGTTCTGCCAGGATAATCGCTCCTTGGATCGATGTGACCATTGACACAAATGCCTCGAATCGGCAATTATGAGACGTTGAACCTTAAAAAATGGGCCCGTCGGCAGAACGTCCGTTCGGGAGGATCTGGAGACAAGGACAGTAACGGCATGGGACTCGTCGACAACAAGGTCGCCTTCATTTCCGGGGTAGCGCGGGGGCAGGGCCGTTCGCACGCGGTGCGGCTCGCCGAGGAAGGTGCCGACATCATCGGCTTCGACATCTGCGCGAACGACGACGCGGTGGAGTACCCGCTCGCCACCCAAGACGATCTC
>Ga0302320_10023144_pt1 | contig 12209 bp, 6 predicted proteins | sample Bog_T0_3_FD_202130 | JGI IMG/M metagenome (GOLD analysis project Ga0302320, IMG submission 202130) | Peat permafrost microbial communities from Stordalen Mire near Abisko, Sweden - Bog_T0_3 | ecosystem: Environmental > Terrestrial > Soil > Wetlands > Peat | place: Sweden: Abisko, Stordalen Mire...
ATTTTTTATATACAAAAAAAAAACTTTAGCAAAATTAGTTTTTTTTAATAAAAAATTTTTGCTTTTTTACTTAAAAAATTTATTCAAATTTGAAATTAAATTTCATTTTGATTAAATATCAAAAACATTGAAAATGTTATTTCATTCTTAGAAAAGTTAAAAATTTAATTATAGGAATCTAAGGAAAATTTTATTAAAATCTTTTAGAAGTCAAAAATTTCTTTTAGGTAAATCAATAAAAACAAGTGCTAAAAATGACGTAAAAATTTTTTTTTTCTTCAATATAATTAAAAAAAATGGCTCATTTTTTAACCCCCACAGTCTTATTGTTATCCTTTTCTACTTTATTTCCTCCATTTAATATAAACCCTCCATTCAAACTGCCGCTATTAGTGTTTATCACAGTTATTGGTTTCGCTATAGTTATATTAGTTTTAGCAAGAGTCACATTGGTTGAATTATTCATCGGAGGAATCACAATTGCGTTTTTTTGAGGAACTGTCATTATATAGGCATTATCGGTTTTCACATTAAATTTCGGTAAAATAACTCTATCACATTTGTTTTTGCATCTAAATCTAACACTTTCATGGCTGGTTCCAATGAAGAAATCACAACATCGTTCACAAAACTTGGTTTTATCCAGACAATTCACTGTATTATCAGCATTTGGCTTACTATTGGGTTCTATGAATTTATAACACATGTCTTTGAGATAAGTACTATTCCCACCAGTCAATTTAACATCGAAGCATTCTCCATAATCCAATAGTTTTTCGAAATCATAGCTGGATTGAACCATCATGTTCTTTATTTGATCCTGAAGGCTTTTCTCAGCTTTGAGTAATTGTTCCTCCTGTCTTATTAACATCGATTTCTCCTTATGAGTCTCATTAATCAAAGCCTTTCTCGTCTGTTCCAAAATCATATTCCTCTTATAATTTTCCTCTTGTTTAATCAAAACCTCAGCTATTTTCTCTTCTTCTATAGCCTTTGTTTGTAAAGCTCTTGATAAAATCCTTTGTTGTTGTTCGAGTTTCCTTGTTTTTGACTCTATTTTCTTCCTTTCATTCTCTAGACGATTCCTTTCTTTTTCCTCTTGAAGCTTATCACGAATCACGTCTTGTTTCAACTTCAAAAGCTCAGAATCCAGGTCTTTACGAACTCCTTCTTCATTAAAAAAACTCGGGGATTCAGGCTCAGAAATCAACTTATGAATCTTTTTGGCTTTATTGGCCTTATGATGTTTTTCTGAAAACAGACAATTATGGAAAGTCATTAAAGAATTCATCCAGGACTTGAGGATATTGGCATCTTTTACACAGAAAATGTCGGTGTTTTCAGGAATTATCTCATTTTCATGTTTAATCTCTGTCTTTTCCTCAATAACTCCTGGCTTTTTCTCAATAATTCCTGGTTTTTCGGTGCTTTTATTGTTAGGCTTTTGTTTGAATTTGTTTAAAAATCCTGTTTTTTTCTCAGTTTTCTTCTTATTTTTACTAAGGAATGGTGTGGGTTCATTGGAATCGACTAATAATTTGAAACAGAGATTATTCCCCCATTCCTTAGGCTTTTCAGGACTTCTTATATATCTCAAATCAATAGTCTTGATCAAAGTAGTGGCAGTATCGTTTTCGAATATGGAGAAATACTTCATATTGAGAATCGCGAATATAGGCTTTATATGAAATTCATTGTTTTTAAGAACTTCATCCATGAAACCCAAATAGCCTTGTTTTAATTCACAGGACTTATCGAAATCGAGGTCATGATTAGAAAGAGATTTGGAAAGGCCGGGTTTTTCCTTGAAGATGATTTTTGTTGAGAAAACAAGGACTTCGATACTAAAAATATAAAAAGCTTGAATTATTGAGAACTTCATTAAAATTTCAATATAACTTAAGTCCTTTTTAATTTGGTTTTTTCTTTTTCGGTTTATTGGGTTTTTTATTATAGAACTGCACATTTTCCTTATTTTATAAGATAATTTTTCTTTTTTCCCATGAATTTCTCAGAAATTAACAGCAATTCTGATACCAATAGCTACTTTCGCGGGCCAAAATTGCCCAATCTCTCAGACCAGATCCTCCAACTTAACCAGAATTTCTCTTATGTGGGTAAAGCTGAAAACAACTCAGCCAATCAGACCGAAAATCTGGAATTATCTTTAAAAAAAAGCCAAGAGAATTTGAATACTTCTCTGAAAAACCCCATATTTCAAAAAAGTCCTTATTTTCTTTATAAAAAAGGCTCTATATTTCCTTTTATTAGGCGTTTTTTCTCCTAGAAAAAGACCCAGTTTTCCTCAATGTAAATTACCTCCAATAAATCAGAAGTTTCCAATTGCGAAAGAGAAGTTTTCACTGGCTTTGAAGGAATTCGCGAAAATCAACAAAGTCCAAACAGTGATTAAAAAGCTTAGACAAAGGTCACAATTCCGCAAGCCTGATAAACTCAAGACTTTCCATTATAATCTCATTAATGATCAAAGCTTCTTTAAGAATAGAGCCATCACCAAAGACACCGATTCATTGGATCTTACAAATAATCGAGATAAATCAGAAAAAAAGATAAAAGTCTTAGTTTTTTCAAAAATAAAGAAAAACCTGAAACAAGTCGTGAAGAAAATACTTAAAGAAATCCCGATTTTAAAGTCGAATTCGAATATCAAGCTTATTTGGGATTCTTTGATATTATTATTGGCGATTTTTGAATTTATGATGATTTCATTAGAATTGACTTTTTCGATGTCCTTTGAAATCGAGTTCCAAACTGGTATTTTCTTTAAATTAGGTAGTTTCCTCTTCTTTTTGATAAATATCCTAATGAATTTCAATACCACTTATTATGAATATGGTGTGGCAGTAAAAAGCCGGAAGAAAATCGTTCTGAATTATTTGAAAACCACTTTTCCCTACGATTTCCTATCCCTGTTCTTTCTAATCCCTAATATCGTCCATTCTTTAGATTATCCTTCTTTATCGATTTTTTCAATAGGTTTCCTGCTAATTTATAAGACTTTGAATAAGATTATAGAGAATCTAGAAGAAACCTATGAATTATCAGGCGATTTCTTCGATTTATGTTCTCTTCTCTTTAAAACTCTTTGTATAGCTCATATATTAGCATGTTGTTGGCATGCTATAGGCTTTTTCTTAGCTGAGGGTCATTCCAGTTGGCTGAATATTGACCGTTTTATTGATCTCAATTGGAATCAAAGATATCTAGTATCTCTTTATTGGGCTTTTACTACAATGTGCACTGTGGGATATGGAGATATCACTCCTCAGAATTCTGCAGAAATGGGATATTGTTGTTTCGTGATGCTTATAGGAACCTTTGGCTTGGGATATTGTGTTAATAGTGTAGGCATCTTATTAAGTCGAATTCAAGAGAAATCAAAGGAAATGAATGAAAACATGAAAATTGTGGATAATTTCATGAAAAGAAAAAATATAAACCTCCAATTAAGAGTAAAAGTCAAGAGATATCTTGAATTCCTTTGGAAATCACAAAATAAAACAATAGAAAAAGAAGCTGAAATATTAGAGAAACTTCCTATTAAGCTTAAACATGAAATCCTGCGTGAATCCAATAGCAAATTCCTTAAGGATTTCCCGCTTCTTTCTAATAACTTCTCTATAGAATTCCTCGAATTCCTAGCTTTGAATATCAAGCCAATCCAATATTCACCCACTGATTTCATATATACTCAGGATTCGATTTCAGACCCGAGTCTTTTCCTGATATTCGAAGGAGAAATCGAGCTTTTCATTGAGAAAACCATTAAGAAACCATTAGCTTTGAAACTATTGTCAAAAGGTCATTCTTTTGGAGAACATTCTTTTTTCTTAGATTTGGCCCATAATGAAAATGCCCGAAGTATGGGATTTTCGACTATTTATAAGATCGCTAGAAATGAATTCCTTGAATATTTAGCAGGCTTTCCAAAAGATTATCAAAGATTCTGTGAAATCAAGGATAAAGGTCGTTTTAATGAAAATAATGAGAGTTTAGTTGGTTGTTTAAGTTGTAATAAAAGCAACCATTCTATTGATAATTGTCCTTTATTGACTTATTGTCCTGATAAGACTTTCCTTATAGAAAGATTGAATTTTTCAAGACCTCAGAAAAGACTTGTTTTCTCGAGAAAGACTAAGAAAAAAAACACTTTTAAAGATAAAAAGACCGTTTTGCGAAGTGTTATGCAGGTCAGATTCAATAAAAGCCTCATGAACATCTATTATGGGACTTTTAATTGGAGCCAGGATTTGAAGGTTTTGGATGAAATTCCTGAGAAAAATGAGAAATTCATGGAGCTTTCCATTCCAATCAGAGCCAAAAGTCTTGATCATATAAAAGAAAACTCTCCTATAGAAAAAGAAATTCCTCGTATTCGCTTTTATTCAATGGCTTCTGATTTGGATTCTTCAGGAAATGATACATTTGGAAAGAAAGGAGCTCAAACCCGAAAGTCCTTTTGTCCGAATAAAGAGGATATTAATAAGATGTTTAATAAAGAGGATTTACAGGAAGAAGAGGAAAAAAACCATGAGGTCTTTTCAGGCATTTTGAGGAAAAAGACTGATAAGGTTTCGGAAGGCAAAACTCATGTGAATTTCGAGGATGAAAGTCTTGAGAAAATTCATGAGGATTCAGAGGACTTCCATGTCAAGAAAAAACCTATATTCTTAAACACTTTGGCTTCGAAAGAACAGGTTGATTATGAGGATTTCAAAGAGAAAACAGAAGCTTTGAATAAGAAAGCAAGCCAGAAATCCTCTGATGGAAGAATTTCCTTTGATAGTTCTTTTCCTAGAAAATGGACCAATAAGGCAATTTCAAGTCCTTTAGTAAGGGATGAAGAATCTAAGGACAATGGAAATACTGGAAATATAAGTCCTTGGAAAAAGACTTTGAAGAAGCTTGATCTATGGAAAAAGACTAATGTTCAACAAATTAATATGAATCCAAAGGCCTCAAAATCTTTAGAAAAAGATGAGGATTATTCAATGGAACTCAAAAGCCAAAAGACGAATATGACGACGACCTCCAAAAGGAGAAAGACCTTGGATTCGAAGAAATTCATTACAATCTTGAAAGATGAAGAGGATATCCTTAAGAATTCAGAGAAAAAGGCTGGAAATTGGCTCAAGACTATGTATTGGATGGAATTCGAAAATATGAAGGAATTCGAACTTTATTTCAAACATAATAACATGAGTTCGGTGATTAATAAGATCGATATGGAAATGTCTGAGAAACTCATAAATGCGAAAAAAAACAAGAATAAAACTCCGAGCCCTACCAAAAGGAAGGAAATTTTCTTCAAATAATTTATCAAAATATTAATGTTTTCTATATAAAATACGTGAAATGTGTATTTAATTATCAATGTAAAAGTGCAGATTTTAAGGAATTTTTGGACAAAAGTTTCAGAAATTTGAAGCTTTTTTGGAAAATCTAATTAAACAAGCTCATAAGATACTGTATGGCTTTTTGTTTAATTTTTTTTGAATTAAAGTTTCCATATTTCTTTTCATTTCCCAGGATTTTCTCCTTATTTTTCCTTATTTCCCATTTCATCTCTTATTTCCTCTTATTTTTCATTTTTATTTCCTCTTATTTCCTCTCAAATCTAATTAAAATCAAAATCCATGAAGCAATTTATCTTCAAACGTCTCGAAGACGAAATCGAGGCTTTAGATTCTCAAATCCTATCCCAATATTCCTCTCTTTTCAAGGCTTTTCGTCAAAGGAAATATTCCTCCTATATTTCCTGCATTTCCCTTTATAATCCCAAAGATCTCACATCCACAAATCATCAAGAATGTCTCAAAACCTCAGAATCTACCAATATTCCTTTAACAAACGCCTTCGACACAATTAATCAAGAGAAATCAAGACTTTATATTTGTCTTAATGAGGTCCATACAAGATCAGAAGGCAATATAGAGGATTTTGAAGCGAAAAAGAAGATAGAGAAATGCCTAGAAGAATTTAAAAGTCGAGTATATAGGACTTTTGCCGAAATCAAACTCTAAATTTAACGCATTTATTAAGACAATTTGGCAAAACAGCCCTCGAAAATGCCAAACGGATAAATTCTTTTATCTATAAATACCCCCCCTTCGGACTCCATTTATAAACATCCAAATTTATCTAAGCCCCATGCAAAAGTCCCTCCTTTGTTTCTTCGTAATTCTTTTCGTCAGTTCGGCGATGATGACTAAAAATCGTCTCAGATTCCGTAAATCCACCCAAACGAATTGTCTCCAAGCCGCGACACTTAGCGCAAGTGCAGTTTCAGGTGGCAATTACACTTTAACAGCTGTGATCCCGAACCAAAACACTGCGGCTGCTTATCAATTCGTTGAAGGATCCACTGATATTTGCAATGGACCATTGTCTCCCGGAGATGTTCAAGTGACTTTAACCAAGGTTCTTTCAAGAGCTGCAGGCACATATGTCTATTATTTGAACGTATGGGATAACAATTGTACATCTCAGTCATCTAATGTGGTCACTGTGACTGTCCCTGCTGCCGCTGCAACCACCTCCACAGGCACAACGACTTCAACCAGCACAACCACAACAACTCCTGCCACCACAACAACAACCACCACCAGTTATCCTGCTTGGGCTATAGGTGTCAGCTATACCATCGGAATGATGGTCAGCTATCAAGGAGCTAACTATAAATGCATCAATAACAATTTATCCAACTCCGGATGGGATCCCGTAGATGCCTTCACTCTTTGGACACCAATTTAAAGGAAGAAGCTAATTTATTTATTTATTTAGTTAGTTCGTTCATCTAAGGACTTTTCCTTGAATTATTCGAGAAGAATAAAAAAAAAAAAACTTTTTTAATGGGAGGATATTGTTTTTTTCTAGCGAAAAGCTCTGTTTTATGAAGATTTGCAGGAATTCCTTCTTTTTTTTTGAATTTTCATTTGAATTTTTCGAGGGTTTAGCTTCTTTTTTTTATATTAAAATCTAGAGGAATTGTCTGTTTTTTTGAATTTTCATTTGAAATTTCGCTATTAAACATGTATTTATTGTTTTCCTATACTATAATTCAGCAAAATTTTAATTTTTTGTGACAATTAATCCTAGAATATTCCTTTATTCTCATAGTCTTTTCCTTTATCAATGTTCTCAAAGCTCTCTCCCGAGTCCTCAGATTCCATGGATCTCCTATCTCAGAATAAGTCCTTTGTCCTTAAATTCGATTTCAAGGCTTTTCTTCTTCCTCTCCTTCAGAAAAACCGCAGGCCTCCTCTAATCGCCTTTCTTTTGATGGTTTTGCATTTCATTGAACTTTTTGCGCTTTTGATCAAATCTCCAGATTTCTTCATTAATAAAGGCCTGATGCCGAGTTTCCATTCGATTTTCGCACTATTTAACCTGAAATTCCTGATATCAGAAGATTCTTATTTATCAATGCATTATGCGATTTTAGGCTTAAATCTTGGCTTTGTATTAATGGTGGGTTTGGCTATGAGTAATTTGATAATAGAACTTCCTAAGAAGAATTTCCTGAGAAAACAACTTCTAAATCTAAATCTCATAGTGTTTCAAGCCTATAATTGGGTTTTAGTAGTCGTGATGTTGAATTTCTCGGGTTTTGGCTTGAAAAATGGGACTTTTATAGCTATAATGAATATTATTTTGATAGTTTTCCTAGGAAATGCTATAGAAATACTTGAAATCAATGTCAGCTTCAAATTAGAGGACTATTTGGCTCAAACTCGATCTTTTACTAGTAGATTACTATATAATTATAAGCTTTTTATTGCGATTATCACAGGATTTGATTATTTCAATGAGCCTTTGCTTTTATCTTATTATATTTGGACTTTATTGGAATATCTCAAAAACCCGAATTTCCATAGTAATTTCATCTCCAGGGCCTATTTTTCAAGCCTGAATTTCTCAATAATCGCTGCTTTGGCTTATTATTTCATTGGAATCAATCTGATTTCTTGCAAAAATTTCGATTTGGCCTATCTTTTGTTCTTTTTAGGGACTATAATCACGAAATTCAGCATGAAATTGTTGGATTTCCTCATAAATTCGAAAATCGAGAAGATCCTATTAAATAAAGGGTTAATAGAAGTCCAGGACTTTCAATTATCTAATAGAGAAATATATAGGAATTTCATTGAAGCGGGTGAAGGAAACATGAATTCGAGGGTTTTATTCTTGACTTTTTTCGCGAATCATCAGAATTCTTGCAAAGAAAAGACTTGCAAATGTTTTGAAATCCAATTAAAGAATAAAGAGGATTTCATTAAATATAAGAAGATTTTCCTAGGACTTTTGAAATTCCGATTTCAAGACTTTTTGGCTCGATGTTCTGAAAAGGATTTCCCAAGTATATTCCTGAATTTCTGTTCTTTTCTTCTCACAGTCTTAAAAACCCCATCGAAAGTCCTTAATTTGTTATTCGCACATAGGAAAAGACTGAAATCTATGGGGGATCAATTGCAAGCTGAAATTCTAGTGAAAAGAGCCAAGAAATTACTTGAGAAAAAGCTGCTAAATAACGATTTATATGCTCAATCCTTAGCCTCAGTAATTCTCTTCGATAAAGAAGTGAGACATATTGAATTCAGGCTAAAGAAAATTATACAGGATATGTTGAAAATCAATGATATCCTATTGGATGATTCACAAAATACTAAGAAATTCATAGTTCTAGGCAGAGAAATATTGAAAAACCTAGAGAAATTCAAAGAGAAAATCATGAGACTTCTTGATAAAAACGTGAAAAACGTCAGACTTACCCAATTGGCTGCATTAACCATCAAATATTTGACTGAAGACCTCGCTTTTCGTAATTTCTATAAACAATTGAATATCAAAAGGATCAATCATATGTTATCACGAAAAAACCATGATTCTCTTGATATTTTTGATCATGATTCCGGCATTGTTTTTATTTCCTTAGGCCAGGATTTCTCTACAATTACTAAGACATCTAAAAATTTCCTTAGGATTCTCGGGTTTTCGGATTCTTCAGAACTTCTTGGAAAAAGTCTGGATTTTTTAATGCCGAAGGTCTTCGCTATGAGACATAAGGAGTTAATAAGTGATTTTGTGGAGACTGGAAAAGGGAAATTGTTGATTTCTGGGTTAAAGAGCCTTTTCGCAGTGAATAAACAAGGCTTTTTATTAGAGATTAAACTATTGATAAGATTGGATACGATATTTCATGATGAATTCGTGATAGCTGGATATATGAAGATCAATAAAAACGTGAATAATAGAACGATTTCTATGGATATTCAAGGGAATCTCTTGAATTTCACTAGAGATAGTGATATTTTGTTTAATTTCGGGTTGAAAAACAAGGATAATATCATAAATATGGGGATTTTTCTGCCTGAAATCATCGAAAAGCTCTTTCCTATGAAAAAAGAAGATTTTCAAGACAAAGACATTCTGGATTTCAAGCAAAAAGGCTTTGCGTTGATACCCAAAAAGGAAGAACTTTATACTGAATTGATTTCCAATGGAAATTTCGAGATATTATCAGGTTTCTCTGATATAAAGTCTCGAGATCTAGAGAAAGAAAATCTGGCCAATAGAGAGAAGATATATGAATGTCTAAGGAAAATCACAACACAAGACTATAGATTCTATAGAATCCATTATATCATGAAAACCCTGAGTTTCGCAGAAAAAAGACTTGATATCCGGATATTGGAAATACTTGAATGTTTCGAGGTTATTGAAATGAAGCTTTTTTCTCAATATCTCAGCAGGAAAACTGAGAAATTAAGGATTTCTTTACATAAAGACAATATAGACTCTCCAGGATCTCAACAAATACATGAAAACACAATAAAATTGAAGCCAGAACCTTCTAATACTTATAATAACCAACTTTCTATAGAAAGAGATTTGACTATTAGAGAAAGTCCTAATAAGAAAATCAAAACCATTTTCAATAAGGATTATAGTCCTTCAAATTCTATTCAAAATGATGGGAACAACCAAATTTCTCATGATAATCAAATCCTTAAAGCCCCGAATTCTAATCTTTTAATGCCTGAAAACCCTCAGATTGGTAGTGATTCCAATAAACAGACGATATCAGCTTCTTTCGAAGTAGAGGATTCGGATTTTTCTCTGGGATTGGATAATGATATGGATTTTGAGCAGAAAATCAGCGAAATCTCTAATAATCTAGCCAATAAGCTTTCTTCTGATGATTCTTTGACTCATCAAGATGAAAGGACTCAGACATATCAAGCCAGTCAGATATCTAGAGTATCTTCGCATGCTTCTGGTGATGCGAAAAAGAACACAATATCGGGTTTAATGAAAGGAGGTGGTTGGAACTTAGCCATTTTCGAGATGTTTGGCTTTGGGACTTTATTGGGATATATAGGTATCACGATATTGATGTTTGAATTGGCAAGAGAAGAAGGTTATAATATTCAAAAAACTATAGAAAATAGTGGGGTTTTTCATGATCAATTGAGTCCAATATGTGTGTTATTGAGAGATGTTCAGGCTTATGAATGGAGTTATATAGGATTATCTAATAATGCTTTCTATTTGCAGGAGATTCAGAAATCATTTGAATTTTCAGCTGGTTTATTAGAAGACGCTTATAAAATTGGGATTGAAGAGACAGATGCTTCAATGGATTATATATATACTACTTATTTAACTATTAAATTAAAGAATATAACTATATATTCTGATGTGGCTTCGAATGGCTCGATCTTGCCCATGTATAGCTATACAGGAGCCAATGATATCATGTATAGCTATACAGGAGCCAATGATTCTCTTAAAACCATGATAATAAATATTCCTCAGGCGATAATCTTCTTTCTAGCAGCCAGTCAACATGTCTATTTGGGTTATGCTCTTAATCAAAGTCAAAATGTCTCAGATCTCGAAAATTATCATTGGTTTCTTAAAGAAAACATCCTGGAACTAATCACTAGCATGTTAACAATATTCCAAATAAATAAAGCCCAAAGGAATGATAGTTTAGGCTATTTACAAGAACTCAACTGGATGCTCATCCTCATGATTTCATTATTGACATTTTGCCTAGGCGCAAGTTCGGCCTTTTTTTTAATAAAAAATAAGGTCAAATGCCATAAATTTTGCATGTTATTTTGGTTTTTCCTGGAAAACGACCTCATGGAAAGAAACACCAAACTAAATTCATTATTAGATCGTTATTTCGATCAAACCAAAAACACCAATTTTGAAAAAGCCAACTATTTGACTGATCCCAGCGTGAGCCAAACGGGCTCCACCAGTAAATTCAAGTCTCTTTCTAAATCCTTTATGCGAAATGACCTGAAATTCGATGTTTTACAGAAAAAAAGAAGAGGAAAACTCAGAAGGTCGAATTCCTTGAAAACCTTTAAAAATTGGGAGTTCCAAAGGTTTTTCCTGGTTATTATGTTGATTTTCCTAATGTTTTCAGGACTTATTATAGGAGTTTATATGATCTATTATGCTAATACGAGTCTTTTCATAGAAAACACCTTGGATATCATGAATGATATTGATAGTGTGGAGACTTATTCCATAACAATATCTATAAGATATGCCATGAATTCGGTGATTTTAAGTCTTTATGATCAAACTCCTGATGTTGTGGAGGAAACAACCGCAATTATCTCGACTCTTCTAGTCGAAATAGAGGATCTTCAATCCACTATCATTGATTTTTCAACCATGTTCAAGAATACTGGATCTTCTAATATCTTAACTGACCTGAAATACGAGTTTTTCAATGAAGACCTTTGTCTTGTGGCTGAAACCCTGAAATCCAATGCGGATTTCGCTCAAATGGCCTCACTTTTGGGAAGTCAGGCCTTTTGTGATCTTTTATTAAAAAATATCTTGACTAAAGGTTCCACAAGTCTGGCCTTTTCAGTGAATGAACTATTTGATGATTGGCAATTATTGATGAATAATTCAGCCTATAATGAAGAATCTTTATTAGAAATTATAGGAAGTCAGGATTATTTAGATACGAACCTGGCTTTGGCTTATGTTTATTCCATTGGGAAATATTATTCAGAAGAAATGTTGGATAAAACTAGTGTTTATTTCGATGAAATCAGGACTTCGAATATAATTTGGATAATTTTTGCTTTATTGATGATTGTAGTTTTGTTTCTCATGGGTTTTAAGAAATTGATGAGAAATTTGAGAGAGGATTT
>Ga0302320_10023145_pt1 | contig 12208 bp, 19 predicted proteins | sample Bog_T0_3_FD_202130 | JGI IMG/M metagenome (GOLD analysis project Ga0302320, IMG submission 202130) | Peat permafrost microbial communities from Stordalen Mire near Abisko, Sweden - Bog_T0_3 | ecosystem: Environmental > Terrestrial > Soil > Wetlands > Peat | place: Sweden: Abisko, Stordalen Mire...
TTATTATAGTAATGGATATTACGATGATGGTGATGGGTATCTCTTTGGCGGCGGCTATGATAATGGGCGCGATGTGCATAATTATAGTCAACGTGGATCTGCAAGCCGCGGGGCAGCGCACCCTGCCGGTGGAGTCCACGTTGGCGGTGGAGGGCATGCTAGTGGCGGGGGAGGTGGAAGGCGATAAAAAATACATATAAATAACACAACCTGCTTCGATTTGTTATACCTCGGTACAATAGATTTAATCCTACCTTCCAGTAGAATCAGAGCATGCTCAATCCAATAATATATAATGAGTCAGAAAATCTGTCCGTTTTAGCAAATCAAACCGAGTTGCGTTATAAAGGTGTTTTGGAGGATGAGGATCACTCGAATAGGTTAACCGCACTATTAACAGAAAAAGTCAGAGTAAAATTTGATGCCCCAATAATATTATCTGCTGCTCAACTTAAAATAAAATTTAATTTAAATCAGTTAAAAGAATGTGGATTGCTTTTCTGGTTGCATGAGGCAGTCCATTTACATGCTTCTGATCTTTTTCTTTCCGATGGCGAACAGCCGGTTTTAAAAATTTATGGGACGTTCAAACGGTTGATAGAAAACGCAGTAACTACAGAAAAGTTGATTAAGATAATCAGCGCCATTCTGACACCGCAAAAATTAAAAGAGTACCAAGACGGCCAAGAAGTAGATCTGGGATTGGATGTCCCCGGATGCTCCCGCTTTCGTTTGAATATTTTCAGGCACCAGACAGGGATTACGATTGCGATCCGGCCAATTCCTTATGAAATCCCTGAAATGAGAGAACTTGGCCTGCCCCCGGTCTTTGAGGATCTGGCTCATTTAAAACACGGCTTGATTTTGATCACAGGGCCGGCTGGCAGCGGTAAATCAACGACACTCGCTTCCTTTATCAATAGGATCAACAATCAAGAAGAGCGTCATATTATTACCATTGAAGATCCCGTGGAATATTTTATCCCGCATCAACTCTCATTGGTCCATCAGCGTGAAGTAGGGTTACATACAGCTTCTTTTAGTGATGGATTAAAGAGTGCTTTAAGGGAAAACCCTGATGTTATTGTGATCGGTGAATTGCGTGATCTTGAAAGCATTGCTTTAGCCATCCGTGCGGCTGAAACAGGACATCTTGTTGTAGGAACGCTTCATAGCGGCACGTCTGTTCAAGCGATCACGCGCCTGTTGGATGTTTTTGACGTGGGGAGACAGGCATTAATACGGGTTCAGCTTGCTCAATCTCTTCAGGCTGTCTGCTCCCAGCGTCTGTATAAAAAGATCGATGGTAGCGGCATGGTCATTGCAACAGAGGTGCTCATCGCTACTCTTGCCATACGTAACATTATCCGTCAACAACGCGTCCATGAAATCCGTGGTTATATGGAAACTGGAATGCGTGAGCAGATGCATACCTTTAAACAGAGCATTCAGGTACTTATTAAGGAAAATATGGTGGATGCTAGCTGCATAATGGAAAGCGGCGAGGAGAATCCTGTGCCTGAATTGCTCAATTCAAATATGTTTAGAACCAGATAATCGTTTTTTATTATACATCGGTAGACATCTCTTCGATTATACCTCGGTACAATTGATTCATTTTTAGCCTTTCCCTAAAATATCCTAATGAAGTTAACATTATAAATGTTGTTATAAAAAGGAGCTGCAAATGGGTACATGTGATACAAAAACAGGTGTTTGTGAAACAACAGCAGCGCCCCAAGGTCATTGCGAAAGCAAATGTGGTTGTGGCGGGGCATGTGGTGGGGATCCGATGGTTTGTAAAATGAAAATGTGGATGTGTTCGTTCCATGAGGCGAAGAAGGCTGTAATGGTTGAAATCCTCAAAGCCAAGATTCAGAAGGCGTGGGGACCTAAACTGGAGAAAGAAGCCAGTGCTGTTCTTGAAGTCATGGAAGCTAAGTGGAAGGCCATGCAAGCTGTAGGGCAAGCCAAGGATCAGTTAAGGGAAAAATTCGAGCAAATATGCAAAGAGTCTAAGTAAGCACATACGAACAAGGCCGCAAGTACGTGCCTTTAGTTGTAGAAGGACGTGCTTGCGGCTAGAGTTTGGAATACGCTTACTATGAATAAACTTGAAAGGAGCTAATCAATATGGTTCAAGAACTACCTATTAAAAATTCTTCGTTTCCATTTCGATTTAAGAGATATTTTGAATCTAAGAATAATAAGATTCGAATATTTGGTCATTGCGAAGTGACAGGCAAGAATTTTGAAATACATGTCCCTGTAGAAGGATTCTTTGTCTATTTACAAGGTTTTAAGAATATTGCGGAAGCTTTAATCGGCACTTCCGTAGAAGAACGTGAATTCATTTTAACAGGGACTTCACCGCGAGGACAGAAGGTCGTATGTTGACATGGATGACACAATCACTCCGCAATTTCCCATTAAAGATGTTCCTCTTTTGACTGGCCTCACGGGCGATGAAGCTCGTCGACGATTAGAAGAATTTGGTCCAAATTCCGTACCCGAAACGACTCTGCATCCATTAGCCAGGGCATTGGCTAATTTTTGGGCGCCGATTCCATGGATGCTTGAGGCTGCGGTTGTACTCGAGCTTTCCTTAGGAAAGTTCATCGAAGGTACAATCATCGCTGTTCTCCTGGTTTTCAACGCTGTTCTCGGGTTTTTTCAAGAAGGGCGCGCTCAGAAGACCCTAGCTGCTTTAAAGTCGCGGCTCGCCCTGAACGCGTCGGTACGTCGTGATAATGTTTGGGCGATTATACCAGCTGCCGGACTTGTTCCTGGCGATATTGTGAAGCTATCACTTGGCGCTGTGGTTCCCGCTGATGTGCGTCTGACCGAAGGCGGGATTTTGCTTGATCAATCCCTGCTCACTGGTGAATCTATACCTATCGAAGCGGGGATTGGTTTTCAAACATATGCAGGAGCGCTGGTACGGCGTGGGGAAGCTGTTGCAGAGGTTACGGCTACCGGAGGGAAAACAAAGTTCGGACGTACCGCTGAGCTGGTTCGCACAGCACACGTTGTCAGTTCTCAGCAGAAGGCTGTTCTACTCGTGGTGCGTAATCTCGCCATGTTTAATGGCGTTATTATTTTAATTTTAGTGGGGTATGCCTGCATTCTTAAACTCCCCCTAAGTGAAATTATTCCTCTAATACTAACGGCGATTTTGGCATCTATCCCGGTTGCTTTACCAGCTACCTTTACACTTGCAGCATCTCTTGGTGCCCAAGCTTTGGCACATTTGGGCGTTCTTCCAACAAGGCTTTCCGCTGTAGATGAAGCTGCAAGCATAGATGTATTATGCGCGGATAAGACAGGCACACTGACATGTAATGAGTTGAAAGTGACTGTCGTACACCCAATGTCAGGCTTTGACGAAGCACATGTTTTAGGATTAGCTGCCCTTGCGAGTTCAGAGGGCGGTCAAGATAGCGTAGATGTTGCCATTCGTTTAGCTGCCGCAAAGACAGTTGTTTCTGATCTGCCAAAATTAGGTAAATTCGTGCCTTTTGATCCAGCAACCAAGATGTCTGAAGCAACTGCTGTGGATCAAAATGGGGCTACGTTACGTATCGTGAAGGGCGCCTTTGCAGTAGTAATGTCCCTTGCTCAAGCGGTGGCTGATTCATCAGTAATAGCAAACCAGCTTGAAGCTCAGGGCTTCCGGGTGTTGGCAGTAGGGGTCGGGCCATCAGGAGCAGTGAAACTCGCTGGAATGATAGCCCTAAGTGATCCTCCTCGTAGAGACTCGTCACAACTCATTACACAACTACATGAGTTAGGTGTTCGGATCGTAATGATAACAGGAGATGCTCCAGTGACGGCTGGGATTGTGGCTCGTGATATAGGTCTTGATGGAAAAGTTTCTCCCCCCGGAGCAATATCCGATAGTGTGCGCCCTGAAGACTTTTCTGTCTATGCAGGCATTCTTCCTGAAGGGAAATACAATCTTGTTAAGGCTTTCCAGAAGAGCGGGCACATCGTTGGTATGTGCGGTGATGGAGCCAACGATGCACCAGCGTTGCGTCAGGCTCAGATGGGAATTGCAGTGTCAACTGCAACCGATGTTGCCAAGTCAGCGGCTGGTATTGTGCTGACCAAGCCTGGGCTTAGTGGAATCGTCGCATCTGTAAATGAAGGGCGCGTGACGTTTCAGCGCATTCTGACATATACAATGAATTCAATTACGAAGAAGATCGTACAGGTATTCTTTCTGGTGGCAGGACTGATTATGACCGGGCACGCGATCCTGACTCCCATGTTGATGGTTATTATAATGCTTACTGGTGATCTTCTTGGAATGTCATTGACGACCGATAATGTGCGGCCATCTCCAAAACCAAATGTATGGCGAATAGGCTCATTGACGATAGCGGGTATCTTTATGGGAATCTCAGAGTTGGTTTTTTGCACAATCGTCCTATTTATAGGTAAATTTCATCTGGGTTTTGAAATAGGAACGTTACAAACTTTGTCTTTCGTAGCTATTGTGTTTGGTAATCAGGCAACTACCTATTTGAATCGTGAACGCAAACATCTATGGTCTTCTACCCCAAGCATGTGGCTCATCGGATCGTCTGTACTGGATTTATTGATTGCATCTACGCTTGCAATATGCGGAATAGCTATGGCCCCTTTGCCCATTTTTGTTGTAGCAGGAATACTGGTTGCGGCAGTGGTCTTTGCCTTCATCCTGGATTTTGCCAAAGTCCAGGTGTTCAATCGCTTAAGGATCGCATAATGTATCATCGGCTATAGAACTTCTCTGTGATATTTAGGAAGTTATTGTCGGGTATTAGCAAAAAGGGAACTTTTGGACACCAGATATTGTCTAAGTATATGAAAGGGGCAGAAAGCAGGCCAAGGACAGGGTGAACAAAATGAATTGTAAAAGGATACAAGAATTTTTAATTACTGATTATATAGATGGGCAGATGGCAGATAAGGCAAGGAGTTTTATTGATAAACATCTGGCTCATTGTCCTGTCTGTAGGGGGTATTTAAGTAGCATCAAAAAAGAAGTTGTTAATCCCTTTGTTAATTCCTCTAAAGATGTCCCGGATCAACTCCTTTGGGCGCAGATAAAACAAACTATCGAAGAAGAGCAACAGCAGCAATTAGAAGCAAGTCTGAAGCCTAATTTTTGGGAGAAAATTAGCTCCGCTGTTCATATTCCCAGACCTGCTTTTGCGCTTGCAACAGTCATAACGATGATTTTTATGATCGGGTCAACAGGTCAATTATTCTTTAATCCGCCAATTGTGAAAATAAATGGTCAGGATCAGGTGCAGTATCTTAGCTCTTTAATAGATGAGCCTGTTGATATGAGTAACGGCAGTGATTCACAGACACCTATAGAAAAGGTATTTTTGTAATAAACATTAACTAACCATATTGGATAAGGTTAAAACTGGAGGATAACATGAGGATAACTAAGACAGGAATTACAGGGGTTTTGATGTCAGTGGTATTGGCTCTATCAGCGCCGCTTGTATATGCTGACAACGCCAATGGCGGCAATGTGTCAGGGGGACAACCAGCAGTTTCTGATGACCAATCATCTTCAGGACAAGGAGAACATTCATGGGGTCATGGTCATTGGGGAAGGCATGGAGATCATCAGCGAGGCGGTTTCTTCAAAGATTTAACTGATGGTCAAAAGAAACAATTAAAGGACATTTGGCAGAAACAAAAGGAAGCCAAGAAGGCGGCTTTTGAAAAAATAAAGGCCAATAAAGATGCTATTACCAATGAGCTTCTTCAAACGACGCCGGATGTAAATAAGATCAACGATCTTAAATCCAAGTTGGAAGCGCTTGGCGCTCAGATGTTGGATAATCGTATCAGTTCAGACCTTGAGGTTAAAAAGATCCTTACTGCGGAGCAATTTGCCCATTACCTTGAGTTCCAGAAGCATAAATTTGGCCGCTCCCATAAGGGAAAAGGGAATTGTAGTCATCATAAATGCCAAAGATATCATCATGGAAATTCGAACGATCAACGTGATGGCGGGTATGGGGAATATCACAGTAATTGGGATAACAACGGGGGTAACGAATAAAATATCCTCTATAGCATATATAGGACTTGGCTCTAATGTTGTGAAAAATACTAAAATGATTTAAGAGCCAAGTCCTAATAAATTTTTTGTAATAACTAACAATATCATGGAGGGTAATATGCGAAACATAATGAGGGTATCAATCTTTTTCTTGGCCGTAGGACTGTTGTTTATTCAGCCCACATCATCGTATGCTTGGGATCATGGTGACCATTTTAGGTTTGGAGTAGATTTATCTGTACCTGTTGGCGGGTATTACTATGGAGACCCATATTATTATGGGGCTCCGTATTACGCTGATCCTTATTACCCGAGGAATGTGGTTGTTTCTTCTTCATCAAATTACCAACCAGTTGTTGTCAATGGTGTCACCTATTATGTCAATAATGGGGCGTATTACATTTATACCCAGTATGGTTACCAAGCGGTGGCAGCGCCAGTGGGGGTTTTTCAACCTGTTATAACTCAGAGTGCTGTGACAGTATCAGCCCCAGCGACTGTTGACACAGCAGATTCATTTACCGTTAATATCCCTAATGACAAAGGTGGGTACACTGCTGTCGTTCTTAAACAATCAGGAAAAGGTTTTGTGGGACCACAAGGGGAGTTTTATTCCGAGTTCCCTAAAATTTCTCAACTTAAAGTTATGTATGGGAAATAGGTCTGATACAACAGAGGTTTATCTATGAAAATGAAAATATTGTTGTTGGGCTTTGTGGCGTTGATATTGGTAGGGTGTGCAACGAGTACACGGTATGTCAATTATACTGATCAGAGATTCCCTTCTAAAGATCAGTATTTTTCTGTGAATATTTATCCTGAAACACAAGCGCTTCCAGCGGCCAACCCTTATTATGTGATTGGAAAAGTTTCTATTGAAGGGTATGCCAGCGATGGGGTAAGTCCTGAAACGTTGGCTAATCAAGCCAGAAGCATTGCCCGCAAAAGAGGAGCTGATGCTATTATCAATTCCAGGACAGAAATAATCCGTTATTGGCGAGATGCTGTGTTGAGATTCAAAGGGGAACTGATTGTATATGCTCCGGTGGCAACCAAATGAAAGGTTATACATGGGAAATAAGTTTCTTGAAAACAGGTTTATTAAACTTCTAATGAAAAGGCCAGTTCTTATTTCTTTGGCGGTATTCTTATCTGTAGGGTTGCTTGGGATAATCCTTGTGTTGAGATCATTCTTGCAGCTGCCTGAAAATTTATAAAACCAAGAGAGGGGTTATTATGAAAAAGTTAATGGCTGGTTTAGTTTTAATTGGAGGGGTTCTTTTAGTTTCTCATCTAACCTATGCTCAGGATGCTCAGCCAATCGCTGGGAGTGACTCATCGGTGAATCAGGCTGACAGTAATAATCCTGGTGCGGCGGATATGCCTTCTGATGTACAGGCTAATTCTGCTAATTCAGCTTCAGACTCCGGCAATAACCAATAGAAGTCGGATTTTATTTAAGAATAAAGAGGTTATTAACATCTCTTGAAGTAAGGAGTCGCTATATGCCAAAAATAACAATTAAAGAGCTGCCAATGGAGCAGAAAGAATGGGAAAAGGCTGCCGCCCAGCAGGGATTATTTACTACTATTGGTTTAGCTGAAGGGGAAATCTTGAATTTTATGGAAGGCAAAGGGGAGGTTGCGTTGACTGATATAGTACAGCATCTATCTTGGGTCCCTTGGTCAACCATCATAATGGGCATTGGCGCGTTAATTCGAGAAGGGCTGATAGCTTATAAAGGGCAGAATCAATACGTTTTATTGGGTAGTAAAAAGTAAATTATTAAATAGTTTAAGTAATACACATCTCCCGCACCTGGTTAAGCCTAAAGGACATGCCTTGGTTTTAATCTTCTCCTGCAAGAAGATTGGTGCGGGCTTTTACTATTGGTTATATTAAGAATCAGCAAGGAGGGGTAGATGAAAAAGTATTTCTATTTATTCACAACGGTAATAGTTGTATTGGTTATCTCTGGCTGTAATCCTTATAACAATGAGGGTGAAGGGGCTGCTACCGGAGGTGCGCTTGGAGCTCTCGCCGGAGGCATTATAGGCCATCAAAGCCATGATACTGGAGCCGGGATGTTAATTGGTGGCGCTGTGGGGGCTGTCGCCGGGGCAGCCGTAGGATCACAAATCCAGAAACCTGAGCTGCCTCCACAACAGGTCATTGTAGCTCAGCCCGCTCAAGTGGTTGTTGCGCAAACTCCGCCATCAACAACTTATTCGGGAGACACGGTCACTGTTAATGTCCCTAATAGCAACGGGGGATATACGGCAGTTGTTCTTAAAAGATCAGGAAACGGCTATGTCGGGCCGCAAGGTGAGTATTATGATCAAATCCCTACAACAGCCCAGTTACAGGCTATGTATGGGAAATAAAATGGGTGAGTTGACGAGAAGGATATGGAGTTTGTGTTTAGCCATATTCTTTGTTTTATCGTTTTCATCCTATGCGCGAGCCCAGCTTGATAGTGTGGATGATCTTGTCGCAAAGATGACGACGGAATTGAATTTAACACCGCAACAGATTGATGCTGTAAAGCCTATTATTCAAGGTTATATGTCCGCCCGAAAACAGCTCATACAAAGTTTTCGTCAACAAGGGCTAACAGATAAAGACGCTCTTAAGAGCCAAATTGATCAATTAAAAGGTGTCGAGAGGCAGAAGTTATCACAGGTTTTGAGTCAGAGCCAGATGGACAAATGGCTTGAGAGAGAAAATTTCAATGCCATGTTAAATCCAGATAGCGCTGATGATACTGGAAATTCGACAGGTATGGGAGGTCATAGGCATAGACATAGCAGTGAAGTCACTAACGAAGACAGTTCTTCAGGATCAGGTGAATGATAAACATGAAAGTGTTTATCACAAGTTTTTGGATGATGGATCGGAGGCAAAATGGGTAAACGATGCAAAAAATGCAAAGTACCACTTGAAGGTTTTTTATATTGGCTCATAGCGTCGAAGGTGTTTGGATTACGGCCTTCAACTAAAGATCCAGAGCTTTGCAATAAGTGCGAGGATATGAAGGAAACGGCATGGCCAACACAGACAAGATAAAAAATAATAAAAAACTTCCGTTAAGCCAAGACCAGGTTCGTGCTATTATTCGATTGAAAGCGTATGAATATTATCTCGAACGCGTTGAGGGGGAAAAGTCTGTTGCGGCGTTTGATGTTTGGTATTCCAAACAGAAAATATCCCAAGTTCTTAAATGACTTACAAAAAACAGGGAATATGGATAAAAGCATAATTAGCGTTAATAAATTATCGAAGAAATTTGGCTCATTCTCCGCAGTAAAAGACATTTCATTTGAAGTTAAACAATCCGAAATTCTTGCCTACTTAGGTCCCAATGGTGCTGGGAAATCCACCACCATCAAGATGTTTATCACCTTGTTGGCGCCCACCAGCGGAGACGCTGTTATTAACGGACATAGTTTAATCCAGCATCCGGCTGAAGTAAGGAAGTCTATTGGCTATGTCCCCCAAATGATTTCTGTTGATGGCTCTCTTACGGTCCAGGAAAATATGATGCTTATGGCTCAGCTTTATGACGTTCCTTTTCGCGAATGTAAAGGCCGTATCCAGAAAATGCTGACCTTCCTTAATTTAGACAAGCACACCCGGTCCCTGGTGAGGACGCTCTCTGGAGGCATGATCCGTAAATTGGAAATCGGACAGGCCATGATCCACCATCCCCGTATTCTTTTTCTTGATGAACCAACGACAGGTGTTGATCCCATTGCCAAACGTAATATCTGGGAGCATCTGGCGGATCTGCGAAAGACATTTGGCACGACCATTTTCTTTTCAACACATAATTTGGAAGAAGCCGAAGAGTCTTCTGACAGGGTTGCAATCATGAACACCGGGGAAATTGCTGTTATTGGCAGTGTTGCAGAACTAAAGAAAAAAACTAATAAGAAGGATGCAACGCTGGAAGATGCCTTTATTTTCTTTGCCGGTGATTCTCTTGAGATGGAAGGTAATTTCAGGGATATACGATCGACAAGGAAAACAGAGGGGAGATTGGGATAAAATATGTTAGGTTATATTTCACAACTAATGACCAAAACAAAAGTAATGGCTTGGGTCGGGATAATAAAGCTTCTTCATGATCCCACTGAATTGATTTCCAGGGCGGTGCAGCCAGTTATATGGCTTTGTATTTTTGGAGAAGCCATGAGTCAAGTTCGGGGGATACCCACTCAAGGGGTTACATATTTAGAATTTATCACACCAGGCATTCTTACTCAATCAGTGACGTTTGTTGCGATATTCTATGGGTTGGATATTATCATGGAGCGCGATATGGGGCTGCTCCAGAAGATATTGGTTACGCCAACACCTCGCTTAGCGCTTGTTTGGGGGAAAATGCTTTCAGCAAGTGTTCGTGGCGTAAGCCAGGCTATCGTTATATTCGTTCTTGCTTTGATCCTTCATATTCATCTGCGGATTAACCTATATTCAATGTTGGGTGTGCTGATACTTATTGTGCTTGGAGCCAGCTTCTTTACCGGATTATCGATGATAATCGCGTCTTTAGTGAAAACCAGAGAGCGATTTATGGGAATAGGGCAAACAATAACTCTTCCGCTTTTTTTTGCTTCTAATGCTATTTATCCAATTTCGATGATGCCGTCTTGGCTTCAGGTGGTTGCTAACATCAATCCATTAAGTTATATGGTCGATGGCATTCGTGCTTTATTAGTTACTGGTAATTTAACTCGACTTTCGTATGATATTGTTGTTCTTGCTATTGTTACTTTTGGCATATCATTGTTGAGCGCTTATATGTATCCAAAGGTTGTTATCTAAAAGGGGCAAGCAAATGAAAACAGTAAATGGAGTGAAGATTTTTGAAAGCATCAAGGAAATAGTAGATCCTGCTCATTCCTGCCTTGTTGTTTGGGATGTGCAGAATGGTTTGGTAGACAGGATATTCAATAAAGATGAATTTATGGCTAATATCAAAAAATTGATAGGAAGCCTAAGGGGGAAAATGCCGGTGGTCTATACGTTAATTACCCCGCAGCCAAAAGATTTTAATTCATCGTGGAGAATCTATTCGATGATGAGACGTCTTAATATAAAGGATGTGGATAAGCTGCCTGTCTTCATGCCTATCGGTTCAAAAGAGCGAGAAATACCCGATAGCATAAAACCAGTGCCGTCGGACGTAGTTCTTGATAAGCCTGCCGCCAGCATTTTTATCGGGACAAATTTTGAATACCTGATGCGCGATCGGGGCATAAAAACTCTGATATTCACCGGCATAGCTACTGAGTTTGGTGTTGAATCTTCAGCGCGTGACGCATCCAATAGGGGATTCTTCCCGGTAGTGGTATCAGATTGTGTATCTTCTTCGGATAAAGAAGCTCATGAACGGTCATTAAAGAATCTGGAAAAAATTGTTATTGTAGAAAAGTCAGAGATATTTTACGGGGAAGGGCATTAAAAATCATAACAAAGTTAATCAAAACGGGAGGGTACATGATCAAGAAGAATCTTTTCGGTGTGATTTTAGCGATTTTGTTCTTAGCGGGCACTTCCTTTGCGCAAGAATCTTCTGAGCAGGGTCAAGGTGCAGGTGGAGAGCATTCACACCGCGCTCCTTCACAGGCTGCTATTGACGCGTGTTCTGGGAAAGCGGTTGGCGATACTTGTGAATATACTAACGCCAAGGGCGAAGATAAGACTGGAGCCTGTGCTAATACAAGTGATGGTCAAGCTCTCTTCTGCAAGAGGAACAGGCCGGCTTCATCGTAGGGATAGAGATATCTTGCAGCTAACCGTTACAGATGATGATAAAAATCGGTGTTATGAATTGTCCAGAATGTAATGCTCCAATGATAAGGCGTAAAAGCAAGTTTGGAAATAAATTTTGGTGGGGTTGTTCTAACTATCCACAATGCAAAGTTACTTCAGCTGAACATCCAGATGGAAGCGTGCTATCAACACCAGCGTCGCAAGAGATAAAAGATTTACGTAACAATGCTCATAGAATAGCCGAAATTATATGGAGGAAGTGGGATTCGCCAGAATGTAAGAAACGTGAAATGTATGATTGGCTTAAATATAATACAAAATCTGGTCATATTGGACATATGGATAAAGATGAACTTATTT
>Ga0302320_10023146_pt1 | contig 12208 bp, 11 predicted proteins | sample Bog_T0_3_FD_202130 | JGI IMG/M metagenome (GOLD analysis project Ga0302320, IMG submission 202130) | Peat permafrost microbial communities from Stordalen Mire near Abisko, Sweden - Bog_T0_3 | ecosystem: Environmental > Terrestrial > Soil > Wetlands > Peat | place: Sweden: Abisko, Stordalen Mire...
TTTTGCACGGTCAAAGCGCCCGAAGTATACAAATCCGACAGGGATTTAAAATCTTGAAGTTGGGAGGGAGCCATGACGGAATAAGCGGATTTACGGGATTAAGTGAATTATTAGGCACAAAGAACGCAGAAAAAAACAAAGATTTAGAACAAGGGGCTGCAATGGTTGCGTTCTGGGCAGCTAGATCGGGGCGAGTTGATAGGCGATTCAGCGGTTGAGGCGCGAAATCCACCGAGCCCGCCGCCCGGCGTGCGGCGGCTACCGACTTCGGCGGCTCCGGAAAGAAACAGGCGCTCAGCCTTTTTCGTTGGAGGGGTATTCGGGGGGCGAGTAGACGTTGAAGGTGACGGCGCGGAGTTTGCTTTTGTTCTCGAAGCGATGCGGGGTGCCTGCGGGGACGATGCAGGTGTCGCCTTGTCGCATGGCGAGTTTTTTTCCGCCGATTTCGGCTTCGAGTTCGCCCTCGACGAGGAGGAGGACCTGGTCGCTGTTTTTATGGACGTTGAGGTCCTCCGAGCTGTGGTGGTCGGCGGTGAGGACCATGACGGCGGTTTGACTTTGCCTGGTGGTTTGGAGGACCTCAAACCAGTGGCCGGCGTCGTGGATGTTGGAGATGGTCATGCGCTCGACGGGTTACTGGTCGACGGTGCGTTCGCCGGTGAAGAATTCCTGGAGGTCGCCGCCGATGCCGAGGAAGGTGTGCTTGACGTCGTTGGCGGTGCGGCGCGCGTCGCCTTCGAGTCCGCCACCCGTGCCAGTGCCGCTTTTAGTGACCGGTTCGGAGCCGGGAGGGGAGTACATGGCAAAGGAGCCGTCGTTGGCGTTGACGAAGACGAAGCCTTTGCTGGCCTGACCATCGAGCAATTGGACGCGCCAGCGGAGGGTCTGGCTGTGTTCGGTGACGCGCAGGAGGGCGCGAATGCCGTCGTAGGCGAGGGCGTGCTTGGCGGCGTAGTCTTGCGCGGCGGCGAGGGCAGGGCCTTCACCGGCCATCTGGGCGCGGGCGAAGGTGAGCTGGTCGGAGTAGACGACGCCACCCTGGGCTTCGTAGGTGCGGGTTATCTGTCCGTTTTCGACTTTGACGGCGCGGCCATGGGATGGGACGGCGGGGTCGTAGAAGATGACCCACCAGGTCTGGATGGCGGTGGGTGTTCCGACGCCGTAGACGGAGACGAGGCGGTTTCGGAGGCCTTCATCGACGCCATCCTTGGCGACATTGACGGCTGCCGCTGCGGAATTGGCGGCGGCGGGTTGGGCGTGGGCTGGGAAAACGGCGAGCGCGGCCATGATTGCCGTGCCGAAGAGGGTGTAGATTTTCATTTCTTAATTTACGGGTGTTTTCGGTTGGCCGCAAGAGGGGGCAGTGGGGACGGGTTTAGCCGCAAAAGAACGCAGAAAAGAAGGGGAGTTTCGCACGGAGGACTGAAGAGTGGAAGGGCAGAGAAAGGCAGGGTAAGTTTTGACAGGAGGGACATGAGGTACAGGAAATGAGATGCATTATTCCTGCGGAGGGTAGGAGGGTGCAATGCAGCGCCGTTTGCGGCGTTAATCTCTTGGGTCGAATTTCCCGGAGCTTGCGGCTGGGTTCTTCCGGCCGATCGTCTTTTTTTCCGTGCGGACGTGAGGGGGCGGGATCAGCCGAGCTTTCTGCCGGCGACGCGCTTGTGGGAGCGGACGCTGATGAAGCCGGGGACGATTTCGCTGGAGCGGATGACGGTGTTGGCGCGCTTGAGGCGGCGGCTGAGGATGATGTTGATGCCGAGAATGGCGGCACATCCGCTGCCGGGCCAGTCGAGGAGAAATTCCTGGAGGGCGTCGGCGCCGATGGACCAGAGCCGGCCGTCCTGCATGCTGGTGACGGTGGCTGAGGCGCGGTCGGGGTTGAAGATGGCGACTTCGCCGAGGCAATCGCCGGCACCGACGGTGTCGAGGTGGACGGGCTTGCCGAGAGCCTCGGTCGTGATGTTGAAGGTGCCGCTGAGGATGATGTAGAGATTCCGGTTGATCTCGCCTTCGCTGATGATGACCTGCGCGGGCGTGGTGGTCATCTGTGTGCCGTAAGTGGCGAATTGGCGGCGCGAATCGTCGTCCATGAAGGCGAGAATTCCGCTGCGAGGTAGAATGATGGAGGACATGGAAATTGCCAAATTGCCAAATTGCCAATAGGGCTACTTTAGAGTAAGACTCAACTTCCCGCTGAGGCAAATTTATTTAGACTGATCATGGAACTTTCCCGCTCTTCCGATAAGGCGAATCCGGCGCCGGAATACACGGCGACAAAGAAGGGTTCCACCCAGAGGCTGACGGAGCCGGCGCCGGCGTTGCCGCCACTCGGGATTCTGGCCGGATTGAGCGATCGTTCGCTGAACAATCTGGCCGAGTATGGGCGCTACCACCGGCTGCCGTCGGGGACGGAGATCATCCGCGAGGGGGAGATGCAGGACCGCTTTTATGTGGTGGTGAGCGGGGAATTGGCCGTGAGTGCGCGCGCAGGCGATACCGAGATGGCGCTGAGTTCCGCGCGGGCGGGCGAGTGCCTCGGGGAAGTGAGCCTGCTGGAACCGGGACCGGCGACCGCGAGCGTGCGGGTGGTGGAAGATGCGATGTTGTGGAGTATGAATATCGGCGATCTGCGGTCCTATCTTTCGGCCCATGCCGGCGGCGCGGGGGCGTTGCTGATGGGGATGGCGTCTTGTCTCAGCAAGCGGCTGCGGCAAGCGAATAAATTGATCGCGAAGCACCACATGACGCCGGTGGAAACGCTGCCGGAGGGACGCGAACGGGCCATTACGGCGAGCAATGCGCCGGTGCAGCTTGGGTTTTTTGAGAAGCTCAAAAAGTCGCTTTCCTCAGGGGAGAACAAGGTCAGGATTTCGACGAAGATCAAGATGTAGGGCAGAGGGATTCTGGATTAGCTCAACTTGCTAGCTCAAGGCGACGGCTACTATCGTTCGCTGTTGTTATCATTTAGGTTGCGCTTCGTCTTGCGCTCTTTACACTCCGACCTCTTACCCCTCGAAGGGGTCAGAACCAATCAAAACTATCGTTATCCATGGAGACATTCTTACTACAATACGGCATTCCCACAGCTTTGGTTTTCGGCGCAGTCGCCATTATCACAGCTATCATCCTGGCAGTTAAAGTCCACTCAATGGGCACCGGCACCGATCTGATGCGTGAGATCGCCGCAGCCGTGCAGGAAGGCGCGAAAGCCTACCTCAGCCGCCAGATCAAGGCCATCAGCTCGATCGCGGTTGTCCTCCTCATTTTCATCGCCATCTTCAAAGGCATTCCGACGGCCATAGGGTTCCTCATCGGGGCCGTATGCTCGCTTACGGCCGGTTTCATCGGCATGCGCGTTGCGGTCATCACCAACATCCGCACGGCGCAAGCCGCCACGCTCGGGGCTAATCCCGCCTTGCGCGTCGCCTTCAATGGCGGCGCAGTCACCGGGCTGCTCGTCGTCGGCCTGGCGCTGCTCAGCGTCGGCGGCTTCTACCTCGGCGCCGATTATGCGTTTGCCGACCCGACTCACAAAAAGGCGCTCGATGCCATCGTCGGTCTCGCGCTCGGCTCGTCCCTGATCTCCGTCTTCGCCCGTCTCGGCGGCGGTATCTACACGAAGGCCGCCGATGTCGGTGCGGACCTCGTCGGCAAGATTGAGCATGATTTCGACGAAGATGATCCACGCAACCCGGCGACCATCGCCGATAACGTGGGCGACAACGTCGGCGATTGCGCCGGCATGGCGGCAGACGTGTTTGAAACCTACGCGGTCAGCTTGATCGGCTGCGTGCTGGTCGGCGCTTTCGGGCTGTCGCAACCGGTGTCCGACCCGCTCTCCTATATTGTTTTCCCGTTCGTGCTCTGCGGCCTCTCGGTGATCGCCTCCGTGCTCGGCATCGTGTTCATCAACGTCGGCAATCTGAAACCGACTGCGGCACTCCTGACCGGCGTCGCCCTTAGCGCCGTCGTCGCGGGCATTCTCTTCCTGCCGCTCACCTGGTGGTTCTTCCCGACCGAGTGGGTCTCGATCTATGTGCCGACGCTCGTTGGCCTGGCCATGACCTTCATCACCGTGTTGATCACCAATTACTACACGGCCACCCAATACGCGCCCGTGCAGAAAATCGCCAAGGCTTCGGAAACCGGCCACGCGACCAATATTATCGCGGGACTCGGCGTTGGTCTGCATGCCGTGTTCTTCCCGATCGTCTTCATCGCGCTCTCGATTGTCGTTTCGTACGCCTTCCACGGCCTCTACGGCGTGGCCGTCGCGGTTGTCAGCATGCTGAGCCTTTCCGGCATCATCATCTCGCTCGACGCCTTCGGCCCGATCACCGACAACGCCGGCGGTCTCGCCGTGATGTCGAAGATGCCCAAGGAAGTGCGCAAGATCACCGACGAGCTCGATGCCATCGGCAACACGATGAAGGCCGTGACCAAGGGTTACGCCATCGCGTCGGCCGGACTCGCCGCGCTGGTGCTTTTCTCGGCCTACGTCAATGAGCTGAAGGCCGCTGCCGTGCATGTCGAGTTCAGCCTCGAAGATCCCGCCATCCTGATTGGCCTCTTCATCGGCGGCATGCTGCCGTTCCTCTTCGTCGCCTACACCATGGACGCCGTGGGCAAAGCCGCCGGCGCCGTTGTGCTGGAAGTTCGCCGCCAGCTTGCCGCCAAGCCCGGCATCCTGACGCATACGGAGAAGCCCGAGTACGGCACCTGCGTCGACATCGTCACCAAGGCCGCCCTGCGCGAAATGATCTTCCCCGCGCTGCTGCCGCTGCTTGGCGTGCTCGTCACGGTTTCTGTCCCGACCATCATCGGCCATATCTGGCCTGATTCCGGCATGAGTAACATCGTCGGCGCGAAGGCGCTCGGTGGCGTGCTGGTTGGCACCATTGTCACCGGCCTGTTCATCGGCATCTCGCTCACCTCCTCCGGCGGCGCGTGGGATAACGCCAAGAAGTTCATCGAGGAAGGCAACTACGGCGGCAAGGGCTCACCCGCGCACGCTGCGTCGGTCACTGGCGATACGGTCGGCGATCCTTACAAGGACACGTCAGGCCCCGCGATCAATCCGATGATCAAGGTCGTGAACGTGCTGGCGATTCTGATTATTCCGCTGTTCTTCTAAGCCACCTGATTCTAGACGGAATTAACAGAATTCTCAGAAGAAATTAACCAAATTTCCAAAGGAAGGGAGCCATTCGCGTGGCTCCCTTTTTTTGTGCTTAATTTCCAGCCTTCCCAATCCCGTTAATTCGGAAATAATTCCATTAATTCCGTCAAAAAAATCTTCGCCATGGACATCATCAATCGCTCCGCCACTAAGCCTTTCATTACCAAGGATGGGTCGGAGATTCGTGAGCTGCTGGCTTATCGTAATTCGGTCATTCGCAACCAGAGTCTGGCCGAGGCGACCATCGCGGTCGGCGCGGCGACGCAGGAGCATTACCATCCCAAGTCGGAGGAGATTTACTATATCCTGAGCGGAACGGGCCGGATGAAGCTGGATGGTGAGTTGCGCGATGTGGTGCCTCTCGATGCGATCGCGATTCCGCCGGGAGCGCGGCATAAAATCTGGAATACCGGGGATGTTCCGCTGGTGCTGCTTTGTTGCTGCGCGCCGGGGTATGAGAACGAGGATACGGTGATGGTGGAGTAAGGCGGTCGGGGCTGGTAGGGACGGCGGTTCTATTACCCCTCCGGGGTAAGTGCTCAGAGATCGGTTACCGGTGGTGTCGCGCACTTCGTGCGCTCAACCACCGGCTAATGAACTTCCATCCCTTCGGGATGGCACACGCGCGCGCCTACGTAAACCGAAAATGCTCTAATGGGCTGGCAAGCCTTTGGCTTGGCAAGACGTCCATCCCAATCGCAAATGCGCTAATGCGTGTGGGCGTCGGGGTGGGGCTTGCCGGTGAGGAGGCGGGAGAGGAAGTCGCCGTCGGAGTAGGCGGTTTCCTGGCCGAAGCGGACGATGACGAGATCGAGGGAGGGGATCATGTAGAGGCGCTGCTTTTCGGAACCGACGGCGGCGACGAGGTCTTTGGGGCCGCCGGGGTAGAGCTGGTCGCCGTCGATGGCGAGCTGGAGGTCGGTGATGGGTTGGAGGCGGGGGACGGGCGGAGGGCGGTTGAGCCAGAAGCCCATGCCATAGGCGGGGTTGGCGTGATGGCCTGCGAATAGGAGGCTAAGGCCTGGATTGGTAACGATTTGGTTTTGCTGGCCGTTTCGAACGCGGTTGATGAATTCGCCAAACTTCGCCCACTCCTCCGTGCTGAGCCAGATGCCGGTGTGGATCATCGGATTGCCGGCGTCGTCGCATTTCCAGTAGTCGATATCGATGTCGAGCGGGTTGAAGACTTTGTCTTTGAGCCAGCCTTCCACGCTGCGATCCTGCGCCTTGAGTTTGCGGCGGAGGATTTCGCCGAAGGCCTGGTAGTTGACCGCGCCGTAGTGGAATTGGGTGCCGGGCGAGGCGATGAGGGGAACGTGGACGGCGGCGGTGAGTTGGTCGCGGTAGGGGTAGATGAAGTCGCCGTCGGGGTCGAGGCCGCTGGTGTGGGAGAGGAGTTCGTTGATGGTGATGGTGCGGCGGCGGTCGTTGCGCCATTCGGTGAGGGTGTCGCTGGCTTTTTCGTCGAAGGTGAGGAGGCCTTCTTGCATGGCGATGAGCGCGCCGACGGCGACAAAGCTTTTCGTGCCGCTGAAAATTCGGTGCGGGGTGGAGGAGGAGAAGCTGCGGGCGTAGCTTTCGAAGACGACTTTCCCGCCCTGCTCGACGCGGAGGGCGAGTCCGCCGTGGGTGCGGGAGTATTGCGCGGCGTTGGCGAAGTGATCGGCGGTGATGCCGCCGGTGGTGACAGAGTCGGCTGCGGGGAGAGGTCCGGTCGGCGTCAGGGCGAGGAGGAAAATCAGGACGAGCAGCCGCATCAGGAACCGGGAGATTGTTTTTTGAGGAGGTTGAGCCAAAGCCAGGCCCAGCCGGCGATGAGAAAGAGGCCGCCGAGGGGCGTGACGGGACCGGCCCAGATTTGGGCGGAGTCGATGGCGAGGATGTAGAGGCTGCCGGAAAAGCAGACGACGCCGATGAGCCAGCAGATGACGGTGCCGCGCCGGGCGGTGCGGCCCTGGCCGATGGCGAGGAGGGCGAGGGCGTGGAACCATTGGTAGAAAATGGCGGTGCGCCAGAGATCGAGGTGCTTTTCCTTCTCAAGAAAATCGTGCACGGGGCCGTGGGCGGCGAGGGCGCCAAGAATGACCCCAAAAAGGCCAAAGAGGGCCCCGAGCCGTAAGGCGAGGCGGTCAGAATTTGGTGCCATACGAGGGTGGCGAGGAGAGGCGCGGGCAGTACGGTACGGGACGGAGATGCGAGGTCACTAAGTTAGCCGACAAAGCTTGTCACGCCAGTCTTTTTCTGCTAGAAAGAAAAAATGATCACGGATTCCCGGCTCGCCCGTCAGACGGCGGAACGCCTTATTGGTTCGCGCGCGCAACTCCTTAAGTTTCAGTGTTTGCTTGGTTTCGACGGGTTCGTCGATGAGATATTTCACGTGGTGGAGCAACGGCAGTCGCCGACGAAGTACACGGCGTTCAGCAGCATCAAGGGATTCGGCAACAAGGTGCTCGGTGCCGCGGGCAAGAGCGCGAATTTCGAGATTGTTCCGCAGACGAAGAAGCTGGGCGGCAACGGGCCGATCATGGCGTTCGCTTTGAGCACGCTGGGCGCGCCGGTGCATTACGTCGGGATGCTGGGCTATCCCGAGCTGCATCCGGTTTTCACCGAATTTGCGAAGCGCACGAAGGTTTATTCCATCGCCGATCCCGGCCTGACGCAGGCCTTTGAATTTGCCGACGGCAAGCTGATGTTCGGCCAGCACGGCACGGTGCATGAAGTTTCATGGGAGACGATCAAGAAGCGCCTCGGCGACGTGACGTTCCAGAAGCTTTGGAACCAGGCCCACTTTGTCGGGATGATCAACTGGACGATGTTGCCGCACCTGTCGGCGATCTGGAAACGGCTGCTGAGCGATTACATGCCGGCGAAGCCGACGACGCGCAAGCTGATGTTCTTTGACCTGGCCGACCCGGCCAAGCGTCTCGATGCCGACCTGCATGCGGCGCTGAAGATCATTGGCGAGTTCCAACAGCACAACGATATCATTCTCGGCCTGAACGAGAGCGAGAGCCAGCATGTCGCGAAGGTTCTGCGCCTGAAGAAGACGCCGAACAATCCGAAGGGCGCCGCCTCCCTGGCCGCAGCCATCCGGGAGAAGCTCGAGATTCACACGGTGGTGATTCATCCGGTGCAGTACGCCGCGGGCGCAGATGCGCAGGGCGAGACCTTCGTCAACGGGCCTTTCACGGCCAAGCCGAAGATCAGCACGGGCGCGGGCGATCACTTCAACGCAGGTTTCGTCGTCGGTCGCTTGCTCGGTCTGGGCGTCGCGCACTCGCTGCAGTTGGCGGTGGCGGCCTCGGGCTTCTATGTCCGGCACGCGGTGAGTCCGAATCGCGAGCAGCTCGTGCGGTTTTTGCAGACGCTGTAGTGGGTAGGGACGGCAGTCCCTGCCGTCCGTGTTTTCAAGGGACGCGAGGGGGCTCGCGTCCCTACCCTTATTGGATTAACTGGAGGAAGATTTCCTCGAGGGAGCCGGTGGCTTGGCCGGAGTGGGAGCGGAGTTGGGCCATGGTGCCTTCGGCGATGAGTTTTCCGCCGCTCATGATGCCGATGCGTTCGGCGAGGCGCTCGGCGACTTCGAGGATGTGGGTGGTGAGGATGACGGAGCCGCCCTGGTGGAGAAATTCGAGGAGGATGTCTTTGACGAGGCGCGCGGCGGAGGCGTCGAGGCCGGTGAGGGGTTCGTCGAGGAGGATCAATTTCGGGGTGTGGATGAGGGCGCTGGCGAGGGCGATTTTTTGTTTCATGCCGCGCGAGTAGGATTCGATCCATTCGTGACGGCGGTCCCAGAGGCTGAGGCGCTCGAGGAGTTCCTGCGCGCGCGCGCGGGCGATGACGGGGTCGACGTTCCAGAGGGCGGCGACGAATTCGAGGTGCTCCATGGGGTTGAGTTTGCCGTAGAGGACGGGGTCGTCGGGGATGTAGGCGAGGGGTTGCTTGGCGCGCTGGGAGTCGGCGACGGCGTCGATGCCGCAGACGCGGATTTGGCCGGCGTCGGGGCGGACGAGGCCGGAGATCATGCGCAGGGTGGTGGTCTTGCCGGCGCCGTTGACGCCGAGGAAGCCGTAGAGCATTCCGGTGGGGACCTTGAGGCTGAGCTGGTCGACGGCGGTGGTGGGGCCGAATTTTTTGACGAGGCCGATGATTTCGCAGGCGTATTCCATGAGGGGAGGCAGGACCAAATTACCAGATTTTCCAAATTAACCAAATGGGGGAGGGGAAAAGGCAGGAGAGGTTGGGACGGAATTGACGGAATTTAGTTCCAAATCAGCGTTTTTTTTTGGAGAATTTTTGACAGGAAGACATGAAATCAGGAAAACATGAAGAAGGCAGGGGAATTTAGGATGGCTCGTTTTTGGTTCCTTCCTGTATTTCATGATTTCATGTCTTCCTGTCAAAATGGGTGTTTTTAAATCGTGGCATGGGCGCAAGAGCAGTGCTTTCTGCGCACTGCACGCGTCTGGGCAAAAGAAGTAGCCTGGGCCACTTGAGAAAGCTAATGCTGGACGAGGGCGACGGGGGCGGAGGGGGTGTCGTTTTTGGCGAGGGTGGCGCCGTTGACGATGGAGAACATGGATTGGGCCCAGAAGCCGGTGCCGAGGAGGAGGACGATGAGGGCGATGAGGACGCCGCTGGTGACGCGGTTGAGGCGGATGGGGGTTTCGTCGAGGGGCTCGGACCAGTACATGGCTTTGATGGGGCCGAGGTAGTAGTAGAAGGCGGCGACGGCGGCGAAGATGACGAAGGCGAGGAGGAGGTGGAGTCCGCTGTGCCATGCGACGAGGATGACGAAGAGCTTGGCGATGAAGCCGCTGAGGGGCGGCACGCCGGCCATGGAGACGAGGGCGAGGGCGAGGGTGGCGGCGAGGAGCGGGGAGCGTTGGGAGAGGCCGGCGAGGTGGTGGATTTCGAGTCCGGGCAGGCGGCGTTCGAGGATGGCGAAGACGATGAAGGCGGCGAAGGTGGCGAGGAGATAGCTGATGAGGTAGACCTCAACGGTGACCTGGCCGGCGGCGGAGTCGTTGTTGAAGTAATTCATTTTCCCGGTGAGGGAGACGGAGGCGCCGATGATGGCGACGAGCATGAAGCCGGAGTGGCCGACGCTGGAGTAGCCGAGCATGCGTTTGAGATTGCGCTGGGGGATGGCGGCGAGGTTGCCAAGGAGTAGCGAGGCGATGGCGCCGATGGTGAGCAGCGGGACCCAGATGGCGGAGGAGGCGGGAAAATCGAAGATGCCAAGGACGATGCGCATGAGGATGATGAGTCCTCCGGCCTTGGAGCCGACAGAGAGGAAGGCGGTGATGGAATTCGGCGCGCCTTCGTAGACGTCGGGCGCCCAGCTGTGGAAGGGGACCATGGCGATTTTGAAGCCGATGCCGGTGAGGACGAGGAGGAGGCCGAAGGCGACGCCGGGGTTGAGGGCGGCACCGTAGGTGTGATAGTAATTCCAGAGGAGGTCGAAGCGGGTGTGGCCGGTGAGGCCGAAGATGTAGGCGACGCCCATGACGAGGAAGGCGGAGGAGAGTCCGCCGAGGATGAGGTATTTGACTCCGGCTTCGAGGGCGACGAGGCTGCGGCGCTGGTAGGCGACGAGGATGTAGAAGGAGATGGTGACGAGCTCCAGGGCGATGAAGAGGAGCATGAAGTCGTTGGCGGAGGCGAGGAGCATGAGGCCCGCGGTGGTGAAGAGGGGGAGGATGGCGAATTCGCCGCCGGCGTGGGAGACGGGTTGCTGCACTTCGTCGTTCATCCAGATGACGAGGGCGGCGACGGCGAGGAAGAAGAGCTGGAAGAATTTGGCTGAGCCGTCCCACCGGCACATCCCGCCCCAGTAAATAATGGCAGTGGGATCGATGAGGCAGGTGACGACGGCGGTGGAGAAAATCCCGGCGAGCACGAGGGCGGAGACGGAGCGGGGAGAGAGTTCGCCGAAGGCTTCCCAGAGCAGGAGGACCATGGCCCAGAGCGTGAGGAGAATCACGGGCGAGAAGTAGGAGATGTAGGCGGGGACGAGCATGAGTGGGAAAAATTTGGACGGAATTTACGGAAGGAAGGTCGTCATTTTTTAATTTGGTTAATTTGGAAATAATTCCGTTAATTCCGTCGAAAATTCTTATTTAATAAAAGGCAGGAGCAGGACGCTGGGCTCGATGAGGTGGATGAAGAGGAAGGGCATGAAGCCGATGGTGAGAGAGGCGAGGACGAGCAGGACGTAGGGGAAGTGTTCGGCGAGGGCGGAGGTGTCGGTCATGCCGGGAAAGGGCAGGGTGACTTCGCCACCGGGAGTTGTTTGCGCGACAGCGGTGGGTTGCGTTTGGTAGCGGGCGGGGAGTGGACCGTAGAAGACGTTTTTAATGGCGCGGAGCTGGAAGATGGCGGTGATGACGGTGCCATAGATGGCGATCACGGCGAAGAGAATGAGCGAGGGAGTGGCGGAGAAGGAGCCGAAGAAGATCATGACTTCGCCGGCGAAGTTGGCGAGTCCGGGCACGCCCATGGTGGCCATGGAGCCGAAGCTGAAGAGGACGGCGAGGACGGGCGCGCGCTTGGCGAGGCCGCCGAGTTCGGCGAAGCGGTTTTCGCCGGAGCGGTGGGTGATTTCGCCACTGAGCCCGAAAAGGAGCGCGGTGGAGAGGCCGTGGGCGACCATGAGGATGACGGCGCCGGTGACGCCGATGACGTTCCAGCAAGCGACGCCGAGGAAGAGGTAGCCCATGTGCATGACGCTGGAGAAGCCGAGCATGAGGGGAAGTTCTTTTTGCGCGAGGGTGATAATTCCGGCATAGAGGAAGTTGCCGGCGAGCAGGGCGAGGATGATCCACTGGCAGCTTTCAAAGCCGTCGTGGAGGAGGGGGATGGCGATCCGGATCATGCCGTAAATGGCGAACTTTTTGAGGATGCCGGCGTGGAGCATGGCTGCGGCGGGGGGCGCGGAGGCATATCCAGGAGGCGCCCAGGAGTGGAAGGGGAAGAGGCCGACGAGGATGCCGAAGCCGATGAGGAGGAGCAGGAAGATGGGGG
>Ga0302320_10023147_pt1 | contig 12207 bp, 11 predicted proteins | sample Bog_T0_3_FD_202130 | JGI IMG/M metagenome (GOLD analysis project Ga0302320, IMG submission 202130) | Peat permafrost microbial communities from Stordalen Mire near Abisko, Sweden - Bog_T0_3 | ecosystem: Environmental > Terrestrial > Soil > Wetlands > Peat | place: Sweden: Abisko, Stordalen Mire...
GAATCCTGACCTTCGGGAATTTGCAGTTTTTCGAGAGCTGCACGCCGGGGGCTATACGAAAAAGTTCGATCTGACAGGGGCGTTTTCCCCAAAGTTCGCAGCCAAGGCCGGCGTATCCGGCTTAAAGTTTACCAAATGGGTCGAGGACAACCCCGGGTACGATTTCTATTTTGTAAATCCACGACCTCACTTTCCTGCATTTTACTTTAACGGTTGGGCTCATTCATCGCACCAGTTTGGAGATCGCTTCCTGGTCTGTGCAAAGGAAATCATAGAACTCGCTGGCTATGAATCCGAACAATGGATTAACCAGAGAGAGGATTTCGCGAACTCCTTCTGCATGAATTTCTGGATTGGAAAGGAGCAGTTCTGGGATCGTTGCGTGCGCGTCATCGACGATATCTTGTCAGTCGACCGACAAAAGTTGCGACCGGAAACCAGGTCGTTTCTTTTCGAGCCGCGGCAGTGGCGGGCTCCTAACCAGCTTCCCGTAGCTCAGATTGCGCTTGTTCTGGAAAGAATAGTCACGAGTCTTGCAATAGTTGATCGGTCGCTCAAGAAGTTAGCGTATCCTGTGAACTCCGAGCGCATCAAACATTGCTGCCGCAATCCCGCTGAATGGGAGCTCTACAAATCATTTGCGCCAATTGCGGCAAGGCTGGATGAGCAGGGGCTGGTGTCTTCTGAGGCGACAAAATCTTATTTTGACTTGGCAGGACGCGCGATCACGTCTGTTTCACGTCTTTACACGCAAAACTTCGGCCACCCTCACGGCGACGGTGAAGCTGCGTTTGAATATCATCACCAAGGCCTCCTCGACGAAGTGGGAGTCGCAGAAGCGGACCGGACCCGCTAGCGGGATTGAAAGACGCAATCAAAAGCCGTGGGGTTGAGGAAATTTTGTCAGTGCAATTGCATCTTTGAGCGATGAGACCTGATCTTCTCTGGAGAAGGTTTCGAAGCGGTGCCGCGCGAGACTCTTTCGTGTGCCTTCGTTGCACACCAGATACATAGAGGCTCGAACCAGATCATCATAGGGCACAGCCATCACGCATTGGCGTAAATGCCCGTCCATATCGGTCTCCTCACTGCACTCGGAAACGACGGCCTTCTCATTTGAAAGCGGGTAGGACAAGCGTACAATCTCCGCAATGCCCCCGAAATCGTAATAGTGCACGTTCAGCACAATCTTTGACCGAGCGATCCATGCATCACGTTCGGCGCCGTAAACGTTTTCCAGCGAAACAACGTTTAGCCCGCAGCCCTTCATCAAATTCAAAATGTGTTGACGACGCGTACTAAGTTTTCCGTAAAATAATACATCAACGTCCTCGGCCGCTGCCGGTGCGTTTTGCCGCATTGAGGGCAGATACCCGATGCGAACCAGAGAGGCCGTATTCACACCAGAGTGGGACTTCAGCCGGTCAATATTCCTCTGGTTATAATCCCATATTGGAAATGACCGGAGCAGTTTCGTATAGAAGGGCGTCATCCAGGGGCTGGCCGGGTGGACCTGCTCCAAATTCAAAATAATTGAATTGCCCAGCAAAACAGGTTGCTTAGCGACCGCGATGCGATCGATCACGCTAGCACCAACCACAAGGTTGCTGCCCCGATCCGAAAATTCGTTTACCGTAATACTTGCCTCGCTCCCAAGACCTTTGAAAGCCTCTCGAAATAGTATGGCAATCTCATCGAAGGCTCGCGTATCGTGAAATCCTTCGGCTTCCATCCGAGCAATCGTTATTTTATGAAACGGTTTTCCTCGTCCCCGCCACACGTTCTCATTTCCTTTCACCGACAAAGTGGTTTTCCTGAGTGTGGATGCGGACGGGATTCATAATAGAGATTGGTGTAAGTTTGCCGAAGTCTGCATACCAGGGCCATACTGCTTTTCAACGCATCGGAAAACTGGCCAGCGCAATCAGCAATGTCGATCTCGCTCCTTCGGAATTGTACTACGTCGCGCTCAAAATCATTGAGGCATGCCCGAATCGGGTCCATCGGAAATACGCAGGGCTTAATGTTATTTCCGGGTCGAGAGAGATGGCTGCTAAATAGTCGCTCGATGATAAAAGGAAGGAACGGGGCGGGGTCCGTATGCATGGTCTGATCAAGCACGGCACGGACCGTTGGGACGTCGGGATTGTTATCGAGATAGTCTGCAATCGGAATGAGAACGCCTCCGACATAATCATCCCAGAACTGCTCCGTCCCGGCCCAGAAATTGCAATAACACAGGAGGTCAGGCCCGTGACGCGGCACATCGTCAATTCGCAGTTCAACGCCAGTGGCATCAAGAAGCGCCTGCGCGCGTGCAATCAGGCCGGGATGGGCATTCTCGCCCTGCATCCAGACGTTGAAAGAAATATATGCCAGCTGCGCAAACGCATTGATGAAGCATACGTCGGCGCCAGAGTTGTCATGCACAAATTCGATAAACCGGGTCCCGGTTACGCCGGTCTTTAGCTCGAATTTTGGAGAAAATAGTCCGGTAAAGCGTTGCTCGCGGTGCAAGCCGCGCCGGTACATATCGACAATGATATAGAATTCGCGCCATTCCGCACGGTTATTGTTCTCGATCGTGAGCGGTCGAAAGGCCGGCTCGCTAAGCGTCTGGCCTGGTAGATAGATCGGCTCGTAGATTGCAATCATCGCGTCAAACCCCAGACGGCTGATATTGCTCCATCACTTCCCGCGGGTCGCCTGCAGCAGCGATGCCGTGGTTTTCGATCAGGAACGCCTCATCGCAAAGCTGGGTGATGTCGGCTGCAGAATGCGATACCAACACGATGGTGCCGCCGGATGCGCGGAATTTGTGAATAACGTCGTTACATTTTGCCTGAAAGGAAAAATCGCCGACGGCGAGCACCTCGTCGACAAGCAGGATTTCAGGGTCGAGCTGCGAAACAACCGCGAAGCCCAGCCGCGCCAGCATGCCGCTTGAGTAGAAGCGGATCGGGATTTCAATATGTTCCGCAAGTTCCGAAAACGCAATAATGCTCTCGATCCGTCGTCGAACTTCCGCGCGTGAAAAACCGAGTACGACGCCATAGAGTTCGATATTCTCGCGGCCTGAAAGGTCCGGATGAAATCCCGCGCCCAGTTCCAGCAAGGACGAGACTCGGCCATTGACCGCGATTTCTCCGCTGTCCGGACGCATGATGCCGGCGATCAGCCCAAGCAATGTGCTCTTTCCAACGCCGTTGCGTCCGACGAACCCGACCGTTGTGCCGCGGCGAATCTCGAAGGAGATGTTGCTCAGCACCAGGTGCCTTTTGCTGTATTTCCCGGCCGAAAAGCCGTTCAAAACATAGTTCTTGAGCCCGCCAGTCAGAAACGTGCGGTCGGAATAGCTCTTCGAGACATTTTTGAATTTGATCGCGATTGGGGAAGTTTCCACCTGTTGTTTTCCGTTAGCTCGCAACGCCGAGAGCGCGATCCGCGACCTGAGTTATCCTGTGGGTTTCGCGCGTGAATCTTTGCACTTAAATGACCTCGGCAAAGCCGTGAACAAGTCTGCGATACACCGATATGCCGAAGACAAGCGCGATCGCCGCGTAGAGATAGACGAGACCAATATTTCCCCACTGCAACTCGTTATCCAGGAAAACCCCGCGCCAGGCTTCGATCAACGGCGTCATCGGGTTAAGCTGCATCCATTCATTGTACGGAGCCGGAACGCGTTCGATCGGGAACAACACCGGCGACAGATACATCATCATATTGAGCGCAATCGCCAGAATTCGTTCCATGTCACGAAAGAACAGGTTGGTAGACGAAATGGCAAGCCCGATGCCCAGCAGCAGAAGGAATTGCGCCGGGATCAGAAGCAGCAGGCCGAAAATGATGCTTGAGCCAGCCGGAATGTCGTAAAAATACATGAAGCAAATGGTGATCGGGACTGACATCGCGAAGTGGAACGCGTCCTGGATGTTGAGCGCGATCGGGAGAACCGACCGCGGGAAGACCGATTTTTTGATCAGAGTGCCGTTCGCCAGAAAAATATTGCAGGCGCCGATAAGATAGTTGCTGAACCATTGCCAGGAGAACAGGCCGATGATCAGAAACAGCGGATAATTGGGAATGCTCGTTCGAAAGATCACCTGCAGGGCAAAATAGAAAACGAGCGCCGATGCGAGTGGATTGGCCAGTGACCAGATGTAGCCCAATACGTTGTTCTTGTATCGAACCTTGACCTCTTTATGGGCGAGCGTCAGGATCAAATCGAAATAGTGCGAAACCGAAAACTTCGGCCGCCGTTTTCCGGGGCTGATGCTTGTCTCGCCTGTTTTCATCGCGATCTGTTTCGGTATGTCTTCTGTTGGATCAGCCTTGGGAAAGACCCCTTCGATCCTGGCCCAAGGTCATTTGCCCACACGGTTGCCGAAGTCAAGAAATACCACCCTCGTAAGGGATCGTTAGTCTCTCTCAAGCCAAAAGCCGGTCGAGGCATTTCTTCAGGCCGGCTTGCCAAGGCTTCGAGACAATACCGAATGTGACCTCAGTAAGCGCGCAATTGAGGCGTGAATTGGCCGGACGCCGTGCCGGCGCGGGATATTGGTCCGTGGTAATGGCAAGCAAACCAGCAGGGGTGCGACGACCGCGTCGTTTCGCTTCCTCGAAGATGGCCTTGGCGAACCCGAGCCAGGTCACATCCCCACTGCCGGCGAAGTGATATATACCGCCGGCGGCCGCCGCACGGAATTCAGCGTGCGACGCAAGCCGCAGACAAGCCTCGGCGATATCGTCAGCGAAGGTGGGATTGCCAAGCTGATCATCCACAATCCGAAGTTCGTCGCGTTCTGCGCCCAATTCCAGCATTCGTTTGACGAAGTTCGAGCCGGTGTCGCTGTAGACCCATGCAGTTCGCAAGATGGCAGTAGCGGGATTCGCGGAAACAACGGCAACCTCTCCTGCGGCTTTCGACGCGCCATATATGTTGATCGGCCCGATCGGGTCGGTCGGGTCGTAAGCTTCCGGCTTCGTCCCGTCAAAGACGTAATCCGTGGAGAGATGGATAAACGGAACACGATGAGCTGATGAAACTTCGGCCAGAAGGCGTGGAGTGCACTCGTTCAGCGCGTAAGCCGCATCCTGATCGTTTTCGGCCTTGTCAACCGCAGTATAGCCGGCGGCGTTGATCAGAGCCTCAGGCCGAAATTGCGATACGGCGTCTTCAATGGCACGCTTGGAAAAAACGTCAATATCGTTGCGTCCGACGCATGTCAGTGCATGCCCACGCTCGGCGCCAAGCCGGGCAAGGGCGTTGGCAACCTGGCCATTTCGTCCAATAACCAAAATTCGCATTCAATCACTCAAACTACTCGGCGCAACGGCTGCCACCACCAGGCATTGTCGAGATACCATTGCACCGTCCGACGCAGGCCGCCCTCGAAAGAATGTATAGGCTTCCAGCCGAGATCGCGTTCGATCTTCGAGCAGTCGACCGAATATCGAAAATCATGGCCGGCCCGGTCGGTCACGAAGCTGATCAGCTCGCGATGGTGGATGCCACCGGAGCGCGGCCGAAGCTCGGTCAGCAGGTCGCAAATTCCTTCAACGACATCGATGTTGCGACGCTCGCTGTTGCCGCCGACTATGTATTTTTCACCGACCGCGGCCCGGTCGAACACGGTCCAGAGTGCCCGCGCGTGGTCATCGACGAAAAGCCAGTCGCGCACATTGGTACCCCGTCCGTAAACCGGCAGCGGCTTGCCTTCCAGCCCGTTGAGTATCGTCACCGGGAACAGCTTTTCCGGAAACTGATAAGGGCCGTAATTGTTCGAGCAATTTGAGGTAACCGTGGGAAGCCCATAGGTATGATGCCACGCGTTAACCAGATGGTCGGCCGCGGCCTTGGAGGCCGAGTAGGGGGAGTTGGGCGAGTAGGGGCTATCCTCCCTGAAGGTCCCCGTCGCCCCAAGGGCGCCATATACTTCGTCCGTTGACACGTGATGAAACCGGAAACGGTCACGGTCGGTTCCCGGCATGCCCGCATGATAATGCCTGGCGGCTTCCAGCAGCGTAAAGGTGCCATTGATATTCGTCGTTATGAAGGGAGCGGCGGAGGCAATCGAGCGGTCAACGTGAGACTCGGCCGCGAGATGAATTACCCCGCGTGGCTGGTAAGTCGAAAAAATCCGCGCCATGGCCGGTGCGTCGGCGATATCGTTCTGCTCGAATGAGAAACGCGGGCTGGGCTCCACGTCCCGCAGCGAGGTGCGCGTGCCGGCATAGGTGAGCTTGTCGACGCAAACGACGTTCGCGTCCGTCTGCGCGACGACGTGCCGGCAAAGCGCTGACCCGATGAAGCCGGCTCCGCCCGTAATGATAACCGTGTTCTGCATTACCGACCTAAAATACAACGCCGCCGACCGGCGTCGATGCAGCGCGACTAATGTCTGAGTAGATTGAGAATATACTTGCCGTAACCGCTGGCGATCAAAGGATGGGCTAGCTGTTCCAGCTCTTCATCGTCGATGAAACCCATGCGCCAGGCAACCTCTTCGATGCAGGCGATTTTCTGACCCTGCCGCTTTTCAATCGTTTGAACAAAATGGCTGGCTTCAAGAAGGGTGTCGTGGGTTCCGGTATCCAGCCACGCGTCTCCGCGCCCCAGTTTTTCGACCGACAAGGTTCCGTTAGCAAGGTAGACATTGTTTACGGCGGTGATCTCGAGCTCTCCGCGAGCGGATGGTTTGACTGTCTTGGCAATCTTGACGACATCATTATCGTAGAAGTACAGGCCAGTAACAGCGTAGTTGCTTTTTGGATGGCTTGGCTTTTCCTCGATCGAAAGCGGCCTGCCGCCTTCGTCAAATTCGATGACACCATATTGCGTGGGGTCACTGACCCAATAGGCGAATACGGACGCGCCCCGCTCGAGCATCGCGGCATGACGTACGCCATCGCCGACGCCGGATCCATGAAAGATATTGTCACCCAGGGCCAGGGCCGCATGAGATCGGCCCACAAACCTTTCTCCGATGACGAACGCTTCGGCCAGCCCCCTTGCTTCCGCCTGAACCGCATATTCGAATTCCATCCCGATCTGTCGTCCCGTGCCTAAAAGCTCCTGAAACAAGGGAAGTGCCCGCGGAGTGGAAATAATCATGACTTCGCGAATGCCGGCCAGCATCAAGGTACTGAGCGGGTAATATATCATCGGCTTGTCGTAGAGCGGGATCAACTGCTTGCTGATCGAGACGGTCGCTGGAAACAATCGGGTGCCTCGTCCGCCTGCCAGAATGATGCCTTTGAATTTCGGCTTTGTCATTTCGCGTCCGGCTCCGAGCTCTCTAAACCACGCACTGAGCCGAAACCTCCGAGGGAGTAAACAAGGTTGCGCTTAACGATTGTGGCGAGTTGCAATCGCCAACAGGGCAGGGTCGATTCAATATCGGACGTGATAGCAAAAAGTCCAACATAATCAACTAATCTATTATGTTGACTGTCAATCGCTGCTTGGCAGCAGAGAAGAAAAACGGTTAAGTCTGGTCGCGTTCGGCTTCAAATGAGTGGTGAGAATGCGGCTATTGCTGACAACCTATCACCAGGCCTTTCTGGCACCTGGAGGCGGCGAAGCCGAATTTCTTCAACTCGCCGAATACCTCAGCGAAAACGGTGTTCGTGCCGACTTTTACGGCCATACCTCGCGACCCCTTCGTCAATATGATGCCGTTGTCCATTTCTCCGCTTTCGGCGGAGGAGAGGGGCTGCTTCGCAGCATTCGAGACGCTGGAAAACCTATTATTTTGTTGCCGAATTATAATTTCTTCAACGCGGCGTCAACCTCGGTGCAGACCGTTCAGGAGCACCTTGATCTCGCCGATCTGGTCGTAATCAGGACGCATGTCGAATGCGAGCTGTGCAAAGCATCGTTCGATATCGATGATGGCAAACTTGCAATTGTGCCGCCAGGGATCAACCCAGCTTTTGCAAAACTGGTTTCGGACGATTTGTTCCGCTCGGCCTACGGGCTAGAACGTTTCATCCTATGGGTCGGTGCGCTTGAAGAATCGAAGCAGCAATTGGAGGCGATTGAAGCGCTGAACGACTACGAAATCCCATTGGTCTTCATGGGGGGATACCGGGACAGGTCCTATTTCGAGAAATGCAAAACGGCCGCCTCCGATCATGTGCGGTTCTTGCCTTACCTGCGGCCGGGATCCGATATTATTCGCTCCGCCATGCAAAGCTGCGACGCCCATCTCGAACTCGGTGCGGATTTTCCAGGCCATTCAGCCATTGAGGCCGGTCTTGCTGGCGCCCCGTTGGTGCTCCATGAGCATCCGTGGTCCCGCGAGATCCTGGGCGACGACGTCACTTATATCGCCGCTGACAACTCCACCGTTCGCGAGGGCGTATCAAATGCCCTTGCTGGCAAAAAACGTGATCTGCTGGTGGACCGAATCAAACGAAGTCTTGTTCAACCCGACAGCACGGCGCGGCTGATCGAGCAGATTGAACTGTTGCTCGAGCGATGGCCGGGTCGGGAGTAATGCGTCAGCACGCCGCTGCGGCCGCGGGTCTGGTTTTTGCTGCAAGAGAGAGGCTGTCGTTTGATCCCGCGGACTTCGATCTGCCCAGTAGGTATCCCGCGATGAGGCATTCGCCAGAGACGGGAGAGAAGCTCTAGCCAGATCCGCGGACCAGAGCTGGAGATCTTTGGTCAAGACCGACATGGCTAGTGCGGTCATGCCGATTTTTTGAGGAACCCCCATTTCCCTTGGATGAATGAGGATTTCAGACTAAAGAACAAGACGGTCTTCGAACTTGGGCCAAGGATTGGTACGTGGTTCCAAAAAGAAACTAGCCGTTGGCGAGCTTAAGGAAATGACCCTCTCATCGCAGCCAGCCGTGTCACCCCTGATTGTTGACGTTGAGTTAAATGTCGATGAAGCCTCGATCTGCGATGCCGTCACGACACTGCAGGAATTTGCGAATTCCGATAAGCACTGCCGCTTCAAGATTTTGGAGCGCCCGGCCGCCTCACTTTCCGAGATCGCGCCCTACGCGCACTCCGGTGACCTGGATTACCAGCCTCGCCGACAACTCTCGAGCGCTGGGCTGGCGGACCTCTATGTATTTAAAATAAGAAACGCGTACTTTTTCCCGGCTTTCGGAGTCGTCGTTACCGACGCCGGCGAAGCTTTGCGCCATACGATGGGTGAGGCCGCCTTCATAACGCCGGATCTACAACTGTTGCCTGGAGTGTTTCGCCGCGACGGTCGGACAGCCCTCAAAATCTCAGCCGACATTAAAAGGTTCAAGACTATCTGCGTAACAATGCCGTTTGGGGCCAAGGCCAACTACGGTCATTTTCTTCTGGACGCGCTTCCCGCAGCTGTAACCCTTGACCAGCATGGCCTGCTGCACAACCGCGCAATGGTTACCCCCAAGCTCGAGAAATGGCAGCGTCGTCATTTAGAGCTGCTGAGACTTGATCCGGTCGAAGTTTCGGATGAGGTCATCTGGGCAGACGAGGTCATCTTCACCAGCGCGATGCATCACTATCTTCATGCTCCCAATCTCAATTATCTCGACGTGGTGCAGAGGCAACGCGATCATGTGCTTCCAACGGGCCGCAAGACGGCAGATCGAATATACCTGTCGCGCGGCCAAAACAGGCGCAGGATTCTCGTTTCGGAAGATTTGCTGATCGAACGATTGTGTCCGCTAAATTTCCAGGTGCTCGATCCGGCGTTGCTGACGATCGATGACCAGATCGCGTGTTTCAGAAATGCCGACGTGGTGGTCGGGCCGACCGGAGCAGCCTTCGCAAATGTGCTTTACTGTAAGCCAGGAACGCGAGTAGTTGAAATTCAACCGACTGGAATGGAAAGTTATTGGATCCAGATTTTATGTGCCATCGGCGGCAGCAAGTGCCTGACGTATGGCTGCAATTCGCTGTCGGGTGAAGCTCCCTTAAATCTGACCTTCAATATCGACGTGCAAAACTTTTTAGACAACATGCAGCGCTTCATTGCCGAGGACGGGTCGCGCAAAACGAATTGAAGCCCACCAATGTGCTGAACAACCGGGACGCCGGGGTAACGACGAAATCGTCTGTGGAGGTACCCGCTTGGCTGATTCGACGTCGCCCGGTCCGATCGTTTGGCAACTATCTATCTCGGTTAGAGCGTGCAGCTGTAGAAGCCGACCACACTGAAGGAACTGTTATGTTGGCCTAGTCAATCGTGATGAAACCTTCTCTGAGGCGGACGGAGAATTTCCGAAGGGACCCACGGCGGTCGCAACGTTTGACCGAGAACATGCAAACGAGTATCCCTTTTTGTTCAGAAGCAAAGTCATGGTTTATTCCACGGTTGCGTTACCCGCGGAGGCGATGCCAACAAGAATCTTCCGTCGTACGACATGTTCGGGCTGTAGAACGGATCTTCCTTGAGAACTTCGCCCCATCGTCGAAGCATGTAGTTTACCTCGGAGCTAAATCGGGCCGAAGCTTCGGGCGTCGTATCCGGTCCCCGGCTTGCGCTCTCTAAGTGATAAAGCTCAGTCGGCGTCCAAACGTTACGATAGCCTTTTTCCCTAATCCGGAGGCAAAAATCGACGTCATTGAAAGCAACTGGAAGATTAACTTCGTCAAGACCGTTGACTTCCTCAAAGACGGATTTTCTGACGAGCAAGCAAGCACCAGTAACGGCTGAAACTGTCGATCTCATAACGCTCCGGCCAAGATGGCCAAACTCTTCCCGTGGGAAGAGATGGCTGAAATGATGTGCCACCCCGCCAACCCCTAGTACGACTCCACCGTGTTGTACTCGGCCATCTTCGTACAGCAGCCTGGCACCGACGGCGCCGACTTCTGGGAGCAAAGCCAGGGAAACCATTTCCGAAAGCCAGTGGGCATCAATAACGTCAATGTCGTTGTTAATCAGTCCGAGAATTGAACCTTTCGCCCTCGCTGCTCCAAAATTGTTGATGGCGGAATAATTGAATGGCCGATCATATCTAATAATCTGTACACGTTCGTCTTTCGATAGTTCTGAAAACAATTGATGAGTCGCTGGTTCCTGACTCCCGTTATCAAGAATCAGGATCTCGTAGTTTTTGTATTTTGTACGTTGAAGCAACCCACGGACACATTTAGCGAGAAGTTCCTGTTTATCTCTCGTCGGTATAAGTATTGATACCAGCGGCGGAGACGACGGCAAATCGTATCGCACAAAATGAAAATCCTTGATGATTGGATGAATCGACACTGTAGCGCGTTCACCTTTCCGGAGGAGATGATCTGCGATGGCGCGTCTAGCGGCATCGTTGCATTTTTCCAGCCAGGATTTAGAAAATGAGCTGATTCCATATGCGCGGCGCCAGTGATAAAGCACATGGGGAATATGGTGAATCTTATCGGGGGTGGTTGCGTCTGCCATTCTAAGCGAAAGTTCGTAATCTTGGCTGCCCTCGTAGCCCTGACGAAAATGTCCAACCGTGTCCAGTAGGCTTCTTCGGTAGACTGTCAAATGACTCATCATATTATGGCCGAGCATCAAATCGGGATTCCAATTCGACTTAAAATAGGGGTTTCGTCTCCTTCCTTCCGCGTCAATCTGATCTTCGTCGGAATAGATAACGTCAACGTCGGGCTTCGCATTGATGACAACGGCAATGTGGTACAAGGCGTGTTTCGGGAGAATATCATCATGGTCCATGAGGGCGACGAATTCCCCGGTCGCCAGAGATAAGGCGGAGTTTGAAGCAGCTGAAATATGGCCGTTTGTGCTGCGCTTCAAAAATTTTATGCGGCTATCGGATGCCGCTGCCGAAGAGCAAATTTCCATGACATGCGGTGAGGTGGATGCATCGTCTGCGATGCAAAGCTCCCAAAAAGGATATATTTGGGCTTGCACGGAAGCGATGGCTTCCCTCAAAATTTGCGCCGGCGTCTCAAACGCCGGCATTACAATTGAAATTACCGGTTTGGATCTTAATTCTTGGATATGTACCGCTATTTTCGCGCATTTTTCAGCCGTGAGAGTGTCAAAATCTCTGACCCAGGCGTCATATTGGTCGTCTGTAATCCGAAATTTAATCGTCATTGAACGGCCTTGCCGACGAAATCAACGTAGTAGTTCTGAGTCGTAGGATTCAGGATCGGTAACTAATTTATGGTATCTAGAGCATAGTTTGCAGGCAGGATAACGCAACAGCGAGTAATCGCGGGACCAGCATTCGATTTTG
>Ga0302320_10023150_pt1 | contig 12205 bp, 6 predicted proteins | sample Bog_T0_3_FD_202130 | JGI IMG/M metagenome (GOLD analysis project Ga0302320, IMG submission 202130) | Peat permafrost microbial communities from Stordalen Mire near Abisko, Sweden - Bog_T0_3 | ecosystem: Environmental > Terrestrial > Soil > Wetlands > Peat | place: Sweden: Abisko, Stordalen Mire...
AAACGGGACTGCTTCTCGCCTCTTCCGGAACCTATCGCGAAACCAGAATCCGATGCCGGATGGCCTGGAATTCAGCTACTTGCACCACGGGCTGTTAGCCTGTGAAACACGACGTGAAGCACGAAGCGGTTGCCGTGAATCGCGATGAGTTGTTCTTTGCCGGTTTTCTCCTGCTGCTCAGTCTTCAACTTGGCTTCACAGAGCCGCAGGATCGTTACCGCCCTCCATAAGGCCAGGGCAGTCGTAGACGGGTTGAAAATGGAGGTATAGGGCGGTTTTGTTATGTCCTCGTAGAGCATACCAACCTCACGCTTTGCTTGGACAGCAAGCGCTATATCTTCCATCGAGCACGCGAGCGCAATCGCAGCCTCGTCAAGCGTGCATCCCGCATCGGACTGCGGAGCTTGTTCGCCTGTTTGGTACGCATATTCTTTTTGGTGTTCCAAGAAAAGTTCTGTTCTCAGTCGCCTTTGGTTGGGATCGAGTGCGGCGAAGTCCCGCTTTTCGATGCGATTCTGCGTGTTAGCAGCGCGGGTCAGTTCGTCGCCAAAGCCAGGCGGGCAGTCTTCCAACGACACGAGTCTCACTAGGACTCTTCCGCTGCTCATGGCGAGGCTGTTGGACTTGGCCGCCTCTCCGATTGTCCCGACGGTTTGAGCACCATTGACGACGCTCGCACCGCTGCATTCAAATGTTCCGGTCTCGTTATTAGGGCCGCCGAGGGGCTTCTTGTGAAGGCTTTGGCAAAGAATGGTTATTCCATTGTTAAAATACCAAAATCGCTCTGCGTTCGAGACCAATGTTTTCGAGATCGATTCATTGACCTCAGTTAGCCCTTTAAACTGTCTCAGATTCTTGGCCGTCAGGCGTGTGCCAAATTTCGACCACGAGGCGATGTCCGTGACCGCTACTTGGCCGTAATACGCAAGGTACGGAGTTTGCAGCATTCCCCATTGATGTAGCATGACCTCAAGATCTACTGCTTCCCCGGCAGCTCCGCTAGCGACAATACTATGTAATTCACGTTGGTTCAGAGTTCTCAAGCTCATTACTTCGGATGGGCTGTTCATCTCCCCCAAAAGTTCGTTCAGCGGAACCATGGCGTCGTCTGAGAGAGACTGCTCTCCTGTGTATGCAAGAATGATTGTGAATCTTGCCGAGGCGTCCGAAAGCGCGGCAAAGACTTTATCCTTATGGCGGAGCATCTTGTCATTGAACCGATCAAATTTTGCCTCAAGGAGATCCCGAACACCTTGTACGAACTTGTGAACGTCTCCGACCTCGACGCTTCCGTTCCCGCTTGTTATCCACTTCGATTGGACGAGTAAACAGTTCCGTTCGGCCGCATCGTAGTACACCGAATCTATTCCGTTATCTCCTGTTCCGTCCGTAACACCTTGTGCTGCAGTCTGCTCGTCGATGTTTCCAAGCTCGGCAATCGAGAATGCCGCCAGCGAGCGTGTAAGTAGGATCTTTTCTTTTTGGTCCGCCGGGGCGGACGCCACGTCGGATAAATCGATGTAGCCGTCGAAGCGGGAGAGTAGAGTGCTCTTGATGTGGCCGACGTGAATAAGGCTCATGGTGTTCACAATACAACCTACTGGCACATCTTGCATACTGTTCCCCTTTCCTGTGATGCGCGTTGCCGGCGCATTTCCTTTATGAGCGATTCGGCGAAAGTTTGGCGCGGGCGTTTATGAGCGTTCTTCATGGGAGTTACATCGAGCTAAATTGAGAGGCTATAGATCGCTTCGACGAGGTTCGTGGTTTCCCACCCTTGCGACAGGAAAAAGTCGCAAGGATAGGACACGGTGCTTTTGTGGTTAGGGGAGCGTAAAAAAATAAATGCAGGTCCTTCGACTTCGCTGCGCTTCGCTCAGGATGACAAGTTATAGGGAGTGTTTGTGATTTCCCAGATCCCAAAATCGGGATCTCCACCCCACGGACGAAGACCCGTCCGCGGGGACCCCGGACTTGGGGCACCCAGAGTTTGTTGGGTGGGATAGATGCCCGCAGGGGCTAAAGCCCTCGTCGATTTTTTGCGTTTGCGGCAGTCAGGGCTAAAGCCCTGACCTACCAGTCGTGCCCTGACACAGAGCCGACGATTATGGGTTCGTGGTTTCCCACCCATTTCGCAAAGAACGCGAAATGGATGGGGCACGGTGCTTTTGTGGTTGGGTAAAGCGAAAAACAAATGCAGGTCCTTCGACTTCGCTCAGGATGACATACATAGATTCGCGCTTCGCTCAGGATGACAAGTTATAGGGAATGTCTGTGATTCCCAGGTCCCAAAATCGGGACCTTGGGCACCCGGGGAATTGGGCAGCCGAGGAATGACAGCGATTAGCTGGAGGGTTTTCAGCGCTCTTTGAGATCCACACTATATAGGTTGACGGTGGAGGTATAGACGCTGACTACGGGCAGGTCGCCGGGAGCGAGGCCGATGAGCCGGTAGTCAGTGGCGGCGGTGGGAAGCAGGTTGGCGATGGTGGCCACGGGCTGCGGCTGTCCGTCGGGGACAGCGATGCGATAGATGGGCTTGCCTTTCTCAAGAAAATCCTGAAAGAAGAGAGAACGGCCATCGTGTGCCCAGGCGGGATCGCCGACGCCGTGGGTGGTGAGGGTGGTCCAGTGGTTTTGCGCGCGGTCAAAGAGCAGAAGCGCTTTCTGGTCGAGGCGCATGGCGGCGATGTAACGGCCATCGGGGGAGAGGCGCGGACTGAAGAGGCCGTCGGAGCCGGGGATCTCAGCGACTTTGCGGGTTTGCAGATTGAGAAGGTAGATGGCTTTGGGCTGGCGGCTATCCATGCGGTCGGGCAGACGGCCAAAGACGATGGACTGGCCATCGGGCGACCAATCAGGATCGGCTTCGTTGCGGTCCTCATCGAGCAGGGGTGTGAGCTTTCCGCCTTCGGAATCGATGAGATAGATCTTCCATGGCTTACCGGGCTCCTTGGCCATGAGGGCGAGGCGGCGGTTGTCCGGGGACCACTTCATGTTGAAGATGCGCAGCGGTGGGGTGGTCAACTCAATGCGCTCAGTGCCATCGATGCGGCTGCGCCAGAGGGAGAGATCGGATGCGTTGAGCCATGCGACCCATTTGCCATCTTCAGAATACTCGGCGAAGGTGGCGGTGCTAAGGTTCTGGGCAAGCACGGTGAACATGGTGGAACGGGGCAGGGCGCGGAGCAATTCCCACTGTAGATTGGCGCCGATGAAATATATGCGGTCGCCGTCGGGCGAGGTGCTGGGCGTCTCGTAGGCGATGGGGTCATTGGTGACGGGCCAAGGCTCACTGTCTGCAAGGTACCAGGGACGCTCACGGCGCACCCAGATCTCGCTTCTGCCGGAGTGAGAAGACTCGAAGACGAACCGCTGTCCATCTGGGGTCCAGTTACCGCAGCACTCGGAGGCGGGCTGGCTCCAACCGGGCAGGAGTGGATGAAGATTGCTGCCGTCGGCCTGGACTTCCCAAAGCTCAGTGGTTTGGCGCTTGGAGTCGCGGAGGGTGAAGCGCAGGCGGCGGCCATCGGGCGACCAGCGCAGCCAGAAGGCCAAGGCGGGGGTGGTAACCAGCTTATGTGGATCGCTGCCATCGGCTCCGACAACGGTGAGTTCGTTGCCATTGGCGATGAGCAGGCGGTTTCCGTCGGGCATCCATGTGGCGTCGTGGGCGAGAACGTTGGGAACGCGGCGAACATTGCCGCCGAGAGTGGGCACAATCCAAAGCGGCTGCTCGGGATCGGCCTGGAGATGGCTGTGAATGATGAGGCGGGAGCCGTCGGGCGAGAGCGAACCGATGAGCGGCGCGCCGATTTCAGAAGGCAATTGGAAGTGGCTGATTTCGCCGTTGGCTACGAGCGCGACAGCGAGGACTGTGCTGCCGTTCTCCAAGTGGGAAAAGTAGATGCGCGGGCCGTCGCTGGCGGAGCTGGAAAAGCTCTCAACATCGAGGTCATTGGCCAGGACATGGCCAGAAAAGGTGACTTGCTCGACCCGGAAAGGCTTGCGTGAGGGCGGGAGAAGGTACAAAACCAGGCCCAGCAGCAGGGAAACGCAGACCAGCGACGCTGCAATCCAGCGCCAGCGGACGACGGCGGAGGTTAGAGCCGCGAAGGCTGCGCCGGTCAAGTGGGAAGGCTGCGAGGAACCGAGCGCTTCAATGTTCTTGACGGGGGCGATAAACCGGTAGCCGCGCTTGGCGAGCGTCTCAACAAAGCGGGGATTTTCGGCGTGGTCGCCCAGGGCTTCGCGCAACTTATTGACGGCAATGCCCAGGGAGTGGTCGAAGTCGACGGTGGTGTCGGTGCCCCATAGCTGCTGCTGCAAGGATTCGCGCGAGACCACCTCGCCGGGCTGTTCGAGGAGCGCGGCCAGGAGCTTGAAGGGCTGGCTTTGGAGCCGGATATGCACCCCGGAACGGCGCAGTTCCCCGCTCTTCAGGTCGGCCTCAAAAACACCGAACTGGACCCGCCTGGCGTCGTCGCTGTGCTGTCCGGCTGCCATGAATGTCTGGCGCATCCCCGGCACGTAGTATACCGGAGAACGTAAAGAAGGTTCCAATTACCTGTTGACGGGGAGAAAAATTGCCAAATTTCGAGGAGACATCTGTCTTCAACCCAATAAGCGATAAGCCACTTAATTGATGATTGTCAAATGACGGCGAATTGGCGGGGTGTGAATTGACCGTTCACACCTCCGAGGAGTGTCCTCATCTTCGGTTACGAGAAGAGGCGCTTGATGCGCTGCATTCCCGGGCCTGAGCTGTCAACGCTACTCAACATTGTTTTCGGAGGACAACGTGACTTTTAAGAGAATCACCTCACTACCCAGCAGGCAGCGCCGTTTTAGCGTGACGCTAATGGCCCTTGCGGCCCTGCTGTTCTGCCTGATGCTGCCTCGCTTGTTTGCGCAGTCGGACACAGGAAATATCGTCGGAACCGTGACGGACGCAACCGGCGCAGTGATTCCGGGCGCACCCGTAACGGCAACAAATTCGGATACCGGCCAGAAGCTGACCGCCGTGACGAACGGCGCGGGCGAATTCAACATTCTCGCCGTGCCTCGCGGCAGCTACTCGGTCGCAGTCAAGGTCAAGGGGTTTCAGTCGCAATCGTCAGCAGTGACGGTCATCGTCTCGACGACTCAGAACGTGATCTTCAAACTGAGCCCGAGCAACGTATCGACGACCCTGGAGGTCACCACCGCCGCTCCGCTGATCAACGTCTCCGATGCCACCGTTGGAACGACGATTCAGGGCGAGCAGGTAACAGACCTTCCGTTGAATGGCCGTAACTTCAGCCAACTTGCCCTGCTCACCCCCGGCGTGACCCGTGGAGCCTACGGCGACAACGCGACCGGCGGCGGCAGCAGCAACAACACGGAGACAATGCGCAATGCCGAGAGCGGCGACGCCGGACTCTCGATCAATGGCCTTCGCCCCCAGGCGAACAACTTCATTCTGGACGGCGTGGACAACAACGAGGGCCTGGTGAACACGATTCTGTTCTTTCCCAATGTCGATGCTACGCAGGAGTTCAAGGTGAACACCAGCGTAGCCCCGGCCGAGTATGGCCGCGCGGGCGGCGCCATTATCGTCAGCTCGATCAAGTCGGGCACCAACTCGTATCATGGTTCGGCATTCTGGTTTTACCGCGACAAGAACTTCGATGCCAACCAGAATTACCGGTTTGAAGGCGCTCCGGCCTCAACGCCCGGCGGCTTCCTGCGCGACCAGCCTGGCTTCTCGATAGGCGGGCCAATCATCAAGAACAAGCTCTTCGCCTTCGGCGATTACCAGGCGCTGCGCGAGACTCTTGCGGTCTCCTCGCACTACCTGACGGTTCCCACCACACTTATGAGGACGGGAAACTTTACCGAGCTGCTCGCTGCCGGAAATTCGGGCGGGAACGGCTTCCAGACCCAGTATCCTCGCTGCTATACCGGCGGTCTTGCCAGCTCGACCAGCCCCGGACTGATCTTCGATCCGGCCACCTGCGACCCCGCTGGGCTAGTCAATCCTACGCAGTTCGCCGGGAACATCATTCCGACGGGCCGTCTGAATCCGGCCGCGGTGAACTACCTCAATGCGTTTCCGACGCCAACGCGCACGGATCGCTACCTGAACAATTATCTCGACAACCAGTCGGAAGCCAACAAGTACAACACCTTTGACGGCAGGATCGACTGGGTCGCGGGCGCGAGTGACACAGCGTTCTTCCGCTTCAGCTACGACAATTCCGTCAATAGCAAGACCTCAGAGTTCGCCAACCTGCCTGCTGGCGGTGGAACGGGCATCAATCCCACCCATGCGCGCGGCTACGACTTTGGCTACACGCACCAGTTCACGCCAACTATCGTGAACGAAGCGCATATTGCCTACAACCGCGACAATTACGGTTACACGCCGCCCATGTATGGCCAGTATGTGTCGAAGGATCTGGGCATTGTGAACGCCAACATCAACCAGGAGACCACCGGCGGCGCGCTTATCGGCGGCTGGAAGGGCAACCTGGAGTACACCGGCGATTACGGCCTGTATGCGGTTCCTCAGAATACATACGAAGTGAACGATTCCTTAAGCTGGTCGCGCGGAACGCATACCCTCAAATTCGGCGGGACGTTCATGCGCCGCGACGTGGCGTTCTTCAACCCGCAAGAGGGCAAGGGCTACTTCTGGATTGACAGTGGCACGGTCGATTTCACCGGCTACGAAGTTTCCGAACTGCTGGCCGGCGGCATGGATAATTACCAGATCGGCTCACAGGCCGGGTACTTTGAGAATGTCGGCCAGGAAGACGGCATCTTCGCGCAGGACGACTGGCGCTTTAACCGCCGCCTGACCATCAACCTTGGCATCCGCTGGGATCTGCTGACGCATCCTTATGAGGCTCACAATCAGCAGGCCGCCTTTGACGTGAACACCGGCACGGTCCTTGAGGCAGGCGTAAACGGCGTCTCCCCCAGCATCATCGCTCAGGACTATAAAAACTTTGGCCCGCGCGTTGGTTTTGCCTATGATCTGTTCGGCAACGGCAAGACCGTGGTACGCGGCGGATACGGGATGTTCTACTTCCCGGATTACGGCGGCATCGGCAACCAGCTTGGAGAGCAGGTCCCCTTCGCTGGCAGCAGCAGCTATCCGGCCACCAACGGTTATTGCATCACGTTTACGGGGCAGCTTAGCACATCCCCAACACCGAACCCCGTGGACGGCGGCTACAATTGCAAAGGTTATACTGGCCCTACGACCGTGGCGTACGGCGCTACCGGGGACACCGGCATCGCGCTTCCAGGCCGCGCTATCGTGGGCTTCAATCCCGCGCATCCGCCGGCCGGCACCACGATGATTGCTGTCAACCAGAACAACAAGAACAGCATGGTGCAAGAGTGGAACCTGCAGGTAGAGCGTCAGGTTGGCTTGAACAACGTGGTGAACGTGGCCTACGTGGGCACCAGGGGCAGCCGCCTCTCCTCGTATTACCCGTATAACCTGAACCAATTTGTTACGGGCAAACAGAACTTCCCAGGACTGGGAGGCATCAACTACAACAACTACGACGGTGTTTCCAACTACGACGCCCTGCAACTGCACGCGGAACACCGCGCCACCAACGGGCTGGTCGCAACCTTCTCGTACGCGTGGTCGCATACACTGGACGACTCACCGGGAGCTTTCCAGGGCCAGACAGCGGCTCTGTATTATGACCCGATGGCCGGCTATGGCAACTCCAGCCAGGACATCCACCAGATATTCAGCTCATCCATCCTCTACAAGCTGCCCTTTGGCCGTGGCCAGCACTTCGCCGGCGCCGTCTCGCGGCCTGTGGATTGGATAGTTGGCGGATGGCAGACCAACCTGACCGCAATCGTTCAGACTGGCTCGCCGTTTGACCTGTCGGCGATGAACGCATCACCAGGAAACCGTCCTGACCTGATTGCGCCCATCAAATATCCCAAGAGCATCTCCGGATTCTGGTTTGATCCGGCGTCGTTCGCCAACCCTCCGATCGTTACCGGATCGGTGTCAAATGCCGCTACGTTCACACGCCTCGGTACACTTGGCCGCAACCAGGTCTTCGGGCCGGGATACAAGGTGGTCAACTGGAGCGTGCAGAAGAACATCCATCTGACGGATAAGGAGACCCTGGAACTCCATGGGGATGCTTTCAACCTCCTTAACTCGGCGGAATTCACCAACCCGGATGGAAATCTTGGCGACCGTGGCAGCCTGGTCAACGGATCGTACACCGGCAACTTCGGCAAGGTTCTCGGAACCGAGGTTTACAGCAACCGCGAAATTCAGTTGGCGGCTCGTTTCACCTTCTGATCTTTGCGTTGCATCAACCACACCCGCGGCAGTTTCATAGGAACTGCCGCGGGCTTTTTCTCTCTCTCAACTCAGCCTTCCTCCCATGCGCAGAAGCGCATGGCAAGGGAATGATCGTCCGCTCAGTATCTAATGAGACGGTCCTTGGAGAATGCTGTGCGATTGCGGCCCTATTTCGCTCTGACCTTTTGGTTGTCTTGTGTTCTAGCCGCATCGTGGGCGCAGGCTCCACGCATCGATAAGATCGATCCGCCGGGTTGGTGGGCGAGCTTTCCTGATCCCATGCTTCTGGTGCACGGCGATGGATTGAACCGCGCGCGATTTACTGTCGACGGTGCGGATGTAACGCTGGACCATACACAAATTTCTGACAACGGCCACTGGGCTTTCTTGTGGCTGAAGACCGCGAATGCCGCACCACAGATTCTCTGGGTGACGGCTACGAATGACCAGGGCCACGCGCGCCGCAGCTTTACGCTGGCCGAGCGCTCAGGCGATGCAAATGCGCATGTTGGCTTCTCTTCCGCTGACGCGCTTTATCTGGTAATGACCGACCGTTTTGCCGATGGAAATCCGGCCAAAGAAAAGCAGGGCTACGATCGCGCCGCCGCGAAAGGCAGGCACGGAGGAGATTTCGCAGGCATCGAACAGCATCTGGATTATCTGAGCGAGCTGGGCGTGACCGCGCTGTGGACTACGCCGGTGGCTTCGAACGGCGACACACCGGATTCATATCACGGCTATGCGGCTACGGATTTGTATGCCGTGGACGCGCACTTTGGCACGCTCGAGGATTACCAGCACCTCTCCGACGCACTGCACGACAGGCGAATGAAGCTGGTGATCGACCTGGTGCCGAATCATATTGGCGTGGGGCATCCGTGGGTGCTCGATCCGCCCGCTCCCGAGTGGTTTCACGGCACGCTTGAAAATCATCGTTTAACGCAATCCAACTTTTATGCGCTGGTGGATCCGCACGCGCCGCGCCAGGCATGGAGCGCGATCACCGATGGCTGGTTTACGGACGCGATGCCGGACCTGAACCAGGAAAATCCGCTGGTGGCGCGTTACCTGACTGAGAACGCGCTGTGGTGGGTGGAGACGGCTAACCTGGACGGCATTCGCCTGGATACATTTCCCTACGTGGACCGCGCATTCTGGCATGACTTTCACGCGACTCTGCACAGCGTCTATCCGCATTTGACAACGGTGGGCGAGGTGTTCCACGGCGATCCTGAGGTGACTTCGTTCTTTGCGGGAGGAGTGGCGCAACGCGGCATCGACACCGGACTCGATACACCGTTCGACTTTCCCGTGTATTTTTCTCTGCGCGATGTTCTGATTCATGGCAAACCGATGACGGACCTGGCCAGAGTGCTTCGCCAGGACTCGCTTTATCCGCACCCCGAGCGGCTGGTTTCATTTATCGGCAACCACGATACCGCGCGCTTTATGACAGAAGCCGGCGGTTCGGCTGCGAAACTCAAGCTGGCATTGGGGCTGGTGAGCACACTGCGCGGCATGCCACAGATTTATTCCGGGGATGAGATCGGGATGGATGGCGGCGAAGATCCGGGCAATCGCCATGACTTTCCGGGCGGCTTCGCAGGCGATGCGCACAACGCCTTCACCAAGGCCGGCCGCACCGCTACGGAGGAAGATGTTTTTGCGTGGACTTCCGGTTTGCTGAAGATGCGGGCGAGTTATCCAGCATTGCAAACAGGGATCGAGCAGAATCTATTTGCCGATGAGGATGTTATTGCTTATGTCCGCTCGACGGACGAAACAGGCTGCGCGACGGATCAACACACTGACCGGTTGCTGATTGTGGTGAATAAGGCTGGGCGAAGCAAAGTTGTCGATCTGCCGGTGGAAGAGACGGCGCTTGCCGGGTGTACGAAGTTTCAGGCCGCGGAACCGACCACGGGAGTTACTCCGGTGGTAAGCGGCGGAAAGCTGCATATCGAAGAGCCGGCAGCGTCGATGACGATTTTCGACGTGCATTGAACCGCCGGAGCTTTCAGCATTGGTGGCGAAGTTTCCGAAGAGATTTTTCAAATCAAGATGAGTGCGCTGGACCGGCGGTTGAGTGAGGGCCGGTTACGATTCCGGCTACTGGGAGCGCGCTGCAAACCGTCTCGGTACCGGCGGAAGCCACAGTGCAGTTCCAGTTCTTTGTGCTGCACAGCGACGGATCGATCACCGCGGAGAGCACACAGCACACCTACAACGTTCCCCAAACGGGGGTGGGTACAGCGGCCGTGGCCTGGTAAGGTTGAGAATCGCGCAATTCGGCCCGAAGATTCTGGTGGCGCCTGCGCCGTACCCCGATGAAGTAGACAAATATGAGGTACTACTGCACTAACTCAAAGCACGATGGAAACGCCGGCCGGCCCTCTCACTCTGCGCGTATATGTGGGCGAAGACTGCAAGGGAACGCTTTATCAGGATGACGGAAGGTCTTACGATTTCAAGCGGGGGAAGTTTCTGCGGATGGATAGCACTTGCTCATTGGATGACAAGATGCTTCATATCCATTTAGGTCCACACCAGGGGAGTTACAAGGCGTGGTGGCGCGAGATAGCGATTGAAGTATACGACCGGCCTGCGTCCGAGGGCCATGCGAAGCTCGCGGGGGAAAACTGTGAAGGCTATCTGGGACAAAGCAACCTATAGCTGGCGGATGACCATACCCGACAGCGGAGACGGGCTGGAGCTTACATTGGAGTAAAGCAGATTTCTATTGTACCTCTCGCGTGTGGCCGCAGACACTCAGGGTGTCCGCGGCCTTTGGCTTCTCGGCCTCCTGCCTCAGGCGGTATATAATTGGATTGAGCATGGAATTATTCCTCAATTTCTCCTGGGCGCTGCTGACAATTGCGAGTGTGTGCCTGTGGATGCGAATGGAGCGCAGAATCGGCGCAGAACGCCGTTTGCCACTGGTCGCTCTAGCGTTGCTCATCGTGATCCTGTTCCCGGTAATTTCGGTCAGCGATGACCTGCAGGTGCTGCAGAACCCGGCGGAAAGCGACACTTTTCAGTGCCAGCGCCGGGACTGCCTGGCCGGCAGTTCGCACGCGGTTCATCCGGCAATTGCCGCTCTCCCCGAGCCGGTTTTTGCTGAAGCGGTCTGGAGTTTTCAGCGCTACGCACGGCTGAATTTTTCTTCGAGAGCCGTTGAGAATCCCGCCTTCGACACTATCCAGAATCGGCCCCCGCCCGCAGCCTGATCTCTCTCTTCGTTCATTTCATGATGTGCCTTTTCTCTTCCCGTGATCGCCGCGCAGAACGCGGCGCAAAGGCTGTATATGAAGCAGAGATTTCCCTTCTACATTGCGTTGGCAGTGCCCGCGCTGGTTATTCTCACGGCGGCGCTGTGCCCGGCGGAAGAGAGCCTCACCTGGGACCAGGTGAAGGCAAAGTTTGAAGCGGCTAATCCCGCGCTCAAAGCAGACGCCCTGAGCGTGGACGAGATGAAGGCCGCGGAGATTACAGCTTTTCTGCGGCCCAATCCAACGGCCTCATTCACCATGGACCAGCTCTATCCGTTCGGAGCGCACTACGATCCCAACCTTCCCGGCACGCGCTATCGCCCGCTGAGCAATGCGCTCACTACAGGGTCAATCAGTTATCTCTACGAGCGCGAGCACAAGCGAAATTTGCGACTGGAGAGCGCCAAGGAAGGCACCGAGATTGCGCAGTCGGAGCATATCGACCTGGAGCGAAACCTGATCTTCAACCTGCGTTCGGCCTTCGTTGAAACGCTGGAAGCCAAGGCGGTGCTGGAGCTAGCCAAGGCCGACCTGGCTTACTACGACAACATCATCAAGATCAGCCGCGACCGTTTTCGCGCCGGAGACATTGCCAAGATCGATC
>Ga0302320_10023151_pt1 | contig 12205 bp, 11 predicted proteins | sample Bog_T0_3_FD_202130 | JGI IMG/M metagenome (GOLD analysis project Ga0302320, IMG submission 202130) | Peat permafrost microbial communities from Stordalen Mire near Abisko, Sweden - Bog_T0_3 | ecosystem: Environmental > Terrestrial > Soil > Wetlands > Peat | place: Sweden: Abisko, Stordalen Mire...
GTTGAGTCCGTAGCCGCTCACTGGGAACCAGCGTCCGGAGTAGAGCAGATAGCTGGTGTCGTCGCCGATGGAAGCGAGTTTGAGACCGGGGACGGGGCTGTCGTCCGCGCTCTCGATCTCGCCTTCATATTCGAAGGTGAGGGTGGTGGAAGCGTCTTTGGCGAGGCCGGCGGGAAGCGGCACGCGGATGGTGGAATCCTGCGTAACTCGCTCGGCCGATAGTGGCTGGTTCTTGTCGTCTAGAACCCGGGTGACGCGCAGGCCGTTGTGCAGTTCGAATATGGCGGTGTTCAGATCCTGCAGAGCGGTGAACTTAACCTTCGCGCGCGCCGAAATCTGATGCAGATGAGGGGTAAGCTCGGCTTCGATCTGGTAATCGTCGACGCGCAGTCGAGTCTTCTCCGCGGCCCGCGAGGGGATCGCGACGAAAGCCAATAGCAGCAGGGCGAGGGAACCCGACAGGACGCTCGGGGCGCGCCGAAGGCGAATCTGCATTAAGGAGAGTCTCCGGGAAATGGGCCTAACCATTCCTATGATGAAGATTCTCCACTAAAAGATGCTGGGAGCACAAGGTTAGTGGCTTCCGGCTCCCGGCTTCCGGCTTCTGGCGGAACTCGGGCCTAGGGTGAGGATTATTTCTGCGGCGCGGTCGGGGGGCGGCGGGGCTGGACGTTCTGCGCTGGCTTCCGGGCCGCGGAGCCTGGCTTTTACCCGGGTTAGGCCTTCCAGCATGCGGTTGCGGGCGGGGCCGTCGGGGAGAATTTCTTTCATCTGGGCGATTATGTTCGCAGCCGTGAAGTCGCGCTGTACGAGTTCGGGGACGATTTGCTCCCCGGCGATCAGGTTGACCATGGCGAAGTATGGGACTTTGACTCGCGGTTTACCCAGCAGGTAAGTGAGAGACGAAACGCGATAGACCATTATGAACGGAGTGCGCATCATGGCGGCTTCCACGGTGGCAGTGCCGCTGGCGACGATGCCGGCGCGGGAATGCCAGAGTGCAGGCAGAGATTCGGGGACGAGGGTGATGGTGTGCCCCGTCGTTTTTGAGCTGATTATGCTTTGCAGGAGGGCGCCGTCGAGAGTGGGTGCGACCGGGAGCAGAAATTCGTAGTCGGGGCCGAGCTGGGCGGCCGCTTCGAGGATCGTGGGCAGATTCATGCGCACTTCTTTGACGCGGCTGCCGGGCATCAGCGTGATCCAATATTTTGCGGGGTCGAGATGAAATTGCCCGGCGTAATCTTTGCGCTCGATGGCCGGGTGCGGCAGGTCGGCGAGGGGATGGCCGACGAAGGTGGCATCGACTCCACGGTCGCGATAGAACTTTTCTTCGAAGGGAAAAATCACCAGGGCTTTCTCGACGTAGTTGCGGAGGAGGCGGACGCGTCCCTGTCGCCACGCCCAGAACTGCGGCGCGACGTAGTAGACCACGGGGATGCCGCGCTTCTTCATTTGCCGCGCTACGCGCCAGTTGAAGGCGGGTGCGTCGATGACGATGGCGAGGCCGGGCTTGCGCTTGTCGGCTTCTTTGATCAGATGATGATAGAGGCTGTAGATGTGTGGCAGGCGGCTGAGGATTTCGGTAATACCCACGACGGCGAGGTCTTTGGCATCGACGACGGTGTCGCAGCCGGCGGCGCGCATGCGGTCTCCGCCGACGCCGAAGAATTCGAGCTGCGGGTCGCGGCGATGCAGAGCTTCGACGAGCTGCGCGCCGTACATTTCTCCGGAAGCCTCGCCGGCTGAGATCAAGATTCGCAAGAGAGCATTGTAAGGCCAGAACACGGCGCGAATGGTTTGATGGAAAATCATTTCCCGTGAAAGCGGCCCGAATGAGCGTGATAAAATAGAGAGCGTTGAAAGGAAATTCGATGCGACGCCCCGTAAAGCTCGATTTCAAACCGCTCTCTCTCCGGGAGACTGCCAGGCGCCTCGGAGTTCCGCCAGCGAGAGCACGGAAGATTCTGGCGCTGGTGGGTGTTGATTTTGACGGACGGATCGTCGGCACGGCATCCCCTAAGAGGCAGGCCCGGACGCGAAAGACATCATCCCGCAGAGCGAAGACGTCGACGAGGTAGCAGGTTCTCACGATTCAGGGCCCTGGTGACCATTCTGTCGCCATGCCAAAAACCAAAGAAGCCGTTTTTCTCAACATCCCGTACGACCCACAGTTCACCCGGCTGTACCTCGCCTACATCACTGCACTAACCGCCATCGGCTTCCTGCCGCGAGCTACGCTCGGAATCACGGGCAATCGGCGACTCGACCGGATTGCCAGTCTCATCGAAAGTTGCGCCTATTCGATTCACGATCTCTCACGAGTGCAGCTGGATCGCCATGCGCCGCTCACGCCTCGTTTCAATATGCCATTTGAACTCGGTCTGGCGGTGGCCTGGGCGCAAGCGAATCCGCGGCATCGATGGTTTGTTTTCGAGTCCGTGCGGCGTCGTTTGAATAAGTCTTTGAGCGATTTGGACGGAACCGATCCCTACATTCACGGGGGAACTGCGCGTGGTGTAATGAGGGAAGTCTGCAACGCGTTCGTGTCTCGGGGAACGCAACCTACAGTTCCCCAAATGATGAAGATGTATCGCGAACTGCGCCGGGACTGTCCGGGAATCCTGAAGAATGCGGGGGCGCAGTCAATATTCACGGCGCGTGTGTTTTCCGACCTCTGCGTGGCGGCGGCGGGTTTGCGGAGCAAGTACCTGGGATCGGACTGAGAGGTTGATGAGCTGCGCTGTGCATTTTCCCCGGAAGCTTCGCCGGCTGAGATCAGGATGAGCAAGAGAGCATTGTAAGGCCGCACCTCCGAACAGGAACGATTGTCCGGAGACGTTCAGATATTATCTTGTCGGAGCCGCCCAGGCTCGCTTTGCTGGGGTAGTGGGCAATGGCGGGAGATCCGATATCGATTTCGATTGAACCAGCGATAGCCCCACCAAAGCATCCGATTAAAACCTGGCAAGCGGAAGATTGCGTAGAAAGGCCACGCCCACCAGATTTGCCGTGACACATAAAGATATGCGTTAGCACCCGATTCCAGTTTTCCAGTGCGCGTCAATACCCGTATGTCGTCCAGCAGATTCTCTTCCGGAATTTGTAGGCTGCCGTCGGCAGAAGCGGACTGCAGGTCTTTAATTGCAAAGCCCCTCCGTTCCACCACCTTCTTCCAGAAGTGAACCCAGCGAAAGCAAAACCCGCAACCGCCATCGTAAAGTATCCAGCCCTCGCGGGGGAGAGAGGATTCCGATTTGTGGTCGCGCAATTTCATTGGACTTTACTACCCCTGAAGACGATCACAGGCGAGCCGTCAGCCACGAATGCGCAGTCGGGGCGTCGTTGAAGAACTGCCCCGAATTCGCACCCATAAAGAGCGCCGGCGTCCCCTTCAAATCGAGCGGTAGTGGTCGCCCACACCTGCCAAGGGACATGGGAGACCTGGTACTCGAGGCAACCACCGCCTCGTTGCGTCGAATATCCCCAATAGTGTTCAGTGATGAACTGCTCCAAACTCCCGTCTTCAGGATGTTTTGGAGAGCCTGCGGTCTGTGCAGAGAGCCTGCACCATTGGCCGTCAACCTGCCACTGGTATTCAGCCGTCTTCCCAAACTCTCCTGTCTCAAGGTGGTGCCTCATCGGAAAGCATTTATAGTTCTCGCCGTATAGGAGTCGCGCCGTTATCGCAATCGCGCGTCTGGGCACAACCTCGGCGATGAAAACAACTCCTCTTCGATCATCGCTGCCATCTTTGCGACGGACGTAGAAGCGTAGGTTTACCTCATCGAAATCGGCATGAAACGGAACTGGGAAGCGCCCAAGTAGCTTGGTGCGGCGGAATCTAAATCCCACCAGGCTGACGAATGTTTTTCCGTTAAATGAATCCAGAGACGTGCCGGGCGGAACGTGCCGAGTCACAAGACCGGGTTCAATCTCGTAATTCAACATCACGAGGTCAAGCCATTCGGCAGAAAGGAAAACTCTTCTTGATACAGACATGCGTTTGTCGATGCTTTGTTCGAGCCAGTGGCTAGTCATCCGCGCTTGCGGTGACCTCCGGTTGCTGGAAGCCTGACCCGTTCTCAGACGCGGGCGCCCGGGCCACATTCAGCTCCTGATCTTTGTATTGGAGCTGGTAGAGCTTGAAGTAGATGCCGCGCTGGGCCAGCAGTTGCTGGTGCGTACCCATTTCGCGGATCTGGCCTTTGTGCATGACGATAATCTTGTCGGCGCGCTGCACGGTGGAGAGCCGGTGGGCGATGATCAGCGAAGTGCGTCCCTCAACCATGCGGTTGAGCGCGTCGCGCACGCGGAATTCGGTTTCCGTATCCACGCTCGACGTGGCTTCGTCGAGAATCAGGATTTTCGGTTCGTGGGCGAGGGCACGCGCGAATGAGATGAGCTGTTTCTGGCCGGTGGAGAGCGTGGAGCCGCGCTCGCGGACTTCTTCGTCGAAGCCTTTGGGCAGGGCGCGGATGAAGTCGATCAGGTTCACGTCTTCGGCCGCCTGCTCGACGTCCGCATCCTGAATGCGCTTGGTGCCGAGGCGGATATTTCCGCCGATGGTGCCGCTGAACAGGAATGGATCTTGCAGGACTACGCCGAAGCGGCTGCGCAGGTCGACGAGATCCATGTCTTTCACGTCGACGCCGTCGATTCGGACTGCGCCTTTCTGGACGTCGTAGAAACGGAGCAGGAGTGAGATGAGCGTGGTCTTGCCGGCTCCGGTGTGGCCGACGATGGCCACGGTTTCGCCGGGGTCGATGGCGAAGGTTACGTCGCGGAGAACCCAGTCGGGAGCGGAATTGCTGGGTGCTGCGCCGCTGGTGGACAGGGAAGAACCTGCCGAGCTTCGCTCGGCTGGACGGCCGAGGGCGGCCGTCCCCACATGAGCATTGCTGGGCTCGAAATCGTGATAGGCGAACCAGACGTGATCGAATTCGATGCGGCCGGGGCCTTCGGGGCGCTTGGTCACTGCGGGCGAAACTACCTGCACCGGCGTATCGAGCAGTTTGAAGATGCGCTCGCTGGCGGCCATGGCGGATTGCAGGATGTTGTATTTTTCGCTGAAGTCCATGATCGGGCGGAAGAAGCGCAGGGCGTACTGGATGAAAGCGACGAGCACACCGAGCGATGCCACCGTAGGCAGCAGGCGGAATGCGACCAGCGTCTTCCAATTGAAACTTATGGCAACGCTGCTCGCCGTGACGTTTCGCATCACGTCCCCGCCGCCGAACCAGATTACGCAGGCAATGGCAATGGCGGAGAGGATCTCAACCGCGGGGTAGTAAACCGAGTAGGCCATGATTGCGTCTTTGAACGCTTCCATGTGGCTGCGATTGATTTCAGAGAAGCGGTTGTAGGCCTTGCGCTCGCGATTGAAGAGCTGCAGCACCACCATGCCGCTGATGTGCTCCGACAGGTAGGAGTTGATGCGGGCGATGGCGACGCGGATGCGGCGATAGGAATCGCGAACCTTGTCGCGGAAAATCTTGGTGGCGACCACGATGAACGGCAGCACCGCAAAAGTGATCAGCGCCAGCTTCCAGTTCATGCACAGCATCACGCCGAGAATGCCGAAGAGTACGAAGAGGTCTTCGAAGATGGAGACGACGCCGGAGGTGAACATCTCGTTCAAGGCGTCAACGTCGGTGGTGACGCGCGTGACCAGGCGGCCGACGGGGTTTCTGTCGAAGAAGGCAACGTGCAGCCGCTGTAGATGGCGGAAAATCTGGCGGCGGAGATCGAACATCACTTTCTGGCCAGTCCACTGCATGAAGTAGGTTTGCAAGAACTCGAGCAGGAAACTGAAGACCAGCAGGCTGACATAGATGGCGGCGATCTGGGCAATGCCGATAATCGGACGCGAGTTGAGCCAACTCCATATGCCGGGCACGTTGCCCTTGGCGGGCGCGAGGTAGCGATCGATCGCAACTTTAGTGAGGTAGGGTCCGAGCACGTCGGCGAAAGACTTCAGGACGATCGAGACCAGAGCGATCGCCACCTGCCAGCGGTAGGGACGCAGATATTTCAGCAGGCGCGCCATCAGGCGGCTGTCGTAGGCTTTGCCTAATACTTCTTCTTCCTGGGACATCGGTTTCTTGGCGATCGGGTGGTGAAGCGGCGCCTGGGGCGCTTTAACAGGGTACCTCAATATGGATGGCCGAGGCAGGCGGCAGGATGGAAAAGGTTTGCGGGCGGGCGAATGGGTTTGAGATGGGATAATGGTGTTGCATGCCGCTCGGGATTTACATTTCGGTTCCGTTCTGCCGGACCAAGTGCAGTTACTGCAACTTCGCGTCTGACGTGTTTTCGAGGGCGGTGTTCGAGCGTTATGTAGATCGCGTTTGTGCGGATATTGAGAACGCGCCTCTGGTTGCGGTGGAGATGGGCGGGGAGATAGAGCGAGTTGTGGATTCCATCTACCTGGGCGGAGGTACGCCGACGGTGCTGGAGGCTGGGCAACTGGAGCGCATCTTTGCGACGGTGCGGCGGCGGTTCGACGTGCAGCCTGATGCCGAAGTAACGGTCGAGTGCGCTCCGGGGACGTTGACTCAGGCCGTGGTGGAGAGCCTGCTGCGTTGCGGTGTGAACCGCGTGAGCCTGGGAGTGCAGTCGTATGTGGATCAGGAAGCGGCGGCGGTGGGACGCTTGCACAAGCGCTCGACCGTGCTGGGGGACATTGCTCGACTGAGAGCGGCGGGAATTGCCAACATCAATGTCGATCTCATCGCCGGGTTGCCGTATCAGACCGCCGAAAGTTGGGAATTCTCTCTGCGGGAAACAGTCGCGACCGGTGCCGGACATGTGAGCGTCTACCTGCTTGAAGTGGATGAGGATTCGCGGCTGGGACGCGAGTTGATGGCAGGGGGCAAACGCTATCACGCGCACTTTGTTCCGGATGAAGAGGCGATGGCGGATTTCTATCTCGTGGCTTGTGAGCGGCTTAACGCGGCGGGGATTGCGCAGTACGAGATTTCGAACTTCTCGTGCGGGGGATTTGAGTCGCGGCACAATTTGAAGTATTGGACACGGCAGCCTTACCTCGGCTTTGGCGTGGATGCGCACTCCATGCTGGTCTCCGCCACGCCAGACATTGAGGCGGTGCGATTTGCGGCTCCGGACTCCTTGGAGCAGTACATGAACAAGACAGGCTTGCAACGCACCGAGGTTTCACATCGGGCGGCGTTAGAGGAGGGTTTTTTTCTTGGGTTGCGGCTGAACCGAGGCGTTAACCTGAGGGAGCTGTCCGCAGAGTTCGGTGAGGAAGCAATCGAGAACGCTCGCGCCGCGATTGCGGAGTTTGTCGAAGGCGGGCTGATGGAGCGGCGGGGAGACTTGGTCTGCTTGACGGCGCGCGGGCGGTTGCTTTCGAACGAAGTGTTCGAGAAGTTCATTCTGGTGGATGAAGTGGTCCGTTGATTCTCGCGTCCGCGCGCGAAAATTTGCCGCGGGGCAGTTATTGGCAAACCATCCGGTCGGTTGGGCTGTGGGGTTTCATGCTCACAATCCCCAGTGATGATGCGCCTTTCCCCACTTTTCGTTTCTCCTGCCTGAAGTAACTTCTCCCTCTTCCGCCGCTATGCTTTAATCACAAAACGAGTTGGAGCGGGTGGAGGAGTCTTGGATTTTCAACTGAGCGACGAGCAGCAGCATCTGAAGAAAAGTGTCCGCGAGTTCGCCGAGCGCGAGATCAAGCCCAACGTCATGAAATGGGACGAGGCGTGCGAGTTTCCGCTGGCTATCGTTAAGGAACTCGGCAAGCTCGGCTTGCTGGGAATTGTTTTCCCTGCGGAGTACGCGGGCGCCGGCATGGGCTATGTGGAGTATGTGATCGCCATCGAGGAGTTGTCGCGGGTGGATGGGTCGGTAGGCATCATTGTGGCAGCCCACACGTCACTCTGCTCCAATCACATTTTCCTCGCCGGCGATGACGCGCAGAAAAAGAAATACGTCAGCAAACTGGCTACGGGCGAATTCATCGGCGCATGGGGATTGACCGAGCCATCTTCCGGATCAGACGCGGGCAGCGCCCGCATGACCGCAAAGCACCGTGGCAACAGCTGGGTGCTGAACGGGACAAAAACTTTCTGCACGAACGGACATTACGCGGATGTGATCGTGGTGCTCGCTGTGACCGACCGGACGGCGAATACGCATGGGCTTTCCGCCTTCGTCGTGGAGAAAGATACCAAGGGATTCCGTCCGGGCAAGAAGGAAAACAAGCTGGGATTGCGGGCCAGTGACACGGCGGAAATGATTTTTGAAGATTGCGTGATTCCGGCGGAGAATCTGCTGGGCAAGGAAGGCGATGGCTTTATCGATGCGATGCGCGTGCTCGATGGCGGCCGCATCTCGATTGCGGCTCTTTCACTGGGCATGGCGCAGGGCGCATACGAGGCCGCTCTGAACTATTCCAAGGAGCGCAAGCAATTCGGCAAGGCCATCGGCGAGTTTCAGGCGATCCAGTGGAAGCTAGCTGACATGGCTACGGAGATTGACGCTGCCCGACTGCTCACCATGCGGGCGGCGTCGATGAAAGATGCCGGCATGAAGACGACGATGGAGTCTTCAATGGCGAAGCTCTACGCCAGCGAAGTCGCCGTGCGGTGCGCCAACGAAGGCGTGCAGATTCACGGAGGGTATGGGTTCATCAAAGATTATCCGGCCGAGAAGTATTACCGCGACGTGAAGCTGTGCACGATCGGCGAGGGCACCAGCGAGATTCAGCGGCTGGTGATCGCAAGACAGTTGCTGAAAGACTAGCTTTCACTCCCCTGAAGATCAGACCCTCGATCTTTTGGCTCGGGCCGTCGGGTCTCCGATGTGCCGTCTTGCCTTCTCGCGCCTTCGGAGTTATGGTACCGTGTCATCCCCCGGAGGGCTCGTGTCCGACGCAGCAGGAGTCGACCGACTAACCGCAACTCCCGATGAGCGCACGATGGGAACGCTGGCCCATGTGCTGCAGCTTGTCGGTGGATTCATTGCTCCGCTGATTATTTTCCTAATTAAGCGGGACTCGCGGTTCGTTTCGTTCCACGCGCTCCAGGCTCTGTTGCTACAGGCGCTGTACTTCTTAGTCGTGATGCTAATGATGGGCGCAATTTTTGCTGCCGTCATTGCCGGTGTTGCGTTTCACCAGCCGGCAGCGGGGAACAATTCGCTTCCCCCGGCATTTGTGATCCTTTTCCCAGTCGTCTGGCTGGGGATGATGGGCTGGTGGGTGTTTATTCTGGTGGTGGCCATTGTGTACGGAATCAAAGCTGGGCGCGGCGAATGGGCTGAGTACCCTGCGCTCGGCCGGCTAGCCCGCAGAATTCTGCGGATCGGGCCGGGGGGCGAATTCCTTGCGTGATCTGTTCGTCGGTTTTAGTTTGTCGCCCTCTGCTTTACACTGATCGCTTGAACCAACCCATCCAGACATGGATTGAGCAACTGCGCTCCGGCGACGTGCGGACGCTGGCACGCGCCATTTCTACGGTGGAGAACCGCGCGCCGGGATGGTCGGAGTTGCTGAAGGCCATTTTTCCGCACAGCGGGAAGGCACGTGTGCTGGGGCTGACGGGGCCGCCGGGGGCGGGGAAGAGCACGCTGGTCGATCAACTGGCGCGCTTCTATCGCAGAGGTGATGACAAAGACAGGCGCAAGGTGGGGATTATCGCGGTGGATCCGACGAGTCCTTACACGGGCGGAGCGATTCTCGGCGACCGTATCCGCATGCAGGAACATTTCTCCGATCCCGGGATTTATATTCGCAGCATGGCGACGCGCGGCTCGCTCGGCGGGTTGGCGCGCACCACGGCCGATGTGACCACGGTGCTGGACGCTTCGGGGCGCGACCTCATCATGATTGAAACCGTGGGTGTGGGTCAGGACGAAGTGGATATCGTGCGGCTGGCCGACGTCACGATTCTGATCCTGGTGCCGGGCATGGGCGACGACGTGCAGACCATCAAAGCCGGGATCATGGAGATTGCCGACATCTTCGTGATCAACAAGAGCGACCGCGATGGCGCTGAGCACGTGGAACGCGAAATCCGTACGCTGCAATCGCTGGCCATGCGCGGCGATGGCTGGACACCACCGATCGTGAAGACCGTTGCCAGCCAGGGAGTTGGAATCAAGGAACTGGCCGGCGCCGTTGCAGACTATGAGGCGTATCTGCAGAAGGAAAACCTGGCGCTGAACAAAAGCGTCGAGAACTGGCAGGAGCGGTTGGTCGAGATGCTGCGCGACGCCTTGCTGGAAAAGGCGCGAACTCAGTTCGGCGATGGCAACCTGGCACGGCTGGCGGCGGAAGTGGCCGAGCACAAGCGCGATCCGTATACGTTGGTGGAGGAGATCGCCGCGAACGCGGGAAAAAGCTGATCAGGTAAATCGATCATGGCTGAAATCGATCACATCGGGATTGCGGTGAAGTCGCTGGCGGCGGCGAAGGCCATCTACGAGAAACTCGGCTTGAGCATTTCTCCCGAAGAAACCGTGGAGCAGGAGCAGGTGCGGCTGGTCATGATTCCGGTGGGCGAAAGCCGATTGGAATTGCTGGAGGCGACCTCGGAGAATTCGACGATTGCCAAATTTATCGGCAAGCGCGGCGAAGGCCTGCATCACGTGTGCCTGCGAGTTCCGGATTTACCCGCGACTGTCGAGCGGCTGAAGAAAGACGGCGTGCGCCTGGTCTCGGAGGAGATCAAGACCGGGGCGGGCGGGCACAAGTATGTGTTTGTGCATCCTTCGAGCACGGGGGGCGTGCTGCTGGAGCTGGTCGAGGGGTAAGTCAAAAGCAAGACTGGCCACGGATTTTCGCGGATCTTCACGGATACGGATAAGCAACACAAAATAAGGCAATAACTTCTTCTTCATGCTCTTACTTTCCATCGATACTTCCGGCAAGCAGGGCAGCATCGCGCTGGCGCGGGCGGGGGAGAGGTCTGCCGATCGGGACGATGTCGAGGTCATCGAGATTGCGCCGTTGGTTGGCGGCACTTTTTCGGCACAGCTTATTCCGCAAATTTCCGATTTGCTTTCGATTAACGGATTTACCAAACACGAGATCGGCGCTTTCGCGGTAGCTTCCGGGCCGGGGTCGTTTACCGGACTCCGCATTGGCCTGGCGGCGGTCAAGGCTCTGGCGGAGGTGTTGGGCAAGCCGATTGCGGCCGTGTCGCTGCTGGAGGTGTGTGTCTTCACCAGTGGCGCTCAGGGCAAGATCATGGCTGCGCTGGATGCGGGCCGGAGCGAAGTTTACGTAGGCGAATACGAAGTTCCGGCTAGGGGTCATGCTCCGCGCGAGCACCTCCTGAGCAGGGGCGAATTCCTTTCCGAAGCGAGAGGATGGACGGTGGTGACACCGGATCCGGTTCTCGCCGAAACGGCGCGTGCGGCCGGGTTGATCATCCCAAAGCTGGCGCCGATCACGGCTGCGGCGGTTGCTCAACTAGGCTGGCGGAAGATTCAATCCGGCGAGACGGTAACGCCCGAGCAGCTGGAAGCGAATTACATTCGCCGCACCGACGCCGAGATGCTCGAGAAGAGCGGTTCCTAGCTTGCGAGTGCGACGGGCAAATATCGCTGACGTTCCCGCCATGTTGGATCTGGAGCGCGCGAGTCCGGCAGCCGCCCACTGGCCCCGGCAGCAGTATGAGGGCCTGTTTGTGACTACAGGCGGTCAGCAGTCGTCTGAGCGCTTGGCGTGGGTGGTTGAAGATGACTGCGCAGCGGCGCCGAAGATGGGTTTAAGCGAAGAGACCTCAGTTCTGGCATTCCTGGTTGCGCACCGGGTTGAGACGGAGTGGGAGTTGGAGAACATTGTCGTTGCCGGAGCGGCCCGGCGAAGAGGCGTGGGCGCAGGTCTGCTGAATGAACTCATTGCCCACGCGCGGGCGAAGAATGGCAGTGGCATATTTCTGGAGGTCCGCGAATCGAATCAAAGCGCTCGCGGCTTATATCGGAAGATGGGTTTCGAAGAAACAGGACGGCGCAAGGGCTACTACGCCAATCCAGCGGAAGATGCAATCCTTGGCCGACTTAAGTTTGTTAAGGTTTTCTCATAACGAGACTGCACCAGAAATTGGCATTGAACCGATTTTGGGGCTGTGGTAGCTTTAGGCCTGAATCCCGGTTTGGAGGTCTGCTGGATGCTGACTGCCAAAGACACTCTCCTGACCAGCCACGACGAATTCCGCAGGCTGGCTCAGGAGCACAT
>Ga0302320_10023152_pt1 | contig 12205 bp, 10 predicted proteins | sample Bog_T0_3_FD_202130 | JGI IMG/M metagenome (GOLD analysis project Ga0302320, IMG submission 202130) | Peat permafrost microbial communities from Stordalen Mire near Abisko, Sweden - Bog_T0_3 | ecosystem: Environmental > Terrestrial > Soil > Wetlands > Peat | place: Sweden: Abisko, Stordalen Mire...
GGAAGAACCAATTCCTTAAGGGGTGGGAATATCATCACTGGTCAAGAAAAGATCAAATTCAGCACTGGGAAGATCGCTCGCAAAAATGAACATAATCGGGGCCGGCACGCTCTGGAACAAGGGCGCGCCGGAACCCAAGGCTCTCCAATTAGTGAGCCTTTGATCCGACTACCTGAACACAATCACAACATTCAACCCATTATGAATTCCAACGACACAACAACGACCAAAGCCATCGATCCAGATTTCCTCCCCATCGACGGCCCTGATACTGGTTTGCCATCATTTATCCTTGCGATGCTCAGGACAGCCCAGATCGAGACGGCCAAGGAATATGAGCGCCGGGAAATTACCTCAGAGACAATTAGTAGGTGGATGAAGAAACACCGCAACCACATCCCCACTACATACAGGCCAAAGGAAATCAGGGAACAATTGTGGCGATATGGTGGTGAGATCAGGGGCGGCGGAGTGAAAATAGAATGGAGTGAGCTGCCTGAAACCCATTACGGATCAGCCAGACACTACCATTTCACATTCACCAAGCTCCTTAAACCAGAACAGATGGTGGGTGAGCTGGCTTAACTATATGAAACCAACATGAAACAAGATCAATCAAATCCCAATCCCCTCCCCCATTCTTCCAAACCAAGCCCCAGGATCGGTTCTGGCGCATCGATTACCCAGACTACACCATTACAGAGCCGGAACAAGAAACTGGCTAAAAAGGCTGCCCAAGCTCCAAAGAAGGGGCTTAACGATAATGGGGTGGGTGAACCGCAAATACTCGATTCCAAACGCTCCAATCTCGACATCACCTACGACATTGAGGAGTTGTTGGATTGGCTAGAGATTCATATGCGAGGCCCCCACATGAATGCCCTTGAAAAGTAATCATATGCGAATTATCCATAGTTTTCGCAATCCCAGTCATAGTAATCCAATCCAAGATAAATCGAAGCAAGCAGAGTTCGAGGCTTTGGAACGTGGCCTAATTCAAAAGTTCCTGGTCTTGTCGAGTGTAGCCAAGGATCTGGTTTACATTCGCGACCATCAGCTTCACCCCACACACATGACATTTGATGAATATGCACAAAGGAGGTGGGGGTTCGATGCTTACAATATAGATGCCATGTCAGAAGCGGTGTGTATTGTCGAGGATCTGCAATCAAGTGGCATTCAAAACCTGCCTTCCCCCACTTCATTGCCTCAGATCTTCGAGTTCTTTGGGTTGACTAGGACTGAGCGGATTGAGTTGGCTAGGAGAATTGCTCAGGAACTAGGACAAAAGGCAATGACGGCCGAATTCATCCACCAAATCAAACGCCAGATGTTCCCTGCTAAGTGCGGGGATGAGGTGAAGAGGCAAAAGTAAGGATAGAGGTGATACAAAATGGTATATAAGATAAACGGAGATTTATGCATAGTATTTCAACATGAACTTTGATCAACCACAATCCAGCCCCACCTCTCGTACTCAAAGCCAGCTCCAATCAGCCCGCATAAAATGGGAGGAAAGCGAGTGGAGATTGAGCTTTCTGCGCCCAATCAGACCAGAGAAAGCCCACAAACCAACCGACGAACAATTATTAGCATGGAACCAGCAACTTTCAACCACCTCGAACTAAACATCAGCAACACAGACCAGTTCGGCCAGCCATTGACCAAGATCAAGACAGCTTCACAATGGTTCTGCAATCTCTTCCCATCTAGTGCAAAGACCCACGGAGCACCATTCCTAGAGAACCGGATCTCAAGTGTCGACGGGTTTAGCAGTTCATCGCCCCTGTCCGTCAACGAATCCTTCATGGCTTCGGCTCTGGGAGGTGATCGGAGACTAGGACATTCAGTGATTTATTGGTTGCCCGAGTCACAGTTCTATTATTTTGACCCAGTTGACCAGCTCTACCACGCCACTACCGAAGCTAAATTAGGAGATTTGTTGAGAGCTTTGTTTGCGAGATGTGCTTTGGAATTGCAGAAGGACATCAACATCTTCCAGCTATTCACTAGTTTCAGAAGCGATCCGGTCATCAAATCCATCGTTGAGCGTGCCAAATCAATATTGAGCGTTTCAGAGGATTTCTTTTCAGCGACCAGCCCACGTTCTAGGGTAAACGGGATCGAACTACATGAGAGGTTGGCCAGGGTTTTTATTGAAAAAGCATTGTCAGCCAAGTCCAACGAAATCTTGCTAGTAGGTCTGGCCTATGAATCGTTCGCCAAAATAGTGAGAGATAAAGACCTGGCACCGATTAAGCGGAGTGTGTTTAAGGAGATGATGAAGCCGTTGGTCAGGGAAAAGTTCAATGTTTGTCTCCGCAATGATCTGGTCGTAGGGGATCGATATAGTCAGGGGTGGAAGGATTTGGCTTTGGATGGCGAAGTTGTCTTGGAATGATGTGTTGGACAGCTTTTGGTTCCGTTGTTGGGGGGGGTTGGATTGTTGAATAGCTACTTTGATTCGGGTTGTGTTTGACTCACCACACCGATTTTTTCCTCATTCAGCGAGCATACCAACCAAGCGGAAGGCATGGACGAGTGAAAATGCCCGCATGGACATATTTGATGCGGTGGGGCTGGTCGTGGCGTTTTGTTCGAAGTAGATTGTGCAAAACAACCCAGTAATTGAAAGTTGACATGCTTTAACGTATTCTTAGGATTTGTCTCCACATTTCGTCTGGCATTCCACGGCGACAAACCATTGTCAGCAAGTGTTTAAACCGAGGACTACGCCTAGCCTCATCAATCACACGGTCTATAAAATCCACACCATGCCAAGCGATCAATGTCTCGAGCGGTCCAGATCCAAGCAAGCCTATTTGTTCATCTGTCAATTCGCGCTGTGATATTTTGATAATGGCTTGCCAAGCAATCTCTGGTTCTTCGGTGCATGCATCAAACATTGTATATTCTCCAGAAAACCATGCCGTGATTAGCGCAGAGACCTCATCAATCTTTTCACTCTCTTTCATAAATAAATAATGGCATGGAATTAGAATCGTGGCAAAAACAAATTGGAGAGTCCGTAATGGCGGTAGATTAGTAAGTCGATCTCTAAATAAGCAGAATAACCCAACGCTATTGCTTTCACCATCCAAGCTGAGCCATCATAATTAGTTCTGCTGCGGTTCATAAAATTGGGATTAGATTTCGTGGTGGGAAGAGAACGCGCGTTCCCTCGCTACAAACCCAGTAGGCTACGGTGCCGACCAATGTGCCGACCAATACCCATGCGTATTTTTGTTGAGTAGGATTTTGCGATGGAATTTGGATTGGCACTGGCACTGGGCAGGTTGGCGGGCTAGGATCTGGATCATTGCATTCAGCCTGATACCTTGCCTTTTGCGCCGCCAAGTTGGCTTTCATTATGTTTAATATTTTCTGGCGCCACTTTCGATCCCAGCTAGGCAACCCCAATGGATCCTTGTAAAGCTCGCGTGTTCGATCCGCGATTTCCTTTTGAAGGTTTGCAATTTTTCTTTGCGATCGCTTGACATTTCGGGTTGCTGGGAGACAAAAGATCGTCGAGATCGTATAAATTGATAGGGGCATTGTTAACTAAACCGTAAAGATTGATTCCTCCAAATTCGCCGATCGGATCCCGATTTATCCACCGCTGCAAATTTGGGTCGTAGAAACGATAAAGATAGTAATACAGTCCTGAATTTACGTTCCATTCCTTGCTAGCAAACCGCATTTCGTTTACTGCCGCCAACACCCCCCATTGTCCGAGAAGTTTTCCAAATGGGTTATAGAGATAACGCGCAACAATATTCTCATAGTTATCTATTAGAGCCGTGATGTTTCCGTTACCGTCGGCATGATAAAATGCCGAACCTTTATCAATTCCTATGTTAGTGGCCTAGTGAGTTAACTCTTGTTGGCCTAATTCCGTTTTTCAAACGGTCACCAAGCTCGTTAGCCAAGAAAAAACCCTTTTCTCCGGCAAAACCAATCCTTTCACGCTTAGCTGTTTTAATATCAACCAAGAACCAAACCGGAAATAAATCAGATTTTGATTCAACAAGCAAAAGATCAGAACTAACTGCCAAGTCAATCACCCCGCCCGCCAAAGAAAGATCAATTTCTTGATTTACAATTGATAAAGGTGTGCCTTTAGAAAGCACAATCCCATATATTGAGCCTCCTTTTTCGCGGTTTTCTTTCCGGCCAAATAAAATAATTTGATTCGTTTGTTCAAAAATTGACTGCGGCAAAAAATTTGGAGGAAGAATTAGAAGCGACTTTAGCGGGTCTTCAGTGCGAGATACAGTTGTGCCGTTCGTTGAATCACAAAAGAAAAAGAATTTTCCACCAGGGGAGAATCCGAATCGGTCATATACCGTAAATTTGATTTTAGAACCATTGCTAAAACACAATGTTTGATTTGTAATAAAGCAGATAATCTGGTCTTGGTCATCAAAAATTGGGGACATTCCTGGCAAAGACTTTTTTTCAATCTTATTTGTTGAGACAATCAGAACAGACATTTCTTTGTTTGTTAGATTTACCACCTCCAAGTAAATCTTCGTGCCCATCGAATTTCTTGTTATACTGGGAACATACGATCCTGAAAATCCGGCTTCCGTCAGCAGCCTGTTTTTAACCTTTGAATCAATATCAATAACACCTTGAAACAAGGTGCTGTTTGTGTTGCCTCCAACAAAAGTTGTTCCTATAAATATTATCAAGGCGGTGAGAGGAAGGAACCAAACTCCGAGGAGAAATGCTTTTTTCATAAGGTTTTGAGTTTATATTTATATCAATGCAGTCCCCACGGAGGTGTGCGTATGGGTTGGTTCACATAAGGTGGCTGATTCAAACGATTGTGCTCGGGCGGAGTTAGGCCATTCTTTTCAAGGCAGTTATCTGCCGCATTATGACAATCGTGGACGCCAGGTATCCAAGGCCCATTGTTGGCATTCTTATTGCAACAACTCATAACATCATCTTCTTTCCCTTCGCTGCCTTCAACTTTTGAGCAAGTCTGCCCTGGCGTGCCTGGGCCAGTATCAACGTCATGTCGTCCTCTTGGCCCCTTGCCGGACGAGGAATTCATTCCACAGGGCTTGTTATTTTTATCGTTCCAAAGATATGCATGGTTTCCAATAAACGGAAAACCGCTCACGTCGCGAGTGCATAACCAAATTGTCAATCCAAGTGGATCGGCATAATTAAGCGCATCATTGGCGACAAACAAATAAAGATTAACAACATTGTTCATAGCAATTTGACTTGAATTACGAAGCGCTTCAAATCCTTTCTCTCCGATTGGATCTCTATTTAACCAGCGTTGCGGGATGGGTGAATAAACCCGGTATTTGTAGTGGTAGTAATCGGTAGTTTCATCGTGCAACTGGCTGGAAAACCAGAATGGATTTACCACCGCCTTATTACCAGATAGATTGATGGTGCGGCCAAAGGCATCATATTCGCGCCGTGCAACCATGTTCTCTTGCGCGTCAATCAAGGCGGTGACATTGCCGTTGCCATCGGCGTGATAGAAGTAATTTGCCCCGCTGCCATCGGTCATCGCCAGCAACCCGTCAATCCCACCCGCACCTTGCAAGCTGCCACTCAAATCCAATCCGCGCGTCAGCGTCAACGTCGGCACATTGTTGGAGTCTCGCAACTGCACAATGACATCGCCGTCCCAGATAAAACGAATTTCGTTGATCTTGATCCAAGCGCTGCCGCTCCACGAGTATTCACGCTTGATCCGCAACCTGTTCAAACCATCATAGGCAAAATCTTCTTTGAAATTATTGGCTACGGTTACGTTGGTCAGTTGGTTTTCCGCATCATACGCCAGTGAATGCAAACTGTCGTTAGTCAGGTTGCCGTTGGCGTCAAATCCAAGATTCACGCTTTGGGGCAGGTTCACCGTCAAAGTGTTTGTAACTCTGACGCCATAGAGATTGACAGCTACATTGGTGAATGTGTTGTTGCCATTTGCCAGAGAAAGATTTGTGGCGGCAAAAACAAAGTCACCGTAAATCTGCGCCGACAAGCCGTTCACCGTGACATTCGTGGCCGGGGCAGGTGTGGCGCCCGCAAGCGTCAACACACCGGTGCGCGTGATATTGGTCAATTCGTTCACCGCGTCCACGGCAAAAGTCTGCACCAATCCACCGTTGGTTCGCAATCGCAGATTGCCCGCCGCGTCATACGCCCATGCGAGTTGTTCATTCTGGCGTGGTGTGCCATTGGTTTCATTGGCGTTCCATGAGGTTAATTCGCCCATGGAATCATACTTCGCCGTCACCGTGGAACTGGTCAGCCCAAGGTTACGCACGATGTTTGTCCGCTCACTGGCTAAATCATAATCATAAGCGTAGCTGTCGAGCGTGTGACCCCAATGGTTGTTCAATGAGGTCTGCGTCAAGTGTGCCATCGGATCGTAGAAATTTGTGATGGTGGCGCCATTGGGCAGACCGATTTCCGTCACCAGCGGCGATGCCGGTTGAAACTGATAGTTGTAATTGAATGCTCCCCCTGGGGAAGCAACTTGCGTAAGTCGCCGCTCCAAATCGTAACCGTAACTCTGGCTCCATGACGAACCAATGCTCAAACTGTTTCGTAGCCGATTGGTATAGCCCATGCTAACCGTATCGCCAGACCACAAACCGCCTTCGCTGGCCAGAAATCCTGCTGGCGTGTAGCTCCGCGTTGTCGTCCCCGCTGCGTCCACCATGTTTGTCAGTCGGTTTAGTGCATCGTAAGAATAAGAGTTGGTCTGCTGCGGATAGCAGATTTGCGTCGTGTTGCCAACGGAGTCAAAAGCATAAAATGCGTTTCCATTTTCGGGTGTCCAACGGTTAGTCAATCGGCTGTTGGCGTCGAAAGCATAAATGAAAATGATGCGGTTCAGTGCATCCACCTTGTTGGTTACGCGTCCAAAGGAATCATAGAGCCATCTGGTCGTCTGATTTTTGCCATCCGTCAACACCAGCAGGTCACCCGCGCCATTGTAAGCGAATTGGTTTGTTGTCATACCCGGATGCGCCTCGCTGATCTTGCGATTCAAAGCGTCGAAACCAAAGAGCGTCACGTTGCCAATCGGATTGGTATAACTGGTCACACCGGACACATTCGGTGTGTAGCCGTAATTATCTGCGCCGCCGTCGGGATAGCTGCGCGCCAACAACCGGCCAAGATTATCGTAAGCCACGCCCACGCTCACGCCGTTAGCATCCACGGCATTGGTTGGCCGGTCATCAATGTCAAAGGCGTAGGCGGCAACTTGTCCAACCCTGTTGCTGATAGTCGTCTGCAAACCCTGATTATTGAAGATATAATTCAACACCGCACCGGAACTGTCGGTGCGCTGGATGAGTTGCCGAAGCAAGTTGTATTGGTTTGTGACGCCGTAGCCATCGGGATAGGCGACGCTGACGAGATTGCCCTGATTGTCGTGGACAAACTGCGTGACATTGCCCAGCGCATTGGTGATGGCCTCCAATGCCCCGCAGTCGCAATAAGTGTAGCTGGTCACATTACCCAGCGCGTTCGTTTCAAAAATCTTTTGGCGGATGGCGTTATAGCCGTAACCGGTGGCGGACCCCATGCGGTCAACCACCTTTGCCAGATCAAGATTGTTGTAAGAGTAGGCAATTGAAGTGCCATCGGGATAGGCAACTTGGGTCAGGCGTTGTAGTGCATCCCAGCTATTCGTCACCGTCAGGCCGCGCTCGTCGGTATGGGTATAGACCAAGCCGTTGGTGTAGGTGTAACTGTTGGTGGAGTAACCTATCGCAATCTGTTGCGCCAAGAAACCATCCGCGCCATAAATGCTCGTCGTGACGAGTCCGTTGGGCTGCGTAATGCTGGCAGGTTGTTCGTTGCCGTTATAGGTGTAGCTGGTAACTTCACCTAACGCATTGGTCACAGACAAGGGCTGGTGGCTGTCATCGTAGGCGATGGCAGCGGTGGTCACGCCATCCGCGCCGATGGATTGCAGCAAATCAACACCGTTGCTTGCATAGACATAGCTGTTGGTGCGTATGCCAACGCTGCCGCCCGGCATGGTGTAGGTGCTGATGACGTTGGTTTTATTGCCCCACTGATCCAGCTGATACTGCTGATACCATTGTGTGCCGTCCGGCAACACCTTTATTTTTAGCGTGGGTGAAATTGAGGTTCCTTGGAAATACGAGGCTTGGTTGCCATACAAGTCATAAACATATCCCGGCGGCTGGCCGGGATAGGTGAACCAAGTCATTTCGCCGGGTGTGCTGCCGTCTGGGCTGGGGTCTTGTTCCATGGACAGCGCGTCCGACTGCCCGCCACCGGAAGAATGCAGCCAATGCTGCCAGCGGCCATTCAGAAAATCGTTCGTCGTCAACAGCGTCAAATCCCAATTGGTTGCACCGGTGGCAAGGAATGTGGGTGACAGGTTGGCAAACTGCTGGCGTCCCCAATAATAGCTGTTCCGATACACCAGATATGCGCCATCATCGAGCAGCGAGCCATCCGGCGTGCTGGACGGAATGTTGGTCGTGTTGACATTATTCCATGCGAACGTGACGTAGCTGTTGTATGCAAACATCTGGTGGCTGCCGTTTGGTTCGGTGACGACGACAGAACGGAGAATGCTGCTCAAGTCACCGTAATAAATCAGATAGAACATATCCCAAGGATCAATTTCTAGGCCCTCGTCGGTGAATGAAAAGCTGGTCGTGCCATAGGGCGTGGTCAACTGGTCAAGCCAGTGATTGGTCTCGTAATACCCATACCAGTAGTAAAAATACTCATTGCCGACAGCGACATCCGCATAGCCAAATGAACTAGACAGCCCGGCCTCGTCCGTCACGTTGGTCAGATAGCCATTGGTATCGTAGGCGAAGCTGGCCGTGTGGCCGTAAGGGTCTTGCACCTGTGAAATCAGGCAGTTGTAGCTCGCGTTGGTGGTGTAGGAAAGTGTGTTGGTCTTGCCGTCAGGGTCAATGACATAATTCAACTGCACCAAGCCGGTGGTGGGGTTGAAAGGCTCATAAACAAACGCTGTAGTGTGACCGTGTTCGTCAATTTTCTGGCTCAAGTAAGCCTGGGTGACATTGCCGTAGATGGCCGTTGCCAGAAAGCAATAAACGTCTTCTGCACCGGAAGGATAAAATACGTCAAAGCCAGAGAGGTTGCCGTTCGTATCGGTGAGGGACAGCATCCGCAGGTTGTAATAATAGTTCGGCGTCGCGCCAGACAAATCACTGAACTGAATTTCACCGCCGCTGGTGCCGTAAAGCGTCACCGGGTCATAGGTGGTTCCGTCCGTGTCAATGTAGGACTGCCACGAACATTCCCAGCCGGCGCCGAGGGTGAAGACATTGGCCGATGGAGTGCGGTCGTCGCGTTGCCAGTAATCAATCTGAAACGAGACGCGTGCAACGCTGGATTGATATGCCAGCGGCTCGTCATGCAGGCGCAAATCAATGTTCGGTTCGTTCACTTTCCAATCCGGCATTCCGCCAGTGGCACCGGACGCACCAATACTGCCTCCCCCTCCTCCGGGACCACCACCCCTGCAAGTTGAGCAGCCTCCGCCTCCAAAACCACCCGGACCACCGGAGCCGCCCGAACCTCCCGATCCTGGTGGACAGCAGGTATCAGCCGGGCAAGGCGGCGGGGGCGGAGCAAAATCCAACGGAAAGCCCGCGTAAGCGGACACACCGCACAGGCCGATGGCGAGAAGGCAAAGAAGATTTGTCGTCGTTTTCATGGGAAATTAAATCAGGGCAGGTTGCTGGAAGTTCCCGGCTGGCTTACCCAAACCGAAAAGCCTTCTGATACCGTTGGCCGTGTGCCGTAAAAATACTCCTGATAATTCAGCAGGCCGTCGCTATCCGGGTCAAGCAAGGCCGATGAAACGCTCAAACCATTTTGGACATACCACGCATACGGCACGCCGTAGGCGTCGCTTTGCGCCGTGTTCGGGTCAATGTGGGCGATCAGGTCTGAATAGGCATCCGTAACGCCGTCGCCATTCGAGTCCTGCGGTGTTCCCATGATAAGAAAGACGGTCGTGGTCGGGATGTTCACCGTGTAGGTATTGCAATGGTAGCCCTGCCCCAACCAGACAACCGTGGCATTGGTAAGAGGTGCATTCAAAACTGCGGTGGCAAAAACATCATAGGTGTAACCATCCAGCCCGCCTTCAATTGTGAAGGTCACTTTCATCATCCGGTTGCTTGTCGCCGTTGCCTTGATGTTGGTGAACCAGACTTGCAGCGCATTCGTGCCATCCACACAAACAGATGCGTTGGTAACCCATTGCAAATTGCCCGCGCCGGTGATGGCGGAATAATTGGTGGGCGTGAACGAAGGGCTGGATGTCGCAGAAGAAAGCGAATCCATCGCGGTGTTCAACGGACTCATCATGTAAAGTGGGTAAGTTGCATTGAAAATGCCCTGAATCGTGCCACCGTCCAGCGGCACATTGTAGGTTGCGACGTTGTTGAACAAGCCGTGGGACTGATTGGTTCCGGCGCTGTCGCCACCAATGCAAAAGCCGTTTGTCAAAATATCTGCACCCGGATATACCGTCACGCCGGGGCCATTGGTCGCCAGTGTGCCATCCAAATACAAGAGCGTGTTGGTTGCGGTGTAGGTCAGCGCGACGAAGTGAAAATAGTTGGTCTTCCAAGAAATCGGTGCGGACAGATAGTTGGTGTAGGTGCTCGATGAATCGTTGGTTTGTGCGGAGAAGTAAAGATTGGCTCCGGCTGGATCAACGTAGAGGCTCCACCAGCCATAATTGGAATTGGTGGTGTAGGCACCGGCTTCAAACAGACGGGCAGATTCGCCCGGTCCGGTGCCGCCCGCATTCGTGCCTGACCAGCTTCCGGGGGCGAACCAGAAGAGGATACTGCCTTGATTCACGGTCAAATTGGTCGTGCCGTTCGTTTCAACCGTGTTGAATTTGAGCCATGCGGGGACGTTGGTGTCCACCACAAGGGTATTCCACAAGCCAAGATTGGAAATGGCTAGGTTGGTGAAGCTTACGGGCGCGTTGCTGTAATCGCTCGTCCAGTTGGTGTGGTCAAGGAACGACCAAGAATTGAGCGGCGTGTAGTTGGTCCCGCTGCTGCCACCACCGCCGGGAATTCCTTGTGCCATTGCGTCAAATAAAAATAGCAAGAGACCTGCCGCGACTAGTGAAGCTGCCAAGGCACGACCGAGTTTGTTGGAAAGACGATTATCCCCTTTTGAAACATTCATATTTAGAGCCTATTTTGTTCCACTGAGAGTCCCGTGCGAGCGACTAACCTGTTTTACTCCCGACTCGCCGGAATTCCAAGAACTATTTTGTGTCGTTCCTGAAACATTTCTTGATTTTACACTCGCAAGCAAGGTTTGGTGACTTAAATCAGTGGTTTAAGCGTGTTTAGCCGCCTGCGTTGAGGTCCAAACCAGAAAGGCCACCCCAGTCAAGGAGTGGCCTTCTGGTTGTTTAAGATTTTATTTCTTGGCAGCCCTCTTCGCCGCCCACATAGCTTTGGCCGCAGCAGCCATTTTTGCCCTGGCTTCTGGGCTGATGACACGTTTTACAGCTTTGGTAGCGGGTTTGACAGCAGCTTTAACAGCAGCAGGTTTGACAGGAGCTTTGGGAGCGGTCTTGGCAGCCTTAATCTTCGCCCACCTAGCTTTCTGTGCCGCAACAATTCTAGCCCTACCAGCAGCACTCATCCCGCCCTTCTTTACAGGTTTAGGAGCGGTCTTGACCGCAGCCTTAACAGGAGCGGTCTTGGCCTTGGCAGCTTTAACTTTCGACCAGCGCAGTTTTTGTGCAGCTCTGATCTTGGCTAAATGAGAGGCGCTGAGCTTACGTTTAGCGGGTTTGGCAGCTTTAGGGGCTGGTGCGGCTTCGGATTCACTGCCAAAAATAGCGGCGAGTTCAGATTTGAGTCCAGCGATCTTTTCTTGGAGATCGGCAGCGGTTCGGAGTTGTTTCGGCGTCAGTGTTGCAATGTTCATGGGGCAATTAAACCACTGAGGAAAGATTATGGGAAGCTGAAACTATTCGGCTTTCCTTAAGATTCAGGTCTGGCAAATTGGTGTCGCGCTGGGCTAGGTAACGAGGTGATAGGCTTCACTTTTCTGGTCCAGTCCATGAGTTAGTCCTGAGACATGGTTGAGTTTATGTTTTCGTTTGTTCTTTGTCCATCCCCAGCGTAGGGAGGGCGAAGCCCGACCGGAGCTGGGGATG
>Ga0302320_10023153_pt1 | contig 12205 bp, 6 predicted proteins | sample Bog_T0_3_FD_202130 | JGI IMG/M metagenome (GOLD analysis project Ga0302320, IMG submission 202130) | Peat permafrost microbial communities from Stordalen Mire near Abisko, Sweden - Bog_T0_3 | ecosystem: Environmental > Terrestrial > Soil > Wetlands > Peat | place: Sweden: Abisko, Stordalen Mire...
GCCGTTGACTGAAGCGCCGCTGCAGGTGGCTGTTGCGTCAAGCTGGGTTCCGCTCAGCGCTGCGCCGTAGTGGATGGCAGACGGGGCGGTCCAGTGGATCACGCCGCTGGCCTGGTTGATGGTCAGCGTTCCGTTGACGTAGTTGAAGGTGTAGTTGGAAGCCGCCAGGCCCCGCGCCGAGAAGGTAATCGGATACTTTCCAATTGCCGAGGCCGAGGTTCCGGTGGTGGCCATCGTGGCCGTGCCGCTGACTACGCTGGAGCTGTCGTTGTTGACGAAGCCACTGATGGCGTCGGTCAGCGCCGGCACCACTCCGCCGAAGGTCATGGACTGGTTGGCCGCCGTTATCGTGAGCACGTCCTTGTTGATGGTCAGCGGGACAGTTGCTGAAGTAAAGGTGCAGTTGCTGTTGCCGGCCGGCGTGAAGGTCACGCTCAGGATCTGGCTGCCTGAGTTGAGCACTACGCCCGAGGCCGGCGAGTAAACATACGTGCCAGTGACTGAAGCGCCGCTGCAGGTGGCTGTTGCGTCAAGCTGGGCTCCGCTCAGCGCTGCGCCGTAATTGATGGCAGCCGGTGCAGGCCAGTGGATCACGCCGCCGGCCTGGTTGACCGTCAACGTTCCGTTGACGAATGTGAAGCTGTAGTTGCTTGCAGCGAGAGAGCCTTGCGCCGCAGTGATGGGATAGGCGGAAACAGGCGAGGCTGCCGTCGCAGGGGTGGTCAGCAAGGGTGAGCCGCTGACAACGCTCTGCGGATCACCGTTGACAAAGCCGGTCAGCACCGCGGTGAAAGTTGGGTTAGGCGCGGCATAGGCCCGGCTGGCGTTGTTGGCGGTTACGGTCAATATGGCCTGGTTCACCGTCAAGGTTGTGGTCGCCGTGGCCGTGGTGTAGTCGGTTGTGTCGGTGGGCGTGAAGGTGACCGTCAGCGTATGCGGGCCCGCACCGAGCGCCGCGCCGCTCGCCGGTGCGTAGGAGAATGTTCCTCCGGTGCTGGCCGTGGCATTGAGCTGGTTCGTGCTCAAGGCTGTTCCGTAAGGGATGGCGGCGGGCGCAGGCCAGGTAATCTGCGGAGTGGCCTTGGCAATCGTGTAGGCGGCGGCCGCCACCGCGCTGTTCGAGTAACCGCTGGCGATAGCGATGGCCTCGATGGTTTCGTTCGCCGAGACCGTCATTGCGCCGGCGTAGAGACGAGAGTTTGCGCTCGGCGTGGTTCCATCGGTGGTGTAGTAAATCATGGCGCCTTGCGTGACGTCGGAGATGGTGACCGTCTGCGGCGCAGTGTAGGCGCCGCCCGCGGGCGTGATGACCGGCGTGGCCGCCGGGGGCAGGTTGATGGTGTAGGTTGCTGCGGCCAGCACACTGTTCGCGTAGCCGGACAGCATGCCGATTGCCACGATGGACTCGTTTGCCGATACCGTGATGGGTCCCTGATACAGAGTGGAAAGGTTCGTTGGCGGTGAGCCGTTGGTGGTGTAGTAGATGACTGAGCCAGCGGTTGAGTCAGTGATGCTTAAAGTCTGCACTGAGGTGTAGGTTCCTCCCGGAACCGAGAATGTCGGCGTGGCCACCTGCAGGTTGATGGTGTAGCCGGCCCTTGCTACCAAGCTGCTTGCGTAGCCGTTGCCGATGGCGACCGCATCGAGAGTTTCGCCAGACCAAACTGGCATTGGGCCCGTATATAGCTGGGAAATAGGTCCGCTTCCAGTGTTTGAGTAGTAGATCGTCGCGCCCGGGGTGGCATCCGTGATGGTGACCGTCTGCGGCGAGGTGTATAACCCGCCCCCAGGCGTAATAACCGGCGTGGCCGCGACGGGCAGATTGATGGTGTAGCTGGCTGATACTGTATCGCTGTTTGTGTATCCCGGCACAATGGCGATGGCACGAATGATTTCCGACGCCGACACCGTGATAGGCCCCTGGTAGAGAGCCGAGAAAGCCGATGGATACGAGCTGTCGGCGGTGTAATAAATCGCAGCTCCCGGGGTTGGATCGGTGATGGTGACCGTCTGGACGGTCGTGAAGGTTCCTCCAGAAGGCGAGAGCACGGGCGTCGCGAGCTGAAGATGGATTGCATTCGCGGCCACAGCGCTGTCGGAATATCCCTCGGCAACGGCCATCGCTTCAATGGTCTCATTGCTCGCCACTGTCATGGATCCCGCATAAACGCTCGACGCCGCGGTTGGCGTGGTCCCATCTGTGGTGTAGTAGATTGTTGCGCCAGCGGTGCTGTCGTTGATGCTCGCCGTCTGCGGTGCGTTGTAGGTGCCTGCGGGCGGCATGATGATCGGTGTGGCCGCGGGAATTGGCCCAATCGTGTAGGTCGCGGAGGACAACGCGCTGTTTGCATATCCACTGGCGACCGCGATCGCCTTCACTGTTGTGGTTTGAGAGATGGAGAGCGCGGCGGAATAGGCGCTGGATGCCGCTGTCGGTGTGCTCCCGTCAACCGTGTAATAAATGGTGGATCCCGAGGTTGCGTTTGCGAGACTCACTGTTTGCGTTGTGGAATAGTTGCCGGAAGGCACGCTGAACGTTGGCCTTGCCGCGGGCGGCAAAGCTCCTGCAGGTTGGTATTCCCACAGATCGCCGAGCAGACCGGCAGTTCCGTTCGCGTCGTCTCCCGCTCCTCCAAAGAGCCAGAGATTGCCGCTCGCATCGTTCCAGGCTGCGCCCGCGGAACGGCCACCGGGAGTGTCGCCGGCGGCTGTTTGCCCCAGCAAGCCATACAGACCGGGCTGGGTACATGTAGGATGCCCGATTTGGTCTGTTACGCAATCCAGAATGGCCGATCCGGCTACCCAGGTCCACTCGATGGTGGCAGGATTGAACTCCCAGAGGTCGTTGAGGGCACCCAGGTTTCCAAAGGCGTCCGCGCCGCCGCCTCCAAAGAGCCAGAAATTGCCGGTACTATCCGTCCAGGATGCGGGCGAGCATCGCCCCCCAGGGTGGAACTCGGCGCCAGGGGAACCTAAGGCACCGTATCGCCCCGCCCACCCGCCTCTGGAGACGGGAGAGCTGGTTCCAAGCATGAATGCCCATTCATTTGTCACGGGGCTGTACTCCCAGAGATCGTCAAGATAGTTGAAGGTGTTGGCCACCACACCACAGCCGCCAAAGAGCCAGAGGTTGCCGCTGCTGTCGGTCCAGGTGGCCGCACCGCTGCGGCCTCCAGGAATGTTCGTGGGCGCAGGTGTTCCCATTTTGCCGTAGACCCCGGATGGGCCAAGGCACGTAACGCCAACCGGGCAGGGAGCCGGAATGCTTCCACCCATCCATTTCCACTGGTTGGCGGAGGGGTTGTACTGCCAAAGATCGTTCAGGAAGATGGAAACAGTGCCAACCCCGACAACATCAACGGTGGTCACGCCGCCGAACAGCCAGGGGTTGCCGCTGCTGTCGGTCCAACCCATGGCGCCGTCGCGTCCCGCCGGGACATTGCCGACCACAATCGTTCCTGGAGGCCCAACATACTGCGCAGGCGCTGCACAATGGCCGACTCCCCAGTCGCAGGTCAGTGTGCTGCTTCCGCTCATCCAGGCCCACTGATTCGTGGTCGGGTTGTACTCCCAAAGGTCGTTCAGATAGCCACTGTCCGGGGGGCCGACGGAGTCTTCGCCAATGCCTCCAAAGAGCCAGAGGTGGCCGTTGCTGTCGGTCCAACTGGTAGCACTGCTGCGGCCCCCGGGCAAGGTCCCGTCGGCAGGCGTTCCCAATATCCCGTACACCCCTGGATATTCGCTGCATCCGGCCGTCCCGCAGTTGAAAGTCTTGTTCCCTCCCATCCAGGTCCACACGTTGGTAGAAGGGCTGTACTCCCAAAGATCGTTATAGCCATCTCCACCAAAGAACCAGAAATTGGCGCTGCCATCCACCCAGTCCGAAGCTTCACTGCGGGCGGGGGGAAAGTTGCCGGCGTCGGGCGTTCCCAGCAGACCATAGACCCCTGCCTGGTTCACAGAACTGCTTCCGCCGACCCATGTCCAAGTGTTGGGCTGCGGGGCGCTTTGCGCGGCAGAGATGCCGGCGCAGCACACGGTGGCTGCGAGCAACAGACCCATCGCGGCCCAACGCGGTCGGGTAGCGGGTCGGCTGGATTTTCTGGAGGCTGGATTGGCGGGAATTGCGCTGTCGGCAGCCAAACTCACCGGGAGCACCGCGCTGTTGAGGCCAGTAGTCTTCAGAATGGATAAATGCGCAAGATAAGAGCCCAGAAACATGAAAAACTCTCCCTAGAAGCCGGCGCGGAGGGCTGGGGAACAGGCACCGCAGGTGTTTGGCTGTCCCTATCACTATAGGCCGAAGATTTGACCCGGGGTTAACTGCGGGAGAATCCGCGCTGCGCCGTCCCGGATTCCGGGAAGAGCGCCTATCGACGCAGATCTGACTGGATTAGGTCGGGCGGCTACGCAGCCTCGACGGCATTGACCTTCTCAGCCACCTGCTCGGCCAGCGAAGCAAGGTCCGCGGGGAAGTTCCCACGCTGCTGGACGGGCAGCTCGTCAAGCAACTCGTGGTAGGGTGTGGCTTCGCAGCCGGGGAAAGCGGGGAAGCCGGCGGTGTCGGCCATTCTGCAACTCAGGCTGATAAGAGCCGGCATCTCCCACGGGGCTTCGCTTGAGCGCGGCGCGTGGTGCTCGGCAACAATGGCTTCGAACTCGGGCGGAAGCTTCCAATCGGTAATGAGCTGGCGGCCAGTCTCGCAGTGGTCCCAGCCGAAGAGGTCGCGCTCGCCCTGAAGGATGCTCTCGGGGGTTCCAGAGTGCGAGCCGAGCAGGAGCGCGAACTCTTTTGGACGGATGACGGCTAACGCCAGACGGCCAATGTCGTGCATCACGCCGCTGGTGTAGGCGATGTCTTTGTTCAGCGAGCCGGCCATGGCCATCTGCTCGGCAATGAGCGCGCAGGCCAGGTTATGGCGCCACAGGGCGCGCATCGAGGGCTGGCTGAGCGTCTTGCCCATGTAGGCGCGCACGCCCACGGTGAGGCACAGGCCCTGCAGGTTGTTTGCACCCAGCACGGCAATGGCCTGCATGATGGAACTGGAGGGAAAGCGGGGCGCGTACAACATGGAGTTGGCGATGGTGAGCACTTCGCTGGCGAACGCCGGATCGGAGGCGATGAGGTCGCTCAACTGGTGCAGTTGCACGTTCTCATTGTTGACCAACTGCAAGACGCGCAAGGCAACCTGGGGAAACGGCGGCAGGCGCAGGTGGGCCCATGCGTGACTGCCGGGCTCGAACCCTCGTTTCCACGGTTGCGTCACGGCAGTCTCCTCCTGCGCCTGGCGTCCTTTGCCCGGCGATGCACAGTAACTTATGTCTTCGGCGCAGGAATGGGGACACTTGAGTGGGTAGGCAATCAGCGAACGAGCGGAATTTCAATGTGGGGTAAGGGGCCAACTCAGGAATTGACGGCATCGAATGGGACATGAACCGCGCTTGGCGAGAGGATCTATAACTCATCGGCCTTAGTGCGCGTTCATTAGGTGAGCTTAATGGATTAACTCAAGCCAGCGCCCTTCGCCCATCCGCACCAACGCTGAGCTACCCCTGGAGTTATTCCGCCCTCCAGTTCTTCCCGTCTGAGCTGATCCAGACAAGGTTGCTGTCGGTAACTAACTCAAAAACCCCAGGCCATGCGAGCGGATTAGCCTGAACAGCGGCATTGCCGGCGACGGCGGGCTGCACGCGCACCAGGACGGCGTGGCCGGTCCACTGTTGCGGAACAGACTTCCAGGTTGCTCCTGCATCCTCGCTGACAAACAGGGACCCCGCCGCGTCCAGGGCAATCCTGTGCCGCTGCGCGGCTACCGAGGAGATGGCCGCGAGACCGCTGGGCAGAATTGCGGACTGCGGTCTGGAGAGTGTGCCCCCGCCTGCCATGGGCCGCGGTGCGGAGGGTGCAAAGCCGCCGTCGAAGGCCGCGGTGGTCTGGATGGCTGGCGCGGCGGCCACTGCCTGGCTGGCCTGGGCCTCGCTCTGTTGCATGCGCGCTTTGAACGTGGCCTGCGTGGTGCGTGCGGCGTGGGCGGCGCCAGCCAGCGTGGTTTTTGCGCGTTCACGCTCCTGCTGCCAGGCGGCTACGGCAGCTTCGGTTTGCGGCTGAGGCTGAGCCTGAAGCACGACCGCGTTTTGTCCAGAGGCGCTGGGCGCAATGGCGACCCCAGCGGGCGCCGCAGCGGTTGGGAGGGCGCTAACGCTGTCTGCGGCAATCGCGCCTGAAGAGCTGGGTTCGTAATTCGCGGAGCCGCTTGCCTCACCGATGGTCGCGGAGACCGCGCTCTTTTTCGCGGCAACGACGGGTGGCGGCGGGGCGCCTCCACGCCTGGACACCTGCGCCTGCGACTGCTCAAGCGGCTGCTCGATGGGCGGAGCGGGCGCGGCGATCTGCACGGCAGGCGCATTGCGCGCCAGTTCATTCTCAGCAGCAGGGCGCCGCATGTGAATCAGAACCGCCGCCCCGGCGATGAGCGCAAAGGCCGCCGCCGGAGCCCAGACCAGTTGCCAGTTCCGGTACCAGGGAACCCGATGGCTGGGCGCGTGGTCGGCGGGCACGGCGACAGGCGATTCAGCCTCAGCGGCGGCCTGCTGGGCGAGAAAAATGATTTGCCGGCAGCGCCTGCACGACGCAATGTGGCCGAGAATCTGCGCGCGCTCCGGTGCGGGTAGCGCCTGCTCAACGAAGGCGTTGAGGCTCTCCGCGTCAGGATGCCGGCCGGGGTGCGTCTCGGGTTGGAGCGCTCGATTCATAAGGCAACCCTCTCTTGGAACGTCTCCGATGGAGGATTTTGCAGAAGTTTCTTCAAATTCATATCCAGATCGCGAGGATCGGCTCCGAGAGTCTCGCGGGCGGCGCGGCGGCTGAGGCCGGCGGCCTCGAGATTCCTGAGCACCTGCTTTCTTAACCGGTCGATCGCGCGGTGCAGCTTGCGGCTCACCGTGGCCTCATGGACGCGGATGACTTGGGCGATCTCGGCCAAAGTGCGGCCGTCCAGATAATACGAGGCCAGCAAGAAGCGAGTTTCAGGCGGCTCGCGGCGCAGTGCAGACTCGAGCGCTGCGGTGAGAGGCAGCAGCTCAGAAGCGACAGGCGCAGGCTCCGCCTCGGCGGCAGGAGCGTCGTACTCTTCAATCGGCTCTTCGCGGCGGCTACGGCGGAAATGGTCCACGTGGCGCTGGGCGAGCGTGGTGCGCAGCCAGCCGATGAGTGAGCCGCGGCCCTTGTACGATGCCAGCGGCGAGCGGCGCTGGCCCTCGCGCTCGCTGAGGCCGTAGAGCTCGGCGTAAAGCTGGCCGGCCAGATCGCGGCCCACGGTGTCATTACCGGTAATGGCGACTGCCGCACGGATCAACTGCTGCTCGTAGATCGCCACAAAGTGTTCCCAGGCGCGCTCGTTGCCGGCGGCGCAGGCCTGCGCCAGCACCAGGTCGTTGAGCTTGAGGGCGGCAAACCAGGCTTGCTGCTGCGGCCGGGTTGCCGTTTCCAGCGGTTTATCCAGATTTCGGATGATCCGGTTGAACTCGGCTTGCGGCAGGCCCCAGGATTCCGCATCGCACTGGCGCCATAGCTCTTCAAGCAGGGCGGAATGCACGGCCAGCGGCGCCGCGGCGACAGCGGCTGCGGACAAGTTCTCAACGGGTTGAGCCGGCGTCATTCCCACGCCCTCAAGATATCGCACAGACCCTGACAAAAAAAACTGCAAGAAGGCGGCAGGTTGGCGTTCCTGAGTCATGAGCCGGAGAAGGACCATACCGGCGAAGGAGGATTATGAGGAATCTGGGCAGGTTGGGGTTGGCGGGCGCGGTGTTGCTTGCGCTCGGAGTGTTCTATCACGAAAGCGGTGTGGAGGCGGCCGGCGGCCCACGCGATGTGGTTGTGAACGCCTATAACGTGCTGCCGCCTATCGAGAGCGGCAACCTGCTGCTCTTTCCGGTGGTTGCAGCGGGCAGCCAGGCTCCGGGCGCAACACCCTTTCTCACGCTGGACGAGGGAATCAAAAGCGGCGAGGTGGAAGTGACCGAGGCGGGCCGGGTGCGCGGATTGGTAAGGCCGCGTGGAGCTGTCGGCGCACAGCCGTTTCACGATGACCGGTATCGCAACGACGCAGTTCCGCAGCAGCCGGATGTTTACCACGGCGACCAGGTCAACACGCTGGTGCTGGTGAATCACTCAGACAAGCCGCTCCTGCTGCTGGCCGGCGAAATTGTGACCGGCGGCAAGCAGGACCGCGTGATCGCCAAGGACCGCATTGTGCCGGCGGGTGGCGACCCGATTGACCTGGGCGTCTTCTGCATCGAGCCGGGGCGTTGGACGGCGAGTTCAGAGACCTTTGGCGCTGCGGGCACGGGCGTTTCGCACAGCTTCATGGTGCAGCCCACCGTGCGGCAGAAGGCGATGGTCGCCAAGGACCAGCAGCAGGTGTGGGACTCAGTGCGGGGCAGCATCGCGCAACTGGACGTGGCGGCAGCTCCCGCGGCCTCAATGCCGAGGTCAGTTGGAAGCTACGGTTATGACGGCGGCACAACCAGCTACGCACAGACCATGCAGAACAGCGCGGTCAGCGAAAAAGTGGATGAAGCGGTTGCGCCGGTGATGAAGGCGCGCGACCAGGTGCTGAAGCAACTGCGCGAAGAACATGCCGTTGGCGTCGTGGTTGCCGTGCGCGGCGAGATTGTGTGGGCTGACCTGTTCGCCGGCTCTGACCTGCTGGCGCGCTACTGGACCAAGCTCGTGCGCTCGTATGCGGCCGAAAGCCTGACCAGCGGCGAAACGCATGAAGCGCCCACCGTGGCCGACGCGCAGCGCTTTCTCAACGCGCCCTCCGGAGGAACCGAAACCAGCGAGGGCGACGTGGGCGTGTATCGCTATCGCGAGCTGCGCTCCGGCGGCACGGAGACGTTTGTGCTGGAGTCGCTGCTGCCCGGAACCGGCTATGACGTGCACATCGGCAAGTTGAAGCTGAGAGATGCGGAAGCGCACATTCAACGGCCGTGGACTCCCCACCCGCAGATATATCGGTGATGTTGAGCGGCGTGCGCGCTCCAGAGTTGGCGTCCTCGCTCTCTAGGTGGCGTGGAGGAGATGCAGGACCGCGGCGCCAGTTCAAGCCCCCGCGGTCTTGCCGTTCTGCCCCATGCGCGCGAGTCGCGGAACCGCAATCAACGTAACCGCGAAGACAAAGATGGAGGCGGCGATAAACTCCAGGTTTCCATGGCGCAGGTCTTCAAACAGAAGCTTGGCGGCCACAAACACCAGCGTGGCATAGGCCAGCCAGTTCAACTCAACGCGCTGCCAGCGGGACCCGGCAAAGGCCAGCACAAGGGCCAGAACGCAGAGGGCGAGAGTGCGGAAGAAGGCCAGATGAAAGGCGTTGCCCGCCAGGCCAAGCGCCGCCAATCCCTGCACGGCGAGAGCCGCCAGGGCAAAAGCCGCCAGAGCCGCGGGGAACAGCCGCATGAGACGGCGGCCAACCCTCTCTGGCTGCGCCGGCCTTTGGGCAACGTAACAAACCGCGCAGCAGGCGGTAATCAGGCAAACACTCCACATGGGCGCGGCGGGCAGCGTTCCAGCCAGCACCACGGCAACATAGCCTGGCTGTCCGGCTGCAAAGGCAGCGCAGGCAAGATAGGCCAGCCCCTGAAACTGGAGCGCAATGCGCCCCAGACGAATGCCCAGCAGTATCGACACCACTGCGGCAATGGCCAGGCAGGCCGCCAGCCAGAACGGCGGCAGCAGCAGCCAGCAACCGGCCAGCAGCAGGCCGGCGCTCCATGCGGCAAACACACGCGCGTTGCGCTGCTCAGTTGCGCGCGCAAGAAACACGAAGAGCGCAACGTAGGTGGCCGCCGACAAGACGAGGCAGGAAGTTGCCAGAATTGCTCCGCCGATGTGCGGAGCAAAGTAGACCAGGCTCGATGCGGCCAGCAGGAAGCCAATCAACGTTTGGCCGGTTTCGAAAACAGAGATTTTGCGCTTCTGCACGACCGTTCTCACGGTGACGCTGACCGCGTAGAGCAGGAAGAGCAGGCATCCGGGGGCCACCAGGTGCGCCGTGTCCAGAAGCCGGTAATCGGCGCGCGCCTCCAGCGGACTGGCGTAGATAAAGGTCAGCGCCCAGATGGCCAGGTCGGCGGCCACCGCGGCCAGCAGCCGCATGCTCACTTCATGATCGAGTGCCGCGGCGACCTCGGCGATGAGCGCCATCGTCAACAGCGTGGCGATAAAGGGCGGCAGGTCATGCGTGGCCACCGACAAGGCCAAGGCGGCCACGGCCGCGGTGATATTGGCAATCCACAGGACCGCCGCAAGATTGCGCCTCCATGCCAGCCCGGTGGCGGCCAGCGCAAATCCTGCCAGTACACCCGCAGTCATCGAGGGCGGCAGCACGTTGAAGCGCAGCGTCAGCTCCCAGAGCATGGGCCCAAGGATCATGGCCGATGTGCAGGCATAAATGGCGCCGGCCAGCCACTCGCCCGCCTTCACGCGCGACGCGGCGATGAGCCACAAAAGGGCGTAGACAATGGCGACGGCGGCAACCGCAAGTTTGGGCAGCGCGCTGGTCTCGGCAACGGCTCGCAGTACGTAGGCGCCTGCGATGCCCAGCATGGCCCTGCCCAGAACAGAGAATAGGCTCCCAGCCTGGGCAAAAGGAAGCTTCTCCGCAACCGGAACACCAGCCATCGCGGCCGGCTGCGGATCGGACAGATTTGGCAGTTCGGACGGATGCTCAAGAGCCGCGATCCGGCGCTCCAGGGCGTCGATTCGCGTCGTGAGCCGTTCCAGTGTGTCGGGGAGATCGTCCATTGTTTCAACCCGAATGAACTTGCTTCGTGTTCTTCTCAGTCGCCGGCGGTGGCGTGAGCGCTTTTCTCAGGCCACGGAGGCAGCAGCTTGACCAGCACCCACAGGAAGAGCAGCGGCAAGAGCGTGAGGAAGATAGCCACAATCAAGCCTTCCTTTGAAACCAGCCCTACCTTGTAGGTGGTGTAGCCAAGAAAACTCTTGCTGAACAGCTGCCCGCCGATCACCACATTCCAGCGCATGGCGAAGATGCCGATCAGTGTCAGGCAGCCGGCCACGGAGTAGATGCGCTTGCGCGCGAGTTCCGGCAGCTTGGTGACCTGCGTAATGCCCAGCAGAACGATCGGCGTGAGAGTGCCCAGCAAAATCTGAATGACGATGTGGGGGATGAAGAGCTGGGTGTGGACCAGGAAGTCGAGGCTGCGGAAGGATTCATCGGCCTCGTAGATGCGATGAATCAGATCGAGCATCTCCAGGCTGAAGTCGATGATGAAGATGTAGAAGAGGTACATGGCGATCGCGTCGACGCAGTGGACATCGATCTTGAGCCCGCGCAGCTTGGTGGTGACCATGTAAAGCAGCATCACCGCGGCAATGCCCGAAACCATGGCTGAGAAGATGAAGACCACCGGCATCAGCGGCGAAGACCACCAGGGGTTGGCCTTGATGGAGCCGAAGATGAACCCCACATAGCCGTGCAGCATGAACGCGGAGGGAATGCCGATGAGGGTGACGATCCAGCCGACCCGCTCATCCAGGGCCAGCGCGCCCTCGCTCACGTTGCTTGAGCCGAGCGTCATGATCTTGTAGACAAGGCGCAGCAGGCCCTTGCTGGACTGCGACAGGCGAACAATCTCAAGGCGATAGTCGAGCCAGATTTCAAGCACCAGGACGGCCATCAGGTACCACAGGTAGACATAGCCGAACATGGCCATGGCCGAGGTGCTGTGGGGCGTGAAGTACATCTCGGGCGAGCGCTCGGGATGGCCCAGGTGCAACTGAAGCGGCAAGGGCGCGACCAGCAGGAACGACAGCGCCGTGAGCAGGGCCAGCCGGTAAGTGGGCTCGATGGCCTTGACACGGAAGATGCGCACCAGCGAGGCCAGAATGAAGGCGCCGGCCACCAGTCCCGTGATGTAAGGATACAAAACGATCAGCACGCTCCACTGGAGCGCGATCTCGTTCGGATACATGAAGCCTTCAACACCGTTCATAAAGTAGCTCCCAGCTGCTAGCTTCTAGCCGCTAGCTTTCTCTTGCTTGAGCGGGGCTCCTCAGTTTGAGCCCGCGAAGAATTCGTTCTTACAGGAACCAGCTAGAAGCTAGAAGCTAGTAGCTGGTAGCTGCTCTTACCGAACCGAACCGTCAAGCCCGTAGTAGAAGGCCTTGGCGCCGGTGGCC
>Ga0302320_10023154_pt1 | contig 12204 bp, 5 predicted proteins | sample Bog_T0_3_FD_202130 | JGI IMG/M metagenome (GOLD analysis project Ga0302320, IMG submission 202130) | Peat permafrost microbial communities from Stordalen Mire near Abisko, Sweden - Bog_T0_3 | ecosystem: Environmental > Terrestrial > Soil > Wetlands > Peat | place: Sweden: Abisko, Stordalen Mire...
GATGGCGAGCATGGCCATCTTGACCTCGCGCGCCTCGATCTTCTTGCCGACATATTCCGGGGTGCGGCCGACCATCAGGCCGGCGACGAAGATCGCCAGCACCACGAACAGCAGCATGCCATAGAGACCGGCGCCGACGCCGCCGATGATGATCTCGCCCAGTTGCATGTTGATAAGCGGGATCATGCCGCCCAGCGCGGTGAAACTGTCATGCATGGCATTGACGGCGCCGCAGGACGCAGCCGTCGTGATGACCGCGAACAACGCCGAGCCGACGATGCCGAAGCGGACTTCCTTGCCTTCCATATTGCCGCCGGACAAGCCCAGCGCACTGAGCGAACTGGTGCCATTGGCCTCGGCCCAATAGCTAATCGCGACGCCTGCGATGAACAGCACGCCCATCACGCCCAGGATCGCCCAGCCCTGGCGCTGGTTGCCGACCATGCGGCCGAACACATTCGTCAGCGCCGCACCGAGCGCGAAGATCGAGATCATCTGCACGAAATTCGACAGCGCGGTCGGGTTCTCGAACGGATGCGCGGCATTGGCATTGAAGAAGCCGCCGCCATTGGTGCCGAGCATCTTGATGGCGACCTGGGAGGCCACCGGTCCGACCGCGATGGTCTGTTTGGCGCCCTCCAGCGTGGTCGCTTCGACATAGGCGCCAAGCGTCTGCGGGATGCCCTGCCAGACCAGGAACAGCGCATAGACGACGCAGATCGGCAGCAGGACATAGAGCGTGCACCTGGTCACATCGACCCAGAAATTGCCGATCGTCCGCATCGAGGACCGCGAGAAGCCGCGGATCAAGGCCACCGCCAGCGCGATGCCGGTCGCCGCCGACAGGAAGTTCTGGTGGGTCAGGCCGAGCATCTGCACCAGATAGGACAGCGTGCTCTCGCCCCCATAGTTCTGCCAGTTGGTATTGGTGATGAAGCTGATCGCGGTGTTGAAGGACAAATCCTCGGCAACCGCCACCTGCCCTTCGGGATTGAACGGCAATACCGCCTGCAGCCGCATCACCGCGTAGATGATGAGAAAGCCGCCGACATGAAACAGCAGCATGGCCAATGTGTAGGTCAGCCAGTGCTGTTCGCGCTCTTCATCGACACCGCCGATCCAGTATAGCCCGGCCTCGACCGGCCGCAGAACCGGAGAAAGAAAAGTCGGCTCGCCGTTGAACACGCGGGTCATGTACCAGCCCAGCGGTTTGACCAGCGCCAGCACAATGACGCAGTAGAGAACGATTTGAATCCAGCCAATGGCGGTCATGGGAGAAACCTTTGATTTGCGGGCGACGGCGATTGCGCGCGCGACGACGCGCTACGTCAGAACCGCTCGGGCCGCAGCAGGGCGTAGGTCAGGTAGACCAGAAGGCCAATCGAGACGACACCGGCGAGTGAATAATCGAAGATCATGATCTGCTCCTCAGAGCCGTTCGCAGGCATAAGTGTAACCGATGGCGGCCAGGAAGAAGCCTGCGCCGAGCGCCAGCATGACGATGTCGAGCATGGGATCCTCCTTGAGTAGGGCGCTTGGGCCGCCTGCCGACCGCCGGGACAGCTGCAGGACAGGGATCAGAGACGCGGATGCGATCCTGGCCAGTGCCGGAGAGATGCCACGCCGCGGATAGGTTTTCGAGACGGCTGCGGCGACAAAGTTATAGGAATCCCATAAAGGTCGCTCCGCCACGACCGAGGCTTGACGACCACCGGTTACCGACCGGATGGCCCGTCTTGGGCGACGCGGCCAAATGAGGTGAACAGCCGATTTGATCAAACACCGCCATTGCGAAACCGCGATGGCGGCTCAGCTTCGGCTCGCGGGCGAGCCGTCGACAGGGTGTTTGGCGCGCCATTTCGGTCCGGGACCGCGCATATAGTGATCCTCCGGCCGGTATTTGCCGCGCGCGCCGTCAAGGCACGAAACAAGCAACGCCCCAAGGGCGGCCGTGATCGAGCGCAGCTGGGATGCGAGGTTCGATCGGCTCAACGAAATGCGCAGCATGTCATTGACCCTGCTCATCACCATTATCTGATGTCTATTCACGCGCTGTAAAGGTTCGAAGGTGGGCCGGCTTAGAAATCCCATTTGTCGTCCAGGATCAGCGGCCGCTGTGGGAGGTTGGCGGCGCAGGTCGGCGGATGGCCGTGATCGTCCGACTGCTGCGAAACCGATGGATCATGAACGTCATGGTGCATCATCCGTTCCTGGCCCAGCCGGCGCAGCTTCGCGGTGATGATCGCCAAATGGGCGTTCCGGAACAACGCGCCGGCACTGCGGGCGGCCGCGCGCGCGAGCCGCTTCAGCCGCCTGGCAATCGGTGGCCATGCCGCGGCAACAAGGCTGAACCGAGATCCGCGCGACGCTACGCGGCAGAAGTCGTGCTGGGAATGAAGGAGGGTCATCGCTGCTGTCCGCTATCCGGCGCGCCAAGGCGCCGGCTTTCCGAGAAGCTACGAGATCAGGCATAGGAATTCGAGACGGGCGGCCGCCGGCGGTCATAGAATCCGCATAAGCGAACGGCGCGAAACGACATCCCCACCAATTCTGTCGACTTAAAGCGGAAATTCGCCGCCGCCGACCTGGCCGGGATCACAATTCGAGGGCGACCCTCTTTATAATATCGTCTGCACGATTCCATTGGCGTTGGTTTCCGCGCCAGTAGAACTACGGCATATTCGACCCTTTTCCGTTGGAAGTTCGAATGCTGATTCGATTCTCTCGTCAGCAACGTGAAAGCCGCGACCCGTCCGGGGCAATATGTGCTGAGAAACCAAGAGCGGACAGGGCGAGTCCTCAGCGGCGCCAAGCAAGGTAACGCCATCGTAAGCCAGCTTCACTAGCACAGATGGAGCCGGTCTCCCGGTATTGCCGCGCTTCGTTGAAGCCAGCGAAGGGAAAGCGCGTGCTCCGAAATCTATCGATTCGAACCATGCTGTTGAGCCTGGTCCTCGCTACCATGATCTGCTGCATCTCTGGAACGGCACCCTGGTTCAACGACCATCGCATGTTGATCTTGTCGGTTACCGAGATCAGCCGTCAAGTACGGAGCTGCATGCTATGATACGTCCATCTCGCTGGTCGATCCAGACCATGCTTGGTTGGCTAATCGGGTCGATTGGTTTTCTGCTCATCGCCGTCAGTGTCGAGACCCTGGCCGACGCCGGTGGCAAATACATGAGTGGCCGGCGGATTGCGGCGCTCAGCGTCATCAGTAAGCCGTTGCTGACGTCCTTGATCGCGGCACGGGTTGAGCGTGGTACAATCGCCAACGCGCTGCTTGGAGATGAGCCAGCTGACGAGCCGAGCCTTGATGTGATCGCCGGAGCCAGGCAGACCGCCGACGAAACCTATGCGGAGGCAATGCGCGGATTGGAGGAGATCGACCTGGCCAGCGTATCGGAGCTGGTTGACAAACTGCGTTCGACGCACAGCGCCGCCGCGGCGCTGCGGGATCGATCCGATGCGGCTATCCGCCTGCCAAAGCCGTTGCGCAATAAGGATATCGCCCGTGACGAACCGCCTGTCTTTCAGCTCTGGGTCGATGCCACCCTCGCCGTCAGCGAGTTCGTTGAACCGGCAATGATGCTGACTGATCCAAAAATCGACCAGCTGCTGTCGGTCAAGCGTGCGGCCTGGGCGGTTCGCTCCTACGCTGGCCTTACGATGAATAAAAGTGAAGCGACTGTATCATCCAGGCAGGCCTGGACTGTTCCGGAGGCCCTTACGATAGCAGAATATCGCGGGCAGGCCGTGCAGGCCTGGAGTATCATCAGTGCCGCGGCTGCAAAGAAAGATGCCCCCTTCGAGATCATCAATGCGGTCGCCAGGGCGGAACGGGAATTTCTTTTCTACTTCAATGGCGAACTGAAAGGCTACCTCGATACGCTTGCGGACGGAAGGCTGCTCGACATTGGCTTTGCTGAACTGCAGCGACGCAACACTGTCGCCGCGGTCGCGATCGCCGACGTGGCGAAGACCGCGCTGAGCGTAATGGTCGACACCGCCGATAGCGAGATGCGGTGGGCCAGCGCGCTTCTTATTCTGCACGCCGCCACGCTGATCGCCGCCGTGTCCTTTGTCGCGGGCTGCCACCTCATACTTCGCCGGCGGATCTGCCGTCCGCTGCTCGCAATGACAAGCACCATGCGACGCCTTGCGGACCGGGATGTGGACGTGGACATCCCGGGCACTGGCCGGAGCGATGAGATCGGCTTGATGGCGTCGGCAATGCAGGTATTTAAGGACAACATCATCGAGGCGCTCGCCGTTGGCCAGGTAAGAGAACTGGCGGATCGGGAGCTTCGGACGCAGAACGTCCGTTTTGCCGCCGCACTGGGCAGCATGTCGCACGCGCTGGGCATGTTCGATGCGCACGATAGGCTGGTCGTCTGGAACGAGCAGCTTGGTGAAATACTCTCCGTTCCTGGATCCACCATTACTCTGGGAATAACGATCGACGAGCTGCTGGCCATCCTGGGCGGCGCTTCGAGCCTTTCGGTTGCGGACACCGCCGCGATTCACGATACGATTGTGCGCCTCAGGTCTCGCGGCGGTCGTGCGACCCAAATCCAGGAGTTGGCGGACGGCCGAAGGCTTTCGGTGAATTTGGCGCCGATCGAGGACGAAGGCTGGCTGGTAACGCTGGAGGACACCACCGCGCAGCGTCTCGTCGAAGCCAGGATCGCGCACATGGCCCATCATGATGCATTGACTGGATTGGCCAACCGGCTACTGTTCCACGAACATCTCGGAGATGCGGTGGCACGCGCCCGGCGCGGCTATTCCTACGCGGTGATGTATCTGGATCTCGATCACTTCAAGGCGGTGAACGATACGCTTGGCCATCCCGCCGGTGATGCCCTGCTGCGCGAGGTGACTCAGCGACTGAATGGACAGGTTCGCGAAATCGATATGGTCGCCCGCCTCGGCGGCGACGAGTTCGCCATCCTGTACCCCATCAACCAACCGTCGGACAGCACGGCGATCGCCAAACGAATCATTGACGCGATCAGCACACCCTACGAAATCAACGGACACCGCGTCATCATCGGCACCAGCATCGGCATCGCCATCGTTCCGGACGACGGTGACGACGTGGATGACATTATGAAAAACGCCGATATGGCACTGTACCGGTCGAAAGCCGATGGACGCGGGCGGTACCGATTCTTCGAAGCGGAGATGGATGCGCAGATGCAGGCGCGGCGGTCACTCGACCTGGATCTGCGTATTGCACTCGCGGAAAACCAGTTCTCGGTGTTTTATCAGCCTTTGATCCGCATCGCCGATCGTTCGGTCTGTGGCTTCGAGGCGCTGGTGCGCTGGTGGCATCCGCAGCGGGGCATGGTATCGCCGGCGGATTTCATTCCGATGGCCGAGGAGACCGGCCTTATTGTGCCGCTTGGCAGGTGGGTTCTACGGCAGGCCTGCGCCGACGCGGCGAGTTGGCCCGGCGACCCGAAAGTCGCGGTCAACCTTTCCCCGGTGCAGTTTGGCAGCCATTCGCTGGTAGCGGATGTCGCCGCTGCACTGGCAGACGCGGGGTTGCAGGCAAGCCGTCTGGAACTGGAGATCACCGAAACCGCCATGCTGGCTGACACCGATGCTGTGCTGCTGATCCTGCATCAGCTACGCGATCTGGGATTGAGCATCGCATTGGACGATTTTGGCACGGGCTATTCGTCGCTGAGTTATCTGCAGCGCTTTCCATTTGGCAAAGTGAAGATCGACCGCTCCTTTGTGGCGAAGCTTGGGCGCGGCGGCGACAGCGATACGATTGTCGCCGCGGTCGTCGATCTCTGCGGACGGCTCGGTATGGTAACGACGGCGGAGGGCATCGAGACAGCGGAACAGCTCGATCGCCTGGAGTCGTTGCACTGTGTCGAGGGGCAGGGATATCTGTTCAGCCAGCCGCGTCCGTCGGCCGAAGTGGCGGCGATGTTGGCCCGAGCGGCTAAGCGGCCTGTGGCAGCAGCGCCGCGCGCGGCACGAACGGCCCATCTGGGTTGAGCAGGGGTGGCTCAAACCGGAACACGGCCGCCGCTTTCCGAGCAGCGGCCTGCGCAAGACAGGACCAAGACACCGAATGCGCAATGGCCCATGGATGGTCCTTAAGCGTCACCTTATCGACCACTAATACAACGATCAAATCCTCATCGGGTGGGCAATCCTCGATGCGGGGCAGCGGCTGGAGAGGTTGCAGCTCGCGCGCTGTGCACCTCGCCTCGCCCGCGGGAGAATGTTCATACGCTCTAGCCCGCTTCAGCCCATCTTGATGCATGAAAATTTGGTCTTCCGTCATTGCGAGCGTCAGCGAAGCAATCCAGCTTGGCACCGCAAGGAGACGGATGGCTTCGTCGCGAAGGGCTCCTCGCCATGACGGGCCCTGTTTGCAGGTTCACGGATCAGCGCCGTCGCCCTCACGCAACTTTGCGGCTATTGCTTCCACCTGCGCGATCCCGTGCGCTGCCCTGGCGCCGGTTCGGACCCTTGTAGTCCGGATCGTCTGCCCCGCGGCGCTCCATTGGGCCGCTGCGCAGCGTGATGAAGAACGTCCGGACCTGGTCGGCGAGCGTGGCCGCGGCGGTCGATACCTTGCCGGACGCATCCAGCACCTGCTCGGCGGAGCGGTTGGCCTCGCCGATGGCGTCGTTGACCGTGGAAATGCTCGACGCCAGCACCTGGGTGCCGGAGGCTGCCAACTGGACGTTCTGCGAGATTTCGCGGGTTGCGGCGCCCTGCTGCTCGACCGCGCTGGCGATCGCCGTCGTCACTTCGTCGATCTGGCGCATGGCGACGCCGACTTCCTTGACCGACGCCACGGCGGTGCCGGTCGAGGTCTGGATGCCGGTGACATGCTGGGCGATTTCCTGGGTCGCTTTCGCAGTCTGTTCGGCGAGCGATTTGACCTCAGCGGCGACCACCGCGAAACCGCGGCCGGCCTCGCCGGCCCGCGCCGCTTCGATGGTGGCATTGAGCGCGAGCAGGTTGGTCTGCGCGGCGATGGCCTGGATCAGATCCACCACCGACGAGATGCTTTGCGCGGCCTTGGCGAGACCTTCGATCTCGGTCTCCGAGCGCGCGGTGACGGCGCCTGCCATACGCACGGTGGAATTCGACAGCTCGATCTGCCGGCCAATCTCGACAATCGAGCTGGTGAGCTGTTCGGCGGCCGCCGCGACCGTCTGCACATTGCTCGCCGTCCGCTCGGAAGCATGGGCAGCCTCGGCGGCCTGCTTGGTGGCCTCGCCGGAAATGCTGGTGAGGGCTTCGGCAGTCTGCTTCATGATGCCGGCGTTCTCGCCGACGGTGGCGAGCAAATCATTGGCCGAAATCCGGAAGCCTTCGATCGCGCCTTCCATGTCGCGCTTGAGCCCCTCGCGGGCCTCGACTTCACCCGCAAAGCTCCGGGCGGCTTGCTGCTGGGCGATGACGTTGTCGCGGAATTTTGCCACCGCACCCGCCACCTGGCCGATTTCGTCGCCGCGGGCAGCGGTCTTGAACTCCGCCGAAGTGTCGCCGCCGGACAGCCGGCCCGCGTCGTCAACCAGTTCGGCGAGCGGGCGGGTGATGCCGCGGGCGATGAAGAACGCCACCAGCAGGCCGAACAGCGCGGCCACCCCGGGCAGGATTTCCTGCATCGTCAAGATAGCGGCGATGTCTCCTTTGACTTCATTCTCGGTGTTTGAATAGGCCGCTTCGATCCCGGTTTGAACATTCTTGATCTGGTCGAGGGAGCTCTTGGTTAGCGGGACTATGGCCTTGTAGAAAATTTCGTCGCCGAGCAGCAGGTTGGCCGACACTTCGTCAAAGGCCTCGGCGTATGTGGCGATGTCAGCTTTGACGGACAAAAGCAGCGCCGCAAAATCCGAAGGCAGATCGCTATTCCCGAGCTCCGATATCAGCTGCTGCGCCTTGCCGACGCTGCTCTTGAAGGTCTCGACATCCTTGGAATCGCGCGTCGCCAGCATTCTCCAGTTCGCGACCTGAACCAGGAGAACCTTGGTTTCGAGTGCGGTCGCGGCTTCCGAGAAAGCCTTGTCTTTCGCGGCGTCGACGAATTTTTTGACGTCCGCCGCCATTCTTTCGCCAGAGGTCGACAGGAGTTCCTTGCCAGCGACCATCTGCTTGACCGCATCGCCGAGCGCGACGCGCTTCAGCTTCAGCTCGGCCATATCCTTCTGCATCCCCTGATAAACCAGACGTCGTTGATCAGAGATAGTGGTCTTGATCGCGACCTCGAGCAAGTTGGCGATATCTGCCAGCCGCTGTTCGGATTCCGCGTAGGCAGGCTCGTCATGGTCGAAAGTGTAGCGCAGGATGAGGCGACGAAGCGCCTGCAGCTCGCTGGAGATCTGGACAACCCTGATCGCGTTTGTGGACTGGTGTGTCAGTCCGTCGACCTGGGTCGCAATATTCCACAACTGCCAGACTCCAAAGCCGGCCAGCACGATGCCGAACAGCACCATTGCGCCAAAGCCGGCAAAGAGCCGGCCGCCGATGCGGAGATTTAAAATCGACATGGCGTTGGTCCTCGAGGGATCTCAGGAAGAGCCAGCGCGACCAGGCGAGCCCAAGGCTCCGAGACAGCAACCGGATTCGGTACGATCACTGTTCCATCGACAGCTTAACCATGGGTGAAATATCGGTCCCGTACAACTACAGCGTGGAATTGCGATTACCGAAGATCACTCCGCCGCCTGGCTCACCCCGACGCGCTCCGCCTTGACCGCGCAGAACTTGAATTCCGGAATCTTGCCGAACGGATCGAGCGCCGGATTGGTCAGGAGATTGGCGGCGGCTTCGGCGTAGCAGAACGGCATGAACACCATGTTCTCCGGGACGTCACGATCGGAACGCACCTTGACCTCAATGGCGCCGCGGCGCGTCGCCAGCCGCATCAGATCGCCCGGCCAGACGTTAAGTCGCCGCATGTCCTTGGGCGACATGAAGGCCACCGCCTCCGGCTCGATCTGGTCGAGCACCTGGGAGCGCCTGGTCATCGAGCCGGTGTGCCAGTGCTCGAGCACGCGGCCGGTCGAGAGCACCATGGGATACTCGGCGTCGGGCAATTCGTCCGGCGGCAGGACATGCGCCGGCACGATCCTGCCGCGGCCGCTGTCGCTCGGAAAACCCGTGGTGAAGATGATTTCATTGCCGGGCTTATCGGGATCATCGACCGGATAGGTCACCGCGCCCTCGCGTACCACCCGCTCCCAGCTGATGTTGGCAAAAGACGGCATCACCTGCGCCATCTCGGTGAAGACATCGGCAGGCCCCTGATAGCGCCAGTCCAGCCCCATTCGCCTGGCGATTTCCTGGATGATCCAGAGATCCTGCCTGGCATCGCCGGGCGGTTTGATCACCTCGCGCGACAGCTGCACGCGGCGGTCGGTATTGGTAAAGGTGCCTGATTTCTCCGCAAACGCCGAGGCCGGCAGGATCACGTCGGCATGAAAGGCGGTTTCGGTCACGAACAGATCCTGCACCACCAGATGTTCCAGTTTGGCCAGCGCGCCGCGGGCATGCTGCAGGTCCGGATCCGACATCGCCGGATTTTCGCCCTCGATATACATGCCGGTGATTTCGCCGGCATGGATCGCGTTGATGATCTCGACCACGGTGAGGCCGGGCACCGGATCGAGGCTCTGCTGCCACAGCGCCTCGAACGGAGCGCGCAGATCGGTGCGCCCGACCGGCTGATAGTCCGGCAGGAACATCGGGATCAGCCCGGCGTCGGAAGCGCCCTGCACATTGTTCTGGCCGCGCAGCGGGTGCAGCCCGGTTCCCGGCCGGCCGATCTGACCGGTGATCAAGGCGAGTGCGATCAGGCAGCGCGCATTGTCGGTGCCATGGACATGCTGGCTGATGCCCATGCCCCAGAAGATGATGGAGGCGCGCGAACGCGCATAGAGCCGCGCCACCTCGCGCAAAGTCGCGGCCTTGATGCCGCAGATCGGCTCCATGTTCTCCGGCGTGAAGTCCTGGATGCGCGCCTTCAGCTCCTCAAACCCCTCGGTATAGCCGGCGATATATTGCTCGTCGGTGAGTCCCTCGGTGATGATGGTATGGATCATCGCGTTCAGCATCGCGACATCGCTGCCGGCCTTGAACGCCAAATGCTGATAGGCGTGGCGCGACAGCGCCTGGCGCCGCGGGTCCATCACGATCAGCTTGGCGCCGCGTTTGGCCGCCTGCTTGATGAAGGTCGCCGCCACCGGATGGTTCACGGTCGGGTTGGCGCCGATCACGATGATGACTTCCGCGTCCATCGCGGCTTCGAACGGCGCCGAGACCGCGCCCGAATTGAGCCCCTCCATCAGCGCCGCTACCGACGAGGCGTGACACAGCCGGGTGCAATGGTCGACATTGTTGGAGCCGAAGCCGGTGCGGACCAGCTTCTGGAACAGATAGGCTTCCTCGTTGGAGCCCTTGGCCGAGCCGAAACCGGCCAAGGCCTTGGGGCCTTTGCTGTCGCGGATCTTGACCAGGCCATTCGCGGCGATGTCCAGCGCCTCCTCCCAGGAGGCTTCGCGGAAATGGGTGAAGGGGTTGGCGGGATCGACCTGGTCGTTGGCGTCTTTCTTCGCATTCGGCAGCCGCACCAGCGGCCTGGTCAGGCGATGCGGATGATGGATATAGTCGAAGCCGAAGCGGCCCTTGACGCAGAGCCTATTGTGGTTGGCCGGGCCATCGCGGCCCTCGGCATAGATGATCTGCTCGTCCTTGACCTGATAGCTGACCTGGCAGCCGACGCCGCAGAACGGACACAGCGAATCGACCGTTTTATCGGGATAGGTGACCCGGGTCTGGTTGTCGTCGAGCATCACCGCGGGCATCAAGGCCCCGGTGGGACAGGCCTGCACGCATTCGCCGCAGCCGACGCAGGTCGATTCGCCCATCGGATCGTCGAAATCGAACACGATCTTGGCGTCGTGGTTGCGATAGGCCATGCCGATCACGTCATTGACCTGAACCTCGCGGCAGGCGCGCACGCACAAGCCGCATTGGATGCAGGCATCGAGATTGACCCGCATCGCCGGATGGCTGGCATCGCCCGGCCAGCGCTCGGCGGCCGGGAAGCGGCTTTCGGTGACCTCGATTGTTTCGGCCCAGTGCCAGAATTTGGAGCCCGGATCGTGCGAGGTGGCCCGCGCCGGCTGGTCGGCGACCAGAAGCTCCATGACCATTTTCTGCGCCGCGACCGCGCGGGCACTGGCTGATTTCACCTTCATGCCGATCGTGGGCGTGCGCTTGCAGGAGGCCGCCAGCACCCGCTCGCCCTCGATCTCGACCATGCAGGCGCGGCAATTGCCGTCGGGGCGGTAATCGGGCTCGGGCGAATAGCACAGATGCGGAATCTCGCGGCCCTGGCGTCTGGCCACCTGCCAGATGGTCTCGCCAAGGGCGGCCTCGACCTTCAGGCCGTCAAGCTCGAACGGGATTGATGTCATTCCGCGGCATCCTTCGGCGTGAACTCATCCGGAAAATACTTGATCACGGTGGTCAGCGGATTCGAGGCCGCCTGGCCGAGGCCACAGATCGAGGCATCGCGCATCACCTGGCTCAATTCGTCGAGCAAAGCGCGGTCCCAGTCCGGCTGTTGCATCAAAAGCGCCGCCTTCTGGGTGCCGACGCGGCAGGGCGTACACTGGCCGCAGCTCTCATCCTCGAAGAAATGCATCAGGTTCAAAGCCGCATCCTTGACGCTGTCCTGCTCAGACAAAACGATCACCGCAGCCGAACCGATGAAGCAGCCGTATTTCTCCAGCGTGCCGAAATCGAGCGGGATGTTGTCCATCGACGCCGGCAGGATGCCGCCGGAGGCGCCGCCCGGCAGATAGGCATGAAAAGTGTGGCCGTCGGCCATGCCGCCACAGAATTCGTCGATCAGTTCGCGCACCGTGACGCCCGCGGGGGCGAGCTTCACCCCGGGATTTTTCACCCGCCCCGAGACCGAATAACTGCGCAAGCCCAAGCGCCCGTTGCGGCCATGGCTGTTCCACCAGCCGGCGCCTTTTTCGACGATGTCGCGCACCCACCACAGCGTCTCGATGTTGTTGATCAGGGTCGGCAGGCCGAACAGCCCGACCTGGAACGGATAAGGCGGCTTGTGCCGCGGCAGGCCGCGCTTGCCTTCGAGGCTCTCCAGCAGCGAGGATTCCTCGCCGCAGATATAGGCGCCAGCGCCACGGCGCA
>Ga0302320_10023155_pt1 | contig 12203 bp, 11 predicted proteins | sample Bog_T0_3_FD_202130 | JGI IMG/M metagenome (GOLD analysis project Ga0302320, IMG submission 202130) | Peat permafrost microbial communities from Stordalen Mire near Abisko, Sweden - Bog_T0_3 | ecosystem: Environmental > Terrestrial > Soil > Wetlands > Peat | place: Sweden: Abisko, Stordalen Mire...
CGGTGGGAAACGGTCTCCGCAGGCAAACAGAGCGCCTCACCCGTTCCGTCCGGCGGGTCGCCGGACGGTACGGGCCAGTGGCCCGTGCCACCCTGGTTTGCAACCGCTCGCTAATGCCGGACTTTAGTAGATCGCCCCTGATGTTGTCTTGAGATTCAGCCTTTTGCCGTTCTGACTTTTCCCAATCCGCCAACCGGCGCTTGGCCACCGTCAGAGAATCGGTCTTGAGACGCTTACGAATGAGCTTGCCTCTGACCTTGATTCGGGCAAAATAAACGCTCGACGGTACGTAGCGAATCAAATTCGCATATTAGGTTTTCTGCCATGCACTGGCAGAGTTTGAACGTTGATTTGAGTCGGGCATGCAGGTAGCATGCAAAACCGGTATCAAATGGTCAAACCAGCGAAAGCAGCATCGCTGAAAACCCCGATAAAACCGACAGTTGCACCCATAGCTCAATTGGATAGAGCGGCTGACTACGGATCAGCAGGTTTCAGGTTCAACTCCTGATGGGTGCACCACTTCAAACCCCGCATAAACAAAGGAGTTCATGCCTTGTTCCTTTTCCAGACCCGCTAAAAACACTTGTTTTTGCCTGACAAATGCCTGACAAACGACCTCCGTCCGCTCCCTTCTCAGTCATATCGCATATCGCCGGACCTATTGGCAGGTTACCGAAATCACATCAAACGGGCAGGCTCGGGGCTGACTTTAGCATACATACATTACGTGTGCTTATTTTCATGTTGACAATAAGTAATTGCGTGTTATAGTTGCAGCATGATTATACGAAAGACATTTCCGCAGGTTTACAGACTGAAGCACTCCAAATCGGGATTGACCTACTTCCAAGTGTCCGCACGCTCCGCCAAGTGGGGCATGAACGAACGAAAGACGTTTCCGACCGAAAATGAGGCACTCGGCTACGCTCGCCAGATTGAGGAGCATGTTCAGATTAACGGAGCACAACCCGCAGTCCCCAAAGAAATCAAAATCCAAGCCGACGCCTACGCCAAACTGATTGACCGCCTGACCCCGCATGTCCATGAACCATAGGGTGCATGGGAGTGTGACCGTGTAAAACAGGTTCGGCCCCACGGCCACCATCACGTCCACCGCCTTGGCTTCGATGATGGATTTGCGAAGTTCCATTTCCGAACTGCGGGCGTCGGACGCGGAATTGGCCATGACGAAGCCCGCCCGCCCCTTGGGATTCAACGACGAGTAAAACAATTGTATCCATAGGTAATTCCCATTGTCTGTGCGAGGCAGGCCAAACGGATACCGCCGCCCCGTACCCACTGACTCTTTCAGCCGGTCTTTGTCCACGGCATTGACGTTGAACGGTGGATTGGCGAGAACGAAGTCAAACTTGCCCGTGGCTTCGTGGGGGTCATCGTAGTAGCTGTTCACCTGACCACCGTGCCGGATGTCGCCTTCCAGCCCATGCACCGCCAAGTTCATCCGGCACAAGCGGCCCGTTTCATCCGTCTTCTCCACGCCAAAGACGGATAGTTCTGACGAAGGGTTCTTCTTGTGCTCCGCTACAAACCGAGCCGATTGCACGAACATGCCGCCCGAACCACATGCGGGATCAAGGATGCGTCCATGGAAGGGTTCAATCACTTCGGCCAACAGCCGTACGATACTGGACGGCGTGTAAAATTCACCACCGCCTTGGCCTTCCGTCATGGCGAATTCACCCAGAAAGTATTCGTAAATGCGGCCAAAGGCGTCGTAATCCAGCGTGGCGGGGATTTCGGATACCTTTTTCAGCAGTTCCTTGAGCAAGGTGCTCGTGAACAGGTTGTAGGTCTTGGGCAGCACCCCGGCCAGTTGCAGGTTTTGCTTTTCAATCTCCCGCATGGCGTCATTGACCTTGGCCCCGATGTCCGACGCCTCGGGCAGGTTCAACAGGTAATCAAAGCGGGTATTGGCGGGCAGGAACAGGATGCCTTCGGCGTGGTAGGCACTGGCCTCGTCCACGCGTGACCCACGACGGGAGGAGGAAGAGGAGGAAGAGGAGGAGGAGGTTTTTTCCAAGGCTGCACGCTGCTTGCTGAATCGCACTTCGGCGAACCGCAGGAAGATCAGGCCAAGGACTGGTTGTGAATACTGAGCGGCACTGAGGCCGCTATTGGCCCGGAACTGGTCGGCGGCATCCCACAGCCGTTTTTCCAGTGTATCCGTGGCAGAGTCTTTTTCAGACGGGGCAACCCATTGCATACGTGTGCGGTAAAGCGTACGTGGTAATAGCGGGCAGGCAAAGCAAAAGGTGCGAATATCCAGAAACCAGAATACCCATCTCCGTCGCCCTGTTCACAAAATCGTTCCACGTTCGCCAGAGGCCGCAGGAACGTCCGGGACAAGCGGTGAGTGTCAGAATACCCCGGCACGCCTCGGCGGCCCCTTGGGCAAATCGGCAGGCGGCATTCAAATGAGATGTCTCAAGCGAGTGGAACGGAGAGCGGTCGTCCGCGTTGGTAGCAATTTGGCCTTGCTTTGGCAGGTCAGTTGGTGTCACCTCAAAAGGGAAATTAGCTTCAAACCGCCCAAACTATGAGTGACAAGGCAGATTGGAAACTTGACGACCTCACCAAACGTAAAAGGGGGGAAATTACGCGACATGCTTTTTTCAAGCATCAGGAAATACTTGGCAACACATTCAAACGAGTCAGCGGAAGCCATGATCTTTATTTCCGCCGTGCGTGTGACGGCGTGATTTTGGGGATTACATATTCAGAGAACAGCGGTGACAAGTGGTTTTTCAACTTGCAGGGGGACCTTTTTCACGATGCTGTTCTATTGTGCCAAATTGGCCCCCGGTCGGTCAGAGCACTTCATCTACCAAAACGACTTTTAGAACGTTACTGGAGCCACCTGAGTAGAAGAGGAAACCAAGTGTTGTTCCACATTTCCAAGGAAGGGCAGGCGTGGTTATTCAGTATTCCTGAGCCTGTGGGTAAACAAGACGTGACAGAATTTGCGGACGCCGTTGAACTTTCTTGTGATGCCTTAATAATCTATGATTTTGACTGATTGTGCGGTGAGGCTCTGGACGCATACCATCAACATTGATTTTGCTGAGGTGACCGCTGCGAGTGAAAAATTGAACCAAAAGATCATGCCTAACCGTGATGCAATTCACGGTGGCAGTTCGGACAGAGAGCCAAAGCGTTTTCGGTCGTATCCTCGCCCCCGTCGGCCAACGGTGTCCGGTGGTGAACTTCGAGGAATGGAGTCCCGTCCGATTTCCTCATAAACGGTGCGTTTTTCCCGCACCGCTCGCAAATCCCGTTTGCACGAATCAGCACCGCCACGATGACATCGGCATTTCTTCGATAGCCAATCGAAACTATCTGAACACGCTCAGGAATCCTCGGAGCCGTAGCCAGCCTCTGTTGAAGTGCATCTGGGGCGAGGTCTCTCGCACGTTGAATTTCCTCGGTGAGTTTCAGTGTGCTGGATTCTTCCGTCTCCGCCGTGGCAATTGCAAACACCTCCAAATCAGTCCGTTGGTAAACCTCGCTCCACCCTCCAGACCGGGCTCGTTCTTTGAGCGGCAATCCATCACTTTTTTTGGTCAACATGCTCGTCGGGGGCAAAGTCGCCAAAGGATGAAGATTGCGGATGGTGATGAGGTTTACCGCCTTCCCCGCCCCCAATTCCGTCCCCCGGAACAAATCACATTCTTCGGGTTGAAATGTTTCCAAATAACGCAAAACGGACTGGCGTCGTTCTTCAGAAAGGTGTCGTTTGTCTTCCCATCTCACGATTTCTGCCGTGTAACAAATCTTGGAGAGGTTCTCGGTCGTTGAAATGTAGAGCGGGACAGGCGAATCCGGGGTTGGTGGGCGTGCACTGAGCATAGCAACGACGCTTCCACTGTGAGGCTGGAGAAACGATTCGCCACCACCCTGAGCGGCTTGGGCGACAAGAATTGGAGTCAGAACGGTGTCGAAAACTCCGTTGATGAATAATGCAGTGGACACACAATCCCAATTCCATTCTTTCAGTGCTATAACCAGTTCCGGCCTCATAATCCATTCGTAATGGCCGTCATCTGTCTGCGGCGTGCCATCATTTCCATAGGATAGTGTACGCCACCAATGAAAATCGCCTTTGGAATCTGGCGTTGGTGTGTACCGCAACGAATCGGCAACGCGACGGGCCAATTTGCCATAGCGAATGTTCACGGCACCAAAACTTGCATAGCCGACTTCCTTGGCCAGTTGGAATGTGGAAATGGTTTGTTTGGCGGCATGGAAATGTGCTCGTAGCAGCATCAAATCTCTCTGGGACAAACCACCCTTATCCTTCAAGCTGAGCAATGCAGTTTTGAACTGTTTGGCCGTCGCTATTGGGGTTGGGTCGCTATATTCATCCATAAGTGAGTGTGAGGACTTTCATCATCTCGCCCTTATAAGACCAAAAACAGCAGAGACCAAGCAAACCACGCCCGAACATGTGGCCAAAATCATGCACCAGCCCGTTACCACATGCAACCAACTCGGTGTTGTTGTTCCCGATTCGGCAAACAATGTGCCCATGACGAAAAGGGCAATGGAAAAAAACGAGGCTGAATATCCGGCCCATTGTGCCGTTTTATTTGCGGTCACGCCGACTTGTGAGGCAGCCCGAGCGTTCTCTTTCATTCCCCAATTATTCTGGATAGACCCGCCAGCGGTCAAGAACCTCTCGACCGTCGTTTCATGGCTTCATCAACGTCGCTCAGTCTGAAACGTAGGCCCCGCCCGAGTCGGACGTGAGGGATTTCCCCCTTCTGCATCCAGTTGAACAGGGTGCGTCGGCTGACTTTCAAGTGTTCCACCACGGTCTTCTGGTCAACCCATCCCTCCCATTCCGAGCGGGTTTTCGCCAGATGTTCGGGTTGAAGGAGCTTCTCCCGCTCGGCAAGATGCCTGAGCCTTGATTCAATGATTTCTACAATCGTGGCAGCAAGGCTTTCGACGGCCTGCCTCAATTTGCGGTCATCTGCATTTTTTTTCATGGGAACAAAGCTTGGCTAATGAGTCCCCCACGGCCAACCCCATTGCGGCGGAAACTGCGAGGACCAGAATGCCCCGCCTCGTTCCTGACAAATCCTGACAACTTCCACCCACGATATAAAAAATCCTTACCCATTTATAAAAAATGACTCGTTGAAACCGCCCGCAGCGTTAAAAAAAGTGAAGTGAATTATAGCATTATAAAAAAAGGACGAAATGCACTTCGATATAATAACCCATCAGGGCTTGGCACGATAAGTGCATCTATAAAAAACGGACTACGGATCAGCAGGTTTCAGGTTCAACTCCTGATGGGTGCACCACTTTTCCTCTAAAAATGATGCTTTCCTTGACTCCCGCACAAATTCCGCACAGATTTTGCCAGAACTGATTGCACCCAAAATGCGAGTTGGATGGTGCGCGTGGCTGACCCCGTTGGCCATGCCGTGTGTGCCGACAACCAGACTTTGACTATGGGATCGACAACGTGGGACTATTTTACTCCTTACGATGCAGATGCTGGAGCGGCGCTCCGAAGTCTGCGGAAAAAGGTTTTTCGCGAAGGTGGTTACGAACGCTTCGTTCCCTCGAAAGAGGACTTGGGGGTGATTCAGGGGAAGACACGAAAAACTGACCCAAGCTTACCGCCCGAAGAACGAGCCCGTATCCTACAGCAGGATGCCATGATTCACCTCGCGACCCGCATTCAAAATATTTTGGGCGAGTGGGGGGGTGAGCCTGATCCAGCGCCGGATTATTCAAAGAAGCCTCGCAGCATAAAGGCGTTGTTACGAGAACAGGGCGAGAGCGGCACGCACTCCATTTTGGACATTGAGCGCGTGGCTGCCCAGCCGCAGGCAGGGGCCGTGAGTCCGATGCCGCCCAAACGGCTGAAGGAACTCTTCGGCACCGACAGGCCAACACGTCAGTTGGTTGAGAGCAAATGTCAGGATCCTGAACTAATGGAGGACCCGCTTGTAACCGAACGTTGGCAGGGCATCTACTTCACTGTCTACCGCGAAGATCAGCCGCATGAGCTTTTCTTTATTGGTACCTCAGGAGATTAATGAGAACATGGTCTAACAAAATCGCCGGGGCCATCCGCTTTTGGCACCGTGGGTTCCGCTTCGCGGTTGCGGCCACGGTGACCAACCGCTGAATCTGGCGTCCCTCCAGGCGGACGCCCGCCTGGGCCAGCAGACTCTCGCTGGCCGCCTCATAGCCTTCTCGGGCCGCCGCCCGGGTGGACACCCGCCCGCATCAGTTTTAGCATCCGGTCAAGGGCTGGTGCCCGGGAGGGGGATTGTAGTCCACGTTCTCCATGAGTCTGCGGTTGAACGGAAGCGACTGAGCTGGGTTAATATTTCGTTGAAAATCTTTGACAGCGGTTCACAACTGCGCTTCGATAGAGGGATGGGAGCAATCAGACTGCAATCGTCACCTGTGCACAACCTCATGCACAGCTAGTTGTGCAATCACATTGGCCATGTAGCCCGATATGAAACTTAAGCGTCAACATTGGTTGCTGATGTTAATCACGCTTGGATGTTTTTTGGTGGGGTTCGTGAGTTGGATGCTTGGCAATCCAGATGTTATAGATTTCCGCTACTGGCTCGACAAGGGTGGATTGGCTTTAATTTTACTTGGTGATGTCGGATTCATGGCTTTGATGGCGTCATTTTCCCAGGGCTGGTCGCCGGCAAAGAGATTTGGTTCACTCGCTTTGATGGCCGTGTTGCTTTCCGTTTTGTGCTTCGTCATTTTGTTTGTGGAGTATGGTATGCTGAACTTCGGCGATAGTGACTTGCCGCCTTATCAGCCCGATACACCTTTTGAAAAGGCATTCCACGTTGTCTGGTTTACAGTCACGATTGGCGCTGCGCTACTCTGGCTGCTTTCCATCATTTATGGCATTGCGTTATTATTTAAAGCTGCCAAGCGACATATGGCTAGCCCGGATATTTCATAGCCATTTGGGAAAGAGTCGCGAAAAACCCCATGAAAAGAGGGGCGCAAACACGTTCGAATGCGTGGCTGAAAAGACACGGCACGCAGGTTTGGAAACCTGCGATACGGCAGGCTGGGAAGCCTGCGCTACAATGGTTTGCCATGGTTTTGCCGGTTTCACTATGAAATATCCGGGCTAGGCGGCTTCATGCACCATGAAACTTGGCTACAAGTATTGTAGAAACCACGGATTCGGTTGAGCATGACCCCGGTTAATGAGCGGAGTTTGGCCGAAATAAATAGTCTTTCCCTTCATGCCGCGCAGCAATCAAATGCATTCATGCCGTCGCCTTCGCGAGGGAACCGCTTGACCGCTTGACCGCTGGCTCGACATCGCGGCGCGACCGGTATTAAATACCGCGTGGCCCGTGACCAATCCAATCCTGAAAGCGCGCCCCTGCCGCGAGCCTTGAGGCCGGAGGCGGAAGCCGTGGCGGCTTTGGCCGTGACGGTGCTGGCCGGTCTTTTGATGATCTTGCTGGCGGTCTATGCCGGGCCGCTTTGGCGGGACGAGGCCAACACCGCCAACCTGGCGCAGTTGCCTTCGTTCCATGATTTTTGGACCAACCTGTCATTCGAATCTTTTCCCCCGCTCTGGCCTCTGTTGGTGCGCGGGTGCGGCTGGCTGGGTTGGGCCGGCAGCGACGCCAGCCTCCGCGTTTTGGGATTGTATGTGGGATGGTTTTTTCTGGTTTCGCTCTGGCTCTCGGCCCGCTGGCTGGGTTGCCGGGCGCCGGTCTTGAGCCTTGCCCTGCTGGGCTGTCTGCCGGCATTTATTTTCATTGTGGGGGCCAACCGCGCCTATGGCCTGGCCTGCGGTTTACTGGTGCTGAGTTTCGGGCTGCTTTGGCGGGTGGTGGAATTGCCCTCGCGCGCCCGGATTTTTTGGGCGGGGCTCGTCTGTCTGCTCTTTGCCCATTGCGTCTATTATGATGGTATTTTTTTGTGCGCGATGCTTGCGGGCGCGGCCCTGGTGACGATCCGGCGCCGGCAATGGCAGACGCTGGCGGCGCTGGTGGCCATCGGTTTCGTGTCCAGCGTGTCCCTGGCGATTTATGTGCCCATTATCAGGCATGGTTTGGCATATAGCTCAACCATTCCCACGCCCGAGTTCACCGCCTCGACCTTGTGGTTTAAGTTCGGCGATGCCGTGACCGCCCGGAGCAGCGGCCGCATCGGACATAACGGGCCGGAAGTCTGGCTTTGGATCGGGCTGGTTCTGGCCGGCTTGCTCGCGGCGGTGGTTCTCCTGCCGTCACGCGGGGGCCCGGCCGATTCCGCCGCCGCCGCCGCCCGCCGCGTGCGCGCTGATCGCGCATTGTTTTGCGCCACCAGCATGATTATTGGCATTGTGGGACTGTTTGCTTTCCTGCTCCGGCTGCATTATTTGACCCAGGCCTGGTATTACGTCGAAATGCTTTGCCTCTGCACCGTGGCGCTGGACGGGCTTTTCGGGGCGAACTGGCCCGCGCTCCGTCCGTGGGGGCTGCTGCGCATCGGCTTCCTCGTGTTGTTGGTGGGATGGGGGGCAAAAGCGGGTTGGGAAGAAGCGCATACCCGCCGCAGCAACGTGGATCTCATCGCCACCACGCTTGATAAGGGCGCTTCCGGCCAGGATCTCATCGTCGTGCAAACCTGCTGGGAAGCCATCACGTTCGACCGCTATTATCATGGCCGCACTCCGTGGGTGAGCGTGCCGCCCATTGACTCGCACAAGGTGCATCGCAACGACCTCGTGTTTGCGCGGATTAACCAGCCCGATGCCATGGCCGAGGTGCTGACAAACGTCGCCAATACTTTGCGCAGCGGCCATGCGGTCTGGGTGGTGGGGTATCTGAATGGCCGGCCTCCGGTGCCCCCTCCAGCGGATCAATCGGTCAAATGGGTGGGAGCCTATTTTAATTATTGGAACGAGCAGGTGACGACCCTGCTTCTGGAACATGCGCAAGGGCAGGTCGTCAAGATTCCCACGGACGCGCCGGTGTGTTACTTGGAAGATCTGCCGGTGACCCGCTTCTTCGGCTACCAGCCGGGCCCGGACGAATCAACGAATCAAAAATAGGAGCGGGCGCCGTCCTGGTGGCCAGGGCGTTGGACGAATGCATCGCCCTCCCGGCTGCGCCGTCTATCTGCGGTTTTATTCCTGAAATTGCTGAACGGTGGCGATGATGCGATCCTGATTGTTGCTGCCAGGACGGAGGAGCGCCGCGCCAAACCTGCGATACGGCAGGCTGGGAAGCCTGCGCTACAAGGGTTTGCCATGGTTTTGCCGGTTTCACTATGAAATATCCGGGCTAGCCATTTGTTTGGCCGAAGGCGGGATGGCCGGATGGGAACCAAAATGACCGTTGTGGAAGTTGGAAAAGTTGCATCCAAAGTTACATCTGATAAAATACCCGTGTAGTAACGCACTTTTATTTAGAGAATTATGACTTTTGCGCCACGGACTCATAATCGCTTGGTCCCCGGTTCAAATCCGGGCGGGCCTACCACCCCCGATTTTTTCTCCGGGTTTGCCTGGCGCGTTGGAGCGTCCGCAGCCAAAGCCAATTCGTGCCTGAAATTTCATGGTCTGATTCCGGACCTGCCATTGAGGCGATTATTTCAACAGGCTGCCAGCCCGGATATTTCATAGCCATTTGGGAAAGAGTCGCGAAAAACCCTATGAAAATAGGGGCGCAAACACGTTCGAATGCGTGGTTGAAACGACACGGCACGCAGGTTTGGAAACCTGCGCTACAATGGTTTGCCATGGTTTTGCCGGTTTCACTATGAAATATCCGGGTTAGGGGTAATGCCTTTCGGAAATTCAAATTGGCCGGAAATCGATGGGAAGATGCAACCCCGTTGGGGTAGGTTATTGTTGGGGCGTTTACCCAGGGTAGCTCCTCCGTCGCGACCCTGGGCTGAACGATGGAATCCCTTTGGGATTCAAGCTCGGAATTTCCGAAAGGCATTAGGGTTAGGGGCGTTAGGGGGTGGGCTGGCGATTTTTCGTGTGTTTCGCGCATTTCGTGGTTAACTAAATAGTTATTACAACATTGAATCCATGAATAAACTGAAGGTTGGATGTGGTTTTCGCGGCGGCTGGCGGGTGGCGGTGCTGCTGGTGGTGTTGCTGGCGGGCAATGTCCGGGCGGACGAACCCCAGTCGGCCCGCTTTCTGCTCGTGTTTGAAACCTCGCCCGCGTTCAAAAAGAATTTGCCCACCATCCGGCAGACGCTGGGCCGGCTGTTTGGCAGCAATCTCCAGGGTGAGATCAAGACCGATGATGATCTGGCGGTCTGGACCGTGGACAAGGAGTTGCACACCGCGACCTTCGCGCTGGCCAATTGGGAGCCGGACGAGGCCGGAATCTATGGGGACCGCCTGGTCAAGTTTCTGGAGGGGCAAAAAACCTCGCGCCAGGCCTCGCTGAACGCCCTGCAACCGCTGTTGAACCGCGTGGTCAAGGATTCGCAGCGGCTCACGGTGTTGATTTTCTGCGACACAGACAGCCGCCTGGTCGGCACGCCCTACGATAGCGGAGTGAATGAAATCATCACCAATGCGGCGGCCAAAAACAAAGGTCCGGCGGCGTCGTTTATCATCGTTTTGCGCGCTTATCATGGTGCCTACCTGGGCTGCTCGGTAAACCGGGCCGGCGGCCTGAATTTCCCCAAGTTCCCCGTGCCCAAACCGGAGCCGGTCAAACCGGTGGTGCCGCCCGCCCCCAAGCCGGAACCCATCGTGGTCAAAACCGGTCCCTCCATGATTATTGTGGGCACCAAGGAGGAACCCAATGTGCCTGCCGCCAAGCCAGCCATCGCTCCCGCTTCTGTCCCGGCTGCTCCGCCGCCCCCGAACGGGGCTGTGACCACTCCGGTACCCCCGGTGATCACCCCAGCAGCCACCGCATCCACCCCAGCAGCCGTCGCGCCTCCCGTCGCGCCAGTCGCGCCGCCAGTCAGTCCCAAACCCGCCGCTCCAGTGCCAACGCCCATCGCCCCGGTGCCGGTGGTTCCAGAAACCGCGCCGGTCGTCCCATCCGGGATCCCACCGGTGGCGGCGACCTCCACGCCGGCCACAGCGGTGGCTCCGGAACCGGCCAAGCCTGCCCCCCCGGTAGCGCCGGTGGCCGCTGCGCCCGTTGCGGTGCCCGTTGCCTCCGTGACGCCCACCAATCCGCCGGTGGCAGTGGTGCCCGCCCCGACGGCGAACGGGGGTTGGCTGCTGCCGCTGGCCCTGGCGGCCGTGGCTTTGCTCGCGGCGGCGGTGATTGTGCTCGCGCTGGTGGTGCGAGCGCGGCGGCCGCACGGGAGCCTGATCACCAGTTCCATGCAGGACCACGAAGACCGGGATTAGTTAAAGCGTTTCCAAGACCGGTTGGAACTGGGGTGTGAAACATGTTCAATCCGAAATCCGAAGCCGAAGTAGATTAACCACGACACACACGAAACCACACGAAAATAGAAGTGGGGCGGGAAAGGGAAGCCGCTTACAAAATTGTACGCACATTGCGTGGCGGCGCGGGTGGCCGTTTCGTCGGGCCAGTGGCCCGACGAGACGGGCGGGTCGCCCGTTCCACCCCTTCCAATTTCGGGGTTCGGGGTTAAACCGGGTGTGAGACAAAATTCTGAAAGACCCGAAAAAGCCCGCCAAACGAGGCCTGCGTAGCTACGGTTGCATCTATTCGCCGGGGTGAACTTTTTTGCATAAAAAAAACACCTTGGACAGCCTATGTCCAAGGTCCCCTGATATGCTAAAGCCAAAAAGATCAATTCATGAGCGCCCACAACGCCAAAAGGTCACGCCGTGGACCGCCGCCGCATTCGGGGGTGGCGACGGCTCGTCGCCCAGTGTTTCATTTTAATTCGGGGAGTGCCCCGTCGCCAGATCGCTGCCTGAATCAAGGTAAATCAAGCCTAATCAAGGTAAATCAAGGTAAATCAAGGTGGAAAAACTGGCAGGACCCGGTTTCCGTGGCTGCTCAGAGTCTGCGTTCCGAACCATGAACCTAAACGCTCCCTTTCATGGAAGGGCGAACGTTGCGGCGGCTGGCTTTCACCAAAGCCGTGCTCCGACCTAACCGTCCCACCCGCCCGGCTGGCCATCGGCAGCTCGTTTCCTGGCGACACAAACTGCGGTTTTATGCGCTTTTTAAGCTGCTCGCAGATTTTTGTCTCACAGCCCCGAAAACGGAAGT
>Ga0302320_10023157_pt1 | contig 12203 bp, 2 predicted proteins | sample Bog_T0_3_FD_202130 | JGI IMG/M metagenome (GOLD analysis project Ga0302320, IMG submission 202130) | Peat permafrost microbial communities from Stordalen Mire near Abisko, Sweden - Bog_T0_3 | ecosystem: Environmental > Terrestrial > Soil > Wetlands > Peat | place: Sweden: Abisko, Stordalen Mire...
GGATTCTGCGCATCGCCATCCAGGCTCGTCACCCGTGACGGCACAAACGGATTACTCAGGTCGCCAGTCAAGTTAAATTCGACGGGAACACCGCTTAAATAATCGCCTGACCATCCATTTAACGTCCCCCAAGCCCAGACCGAACCGTTCTGGCACCTCGCCACCGCAAAAGAGCCAAAATCGGACTGAACATCCACAAATTTGTAAAGCGGGTCCATTCCACTGGCGTTATTTCCCGAGATCACAATCTGACCTGGTTTCATTCCAAAGGTTCCTTGAACTGATTGGTATAAATCGTCCGGTGCCTCGGGTGTCCGACCAAGCGCGCCATAGGTCGCATCACCCCACGACCACAGGGTACCGTCGTTTTTTAAGACGATCTGACAGGAATAGCCGCCACAAACGGACTTGACATCACTGATCGGCTCCAAAGCACCCCAGTTCATGGGTTGCACACGCGCGCTTGAATTGCTCGGTGGTATCTGGACACATCCCTGTGATCCCTGTGATCCACCGGGAATTTGGCACAACAGCGGGGATAAAACGTATTGCTGGTATAAATATTCCGTTGACATATCGTTTGGCAGTTGCCATTGCCCCCACACCCAAATGTACGATTCGCCCAACTCGTCCATACCGTCGACCAATCCGGTTCCAAAGTTGACCGCGTTATTGCCGCCTCCCCATTGCCATAACTGTCCGTCCGAGGAAACGGCACATGAGAAGATGCCGTCGCTGTTTACGGATTGAACGTTGTTTAGGTCCAACACCCGCTGGGGCTGTTGATAGCTGACATATTTGCCAAGCGAGCCAATATCGTATAGCCAGCGAGGATCCAGTGGCACAAGGTTATATTCCGCGGCGAGCGCAAGCATATTTGTATTCCTGTAATTCACATATGGCAGTGTTCCATTACCGACCGCTCCCCATCCATTATACCCCCATCCATACAAGTGCTTTTGGGCATATTGCGTGACGGTGACCTGGGCCGTATTGGCTGACCGGCTGTGACCGTTGAACACATAAACGCTGAAAGAGGTTGTGCCGGCAGCGGACATTATCGCGGGCGGTGTCCATACCGCCAAATTCGTCGTTCCGATCGTGTTGTTCCCCTGGCTAAAGGGCACGCCGTCAATTATCAGCGACCCGCTCCCCACCGAAGCCACTTTGAAAACCAACGGATAACCTTGCGGATCGAACGCGTCTGAATTTGCCAACAGCGTCTGACAGGCAATCGCATAACTGCCATTGGCCGCGGCTATCGCCAGCGGGTTCACGTAATCAATCTGTGGCGGAAGCGGCGCTGCGCAGCCAAACGGAACCGCGCTGACGACGCCAGAGGGAGGTTCATTAGTCGGACCACTGGCTCCTTGCACCACTCCCACCACTTTGTAATAGTAAGTGGTGCCCGCTACAAGATTGCTGTCTCGATACTGCGTCTGTGTGGTTGAGAGAATATTTGTCCACGCGTTGGTGGAATATACAGAGCGCCATATCTCATAATTAATGGCCGCAGCGGGACCATTCCACATCAGATAAACAGAATCCACGCCGGCCCCCGCTTGCAAGACAGCCGAAGTATATTGCGTAGTGTTATGGGTGACCAATTGCAACGCCGTGATCTTGACATCTTGCGAAGGAGCGCTCACGTCCGGCCAGCCAATGTTGATTTGGATGCAATTATTTTGCGCGTTGGGAACAGCCATCGGGGGCACCGACGACGTTAAACAGGAATTATAGTCCGCTGGGCCCGGGATGGATATTGTGTTTACATTGGCAAACCAGTATTGCGCTTGCGCCGGATTCGGATTGGCCACCGCCACCGCCTCGTTGATCGTGGCCGGAGGCAGGCTGGACGAACAGTCATAATAAACATAAACGTCATAATTTCCGGCGGACATTCCTGTTACCAGCAAGGTTCTTTGAGCATTTGGATATATGTTATTCAGCCACATCCCGGCTGTAACGTTCGTATAAACAATTCCGCGAATCGTTTTTGTATGCACGTTGGTTGAACCGGTGTAGTTCCAGGTTGCGCCGTAGTTATTTAGCAGGCTGTAGCCGTGATTGTTGATGGATGCAAACGGCGGAAGGAAAGTATTTATCACCGTCCCAGGCGGGAGTGTTTGGGGAACGGTCGTAGCCAGAGATGGCGTGCCTTCGATATAGTTCCCCAGCTGATACGCGTAGCCAGCGGACTGCGTCGCTGCCTGATTTGCGCTGGAAATTGCATCGCCTGCTACGAAGCAATTGGCATTGAGCATCCCCATTCCAAGACCGGGAATATATTGTTCGACTCCGCTCTGGGCTTCAATCTCTGACTCAACCTCAGAGGGCGGGTCGCTGCTTTGGAATGTAAGTTGAAAGTTTTTGGGTAGCCATCCCAGAATGTCGCCGTAAAATAGCGGGAATTTGTTCCAGTAAGGAACCCCTAGCCCCGGCACGTCTCCAGAGAAGCACTGATCCCTCAGGAAACCATCCCAGTAACCACACCACAGACATGGCAGTGGGCCATTGCCCGCCATATCTGTCCATGGGTTCCAATAATCAACTGGATTATAGTATTGGCTAAACGTGATATTAATGTAATAACTGAACAACGGGGTGCTTGGATTTTGAGCGCCAGGCGCCGAACCGTCAGCATAATAACTGCTATATGTGAGGTTGGTTGTTGTTGCGCTCGGTTCCCAATCGCCTGAAATCGGCGGCACCGCATAAGCCGTAGCACAGGGGCCGATAAAGGCAAACAACGTTGCACTTCCCGAATTGCCTGCGGCGTCAAGCAGAGCAACTCCATTATTTGTGTAATCGGATTGCACGGTGCAGAAGTTCCACGTGTCGCCTGCGCCGGATCCGGCCACCGCCGCGCCGGTTATGGGTGTGCCATAGGCATTGTTGCTATAACTTGAGAAATAAACGTTGATCAGGTTGGACTGGGTGACGGCCACCACATTGGTTGTGCCAATCTGGCTGCCCTGAACATAAAGCGCAATGTTGGTTGCCGTGGCGACGGTGGGGTCATTCGGATTCAAGCCGTGTGCAATTTTCCAGGCATCAGGCAACCCGTCGCAATCGCTGTCCACGGCGGCAGGGTTCAGCCCATATTCATTCTTGACCACGTCCGGCAGCCCAGTTCCATATGTATCCATATTCATGACGGCCTGGTAATTCGAGGCCACGTCGGTGGCCACCAGCGCATAATTGAACGTTTGCAATTCGTCAAAACATCCGTTCGCTTGGGCCACGCCATCCCAACTGCATCCCAAATGGAAGCCCTGTTGCAACACCGCCGGGCTGGGCAGGTTGGTGACACCCAAGCCATTCGTTGACACTGGCGTTCCGTTGACATAGAGCGCGCTGTTGGTGTGCGTAAAGGTCAGGACTATCTGGCACCATGCATTGGTGGTTAGGCTCAGGGCACAGCTCGCATTGTCCGTCTCAATTCCATTGGCCTCGGTGCTGAACGTCAGCTGGCTTCCAAAGGAATTCACCCAGAGCGAAAACCAGCCATACTCGGCATTGGTGGACTGCTCGCCCACTTCGAACAGACGGATGATACCGCCCGGACCCACGTTCTGGCCGCCGTCAAAACTGCTCCAGTAGGGCCGAAACCAAAAGCGGATACTGCCCGTGCCGGCCGGGCATATTACCGTTGCCGAGCCGTTGGTGCGGACGCCGGGGTAGGCCAGGACACTGTTTTGGGCGGAAACTATGCTCACGGCGTCCCCGCTCCAGGATGGCACGGGGTACAATCCATAAACAGTGCTCGGGGCCAGGTTGGATTCGTCCAGCCAAAACGGCGGATTATTAAATCGCCAGTAACCCAAACAAGTTGGATAATACTCGTCGGGGTTCAGGTTTTCTTCATACTTTTGCAGATTGCTCAAGCCATCGTCAGCCGGATTGCCGTTTGGATCAACTCCTAGAAAATCAAAATCATCCATCTGCCAGAGGTTGGGCAAGCCATCTCCCGATCCTGCCCAATTCGCCGCGGACTGATAATTTGTGGCAATGGCCGCCGCACTCAATGGATAGTTGAACGTCTGCAATTCATCAAACGCGCCCCGCGCCTGATTAGTCCCGTTCTGGTCGCTGCCAATCCTGAAGCCGCTGGAGCGTTCGGTGAGATTTGGATAATGAGTGGAAGCCGCGCCGTTGGTGACGAATTGGCCGTCCAAGTACAGCAACGAATTTGTCGGTGAATACGTCAGCACTACTTGCTGCCATTCATTTGAGGTCCAGGCAATGTTTGCTGACAGGTTGACGCCGCCAAAACCGTTGGTCGAGAAGCCGAAGTCCAAGGTGTTTCCATCAGGCGTCAAATACATCGCCCACCAGCCATTAGTTTGATACACCACCCATGAATTGTTGTTGAAAATTGGATTGTTGTGGCCCATTTCAATCATCCGGCCATAAGCACCCAGCCCTCTGCCGCCAGTGCTGACACTGCTCCAATCCGGCTTGAACCAAAACTGGACGGTTCCACAGCGCAGGTTGATGTTCGCGTCGCCGTTGGTTTCCACGTCGCGATACGTGAGAACGGCGGGGTTGGTTGAATCAATCAGCACGTCGTTGGTATCCCAACTGGGAACTCCGACCACATTGGTGGCCAGCAGCGGCAATTGGCCGGCATCGCCCACCCAGGTGTTGGTGTTGTCAAAGCGCCAGTAGCCCAACCTGATCGGTGGAACGCTGTTGGGATCGTCGGGATTGGTGCGATCTGCCAGCTCGTGCAGGTCGCTGACTCCATCATAATCCGTATCCTGCATGGGATTGGGGGCTTTTCCGAGGGAACCGGCATTATAAACGGCCTGGATTTCGCCTGGCGACAGCGCCCGGTTGTAAATGCTCACCTCATCCAGAAGCCCCTGGTAGGGACCATAAGTTTGAAAAACAAATTCGGGGTAATATGCATTCCCAAAATCTTTCGACGGATATACAAATGGCTCAGTACTGGTGCTGCCGGTCTTGATGAAGGCTCCGTTCACATATAGGCTCGGTTGTTTGTTGGAATAAACCACGGCAATGTGGGTCCATCCATTTATCGCGTGGGTATAACTCAAAATTGATGGCATGTAACAGGCCCCGTGTTCTATTACTGCTATTCCATTAGTTCCTACGCTGACGCCGGCGCCCGCATCATTGTTGCCCCAGTTTGGGAAAATCGCGTAGCTTTGCCCGGAAATGCCCGGAAAGCCGCTGTTGTTATCCTGGGGCGGGATGTCAATTCCTTTTTGGGGGTAAGCCCAGAATTCCATGGTGAACGTATTCTGAATGTTGGTCATCGGGGGAGTATTGCTATTCATCACACAACCGCTGACGCCGTCAAAATCAAAGGCCTGTTTGACCATGCCATTGGTGTAGGTGGTCGCCGCATAAACCGTCCCAGTAGTTCCACCAATGATTTCTTCGGCATTTCCATTAGCGGGCCACCAGGCCACCATGCCTGAAGGCGGTGGGCCGGCTGGCGCAAGGTGGTATGCGGAAGCGATTTGCATGCCTGAAATCACGCCCGCCCCATTGGTTCCGGGATTGATGCTCACGCTCAACGTCTGGCCGCTGCCAACAATGACGTTCGTGAACAACACATATTGCACACCCTGTTGCCACGCCAGGGGGGTCAAACTGGGTGAAATGTCATGACTGGTTTGGGGGCCGTAATTTGCAATGGTGTTATTGTTCGTGTCGGTGACAGTCAGCCCAAAATTCCCGTCATCGGAATACAGGAAGATGTTCCAAGTTCCGGCGGGCAGATTGGTGATCGTCACCGTCGCCACCGTTGCGTTGGTGGACAGATAATCATGGTACATCGCATCGGAAGAACCATTCATGCCCGTCACCGACAGCCCGGTTACCAGCATTCCCACTGGCGAAACGATCCCATTGGCGGTGACCAGATTGGACAACAAAATGCCTGAAGGACTGTTCGTGCATTCGTTCCAAAAATCCGCCGCAGAATCACCGATTTCGGCATAACCCTTCATGGCACTGATTGGGCCGATGCCAAAATCCACATCCAGCAGCACATCCGGGATGTTCGTGGCAATGGTGACGGTGACGGTGCCCAGCAAATTGGTCAAAGGCGAACAGGGACTGCCCAAGGCGATGACGTTGGCCGTGTAGGCATAGGTGCCGGGCGTCCAGAACACACTGGGGATGGACGGAACAAAATTGAGACCGCCAAACGTGTAAGGTATGGGGTTGGTCTGTATGTCGATTATTTCCGGTGTGCAGAGGTAGGTTACGATGTTACTTTCCAAGCTGTTGGTGATAGACAGATTGTACGCCAAGGGCGGGGTGATGGACTGGCCGATGGTCGCCGTGATGTTGGTGGGTGCCAGCACAAAACCCGGAGCCAGGGTCCCCTGGATTAAGCAAGTCTGGTTGGTGGTAGGGTTTTCCATGCAGTTGTTGTCGGCGCGCAGGCTCACGGCGAGCGCCGTCATGATGATTGCCCCCAGCCAGTAATACCATTTTGTATGCGTCGCTTTCATGGTTTTATGATTTCAAAGGGTTTCAGTTCTGGGCAGCCGGTGAAGCTTGCCGGAGGGTGATCTGTTGCAGGGCGTGTTGGGCCGCCAGTTTGAGCCGGTCGTCCGTGCCGGCCAGCACGCTGTTCAAATAAGGCAGTTGCTCCGGTCCGCCCAGCAAGCCAAGAGCGCCAATGGCCGACAGCCGCACCGGGATGGTTTCACCGTTTTTGGCCGCCGCCGCCACGATGGGCAGGGCGTTCGCCGTTCCTAGTTGCGCGCAAATCTGGAAAGCGGTGATATGGGTCAATTCGTTGACATTGTTGTCTTGGGCCATTTGCAACGCGGTGGCGGCAATCTTTCCTTGATCCAGCCCGGGATATTCCTGCGCCAATCGTTTCAAGGCCAGCAACGCCGTTCCCCCGATGCTGCTGTAGGTTTCATTGACCGCCTGCCAGAGGACGTTTTCGACATCCTGTCTGGCGTCAGCGCTGTCATCTTGAACGGCCAACTGTTCGTAATACGCGGTCATGTGCTGTACGGCGTAATCCCGGATCACCCCGTCCTGCCCACGGTCTTGATACATGGCCGTGAGCACCTCGCCCAGCCCGGCGGGAGGCGGATTCAGCGAACACAACACGTCCATCAACTTGTTCTTGATGACTTGTCCCAGTTGGCCATGATCTAGTCCGTCCGGCTTGAGCAGAAACGGCTTTAATGCGGCCCAGTCGGCATCGGTCAATGGACCGGAAAGAGACCGGCAGGCGCTCAACCGGGTTCTGTAACTGGCGTTGCGGTCTGCAATCGTCTGGATCGCGGACCAGTTGCGGCCAGCCGAGGCCAGACTTTGGCTGCTGGCGGGCTGGCTGCCCACCGTCACCATTTTCGGCGTGTTGAAAGGAACCAGTTTGGGCAGCTTGGGCACGGAGGCAACCGCCACCGGCTTTGGAATCAATTTGGCAACGGGCACCGCCACCGGTGCTGCTGGATGCCGGAGCCACAGGCCGATGGTGACAATCACCGCCAGCGCAATTCCGATTAACAGTTTCTGTTTCATCTTTTATACAACCGGCGCTTCGGTACCGGCCGCCGGGTTGATCGTTGCCTTGTTTGTTTCTGCTTTCTGTTTTCTCAATTTCTGCTTTTCTTCAGTGCCAGTAACCGATTTGATAGTTGCCTTGATATGCTCGGATCGAGTTGCACACGGATGTCCGCACCCCGGCCGCCCGAATGAACCGCACCGGACACTGGCCCAGCGCGTCAAAGTTGGTAGCCGTCAACGTTCGAACAGTCGTGCCATCGTCGAACGTCACGCCGCTGACAATCGGCTCAATGATGAACGTCACATTGGTATTCACCGGGCTGGAAATCACCATCATCTCCACCAACTGGCTGCCATCGGCATAGGTCTGGATCAGCTTGACATAGGTCCGGTCGCCCGACCACAGATCAAATCCCTGCACTTGGGTGGAGTCCAGCACCGGCCCGTTGGTGCCCAGCCGGGCCAGCAGTGTGGCGGCCTCATTGACATTCATGCCCAAGGTCAACTGGGTCGCTCCGTTTGCGTTGGTTCCATTAAGGAAACAAGTCAGCCTCGAATCGGCCTGCAAAACGGCTTCAGGCGCCCGACTGGCCAGATTCAAATCGCGCTGCATCCAAGTCCACGCCGCCGGCGGCACATTGGGCAGGTTCTGTTGCACCACGTCCACGGTTACGCTGCCGCTCTGCGGTGCGCCGCTGGCCGGCGTATAGGTCCCCATCACGGTATAAATGCCGGCAGTGGTGAACTGGTTGGAGATCCCCTTGGCCGCTCTGCCCGTGTAATTATTGGTGCCAATGGTGAGTTGGAAGCTGCCATTCACCCCGTTGGCCGGCAGCGCATTGAACAACAGACTGTCTCCCTGGCGAATGGTCAGAGCATTCGTGGCCGTCAAGAGGTTGACGGGCAGCCATTGGAGTTGACGGGTTTGGGTCACGGCCCCGTTCTGGTAGCTGGCTTGAAACACGGTCTGGGTGGCCGCCTGCAACGGCACATAGACATACCAGCGGTTGGCCGTCGTGGCCGTCGGCGACAGCGCGTTGGTCAGATTGTTGGTCATCGCCGTCATCGCCGGAAACGGATCGCGCCCTTCCAGGCACACCGGCGAGGTGTAGCTGCCAATCACCGCGTTGGTGTTGTCCAAGCCCGATTCATCCGCCAGCATCGCCGCCGCCCAGTCCTTGATGCCGTTTTGATTGGTGGTTGACCCCGAAACGCTCAACAACTTGACCTGCTTGATCCGCAGGCTGCTGTAGCTGGCCACGCCATCCCAGAACACATGCAGCGTGTGGCTGCCGGCTTGCAAGTAGGGCAACACCAACTCGACGGTTCCGTTGGTGCCGTAGCCGGCGTTCAAGGTGTAATGGCCCAGCGTCTGGCCATCAATGCCCAGCAACAGCTTGAAGCTCATTTCAAAGGGGTTGAGCCGGTTCTGCGTGCCGATAAGGTTGAGCACATACTTGTCGGCATTGCCCACCGTCAGGTTGTAGTCCACCCCTCCACGCCGGTCCAGACAGTAAATGTCAGTGCCGTCCACCTGCCAATTGCCCAAAAAATTGGTGGTTTGCGACCCGCTGACTTTTGCCGCCACCGTCACCATGTTGGTGACCATCAGGTTCGTGCCCGCCCCCAGATACTCCACTTCAAAAGCGTCCGGCAAGCCGTCGCCGTTCACATCCGTGTTGAAGGGGTCCAGTCCATATTGATACGCCTGCAAATTGCTCAACCCAGCGTTGTCATAATCCGACCCGCCGTCGCCCGGATATTGCGGGTCCAGTCCATGGGCGGTTTCCCAGGGATCGGGCAATCCGTCCCCGTCGGTATCCGCCTTCGTGGGATCGGTGTGGTACTGGTACTCCTGCAGGTTCGACAGGCCGTCGCCGTCGGGATCGGCATTCGGATCCACGCCCGTCTGGCCAAAATAGTGTTGCTCCCAGAGCACGGGCAACCCGCTCCCGGAGGGATCCATCACCGGCTGCGAATATAGCTGGCTCTGCGGGATGATGCGCTCGGACATCGAAGCGTTGCTCCACCGCAATTCCGCCTTGCCGTGTCCCTGATTGTTGAACATCTCCACCCGGATCAGATAACGCTGGCCCGCCACCAAGTTGATCGTCCCTTGCAACTCTCCGTCCGGATGCCAGGTCCGCCAGCCGTTGATCACCAGTTGCTCGTTGATCCACACCCGCACCCAGTCTTCCTGCAAGGTTTCCAAACTGATAGTGTGCGGCCCGGTGAACTGTGCCTGCATTTCACCCGCCCAGCAAACGCCATAGTTGTCCGGATTCAAAATATCCATCGGCGGACCGTGCCGCCAAAAGAAGCTCTCTTCGGGCACCACGCCATTGGTGATTCCGGGCAGATAAAGCAGGCTGTCATTCCGGTAATTGGCCATCAGCCCGTCGCCATTGCCTTCCTGCACGTTCATCGTGTCGGACGCGGCGGCCGGCCCGAAACTCAACTGGTCAAACTGCGCCGAGGACGGGCCATCCACTTTCCCGCTCCGGGCGTTGTGGGCGCTCGCAGCCAGTCCCACATAGACCTGTGGAGCCAGGCCTTTAAGGGTCACCCAGTCCAGCAAGGTCCAGTTGATGCCGTCGGTGGAACTGTAGCCGCCCACCCAGTCACCGCTGCGCACCAACTTCACCCAATAGGGTAATGTACCTTGGATGGCACTCGGCGCATGGGAGACGCTCCCGGCATGTTCCCGCCATTGAAACGACAACCGATTGCTTAGTGTCACCACCATCGCCGCGTTCCGCGACCGGCCTTCCAGCGATTCCCGGAGCATCACCGCCGCCTTGGCATATTGGTTGGTTCCCGACAACCCCAGTATCCGCACCACGACCTCCCCGTTGGTGCCCAAAGTCTGATACACGTAATGAAATGAATCGGCGTTGCCCCAGATGTCCGAGCCCGCGCAACTCACCGTGAACACGCCACCGCTGCTTTGGGCGCCGCCAACCGTGTAGTCGCCGCCCACATCGCCGGTCCCAAAGGTGTCGGGCACGCCCCGGGTCTGCGGATTGGTGGGATCGGTGTGCTGCTGGTATTCTTGCAGGTTCGACAGGCCGTCGCCGTCCGGGTCCGCATTGGGATCAACTCCGGTCTGGCCGAAATAGTGCAGTTCCCATAGCACGGGCAATCCGCTCCCAGACGGGTCCATCTCCGGCTGTGAATACATCTGGCTCTGCGGAACCATCCGCTTGGGGGTCGAGGGGCTGCTCCAACTGAGTTTCGCCCGCGCCGCGCCGTGATTTTGATAGTATTCCACCCGGATCAGGTAATGCTGCCCCGCCACCAACGTGACGGTGGTTGCCGGGGTTTCTCGTTCCGCATGACAGTTCCAATCATCCACCACCAGTTGCTCGTTGACCCAGACGCGCGCGCCGGCGTCACTCCGCATGTAAAAGGTATAGGCCTCGCTGAATTGCGCCTCGATTTCCCCATACCAGCGCACGCTGAACTTGTTGGTCCACGGCATCCCCAACGCCGCCAGGCATTGGCTCGCAAAGGGCTGGCCTGTCACCCCCGAATCCGCCGGGGCGACACAGTCTATCTGCCCGTCCACCCAACTGGTCACCGGCGGCCCATGCAAATGCCGGTTCGGGAAGTAGCTCCCCGTCAGGCCGTCGCCCGTTCCGATCACTGGGTCCAATATGGCCGAGGGATCCGCTTCAGTGACGCTGAGTTGGTCAAAGGTCGCCGTGGCGGTCTGGTTGTTTCCCGCCACCGCCAACCCCACATACGCCTGCTCTGCGAGATTGTTGAGTTCTTCCCAACCGCCCAAGGTCCAGTTGATTCCATCCGGCGAATAGTAGCCGCCCACCCAGTCGCCGCTCCGTACCAACTTCAACCAGCAGGTTGGCAACGCGTTGGTGCTGCCCAATGTGCTGTGGGCGTTGCCGCCAGCTTGGGCGCGCCATTCAAACGCGGCTCCCGCTGCCATAGTCACCAGCATCCCCGCGCTCCGTGAACCAGGGTCCAGTGTCTCCCGGATCATCACCCCGGCTTGCGCAGCAGTGCTCCCGCTCTGAATCCCATCCAGCCGAACCACAATCTGCCCGTTGGTACCCAAGGGCTCATAAACATAGTTGCAGGCGTCGCTCTGCCCCAGAATTCCCGCTCCCACACTGGTCACCGTGTAAACCCCGGCGCCATTGGCCTGCACGCTCCCAGGCGTGGAGGCCGAACCGATGTCCGCATCCACCCAACCGGAGCTGCCGGCGTCCTGCGCCCGCAAGGTCAGTTTCAACGCGATCGCCACGCTCACGGTCAGGATCAACAATCCCATCCACGCCAGCGGGGCTCGCGACATTTTTCTCAAGGTCTTCATGGTTTCCTCAGTTCAGGGTTTTAAAAAGTGGTTGAAAGCAGGAGAAGCTAACTCCGGACGCAGGCAGACCGGAATGGGCAATATTCGCATGGCAAAAAGCGATGGGGAAATCGAGGCCCTCTGGCGCTGAAAGGCCGGGTTTTTGAAAGTGATGGCATGCCCAAAAGCTATAAATCCGCAATAGCTGTCTGATCAAAAGCGATGTATTTTTATTGCACATGCCCGACCCATAACATCCCAAAAATCTTCCGAGACTTGAGACTGGAGAGTGAAACGTTTTGGGGAAGAAATCAAGCCGAGGATTTGCGCTTTTCCCTGGCCAGGCGCAGCGCCAAAGCGACCCACTCTTCCACCAGTT
>Ga0302320_10023158_pt1 | contig 12202 bp, 6 predicted proteins | sample Bog_T0_3_FD_202130 | JGI IMG/M metagenome (GOLD analysis project Ga0302320, IMG submission 202130) | Peat permafrost microbial communities from Stordalen Mire near Abisko, Sweden - Bog_T0_3 | ecosystem: Environmental > Terrestrial > Soil > Wetlands > Peat | place: Sweden: Abisko, Stordalen Mire...
GGTATTCCACCGGGTCTTCGATGGTGATGATCTTATCTTCGTCGTTCTTGATCTCGCTCAACGCGGCATAGAGCGTGGTGGTTTTGCCCGAACCCGTGGGGCCGGTCACCAGCACCATGCCGTAAGGTTCCAGAATGTAGCGCCGGAACTTGACCAGGTCGGAATCTCCGAAGCCCACTACGTCGAGCGACAGCTTGGCGAACTTCTCGCTCATCGATTCCTTATCCAGCACGCGCAGCACGGCATCTTCGCCGTGGATGGTAGGCATGATGGAAACGCGGAAATCGATCAGCCGGCTCTTGTAGCGCACGCGGAAGCGGCCGTCCTGGGGCACGCGCTTCTCGGCGATATCCAGTTCGCTCATGACCTTGATGCGCGAAATGATGGTCGACTGCCAATCCTTGGCGATGGGCGGCATGGCGTAGTGCAGCACGCCGTCGATGCGGTACTTGATGGCCACTTCCTGGTCCCGCGATTCGATATGGATATCGCTCGCCCGCCGCTCGAGGGCATTGAAAATGGTAGTGTCCACCAGCTTGATGACCGGCGCGATATCGCTATCGGTCGCGGTCAGCTTGTCGATGGAGAGCGTCTCGTCGGAATCGCCGTCTTCGGCCACCACATCGAGAGCGAAGCCCTCGGTCACTTCTTCCAGCACGCGCTGCGACTGTTCGGTCTTCTTGAGCAGCTCGGAAATCTGCGAAAGCGTAGCCACCTTGACGCGCAGCTTCTTATTGAGCAGCAGCGTCAATTCGTCGATCAGGTCCAGTTTGCGCGGATCGGAGAGAGCGATTTCCAGGGTGCCGTTGCGCGCCTGCATGGGCACGAAATTGTAGCGGAACATCAGATCCACGGGAATGGACCGGAACAGATCGTGATCGATGGAGGATTCGCGCAGATCCACGAACTCGCACGAGTAGCGCGAGGCCATGCTCTTGGCCTGCTCCACCTCGGTGCCGGGATCCACCAGCCTCGTTCTCTCTATCGTCGACATACGCTATGCATCCTTGCACTTTCCTTACCGGATGGTATCCGCCAGCGAAAAAATCGGCAGGTAGAGGGCCACCAGCACAAATGCCACAAACCCGCCCATCAGCAGCATGATCGCCGGCTCGATCAGCGAGAGCATGGCCTGCATGCGCATATTCACATCGTCCTCGAAGAACTCCGCCACGCTGTTCAGCATCTGCGGCAAAGCGCCGGTGGATTCGCCCACTTCGATCATGTCGATGGCCAGGCCGGGAAAGAACTTGGAAACCTTCAACGAAGCCGACAGCGGCTGCCCTTCGCGGACGCTCTTGCCGGCGGCTTCCACGGCGCGCTGCAGCAACGGTGTGTTCAGGGACTCGGCCGCCGTTTCCATGGCCTGCACCAGCGGAATGCCGCCGGTCAGCAGGGTGCTGAGAATGCGCGCCAGTTGCGCCACCTGAAACTTCAACCAGATCTCCCCGAACCCCGGCATGCGGAGCTTCACGCGATCGACTTTGGCGCGCGCCGAATCCTTGCGCGACCACCAGCGGAACGCCACCACTAATGCTACGAGGCCCCCGGCAGCCGCCAGAATGGAACCTTGCGCCGCCGTCCCGATGGTGATCAGGATGCGGGTCATGGCCGGCAGGGTGGCGTGGAAACTGTCGTAGAGGCTGGCGAACCGCGGAACTACGAACGTGACCAGAAACACCATCAGCAGGATCACCAGCACGATCAGCACGCAGGGGTACATCAGCGAGACCATGACTTTCTTCCTGACTGCCAGCGAAAGTTTCTGGTATGCCACGTAGCGGTCCAAAACCTCGGTGAGGCTGCCGCTCTTTTCCCCGGCCATCACCGAGGTGACGAAAATCTTGGGAAATATGTCCTGCGTGCGGAACGCCTCGGAGAGCAGCGTCCCGTTGCGTACTTCGTCGCGCACGGCCTTGATGTGCGGACCGAGCTTGGGGTCGGTGAGCCGGTCCGCCAGCAGATCGAGGCCCTTCAGAATCGGCAAGCCGGCGCGGATCAGAGTTACGAACTGCTGGTTGAAGATGAGGAACTTCTCCAGGTTGAGCTTCTTGCGGCGGCCGCGAAACAACCCGCCCGCAGCCACCTTCGGCTTGATGGAATAAATGAGGAAGCCCTGCGAGGAGTAGCGTTCGCGGAGTTCCTTTTCGGAACCGGCGGCGGCTACCTGCTGGTGGATCTGGCCGCGCCCGTCGGCGTATTTCAAAAGATATTCCGCCATGGTTACTTGCCGGCCTCCTCCACCTGGGCTCCCTTGGGAACCTGAAAATGGAATAGCTTGTCGTCCAGCCGGGGGTCGAGTTTCTCCTGATCGAAGGTGTATCCGGTGATGGAATTATCGAACCGCGTCACTTTCACTTCGCGGATGCGGCCTTCCCGGGTGACCAGGAATTCCACCGCCGAATAGGGCAGGCTGTCGTTCTTAGGCTCCGCGGTGATGCGTGTGTCGGTCCCCTCCGGCTTTCCTTGCAGGTTCCGGAACTCCTTCTCAAAGTGTAGCTTACCGAGGAGAAAGGCGAGCGGGCCGTCATCCGCGTTCTGTAGGGGCGACTTGTCTACCCGGTTCTCCGCGGGAGTGTACATCCAGAAGACCTTGCCGTCACCCACCGCCAGTTTGCCCTTGGGGTCGGTATATTCCCAGCGCATGCGACCCGGCTTGCGCAGATCGAGCACCCCGCTCTCCGAGCGCCGGGCGTGGCCAACCATGGTATAGTCTTCACGGAAAAGGACTTGCAGCGTCGCCACGTGGTTGTACCGATCTTCCACGGTTTTCAGCAAGGTGGCCAGTTGGTTGTCGGCGGCGAACGCCGACACTACCAGCAGGCCCCCCATGGCACAAAGGCGGTTCACAATACTTTTGACGTGGCTGCGGGCCAAAACGTGCAAAGATCCGGCAAGCTAAAGCATGCGCCACCAAACCACTGCCGGAAATTGGCGCCCAAGTCCATGCAAACAAAAAGCCGGAGCAGGACGCCTCAATCGGCGGCCAACTCCGGCTTTGACAGACTAGAGGGTCTGTGCCGGTTTAGTTGAGGTACACGGTCACGGCGCCTTGGGTGGCGGCAGCTCCCAGGGATACGGATACCGACGCCGGGCCCGTAGGAGCAGTCTGGGGCACGATGACATTCACCTGCAGCACGCCCGAAACCAGGCCAGCCGCCTCTCCGTAGTAAGCGACGCTGGCCGGTTGGTTGCCGATCAGCACCGAAGGGACGAAGTAAGGCTGCGGGGTGGTCGGCGGTGTGGCCGAAACCTGCGTCACCGCGCCGTCCTTAGCGCCCGGGTTGACCACGCCCTCACCGGTCATATAGAGCACCAGATACCAGCCCTTGGTGGCAGGGTTGGAAGCTGAGTTCACGCCTGCATAAACACCCTGCGGGGTGTATTGGACGACCGCAGCCTGACCCGAACCGGAGCTATTGGCGGTGAAGATGCCAGGAGCGGTAGTAGCCTGCGTGATGGGGAAAGCGTTCGACGTTTGCCCCAAGTACCTGATCTCTACCGAGAGCGAAGAAGCGATGGGAGCGATCTCGTACGGAACCACGGCGTTGATCTGTCCCGCGCTCACAAAGGTCAGCGCGGCCGGCGTGTTGGTGGGCAGGAAGATCACCTGCACGCCACCCAGCGTGGTCGCCACGCTACCGTTAACCAGCGTGAGGCCAAACGAAGAGGGTGGGCCGATGGGGTTGGACGCGTTGGCGTAGATGGAAATGATCTCGCCGGGCGAAACCGCCCCAACGGCGCCGCTAGCGGCGTTGGTAATGCCGGTGATGGCCGGCAGCGGGGCGGTGATATTGAGGGTCACGTTGACGATGGTGGTTCCCGTGGCCGGGCTGCTTCCGGCGATGGTGATGCTGCCGGTATACGGGCTGCCAGTGGGGTTGGGGTTCAGCGTGGAAAGCACCGACTGGACCAGGGACACGGTCAAATTGGCGGTGCCGGTGTTGGGCGTGGTGCCGGAAGTGGGCGAAACCTGGAGCCAACCACCGGAGCTGGTGGCGGTAGCCGTAAAGTTGGCCGCCGCGCCGCCGGCCGACACCTGAATGGTACTGGTGGGGCTGTTGCCACCGACCTGGTAGCTCAGTGAGATGCTGGTGGGCGTGGCCGTAACCGTGGGTATCGACGTCACCGTGAGGCTGACGTTCACCACTTGAGCGGTACCGCCGTTGGGCGTGATGGTAACCGTGCCGGTGTAAGGAGTGGAGCTAGCCTGCAGGCTGCTGGTGTTCACCCCGATAGAAAGCGTATAGGGGGTCTGCCCGGAGGAGGCGCTGGTGGTGAGCCAGTTGGACACGCCGCCGGCGACCGCCGACGTCACGGTGAAATTGATGCCCGAAGTGCCGGAATTGGCGTTGGCGATAGCAACCGTCTGGTTGGCGGGCGTTGTCTGCCCCTGTATGTACTGGAAGCTCAACGGCGTGTTCGGAGTGAGCGTGATATTGCCACTACCGCCCGCGGCGCCCACCGTCATAGCGACGCTGACCGACTGCGTGCCGCTCGTTGTAGCCAGCAGGACAGTGCCGTTGCAAGTGGCCCCGTTCGCGATGCCCGACGAATTCACGGTCACCACGATGGCAGTGTTACTGGAACCGGCCGTCAAACTGCCGCCGGGAGAAATGGACAACCAGGTGGAACCCGCGGTGCAACTCTGTTCCGAAGTAGTCGCGGTAAAGCTGGTGGAGCTCGACGCCGTCACGTTGAGCGTCGAGGACGCCGAGCCGGTGACGTTGGTGAACGAGAGGGAAGTATTGCTCAGATTCAGCACTCCGGTGGTCGAAGTGAGGCCGCCATTGACGACCAATACCACGGGGTAGTTGATGGCGTTCTGGTAGGCGGTGGCCGAGACCGGGATGGTGGCGGAGTATACTCCTGTCTGCTGGCCATTCGGATTGACGTTGATGGTCAAGGTGTTCCCGGATGTGGTTGCCGTCACCCAGGTGGCGGTTGGCGTGCCCGCGCTGATCGGCGGGGTGTTTGTCGAATTGGGGTTATCGGTACCTACGATGGTCGCTGTCTGGCTGTTCGGTACCGAGCCGCTATTCGAGGCGAACGTAGCCGAGGAGGGCTTGCCGAAGAGCACCGCGGTGTTTGCCGGCGCCACCAGCAGGGTGACCGTCACGGAAGTGGTGCCGCTCGGAGTGGTGACGTTGACGGTAGCCGTATAAGTCGCCGGTGACAGGTTTGTAGCTTGGTTGAAGAGGTCCACCATGAGGGTGGCCGGGCCGCTGCCGAAGGTGCCCGTGCCCAGGGCCGGCGAATCGAACGTCAGCCAGCCGCCGGCGCTACTACCGTAAACGATGGTGGCGCTCCAACTCGTACCCTGTTGTCCCGTAATGGTGACGGCTTGCGCGGCTTGTTGATTATTCCAATAGGTGCTGCCTGCCTGCTCCTGGAACACCAGAGAGGTGGGAGCAACCGCGGAAGTGACTGTTCCGGTTCCGGTGCCGGTCCCGCCGGTGTTGCCGGCCTGGCCTACCGGCAGGGAGACCAAAATGGTTGTGGTTCCCGCGGTGGTGCCGCTGCTCGATACGGTGATAATCGCCGAGTACACACCGGCCGTTAATCCGGTGGCATTCGCCGATACCGTGAAGGTCTCCGTGCTGCCGCTGAATACGGGAGAGGTGATGCTGAACGCGGAATTTGTATTCGAGCCCAGGGAAGCCAACCCGAGGCTGTAGCCGCTGGCTGCCGAAAGAGTAACCGTCTGCTGCTGCACGCTGGTAGAACTCAGGGGCACGCCCGGGAATGTGACGATCGTGCTCGGACTCACGGTAATTCCGGGGGCCGTGCTGCCAGTCACATATAGGAAGACGGTGATAGTCGCCGTGGAACCGCTCGATGAGGTGAGGGTCACGGTCCCCTGGTAGTTTCCGGCGGCCAGGCTGGTCGCGGCATTCGACAGCGAGAGTGACACTTGGGCGCCGTCCCCAGGCGCCAGCAGTCCACTGGCGCTTCCGCCGGTGCTGTTATTCGCCAGCAGCCAATTTCCACCCGTGGTGGTCACGGTGTAGGAAAATTGATTGGCCCCGGCTGCCGTATCTTGAATCGCAACGGGGAGCGCCGAGGGCAACGGCGAGCCCGAGGTGTAATTAAAGGTTTCGTTGGCGGCATTACTGGCCGTGCCGTTGACGGTCAGCGTTCCGCTGCTGCCGGTGCCTGTAGTGGATCCGGTGCCCACCTGGAAGCTGACTGGAATGTCAACCGCCGTCCCTATGCTCGGCGTGATCACCACCGTGCCGGTATAAGGCTGGGAAGCGGATGCCAGGCTGGCGGCGTTGCCGATCACCGTAACCGGAGTCTGGCCGTTTGACGAGATGCTCAGAGAGTTGTACTGGTATTGCAGCCAGGTGGCGGTGTTGGGCAGGGTGCCCACGGTGAAAGTAATGGTATTGCCTGTGAGGTTCTGAATGACGAGAGTTTGCTGATTCGTCGCGCCCGCCGCCGCGGCAAGGCTGATATTGCCGGGCGTGACGGTGATCTGCCCGTTGCTGGCTGATCCGGTGTTGCCGCCGCAACTGGTGTTGGTCTGGTAGTTGACGGCGATCGCGATTTGGGTGCCGGCCCCGGGCCCGCTTGTGGGTGTGACGATCACCTGTGCCGTGTCGCTGGTCAGGGGGAATCGGTTGGCGCCGATGGTCAGATTCACACCGGTCGTGCCCGTATTGCCCGTGATGGTAGTGCCGCTAGAGGTGGTGCCGGTACCGAGGATTGTTGTGTAAACCCATGCCCCGTTGGCGTCACCCACGGTGGGGGTCGAGCCGTAATATTGGACCGCAGCAGTGAAACTGATGTTCGCGCTGGTGCTGCTGGTGAGGAGAACATTCTGGAAGTCGTTGCACGACGTGCTGCCTAAGTTGACTGTTTGGGTGGCCGCCGTTAGAGTCTGGGCAGATCCGTGCGTCGACACCGTCAGCAACAGTGCCAGTGCCAGAAAGAGAGCAAATTTTTTGTTGTTCGTTTGTGCAGCGTCCATGATTTTCCTCGACATTTTTGATGATAACAGACCACAGGCTCTGTTTACCAAAAAACTGGGATAAGGACGCGGCTACAACTATCTTACACCTATTTCTTCAGGATCCGAAACAGATTACTGTAATCGTCCGTCCACAATCGGACCGTCCGCTTGGACTGGATATCCGCGGAGTTGGTCAACTCTTCGGGCGCGAACCCGCTATCGCGCGCGAATACCAGCACCCAGGTAGCGGAGAATATATCCGCCGTTTCGTCGTCGTCGGTATCCACGGTTCGCGCCGCCTTGTTGGTTGCGCGGGCTTCGCCTTCCACCACCGGCTGCAGATCCAGATACCGGTTGGAGATGTGGACCGCCAGCACGCCATCGGGCCGCAGGTGACGGAAATACAGTTGCATGGCTTCTTCGGTGAGCAAATGCACCGGAATCGCGTCGCTCGAAAATGCGTCCACCGCCAGCACGTCGAAGTTCTCCGGCGCTTCCCGCTCCATGCTGAGCCGCGCGTCCCCCATGGCGATTTCCAGTTTCGCCGGACAGTCCGGTACGAAGAAGAACTGTCCCTTAGCGATGGGCGGCACCAACGGGTTGATTTCGTAATAGCGGTAGTAATCTCCCAAACGTCCATAGGCGGCAATGGTGCCCGTGCCGAGCCCCACAACGCCCACCCGAATAGAGCCCTTCTTCTGTTTCTCGCGGATGGCGATTCCCACCCCGGTCTTCGGACCGTAATAAGTGGTGGGCAAATGGCGCTTGGCGGGGTTGAGATATTCCTCCCCGTGATTGATCGTGCCGTGGGTTAGGGTACGTACCGTATCCAGCCCGGTCTCCGGACCGTTGTCGCGCACGCGCAACGCTCCGTAGAAATTGCGCACCATGACGCGCGAATCCTGGGCCTGTTCTTTGATGTCCCGGCCGAGGTAAATGGCCATGTAAACGGTTCCCGCGGCGCCTAGCATGGGCAGCACCGCTCGCCAACCGCGGAACCAGGCTGAGATCGCCGGGTCCAGACTCAAAGCGAACAGCACCAGCACGGCGCAAGCCACCAAGCCGACCGGCATTTCGTAGAAGCCTTTGAACACGCGCGGGGCCACCAGGGCGACGAAGATGCCTCCCAGCGCGCCGCCGGCGGAAATCGTGAGGAAAAAGTGCGTGAGGTATTTAGGGTCCGGTTTGAGCAGAGCCAGTTCCCCGTGGCACACCATGCAGCAGGTAAAGAGTCCTAATCCGAACAGCACCAGCATCCACCAGATCGGCATATTTCCAGTGGTATCGACGGTCAAACCGTATGCCATACCGCCCAGCGCCACAATCAGCAGTTGCAGGTAGGGATTGCGCCGGTACCAGCCGCTGCCCTCGAAGCAGAGGATGAAGCTGAGCAGATACAAGCTGAGGGGCAGAATCCATAACAGCGGTATGGCCGCCACGTTCTGCGAAAGGTGATTGGTGATGGCCAGAAGCAGCAGCGATGCTATCGCCGGCAGCAGCAGCCACATAGTGTATTGCCGCGCACCAGGTTTCTGCACCGCGGTCTGCTCCGCCCCCGCTTCGACCCAGGCTTCCCCCGCCTGGTTGCGCGAGCGGAGTGCGGTGAATCCGCACAAGACCACGAATACGCCATAGGCGATGGACCAGGTCCAGGACTGCTGGTGCGTAGTGAGCGTGGGTTCGAACAACACCGGGTAGCTGAGTAGGGCAAACATGGACCCGGCGTTGGAAAGGGCGTAGAGCCGGTAAGGGATAGCTCCTTTATGCTCGCGCGCATACCAGGCCTGTAGCAGCGGACCGGTGGTGGAGAGTAGAAAATAAGGCAGGCCGACGGTGACCAGAAGGAGCGTGAGGATTCCCCATGTTGGGTCGGCCATGGGCGCGGGCTTGAGAGATTGCGACGGATAAATAGGCAGCACGATCAGGCTGGCGACGAGCAGCGCAGCATGCAATATCATCTGGACGCGCGGCTTGAGGTAGCGAACCACCGCATGGGCATACAGATATCCCAGGAGCAGCACCAGTTGGAAAAATAGCAGGCAGACGGTCCATACCGCGGCCGATCCCCCAAACCAGGGGAGAATGATCTTGGCAATCACGGGCTGCACCTGAAAGAGCAAAAAGGCGCTGACCACGATGGTAAGTGCGTAGAGCAACATATATTAAACTCGGATTCGAACCAGTCTACCGCTTCCGGGCGCCACCGCGTTGAAAAGCGGATAGCCGTGGAGAGACACCGGATCCGTCATTATTTGTAGGCCGCCACTCCCGTGACCCTCTCGCCGATTACCAGCGCGTGAATATGGTCTGTGCCCTCGTACGTCTTGACGGTTTCCAGGTTGCAGAGGTGACGCATCACGGGATATTCGTCGGTGATTCCGTTGGCCCCCAGCAGATCGCGGCTGAGGCGCGCGCAATCCAGGGCTATGGCCACATTGTTGCGCTTGAGCATGGAGATATGGGCGGGCTCGATCTTGCCGCGATCTTTGAGCCGGCCCGCCTGCACGGCCAGCAACTGCGCCTTGGTGATCTCGGTGATCATCCAGGCCAGCTTTTCCTGCACCAGTTGGTGGGAGGCGATGGGCCGGTCGTCGAACTGTTTGCGCAGGATGGCATATTGGCGTGCGGTTTCGTAGCAGTCCATGGCCGCTCCGATTACTCCCCAACCTATTCCATAGCGCGCCTGCGAGAGACACGACAGCGGCGCTTTCAACCCGCGAGCTCCCGGCAGCCGCTGGCTCTCCGGCACGCGGCAATCGGCGAACGAGAGGCTGGACGTGACCGATGCGCGCATGGACCACTTGCCGTGAATATCGGATGTGGTATAGCCCGGGGTGCCTCTTTCCACCAGGAACCCGACCACACCCTCGGGCGCGCGCGCCCAGACCACGGCGACATCGGCCTGCGAGCCGTTGGTGATCCAGGTCTTCTCCCCGTTGAGCACCCATTCATCGCCATCGCGCCGCGCGGAAGTGCGCATGCCGGCCGGATTGGAGCCGAAATCCGGCTCGGTCAGCCCGAAGCACCCCACGGCCGTGCCGCTTTGCAGGCGCGGCAGCCAGTTCTGCTTCTGCTCGCCGGACCCATAAGAAAGGATGGGATACATCACCAGCGCGCCTTGCACGGAAACGAAGCTGCGCACCCCCGAATCGACGCGCTCCAACTCCTGCATGATAAGCCCGTACTCCACGTTGCTCATGGCGGCGCAGCCATAACCTTCGAGGTTGGCGCCGAAGAATCCCAGGCCGGCCATTTCCGGGATGAGTTCAGTGGGGAAGCGGGCCTCGCGGTAGCAATCGCGAATCAGCGGAGAGATCCGTTCTTCGGCAAAACGGCGGGCCGTTTGCCGCACCATCAATTCCTCTTCGCTGAAAAGGGAATCGACGCAAAAATAGTCTACGCCGCGGAATGGCATTGGAAGTTCGTTTCTCCCTATTTGAACACGATAGCGGCCGTCGGTTTTAAGCTTCAAACGGAGCCGCCGGCCCGTGAGGATATACTTGCCCAAGAAACAAAAGCCCGGAGCCTTGCGGCCCCGGGCTTCGGACTCGTCTCTTCGGGCTACCGCATCACGGATACAAACCGCGGAGCCGGCAGGCTTCAGCTACGCGGCTCACGCCGAGCATGTTCGCCGCCAGCCGCATGTTGACGCGCTTGTCGAGATGGATCTTCAGCACGTCGTTGAAGGAACGCACCATGATTTTCTCCAGCTTCGCGTTGACGTCGTTCTCGTCCCAGAAGAGGTGGTTTTCGTCCTGCACCCATTCGAAGTACGAAACCGTCACGCCTCCCGCGTTGCAGAGAATGTCGGGGATGAGGAAGATACCCTGCTGATCGAAGATGCGGTCGGCTTCGGGAGTCACCGGTCCATTGGCCGCTTCCGCCACTATGCGCGCATGGACAGCGGCGGCATTCTCTTCCGTAATGGCGTTTTCGAGCGCCGCCGGGATCAGCACTTCGCAATCCAGCGCCAGCAACTCTTCCGGCTTCAGCCAGTCCGCGCCGGGGAATCCGGCCACGGATCCGGTCGCCTTTTTGAACTCCACCACCGCGGGGATGTCGAGGCCGTTGGCGTTGCAGATACAACCCCGGGTGTCGCTGCAGGCGATCACTTTGCCGCCGGCCTCATGAAAGAGGATAGCGGCGATAGAACCCGCGTTGCCGAAACCCTGCACGACGACGCGCGCGCCCTGGAGCGGAATGTTCAGGTGCTCCAGACTGCCGCGCGTGGTGTAGAAGCAGCCGCGGGCGGTGGCTTCGTTGCGGCCCAGGGAACCACCCAGAGCGATGGGTTTGCCCGTTACCACGCCGGTGACCGGATAGCCCAGGTTCATGCTGTAAGTGTCCATGATCCAGGCCATGATCTGCGGCGTGGTGTAAACGTCGGGGGCGGGGATGTCTTTGGACGGTCCGATGATGGGCAGGATGGCGCTGGCGTAGCGCCGGGTCATGCGTTCCAGCTCGCCTTGCGACATCTCCTTGGGGTTGCAGGTAATGCCGCCCTTGCCGCCGCCATAAGGGATGTTCACCACGGCGCACTTCCACGTCATCCAGGTCGCCAGGGCTTTGACTTCATCGATGGTGACGTTGGGATGATAACGGATGCCGCCCTTGGCGGGGCCGCGCTGCGTGCTGTGTTGCACGCGGTAGCCTTCAAAACGGACGACCTTTCCGGTATCCATGCGGACCGGGATGCTCACCGTGAGGATGCGCTCCGGGTACTTGATCATTGCCCGGATGTTTTCTTCGAGTTCCAGCGCGTTCGCCGCCAGATCGAAATTCTCCAATGCGACTGCGTATGCGTTCTTTTCGGCAATTGCGGTTGCTAACATGGCCAACCTCTTTCGGAATTTCGGACTTGGAAATCCTAGTAGGAATGGTATTGCGGTTTATGCACCACGTCAAGGGGGTGCTTGAGAAATTCAACGAGTGCGTACCGGACACCTGGGCAGAGAGAATCGTAAGGCCGAGGGGCAGGCGAGCAACCGCCTGCCCCACCGCCGACATTAGTCTACAGAACGCTGATGACCGTGGTGTAGCTGGTGGCTGCAAGGTTCAGTTGGGCCTTGCCATCCACCACCGGAACGCGCGCGCCTTCCTCCATGCCGCGCTGCGTGTCGGTGACCCACAGCCGCAGTTCCTTCACGCCGGCGGGCAGACCGGTGAGAGTGGCTTGGCGCGCGGCGCCGTTGTTCACCATATGGACGGTATAAATTCCTTCGGCGATATTGCCGAATCCCGCGCAGA
>Ga0302320_10023161_pt1 | contig 12202 bp, 9 predicted proteins | sample Bog_T0_3_FD_202130 | JGI IMG/M metagenome (GOLD analysis project Ga0302320, IMG submission 202130) | Peat permafrost microbial communities from Stordalen Mire near Abisko, Sweden - Bog_T0_3 | ecosystem: Environmental > Terrestrial > Soil > Wetlands > Peat | place: Sweden: Abisko, Stordalen Mire...
CGGTCGATCCCGACGCCATCCCCTGAGACCGCCGTCTATCCGAGCGCCGCGAGCGCCGTGTCTATCCCAGCGCCGCGAGCGCGGCTCGTTGCCGCCCCAGCCGGTCCGCGCGTTCGTGGGCGAAGCGCTCGATACCGGCGAAGATCGACGCTTCGTCCAGATGCGCTTCGGCTATCACCTCGGGTTCCAGGCCGCCGGTGAGCCACTGATTGCCCCAGTCCGAAGTCAGCGAGTACTCGTCGGTCACCGGACCGAGATTGCGGATCGGCCATACGCGCCGCGTGCCGGTGCTCACCACCATCAGGTCGTAATATGCCTCGGGCGGCAGGACTGCGTGGCGATAAGACTCCGGCTGCCGGTCGAACAACTCCTCGCTGATCGCCGAAATCACCTTTACGTTGATGCCGGCTGCTTCGAGGTGCGGCAGCTGCCGGACCAGGTTTACCGTCGAACTCGATCCCTGCGCGAGCACATAGCCGTGGCGGGGCTGGTCCGGCGCGAAGTCACGGATCACGTAGAGGCCTTTGGCCGCCGCTTTGAGATCTTTGTCCGCGAACCGGTTGCGGTCGGCGACGGGGAAATCGGGCCGCGCGACCTCAATAGAAATGATGCCGACTTTGGGATCGCGCGCGGCAATTTCCGCCGCCGCGAAATATCCCGCCGCCACGTCGTTATAATCCCAGAAATTCAGGTGAATTGTTTCCCCACGCGGGAACAGTTTCCATACCTGGGTGGCGAAAATTCCGAAGTGTGTGCGCCCGTCGGCGGCGGTTTCGGGCCCGGAGTGCCCCGCGAGGATATGCAGCACGCCCATGCGGAACTTACTGTCCTGATTCTGCTGGCTCCAGACGCGCGCGGGCGTGTACATCAGCGGCGTGAAAGCGCCGTAGGTTCCGCTGATCGCCCATACGCCGGCGAACCGATCGGGATCGACACTGGCGCTTTGCCCCACCAGACCGATCGCGCTCGCCACGTTCCCCGCTTCCTGAATGGCCGCCTTGATTCTGGTGCCGAGCGGATTGGTGACGGGATCGTAATGGCCCCAGAGATTGCCGTGCTCGAGGTTAATCGATTCCGAGAGGTCGGCGGCCAGCGTGATGAAACGGTTGTCGGTGACGTAATTCATCCACTTGACGATCTCCGAAATGGCGCGGCGCGTACCGGCCATCTCGCCGGGCTTGCGGAACAGGGTGATCGCGACCTGCTTTTCAGCGCCCGACAGACGGTTTGAAGCCGTCACGATCTGCGGTTCCGCTGGCAGATTCGCCACGTGCAGTCGTTCGTCGAGAAACGGATCCGCCTTGACGTCGAAGTGCATTGGAAGTTCGTCTTTAACCGTGTCGCCGATTTCCACCAGCCGGTCCGCCAGCCAGTCGCCCAGCCCGTTACGGTCGAGCAGCGACATCACGACGTCGATATTCGTTTTGAACTGGATCAGGCGCTCGCGGGGATCCGTCACCGGCCCTTTCCGGATGCCTTCGAATTCGACGCCGTAATGTTCCTCGAACGTCTTCGCCAGAGCGACGAAGTAATCCGAATTCATTTTCATCCCGTACGGGTGGCTCTGATAGCTGACCAGCTGAGCGCCGTGTCCGGGAATTCTGCCGCTCACCGCGCGCGGCCAGTAGCCTTTGGTCGTCCGGCCGATTACGATCATCGGTCGGCGGTCAGCGGGATCCCAGTCTTCCATGGTCTTGAGTACGCCGACGATCTGAGCGTAGTCGTTGCCGTTTTCGAGCGTGAAGACATTCCAGCCGTAGGAGGTCCACTGCTTAACGAGGTCGTAATCGCGGTACTTGCCGGCGATCACGCCGCCCAGCAGGACATCGTCGATGCCGGCGTTATTTTCCGAAAGCAGGATGCGCAGCCGCTTGCCGACCTGGAGCGCCAGTGCCTGCGTCTTCAGCTCCTGCGCATGGCCCTCGGTCATCGCGAATTCCCCTTCGAGGGCGATGACTTTCAGGGAATCGGGTGCGCCGATCAAGTCCCAGAACGCGGCCTTGCCGCCTGCCGTCGCGATACCTACGCCGGAGGGCCCGCCGTTGACGTCGTTGGTGACATCGACGCTCTCGGCGTGGCCCGCCAGCGCCTTGATTCCCCTCGCCCTGGCCTGCGCGAAAAGGGGATGGGTATCGAGGCCGCGGTCCTGCAGGAGGTTCTTCAGCGCCCCCGCTCCGCGCCGGAAGCCGAGCGCATCAATCGGCAGGATGGCGACGTTCGGATCCACATAATAACGTTTGTCGCCGGTCAGTTTGTAGCGGCGCTCGAGCGCCTGGCCGAGGATCATCCACAGTGCGTAGCCGGTCGGGACGTTGTGTCCGCCGGCGAGCATGAACTTGTCGCCGTACGGGTGCTTGGGGCGACGGTAATCGTACCGCATGCCGCCGAGTTCCGGTCCCGCCAGGTGCGCCGCGACATTGTAGGGCGTGTATGCCAGCGGGCCGCCGAAGTGCCCCGTCTGGGCGTAATTGCCCAGCAGGACGAGCGTCATGCAGGTCATGAAACCGATGTCTTCCAGCTCCCGATGGTCGAAACTGCCGGCCAGCGGCTCAACCGCCGTGTCTGTGGATTGCGCGCTTATGGTCACTCCCGAACCCCTCTCCGGATCAACGAAACAGTATATCGAGATTGAGCTTTCTGCGACCCCGCCAAAAGGTGGGAAGCACCCGAAATGAAGGCCGCGAAGCTTATGCGAGGTCGATCGCCACGGCCTCGTTGAGTTCAATCGACGGAAGCTCGACCTCGACCGCGCCATTCACCGTCCGGTACCGCGGCGGCGCAGCGCTTACGAGAAAACGTACTGCCCTGACCCGCTTCCCCTGCGGGATGCGGACGCGCACATGCTGCGGCGGCGACGGGATCACCTCCCGCAGCGGCCCTTTCATCGCCATCGGATTCGTCAGATTCACCAGATGCGCCGTGACCGAGCCCTTCTGTTCCCACAGCGAAACGTCGATCAGCCCCTTGCCCGTCACGGTGAGCGGTTGATCGGCGTTGTGCGCCCACGCGACCGCGTTCTTCAGCACCGTCCCGTGATCGTTCGCGAGGAACTCCCAGAACGTGCGGTCGGGATCGAACGGAAAGTACACCACGCGCCCTTTCCCGCGCTCGCGGAGAAATACGCCCGGCGTATCGGTGTGAGCCACGCGCGCATAGACTTCCTCCATCGGAAGATCGGGATACGAAGGCACCAGCGTCAGCGGATTCGCCGTCAGCGGCGCGGTTGCGCGCACGTGAACCCAGTTCACTCCGTTTACAATCCGCGTAGCGTTCTCAAGACCAAGCACCAGCGGGTGCGGCTTGCCGATGTCTAAATAGGAGTTCTGCACCAGCTTATCGACTTTGCCGTCATAGGACGCGCCGAAAAGCGCCGCAAGTCCGAAATCCTTCCGGCGCTTGCCCCATTCGTCGTAAAGCGAAGTCTCGTAAGTGGCGACGATGCTTCCGCCGCTGTCAACATACCGGGTAAGCTGCTCGCACTGCCGGTCCGACAAAGCCGCAATGTTCGGCAGAATCAGCACGCGGTAGCGGCTGACGTGATCTTCATCGAGCAGCAGATCGTGCACCATGTCGAACGGAACGCGGGCTTCCACCAGCGCCTGGTAATACCCGAGAGCATGATCTTCCACCGTGCGCCCGTAATAAGCGGCCGACTGCTGCGAATACACGATCGCGACTTCCGCCAGCGATCTTTCGTTGCGTAAGTACTTTTCGTTTTTATAGTGCCAGTTGAAGAATTCCTCAACAGGCGCCATCCACCGCTTATCGATCGGCTTGGCATTGAACTTCGTAACCCAGGGACGAAGATTGTGGGCCACGCCGTCGGCCATCCAGAGGCGGATCTCATCGCTGCCCTGCACGGAATCTTTCCAGCGCGGAGTTTCCTCAAGGCCAACACTGGTGATTCCGGCGATCGCCTTGTTCTCAAGCGTGGCTCCGTATTCCTTTGCATTCTTGCCGTTGGCCCAGGGCGGCATCAGACCATGGCGCGCCTGGCGGTCTGCAAAGAGTGTCGGCGCAAGCGTCCCGATGGTCTTCATGTCAAGCTCGCTTAGGGCGCCCCCGCCCGCGTTGGCAAGGAAGGCCGCGTTGGGATTGACCTTCTTGATTTCGGTATCCCAGAGACGCCAGAGATCGAAGAGGCGCTCCTCATGCCACAACAAATACTGGCGGCGGACCGGGTCCTGCGGGTCGGTAGTGTGCGGCAGATCGTGACCCGAGTAATCGCGGAAAAGCGCCTGGCAGCTTTGGCAGTAACACATGCCGGAGCCCGACCATCGATTGCTGAATATGCCGTCCACGCCATAGTTGCGGACGATTTCGACGGTTACTTCCGTCATGAACGTGAAGTTGTAGCCGCCCAGCGCGCAGGTCACCCAAAGGTCGGGATCGGCCCAGTGCCGCCGCTTCTGACCTTTCTCGTCAACCGCGATCCACTCCGGGTGAGCGTCGTACACGTCCTGGTGCGCGGCGTGCGGGTCGGTTCGCGCGATGACGTTCATGCCGAGTTTCCGGCAGCCGGCCAGCAGGTCGCCGAAGATATCGCGGTCGCCCAGGAATTTGCTGCGGTAATGGAACGGAACCTTCGTGGGATAAAACGCGACGCCCCCCCCGGCGGAGATACACGCCGCATCGGCATGAATGCGTCTGAAGTAATCGAGCCAGAAGGCCTGATCGTACTGGCCGGGATCGTCTTCCACAAAGGCCAGCTGGAACCAGCGCATCGGGCGCCCGTGCCAGTCGGGACTGCCGGCCTGCTGCGGCGAAGCGGCGGATTCCGCGGCTCCCATCAAACCAATCCCGGCGGCTATGGCCCCGGACTGCTGCAGGAATTCGCGCCGGTTGTTCATGTATCGCACTCCTTGCCCCGATGCTGTGAAACGGCTGAGTTTCACCTGGCTCAGATTAACATCGCGCGGCCGCTCGCGCCGGGCGGCGGCCGGCGAAGTCGCTGTTTTCCACCTTAACTGGCCGTCTTACTGTCCGCAAGCGCCACACTGCGGCCAACAAACGCGAAGACCAGAAGGATCAGGGCGGTCAACCACCCTCCCAGACTGAAAATATTGGGCAGGTACATGCCGATCAGTACTCCGGAACCGATCAGCGACAGTGCCAGCACACCGAACTGCCACATTCCGTACATGAAGATAAACGGCAGGTAGTGAGATCCGAGAGCGATCGTGAACGCCGGATAAAACCAGTTCTGGCGATAGGCTGTCGCCGCAAACACGAGCGGCAAACAAAACGGTAAGACGAAAGCCACCTGCATGCCCAGGGCATTCATCGGGTGCCCTTTTGGCAGAGATGACTGTCTCGTCATCAAATGCAAGAGCAACCGGGTCATGGGGAAGATGAAGAAGCCGGCTACAACCAGCACTACCATCGCAGTCCTGGGCGACCCCCACGTGGCGGTGGCCGCGGAGAGAAGCCATACCGCGCTGGAAACCAGTTGGCCTGCGAATCCACCCAGGAAAACCGTCCGTACGTCCCGCTGCGCATCGGCGATGGTCACAATGTTTTACTGTCCCGTATATCCGCCGTCCACCAGCAGGTGCGCGGCCGTGATAAAACTCGCCTCATCCGACGCCATGAACAGAATCGCATTGGCCACCTCGACCGCTTCGCCTACGCGTTTCATCATATGCAGCGCGGCGCGGTCACTGACCCACTCCTCCTTCGTCATGCCCAGTTTGATCCATTCGCGCTCCGTCGCACTGGTAAGTACGCAGCCGGGGCAGATGGTGTTCACGCGGATATGGAACGGCGCGAGGTCGAGCGCCATACACCGGGTCATCGTGTGGATGGCGGCTTTGCTTGAGTTGTAGGTCGCCATGTTCGGCTGCGCGATGATACCGCTCATCGACCCTACGTTGACGATCGATCCCCGGCCGCGTTTCTTCATATGCGGGATGGCGTGTTTGGCCACCAGCGCGGTTCCGATGACGTTGACTCCGAGCACGGTCTGCCAGTGCTCGACGGTAGCGTTCTCCACCGAAAACGTCGTGAAGTTCGCGGCATTATTGACCAGGATGTCGATGCCGCCAAACCGTTCCGCGGCCGTTTCACTGATACAGCGCGCATCCTCTTCCTTCGAGATGTCGCCTGAAACCGCAACAACCTCCCCGCCGAGTTCCGCCACCCGCTTCGCTGCCGCATCCACCTCAGCCAGGTTGATATCGGCGAGGACCAGCTTCGCACCTTCCTGGGCGAACCGCAGGGCAGTATTATAACCGATACCGGCGCCCGCCCCGGTAATAATCGCGATTTTGTTTGCCAGACGCATGAAGAACAATGATACCCGACCCGGCAGGCGATTCGAGGAAGTCCGACTACTGTCGAACAACTTTGACAGCAGTTTGAAATCGTGCTTATAATGTCACATTACTTAGGTTAACGTACCGACGCAGCTCGGGGTGAGTCGTCGGTAAATGAAATGAATAGGACCAATTATGAAACGAAATCGGAGAATCGCTGTTCTTTTATCCTGCGCCGCTGTCGGCCTCCTGCCAGCGCTCAGGGCCCAGCCGTCCGGATACCCGGTACCCGCCGTCAGAGAGGTCGTTGATGAATCGAAATTAGTGACCCTTGCGAATAACACCCGCCCGGAGGCGACACCCGCCAACGACCGCGGCCGGGTGGCCGACGACATGCCCATGGAGCACATGCTGCTTCAGCTGAAGCGGTCGCCCGAGCGCGAAACGGCTCTGCAAAGTTACATCGCCCGGCTCCACGATTCCACATCGCCTGACTTTCATAACTGGCTGACGCCGGAGCAGTTCGGCGAACATTATGGAGTTGCGAAAGCCGATGTCGACACGGTTTCCGGCTGGCTGAAGGCGCGCGGATTCTCCGTCAACGGCATCCAGGCGAGCGGACTGATGATGGATTTCAGCGGAACGGCGGGCCTTGTGAGACAGGCGTTTCATACGGAGATCCATAATCTGGTGGTGAACGGCGCCAAACACATCGCCAATGTTAGCGATCCCATGGTCCCGGCCGCGCTGGAACCGGTCGTCGGCGGTATCGTTTCACTGCACAACTTCCATCCCCAGCCTATGCTCGTGCCGCGAGGCCAGTACACATTCACGAATTCCAACGGAACCTTCCACGCGCTTGTCCCGGGCGACATTGCCACAATCTACAACCTCAATCCTCTTTTTGCGGCGGGTCTTTCGGGAAAAGGTCAGACAATTATGGTCGTCGAAGATACCTACCTCTATTCAACGGGTGACTGGACGCTTTTCCGAAAAACTTTCGGTCTGGCGCGAGCTTACCCCTACGGCACTCTGTCGCAGGTGAGCCCCTCGGGCGCGATTACCTGCACAAATCCCGGTTTCCAGGGCGCTTCGACGGACCCCGGATACGGCGACGACGGGGAGGCTGCTATCGATGTGGAGTGGGCATCGGCGGCCGCTCCCAACGCGGCTATCGTGCTCGCCGCCTGCACGGATTCCGGTGATACAAATGCGACATTCGGAGGACTCATCGCACTCGAAAACACTCTCAACGGGCCCTCTGGAAGTCTGCCTTCGGTGGTAAGCATCAGCTACGGAGAAGCCGAAGCATCCAATGGAGCGGCAGCCAATCTGGCGTTCAATAACGCTTACGAACAGGGCGTCACGGAGGGCGTTTCGATATTTGTGTCGGCGGGCGATGAGGGCCCGGCGAGCGCGGACAACGGCAGCGTTTCGACACACGGCATCGGAATCAGCGGCTTCACCAGCACACCGTACAACGTATCGGTCGGCGGTACGGATTTCGGTTATACCGCGGAGGGCGGTAACCCGAGCAATTACTGGAACTCAACGAACACCCCAACCTACAACTCGGCGCTGTCGTACATCCCGGAAATTCCGTGGAACAATTCCTGTGCGGGAGGGCTGGTATCGGGTTACCTTGGCACGACGCCCCTCGGCCTGTGCAACAACTCTGCGGTTACGTCTTCGGGCGGATCGCTCAGTTTTCTGCTGAACGCGATCGGCGGAAGCGGTGGCCCAAGCGGCTGTGCCACGGGTACACCTTCCAGTTCGGGAAGGGTGGGCGGAACGTGCGCCGGCTATACCAAGCCGACTTTTCAGACCGGGTTGTTCGGAAACCCGTCCGACGGAGTCCGTGACATCCCCGACGTCTCTCTGTTCGCCTCCAATGGTTTCTGGGACGCCTATTACGTAACCTGCTGGTCGGATCCCAACACCGCTGCCGTGGTCGGCGGCGGGTATACCTGCACGGGCGCTCCGAGCACCTGGGCGGGTTTCGGAGGGACGTCCGTTTCCTCGCCGATTATGGCGGCTATTCAGGCCCTGGTCAACCAGAAGACGGGAAGCCGCTGGGGGAATCCCAACACGACATACTACACTCTCGCCAACGCCGAATACGGCGTCGGGGGCACCGGCGCGGCCGCCTGCAATTCCAACACGGTGAACGACGCGTCCAATTCGTGCATCTTCTACGACATAACTACCGGCGATAACGACGTTGTCTGCAAGGCCCGGGGATCGAGCTTGTATAACTGTTACCGGCCGTCGGGAACGTACGGCGTTCTGTCGACTTCGAACTCGGCGGATCAGCCGGCCTATACCACCAATACCGGCTGGGATTTCGCAACCGGGATCGGATCGGTCAACGCCTATAATCTTGTCATGAGCTGGCCGGGGCTTATTGTAGCCGACAGACCGGCACTTTCAACTTCCGGGGGAAAATAAAATAAAAATGCGAACATTATCTGCGTTTATCTGCGCTTCTTTTTGCCTGCTGGCCTTCCAGGGGCGTGCCGCCGCGACTTCAGTTTCCATCTGCGACTCGACGGCTGGCAATCTTGTCTCGAACTGCGGGTTCGAAACCGGCGACTTCACGTCCTGGACTCTGTCGGGCAACGATGTGCCGACCGAACTGGGGTATCAGTATGGTGTGGAGGGCCAGGACCCGCTTGACTCGATCTCCCCGAACAGCGGGAATTATCAGGCATTCTTCGCCGATATCGACGCCAATGCGACTACACTGTCGCAGTCCATCGCGACCACTTCCGGCGACGAGTATCAGATTTCCTTCTACCTGGCGCAGGATACGCCGGTAGGAGGTGGCTACAGCAATCTGTTTTCCGCGTCGTTTGGCGGCACCACGCTTACCAGCATGACGGCGGTAGGCGTTCAGGGTTACACGCAGTATTCGTACGATGCGGTGGCGAGCGCCTCGTCGAGCGTGCTGAGTTTCACCCTGGGGAACGATCTCGGTGAATTTCTTCTGGACGATGTGGTGGTAACGTCGGCGACTCCCGAACCCGGAACATGGCTTCTGCTGTCAGCCGCCGCCGGGCTTTGCCTGTTGCTGCGCGGCCGCCGGATCCTGACATAATAATGGCTAAGCGGGGCAGGCAAAAAGGCGCCTGCCCCGTTTAATGGATTACGGGGCCGTCTTTCTCCACTTTGCCGTCGCGGATGGATATGATCCGGTTGGCGTGCTGCGCGATGTCGGGTTCGTGTGTCACCAGCACGATCGTGTTGCCTTCATCGTACAGGCGCCGGAATAACGCCATGATTTCGTTCCCGGTCTGGGTATCGAGATTGCCGGTTGGTTCGTCCGCCAGGATAATTGAGGGATCGTTCACCAGCGCGCGCGCGACCGCCACGCGCTGCCGCTGACCGCCCGAGAGTTCGTTGGGCTTGTGATCCATGCGCTGGGCCAGATCCACTTGCTGGAGCACTTTCTTCGCTTTCGCAATGCGCGCCGCCGGCGGCGTACCGTTATAGATGAGCGGCAGTTCGACGTTGTGCAGCGCGGTCGCGCGGGGCAGCAGGTTAAACGTCTGAAAAACGAACCCGATCTCCTTGTTGCGGATCTGGGCCAGTTCGTCGTCGTCCATCGAACTGACGAGCCGGCCATTGATGTAATATTCGCCCTTGCTCGGCGTGTCGAGGCAGCCGATCAGGTTCATCAGGGTCGACTTGCCAGAACCTGACGGACCCATGATCGCGACATATTCGCCGCGCTTGATCTCGATGCTCACACCCGAGACCGCGTTGATCACCTGGTCGCCCATAATGTAGGTTTTCCAGATATCGTAGGTCCGAATGACGACTCCCTCGCGCTTGAGTTGCTCGCCCCGCTCCACCGATTCGTCGACAACCGCCTGTGCCATATTTTCCTCGCTCCGTCAGGTCGTAGTCTTCGCCGCCGGCGGCTTGTTGTCGACCTTCACCACCGCGCCGTTCTTCATCGACCGGATAACCTGGTAGCTGCCGGTGACGATCTCGTCGCCGTCCTTCAGGCCGCTGGTGACTTCGATATCGGTAGCGCCGGTGATGCCCGTTTCCAGCTTGCGGAACTCCGCCTTATTGGCGGCGATCACGAAGACGCCCTGAATCTCTTCCTTGTTCGCCTTGACTGTGGCGGGATCGGGATTGGCCGGCTTATCTTTATCCGGGATCAGATCGCCTTTGGTGCGCGTGGTAAGCGCCTGAATCGGAATGGCTACCACGCTCTTGCGGGTGGCGGTCGTGATCTTGGAGGTGCACGAAAGGCCGGGGCGGATCTCGTCCGGCGGATCGTCCATCGCGACCACCACCTTGAAGTCCTTCGCTTCCTGGCTCGATGTGTTGCTGGTGGAAGCGGCCATACCGGTGGAACGGAGTATGGCCGTGTTGCCGATCTCGATCACATGGCCGGTGAAGGTCTTGTTCGGGATCGCATCCACCGTGATCTCGGCGGGCTGGCCCAGCTTCACGTTCACGATATCCGTCTCATCCACTTTGACCTCCGCGGTCACGATCGACATGTCGGCGATAGTCATGATCGTGCTGGCGGCGGAATTCTGCACGCCGGGCACAACAGTCTCGCCCACCCGCACCGGCAGATACGTTACAAGACCGTCAATGGGCGCTACGGCGTTATGTTTCTTCAGAATGTCGTCCACACGAACCAGACCCGCCTGGGTCTGGGCAATCTTCTTCTGGGCTCCCGCAAGCTGCGCCTTCAGCTGCGCCAGCTGGGTCTTCGCCTGAACAACGCGGGACATCGCCTCGTCGACCGAGGCTTTCTGGCTCTCATAAGCCGCCTGGCGCTGCTCGAAATCGGAGCGCGGGATCAGGCCGTCTTTGAACAGCGACTCGCCGCGCTGGAAATCCTTCTGATAACGCTCGAGGTCGGACCTGGTCCGGACCACAGTGGCCTCGAGGGCGGCCACGTTGTCCTCTCCCGCCTTGACTCCCGCTTCGCTCGCCGAAGAGTCGGCTTCGGCGGAGCTGAGCGCGGCCTTCTGGGCGTTTACATCAGCCTCGGACTGAGCCTCGTCGATACGCGCCAGCAGCTGCCCTTTTCTTACGTGGTCGCCTTCTTTGACCAGAATGTCGGTCAGCTGGCCCTGGTATTCGGCGCCGATGTTAATGTAATTCCGCGGCTTCACTTCACCCGAGGCGGTGACCACACTGGCGAGATCCTCGCGCATGACCTTGCCCGTCTGGACCGTGACAACTCCGCGCTGGCTGTATTTCACGCTGGCGAGAACACCCGCCGAGATCAGCAGCAGGACAACGACCGCTATGACGATTTTCCATTTACTCTTCACGTTGACAGTACTCCGGTGAGGCGGCGATCAGACTAAACCGTTCCAATGAGTAGACGCAGGCAAGCGTCCGTTTGTTCACTGATTACCTTCAGGATAGCTTATTGCTTCCAGGTAACCTTCGGCGGGCTGTTGCGGCACCGCTCCAGATTGTTCATGCCGCTGGTGAGATCGCTGCAGGACTCCTCGGTCGCGATGCGCTGGGCTTCGGTCTGTGTAGTGGCGGCGCCGTTCCGGCAGACGGTACGGCCGTCGAAGGTGATGCAGACTTCACAATGAAATTTGTCGTTGCCGCCGCTGGTGAACAGCATGATGGCCACGAACCCCACAATGAAAACAATCCCCGCGATCACCGGCCATTTGCGTTTCGATTTGTTCATCGCGCCGGCGGCCCCACGAAGAAATTTCCCATTTTGCGGAACTTCTGGTACCGGCTCTGGACAAGCTGGTTCGAGGAAAGAGCGGAAAGCTCGTCGAGCGAACGGACCAGCTGCAGTTTGAGCAGGCGCGCCGCTTCGTCGGGGTCCTCGTGGGCGCCCCGGTCGGGTTCCGGGACGATTCTGTCGATCAGGTTCAGTTTCAGCAGATCTTCCGCCGTCAGCCGCAGCGCCTCCGCCGCCTGCTCTGCTTTCGAGGCGTCGCGGT
>Ga0302320_10023162_pt1 | contig 12201 bp, 8 predicted proteins | sample Bog_T0_3_FD_202130 | JGI IMG/M metagenome (GOLD analysis project Ga0302320, IMG submission 202130) | Peat permafrost microbial communities from Stordalen Mire near Abisko, Sweden - Bog_T0_3 | ecosystem: Environmental > Terrestrial > Soil > Wetlands > Peat | place: Sweden: Abisko, Stordalen Mire...
CAGAATCAGCACCGCCAGCGAATTCGCTTCCGAATTGAACAGTCCCCAGTAGTGATACGCGCAGGACTCGAAAACATCCTCGTGCAGATCGTAATCAAACCCGTATTTGATCTTCCCCAGCTTCTCCAGCGCCCAAAGCTTCACCGAATTCAAAAACATGCTGCCATCCGCCGGCGCACCAATAAACACCGGCAACTCCATCTCGGCGCAAGTGCTCAGCAACCCCGGCCGTACGCCCAGCGCCTTCTCTCGCCTACCGAATTCTTTCCCCAGCAAGTAATTCCGTTCCGTCGTCGTCATCCGCTTTTGAAACTCAAGCCTCTGCAGAATCTCGGTCGCTACAGCATCCTGGTCGAACAATATCTGTTCAGCAAACCCCGTGTCGGCCACGCGAATCACGCCATTCTCGCGCAGCTCGGCATCGTCGCCAAACAGCGCCACTTCCCGTATCGGCCGCTCGTCGCTCTTGCGCAGGCAGTCGTGCCCGTCGTGATAGCAGATCGCATCCGTCACAGTGATATAAGCCGTATTCGCCGCCTTGAGCAGCGGAATCAGCCAAGCCCGATGCTGATCTGAAACAGTAATCGGCCCCGCGCACGTCACCACCAGCGGAATCCGTTTCTCGATCACCTGCTTCATCGCCTCATAAACCCGGCGCAGGTAGGCGCCGCCGAACGCCGGAAGAGCGGCCTCAAATACCTCGCCCAGATCCTTGCATTCGGTCACCGGCTTCCCAGTCACCGGGCCGCCCATCAGCCCGTTCGTCGTGGAGCACTTCCCCATTGCAACCGCCTCCAATTGTGTCCTCTCCAGTATCCAACATCCCCCAACCCGCCCGCTGTTGAAGTCCCTATCCTCCCCGCGGATTAGAGCGGTTTCGATTCAAGTGCTGCCATTTGTAGATCATGCGAGGTGGCATTTTCTTGAGAAAAATGCCACTTGACGTCTACGTTTATGTAAAGAGCAGAATCGAAACCGCTGTAGCATTCAGAATTCATCGTCGCGTCCAACGTGAGGGACGAGCAAAAACACCTGTGCCCCAGATCCCGATTCCGAGACCTGAGGCACAATCACTCAAAACAATTTCTGTTGTGTCAATCGAACCAAGCCACGAAACCAGCTCTCGACCGCTCAGTTCTTACGCATCACCACAAACGGCCCCGGCATCTTCGCGCCGTCTCCGCCCTCAAATGCCGCCCGACCCAGTGAAGGAATCCCAATCTCCCACTGCGGTCCTTCCAGCTCCGGCATCGGCTTTGCCCGGAATAGCTTCTTGCACTGCGCCGCCGTCCACCGCGCCCACCGCTTCGACTTCTTCCGCCGAGCGCTGTCGGTCGAAATTCCCGTCCCCGCATACATCTGCCGGTAGAGCTTCGACAGAAACATGAACGCAATACGCGCCCGCAAAGTCGGCGTGCAGGCCGACCGCTCCCAGATCGAGCTCCAGTTATAGAACCGGTCCCACACCTTCTGCGTCCGCTCCCTGATCTCGTCCGAGCTCATCGTCGGATGCGGCGTAAACATCTTCGGCCGCACATCGGTTGGAATCAGCCAGTACCGCGTAATCGGCACATCGCCCACCATCGTCGGATGCTGCGACTGTTCCTTCTCCCAGCGGCTGAAATCCACTGTCCCCGGAAACGGCGTCATCATCACAAACTGCGCAAATGTCACGCCCGCCTTCAGCGCCATCTCGACTGTCGCATCAAAGGTCGCCGCCCGGTCCGTCGGCAGCCCAAAGATGAACGAGCCAAGCACATGCACTCCGTGCGCTTTGAACGTCTGCAATTGTTTCGCCAGCGCCTCGCAGGAGTAGTTCCAATCCTTGTAAACCGCCTTCAGGCCTTCCGGCGTTACCGCCTCCACGCCCACCAACGCGCCCTTGATGTTGGCCCGCTTCATCGCATCCAGATACTCGCCGTCCTCGCCCGCCTCCATCGTCATCTGGGTGTAGAACACCATGTCCCTGGGCAGCTTGGCCAGCTCTTCCATCAGTTGAAAGCGCTCGTTGCGAATCGTCGTCAGCTCTTCCAGCTTGGCGGTGTTGTGCTGTTCCCGCGCCAGCCGCAAGTCGGTAAATGTCACCGGATAGAAGTTGTCGTCGGCCAGTGCTATAAACCGGAACCCCAGCCGCCGCAGCGCAATAATCTCGTCCACCACGCTTTGAAACTTCCTCTGCCGCGGCTTCTGCCCATCCGTCCGCCACACACTGCAAAATGAGCAGTGCTTCGGACAGCCGCGAATCGTCTGCACCGACGCCCACATATACTTCTCGGGATCCATCAGGTCCCAGCGCGCGGCAAGAAATTCGTCGCCTTCAATCCGTCCGCCAGCGTAAACTCTCTCCGGCTTGCCTGCCAGGCAATCGGTGACAACCTTGCCCCACGCGACATCGCCATCGCCGGTCACCACCGCGTGCGCTTCTCCGCACTCAAAGGCCTCTTCGGGAAACAACGTCGCGTGAATGCCGCCATAGACCACCCACGCCCCGCGCTCGCGCGCCATCCGCCCAACCGCGTATCCGCGCAGCGCATTGCCCGTGTGCACGCTGATGCCCACAATGTCTCCAGGCTGAATCGTTTCGGGCACAATCTGTTCCAGGGACTCGTCGACAAGAATCGGATCGCCCGCCATGCGCGGTGTCGCCGCGGCAAGCACGAATAACCATCGCGGTGTAATCACCGCCGTGCCAAAAGAATTGTCGCTTGGATTGACAAGATGAACGCTCAACGATTCCAACCTTTCCCGGTGCAGGTGCGGTTGGCCTCACAGCAATTTCAGGGTTGCCGTAACGCGGAAATGGACTGAAGTGGCTTCTTCAACAACCAAAAGCCACGCTGAACCTCAGACTCTGGCAAGTTAATCCTGAGATCGCTCGATTAAGCGTTTCAGTATTTGGGCAAATGAATTGGGAAAAGCCCCCAGCCGCGCAATCGCCGGTGACGAGTCTTCCCCAGTGGAATTCTTCCCCTGGACAGTTCACGTAATTGTACAGGTTCTACGTGAGATTGAATGTTCAATATTGACCACTTACCCTATTTAGAGAAAATATCCGCAAACACTGAGGTGTGAAGGCGCCTCCTATTCACAGCCTCGTTGCGTACGCAGCAACAAACTACTAACCACTCACCACTGTCCCTCGGCACTCTTCCACCGGAACCGTCACCTGCTCCACAATCTCCAGCCCAAACCCTTCCAGGGCCGGAATGTGCATCGGCGTATTTGACAGCAGCCGGATGCGATGAATACCCAGGTCCGACAAAATCTGACCGCCCAATCCAATCGCCCGCAGTATCCGCCCGCTACGCGCCTGCGATCCTTCGCGCGTCCGCAGTTCCTGGTGCAGTACCAACCGCCCCGTCTCAGACACCAACTCCTCTGCGGGCGCCGCCGTGCCTCCAGGTCCGAAGGCCGCCACAGGATTGCGGTCAATCTCAAATCCCCGCGAAGTGTTATGCAGGTAGAGCACCACCCCGCACCCTTCCTCTGCAATCATCCGCATCGACTGGTCCAGCGTCTCCCGGCAACGGCAATCGGCCGCAAACACATCGCCCGCCGTGCACCGCGTATGCACCCGCACCAGCACAGTGTGCGTGCAAGGCGGCCGCAGCGCAATCTGCCCCGGCAAGTCCCCCTTTGCCGTCACGCTCCCCACCGCCGGCCCCGCATTGAACGCCGCGCACTCCTTGCACAGGTCACCGCGCACCAGCGCAATGTGGCTCTCGCCGCCATTCACTTCGCTCTCGTACGCAATCATGCGGAACTCGCCGAACTTGGTCTGGATGCGGCTTTCGCCCGCGCGCACAATATACCGTTCGTTGCGCAGCCGGTAGCGAATCAGCTCTGCCACCGTGAGAATCAGCAGCCCGTGTTCCTTGCAAAACGGAATCAGGTCCGGAATGCGCGCCATCGCGCCGTCGTCGCGCATGATCTCACAAATCACTCCAGCCGGATTCAGCCCCGCCAGCCTAGCCAGGTCAACCGACGCCTCCGTCTGGCCCGCCCGCACCAGCACCCCGCCCCTGCGCGCCCGCAGCGGAAACACATGTCCCGGCCGCGCCAGGTCGCTGTAGGTCGATCGCGGATCGATCGCGGTCTGAATCGTATGCGCCCGATCCGCGGCCGAGATGCCGGTCGTCACTCCCTCGCGCGCTTCAATTGTCTCGGTAAAAGCAGTCCCGAATCTTGACGAGTTCTGCTGCGTCATCGGAAACAGCCGCAGATGGTCGGCCCGCTCCTCGGTCAGCGCCAGGCAGATCAGTCCCCGCCCAAACTTCGCCATAAAATTGATGGCTTCCGGCGTCACATATTCCGCCGCCAGCGTAAGATCGCCCTCGTTCTCGCGATCCTCGTCATCCACCACCACCACCATCCGCCCCGCGCGAATCTCCGCCACCGCACCCGGTACGTCGGTAAATGGAGCCTCGAAGCTGCGGGGGAAGTTCGGCATGACTACCCTCTATTCTCGCCGATGGCGGCGGGAAAGGGCAAAAGGGGTGCGAGGGGCTATTGAGTCGCAGTTTCTGGGCTGGTGGTAATCCGCTCGGAAGAGCGCCGTGCGACCGAGGAAAGTTCGCCACAAGCCGCCAATTCGGAAACCGCACAATTTTGAGTGCAAACAGCAAAAGCGCCCCGGCGATGCCGGGGCGCTTTTGAGAAGAGAACCAAAAAACGGCCTACAACGTCGATTCGATCTCGAAGCCCCAGGCCTCCAGCAGCGCCTCAGGGATATACTTCGAATTCTTGTTTCGCCGCGCCCATTCCCGTAACCGGGTCGACCGGATGTACTGGTCCGGGGGCAGCTTGAACTCCTTCACAATCTGTTCGAAGGAGGTTACCGTAGGCACCACCGGGCCGATGGGCTCCGGTTTGCCCCAATTAGGATTTCCACGACGCTTTGCCATCGATTTTTTGTCCTTAGGTGAGGAGTGAGTGGTCCGCGCATCCTTGGACGGGGGATGGGGGTTCCAGCAAGTCCATAGGAGTTAACTACAGTTCTATTTTAGGGATATTTTCTCTAAAAATCAATAGAAAAATAGGTTTTCTTGCTCAAAAAAGCCTTACCAGCGGCCAAACCATGGTAACCTGCTATCTCCCTGTTTTCAGGAGGATTAGTAAGTTCCCTGCTCCAGCCAGTGCCCAAAACGCTGTGCAAATTTGCTCACTCTCGTACCCAACGGCTGGCCAGCGACCACCCGTCAGTGACAGGATACTCTTATGACACCATTTTTGCCTGTCAACGCCCTCAGCCGCCTGCTTCTTGCGGCCGGACTTGCTGGCGGCCTAACCCTGGCCTGCCCTGTCCCGGCACGCGCCGTCGAGATGCGCATCAGCCGCGACGCCATCGAGCGCACCCTCAAGCAGCAGCTCTTCGGCGGTCCCGACGGCCGCTACTACCTCAAAGGTAACCCGCAATCCGCCTGCTACTCCTACGTCGAAGACCCCAAACTCTCCTTTGCACAGGACCGCATCGTGGTCCGCATCAAAACCCACGCCCGCCTCGGAACGTCGCTAAGAGGAACCTGCCTCGGCCTCACCCTCGCGGTTCCTGCCGAGGTCTCGCTGGCGCCCGACGCCGAAGGCGAATCCGTCGGCTTCCGCGACGCCCGCCTTGATCGCATCTCCGACCAGAAGGAGCTCAACTTCCTCCTCAGCCCCTTCCTCAGCCACCAGGTCCCCTCCAGCATGAAGGTCAACGCCGCCGACCTCCTCCGCAAGGCCCTCGAAGGCTCCACCGCCTCCTCCGGCTACAAAGTCGCCCTCGACCGCCTCAAAATCCACTCCATCCAAATCGATGGCGACACCCTGGTCGTAGACGTAGATGGGGACCTCAGCGTAAAGTGACCCCGAATTGACACATCCGCCCGCGACTCACCCCACTCCTAATCAGCCCGCGCACCACTCCCCAAATCTCCCGTTCCTCACCGCCGCAGCCATGGCCTCAATCTCCGGTCCCAGCACCCGATCCGCCTCCAGCCGCGGCACAATCTCCCGCACCACCGTGCAAGCCCGCTCAATCTCCCGGCTCGGCTTAAGCGGCTGCCGAAACTCCACCCCCTGCACCGCGCACATCAGCTCGATCCCCACAATCCGCTCCGCATTCTCCGCAATCTGCCGCAGCTTCAGCGCCCCCGTCATCCCCATCGACACATGATCTTCCTTCCCCCCGCTGGTGGGAATGCTTCCCGTCGACGAAGGTGAGGCAAGCACCTGGCACTCGTTGATCAACGCCGCAGCCACAATCTGCGCGATCATGAATCCCGAAGAAAGCCCGGCATGAGGCGACAAGAACGGCGGCAGTCCTTCGTTTATGTCCGGATTCAGCAGCCGATCGATGCGCCGCTCCATCATCCCCGCCAGGTCGGCCAGCGCCAGCGCCGCGTAATCGAACGCGTACGCCAGAGGAGCCCCATGAAAATTCCCCCCGGAAACGACTGCCGCACCCTCCGGCGTTCCCTTGGGAAACACCAGCGGATTATCCGTAGCCGACCCTGCCTCAACCTGCAGCACCCCGGTCACATGTTCCAGCACATCCCGCACCGCCCCATGCACCTGCGGCATGCAGCGCAGGCAATAGGCGTCCTGAACCCGCGCGTCGTGCTCCCGATGCGCCTCGCGAATTTCCGACTCCTCCATCAGCCATACCAGGTGCGCCGCCGCCGCAATCTGCCCCGCATGAGGCCGCGCCGCCTGAATCCGCGCATCGAAAGCCGCGGGCGTCCCCTTCAACGCCTCCAGAGACATCGCCCCCGCCAAGTCCGCCAGCCGCACCACACGCCTTGCCCGCGCCACCGCCAGCGCTCCCACGGCTGTCATTGCTTGCGTTCCATTCAGCAGCGCCAACCCTTCTTTGGCAGCCAATGCAAGCGGCCGCAACCCCGCCCGCCGCAGCGCCTCGCCGCCCGCCATGCGCTCGCCTTTGTAGAACGCCTCCCCTTCGCCAATCACCACCAGCGCCAGGTGAGCCAGCGGCGCCAAATCCCCGCTCGCACCCACCGACCCCTTCTCCGGGATCACCGGGCTCACCCCTGCATTCAGCAGCGCCACCAGCAACTCCGGCACTGCCGTCCTGCAGCCGCTCAGCCCCTTGGCCAGCACATTGGCCCGCAGCAGCAACATCGCCCGCGCCTCGCCCACCGACAGCGGCTGCCCCACTCCACCCGCGTGGCTGCGCACCAGGTTCGTTTGCAGATCCGCCAGGCTCTCATGCGGAATCCGCACATCCGACAGCTTCCCGAACCCGGTGTTCACCCCATACACCGTCTCGCCCGCCGCCAGAATCTCTTCAATCAGCGCCCGGCTAGTCGCCATGCGCTCCAGCGCCTCAGGCGCAATCTCCACAGGGCGCGCGTCAAGCGCAACCCCCTCAATTTCCGTCAGCGTCAGCGGCTGACCGTCCAGAACTAGAGTTTTCATATGCCCGATGCTAGATCAATGAATCTTCAGACGTAAACCCCACCCCTACCCACTGGTCAGACCACCGGCGTATAATCAGGAGAAAGCCCTACCCTTCGCAATGATAAAATTCGTGCTTTGGAGAGCGTATGTCAGAACCTGTGTGTGATATCGGACTCATCGGCCTTGCCGTTATGGGACAGAACCTTGTCCTCAACATGAACGACCACGGATTCAAGGTCGCCGTCTTCAACCGAACCGTCTCAAAGGTCGACGACTTCATCGCCAATGAAGCCAAGGGAACCCAGGTCGTCGGCGCGCACTCCGTCGAAGAGCTCGCCAGCCTGCTCAAAAGCCCTCGCCGCATCATGCTCATGGTCAAGGCCGGCGACACCGTCGACCAGATGATCGACCACATCCTGCCCACCCTCGAGCCCGGCGACATTATCATCGACGGCGGCAACTCGCTCTATACCGACTCCGACCGCCGCACCAAGGCGCTGGCCGCCAAGGGCATCCTCTTCATCGGCACCGGCGTCTCCGGTGGCGAAGAAGGCGCGCGCCGCGGGCCATCCATTATGCCCGGCGGCAATCCCGCCGCGTGGCCGCACGTCAAGCCCATATTCCAGGCCATCGCCGCCAAGGTCGAGGATGGAACCCCTTGCTGCGACTGGGTCGGCGAAGACGGCGCGGGCCACTTCGTCAAGATGGTCCACAATGGCATCGAGTATGGCGACATGCAGCTCATCTGCGAGGCCTACGACCTGCTCCAGCGCGGCCTCGGACTCACCCCCGACGAGCTCCACGACGTCTTCGCCGACTGGAACAAGGGCGAGCTCGACAGCTACCTCATCGAAATCTCCCGTGACATTTTTGCCAAAAAGGATGACGACGGCCTGCCCCTCGTCGACAAGATTCTCGACACCGCCGGCCAAAAAGGCACCGGCAAGTGGACGGTCATCAGCGCCCTCGACACCGGCCAGCCCGTCACCCTCATTGGCGAGTCGGTCTTCGCGCGCTGCCTCTCGGCCCTCAAGGATGAACGCGTCGCCGCCTCCAAGGTCCTCAAGGGACCCAAGGCCAGACCCGCCACAGGCGACCGCGTTGCCTTCATTGAGAATGTGCGTCGCGCCCTCTACTGCTCCAAGATCGTCTCCTACGCGCAGGGATACATGCTCCTCAAAGCCGCAGCCAAGGAGAATGACTGGAACCTCAACATGGGTGGCATCGCCCTCATGTGGCGTGGTGGATGCATCATCCGCAGCGTGTTCCTGGCCAACATCAAGGCCGCCTTCGACAAGAAGAAGAACCTCGACAATCTGCTCCTCGACAAGTTCTTCTCCCGCGCCGTCAACAAGTACCAGGCCTCCTGGCGCAAGGCAGTCACGGCCGCAATCAAACTCGGCGTACCCACGCCGGCCTTTGCCACCGCGCTCGCCTTCTTCGACGGCTACCGCACCGCGCGCCTGCCGCAGAATTTATTGCAGGCCCAGCGCGACTACTTCGGCGCCCACACTTACGAGCGCGTCGACCAGCCCCGCGGCCAGTTCTCCCACACCAACTGGACCGGCCACGGCGGCCGCGTCTCGTCCTCCACCTACACCGTCTAATTCACGCACCCCAAAAAGGCCAGGCTCCCGACCGGGAACCTGGCCTTTCGTTCTGTAGAGCGTAGCGCCGGGCTCCAGCCCGGCTGTCTTGAGGGACTCCAGGCCCGCACACACGAACCTCAATCTGCTTCGAATTACATCAAATTAAATCACGCGCGCAAATGATCACCGCAGGCTCTGGACCGGCGCCGGATCCATATCCGCGTAATCCTGGTTCTCGCCGCCCATGCCCCAGCAGAAACTATAAGCCCGCGTCCCCACGCCCGCATGAATCGACCAGCCCGGAGACACCGCAATCTCCTTATCGGCCATCACGATGTGCCGCGTCTCATCCGGCGGCCCCATCAAATGCACCACCCGCGCATCCGCGGCCACGTTGAAGTACATATAAATCTCCGAGCGCCGCATGTGCGTATGCGGAGGCATCGTGTTCCAGTTGCTGCCCGCGGCCAGGTGCGTCACGCCCATCACCAGTTGGCAACTGCGCGCTCCCTGCAGATGGATATATTTCGAAATCGTCCGCTTGTTGCACGTCTCCACGCTGCCCAACTCGGTCGGGATGGCCTCTTCCTTCCTGACCAGCGTCACCGGAAACTCAGCGTGCGCCGGATAGCTCAGCAGATAGTAGATCGCCGGCTTCGCTTTGTCCTTGGCCGCAAAGCTCACCTGCTTGCTGCCCTTGCCGATGTAGAGCACGTCAAGGTTGTTAAGCTCGTATCCCTTTCCATCCACGCTCACCGTCCCGGCCCCACCCACATTCAAGACTCCAAGCTCGCGCCGCTCCAGAAAAAACTCCGCCCGCAGTTCCGGATACGTGGGCAGCGTCAGCACGCTCTCCAGCGGAGCCGCAAAACCAACCACCGCGCGATCCAGATCCACATAATTCAGGCTTATCTTTCCCGGCTCGCAAAGGCCGCTCAGTAAGAAGGTTTCGCGAATCTCCCCGGTTGTCATTCGTGGATAGCGCACCGGATCGGCCATCATTACCGTCTTCATCTTTCTTCCCTTTCACACCTTCGGCGCTCGGTTCATCGCCGCGCCAGGCTATCTTATTGCCTCGCAGCTCCCTGCTGCGCCTTCCGGTCCGGAGGCCGCTCCATGCCCTGCGAGGTCTGCGCCATGCTTAGATGCTCCTCCATCAGTTTCCGCGCTTCCTGCGGCTTGCGAGCACGAATCGCCCGGTAAATCTCCCGATGCATCTCCGCGGATTCGCGCATGTCGGTCGATCGCTCCACAGTCTTGCGCCGCTTGTCGTAGAGCGCCGACGTGATCGTCTCAATCACGCTCGCCAAAATCGGATTCCCCGAGGCTTGCGAGATGATGCGGTGAAACAGCAGGTCGTGAATGAGAAAATCCGATGGGCTCCCCATGGACGCGAACATCTCAGCTACCTCTTCGGCCAACGCCGTGTAATGTTCGTCTTTGCCGCGCTCGGCCGCCAGGGCCGCAATGTTGCTTTCAAGAATGATGCGGGCCTCAAACATTTGCCACGTCTGAAAGCCATGCAGCGCGCCCATCAGGCCCAGCGATCCCTTGCCAAACTCCGGCGGGCCGTCGGCAACAAAGGTGCCCACGCCGTGCCTGACCTTCATGACTCCCATGGCCGCCAGGTAACCGATTCCGGTGCGAAGGCTGGCCCGGCTGATCTTGAGCGTACGGGCAAATTCCCGCTCCGGTGGAATCTTGTCCCCCGGTTGCAGAGTACCGCTTTCGATGAGTGACCGGATGTGGTTAACCACCTGCATGGTGCGGTGGGTATTGGGCTCTACTTGCTTGATCCGCGGCATAAGGGTTTGTCACCTTCCCGGAATTCTGAAAACCCCAATAACATGAGCTTATCATCGCTCCGGCGCCCGCTGCTTGGAATACTCGACCTCTTCGAGGATTTACGGCCTCCACTCCCATGTGTATACTTGTGGTCTGACCTCGACCGGGATCGAGCCGCGCCACCACTATGTTGCCGAGAGGTAAAATGAAGGCCATGCTGCTCCATGAAGATCGTTTGTTTCCTTCCGAGGCCGGTGCCCTCAAAACCGCCAGAGCCCTGTACGCCGAGATCGAGAATCTGCCCATCATTAGCCCCCACGGCCATACCAACGCAGGCTGGTTTGCCAACAACGGCCCCTTCCCTGACCCCGCCACATTGTTCGTGCAGCCCGACCACTATGTCTTCCGCATGCTCTACAGCCAGGGCGTCTCCCTGGACGATCTCGGAATCGGCCAACAGAAGATCGAGGACCCGCGCAAGGTTTGGCGCATCTTCGCCAGCAATTACTACCTCTTCCGCGGCACTCCCTCCCGCCTCTGGCTCGACTACTCCTTTCAGGAGCTCTTCGGCTTTGAGCTGCGTCTGTCGGAAAAGACGGCCGACCTATATTACGACACCATCGCCGAGAAGCTGCAAACCCCCGAATTCCTGCCCCGCGCCCTTTACGAGCGGTTCAACATTGAGGTTCTGTCCACCACCGACTCACCCACCGACTCGCTCAGCGACCACAAGGCCATCCGCGCATCCGGCTGGAAAGCGAGAATCCTGCCTGCCTTCCGCCCCGACTCTGTCGTCGATCCCGAATTCGTGGGATTTGCTGGCCTGATTGCGAAAATGGGCGAGCAGACCGGCGAGGACACCTCTACCTGGATCGGCTACCTCAACGCACTGCGCAAGGCTCGCGCCCGTTTTCGCGAGATGGGCTGCACCTCGACCGACCACGGCCATCCCACCGCGCAAACCGCCGACCTGCCTGCCGCCGAAGCCGCCGCTCTTTTCAGCAAGGCCCTCTCCGGTAAGACCAGTGCCGCGGAGAATGAGCTCTTCCGCGCCCAGATGCTTACCGAGATGGCGCAAATGAGCCTTGAAGACGGCCTCACCATGCAGATTCACCCTGGCAGCGTTCGCAACCACAACCGCAAAGTCTTTGAGCACTACGGCCGCGACATGGGCGCCGACATCCCCGCGCCAACCAACTTCGTGAATGCCCTCCGCCCCCTGCTCGACCGCTTCGGCAACGAGAGCAAACTCACGATTATCCTCTTCATGCTCGACGAGTCCACCATCAGCCGCGAACTCGCTCCCCTGGCCGGCCATTATCCATGCTTGCGCCTTGGCCCCCCGTGGTGGTTTCATGACAGTCCTGAGGGCATGATGCGTTTCCGCCAGCAGGCGACGGAGACGGCGGGCTTCTACAACACGGTGGGC
>Ga0302320_10023164_pt1 | contig 12200 bp, 11 predicted proteins | sample Bog_T0_3_FD_202130 | JGI IMG/M metagenome (GOLD analysis project Ga0302320, IMG submission 202130) | Peat permafrost microbial communities from Stordalen Mire near Abisko, Sweden - Bog_T0_3 | ecosystem: Environmental > Terrestrial > Soil > Wetlands > Peat | place: Sweden: Abisko, Stordalen Mire...
GTTGCGTACCGAATCGTAGAACATGGACGCGCCTACACGTTGCGAAGGCGGCTGGGCGGACGACAGTTGGATCCAATCCTCGGAATTCGTCCCGGCCGCCGCCACTGTGATGGGAATAGTGGCCTGAGCGCTGTCCGAGGCTGGAGGATCGGTGACGGTGAATTGGGCTAAGAACTGGCCGGCCGTGGTGGGAGTGCCGGTGATGGCGCCGCTGGTGGAATTGATCTGCAGACCCGGGGGCATATTGGTCGCGCCGAAATGATACGTCCCTGCGCCGCCGGTGGGGACGATCGCTTGGCCGGCCGGATAGGGGATGTGCAGGTTCCCGTCCGCCAGTGCCGTAGTGGTAATGGTGAGCGGGTTGACGATGGTGAGCTGAAGCGCTTTGCTGGTAGTTGCGCCCCAGCGGTCGGTGAAAGTCACCGTGAAAGTTGCCGTGCCAGCGGCGGTGGGCGTTCCCGTGATGGCGCCGGAGGAATTCAGGGACAACCCCGCGGGCGGCGAATTGGCGGTCACGCTCCAGGTGTACGGCGCGGCGCCCGGAGCGTCGTACACCGCGTTGGTAGTGAGCTGAACGTTATAGGATGTGCCCACGGTTCCGTTAGGCAGCGGCGACGTGTTGGTAATCTGCGGCGCCGGATTGCAGTTCAACGAGTACGGCCCCGCGCTCGCCGTTCCTCCGAGGCTATCCACCACGCCGAACATCACGTTGGTGGAAGACGCGGTGCACTCGCCCACGATGGCGCCGCCGGCCAGGCTCAGTCCCGCCGGCAGCCCGGTGGCATTGTAGGTAAAAGGAGATGTTCCGCCGCTGGCCGAGAGCGTCACGTTATAGTTCGCGCCCATGGTGGCATCCGGCAAAGGGCCCGGAGAGAACGTGATGGGGCTATCGGTGTTGAGCGTGAAAACCACGAGACTGGATTGCCCTTGCGAATCCTGAATGGTAATGCCGAATCCGACGGGCGCCTGCCCTGGACTGAGCTGATCCGTGCCGGTAAGCGCTCCCGTGCTGTTATTGAAACTGAAACCGAATGAGTTCGGGCTTTCGGGAAAGCCGGTGGGGGCGAAGGTGTAAGGGCCGACGCCGCCGGTCGGCGTAATGGTATAGGAATAAGACTGTTCGTAGTACCCCAGCGGCAGCGTAGTGGTGGAAACGAAGGGGCTCGTGAAGGCCCAGCCTTCCTGGAAATCCGAAGTGCCGTTGGTCCCTCCGTAAATAAAAAACCCCGTTGTGGAGAGATAGGACGACGTCATGCCATAGCGGCCGCCGGGCGACACGGAGGCCGACAATTGAGTCCAATTGACGCCATCCCACATCCACGTGTCGTTCAAAGCGCCACCCGAGTTTTTCCCGCCATACAGGAAAACTTCGCCATGGACGGAGTCGTAAACCATCGCCGCGTTACTGCGCACGGGCGGCTTCACTGTCGGGTTCGGGTTGGCCCAGGTGGTTCCGTTCCAGATCCACGTGTCGTTGAGGTAAGAACCGTTGTAGCCGCCGAACAGCACCACCTGATTGCGCGTGCCGTCGAAGACCATGGAGTGATAGGCGCGCCCCGTGGGGGAAGCCGCGGGAGACACTTGCGACCATGCGGCATTGCTCCAGATCCAGGTGTCGGCGGGGTAAGTGCCGGTACTGCCACCGAAGAGAACTGTGTTCTGATTCTGCGCGTCCATTACCATGGCGGGGCCTTGCCGGGCCGAAGGATGGGTGGCCACGGAGGATTGCGACCAGTCGCTTCCGTTCCAAAGCCAGGTATCGCCCAATAAGGTAGTGCCGCTCACGCTGGAATTACCACCGAACAACACGATATTTCCGCCGATATAGTCAAAGGCCATCGAGGAATTCTGGCGCGCCGGCGGTAAATGGGCCGGCTGCCAATAGAGCCACTGAGTGCCGTTCCATTCCGTGAGATCGTTGTGCACGCTGGTCCCGTCGGAGCCGCCGAAGACATACCCGTTGTTGTAGTCGGTGACGCCCGACGCATTGGTGCGCGCCGTCGGTCCCACGGCTGTGGAGGCGGACTTGCCGCTTGTCGCCAGCATCCAGCTTTGGCTATATGTGTATTCGAGGGCCCAGGTATCGTTCAAGACCCCGGTAGCTGTCGTGCCTCCGAACACCACCATGTTGGCGTGCTGCAGGTCGTAGGCCATGTTGACGTAGGTGCGGCGAGGGGGGAAACTCAGGGGCGAGTCCTGAGTCCAGTTCGATCCGTTCCAGAGCCATGTGTCGACTTCGCCGCCACCTGCCCACAACACCGTCACGTGCCGGACCGGGTCCCAGGCTTGGCCCTGCGTGTTGCGGGGCGTGGGAGAAGCCGTTGGATTCGCATGGCTCCAACCGGTTCCATTCCACAGCCAGGTGTCGCTGAGGGGGGTCGTTCCGTTATCGCCGCCGAACATCACGGTCGCCTGGTTGACCGGGTCGTACGACATCGACGCAAAGCGGCGCGCCGGAACGGACACGGTGGTCTGTTGGCTCCAGGTTGTCCCGCTCCAGATCCAGGTATCGGCCAGGGCGGTGCCGACGGAAGACGAGCCGCCGAACAGGACAACCTGGCCGTGGGTGGAATCGAACGCCATGGAAGGCGCCTGCCGCCCGCTCGGATCGCCCGAACTGGAGACGTTCGTCCAGTTGGAGCCGTCCCAACTCCACGTGTCGTTCAGATACGTGAAGGGTAGGGCGTTACCGGTGCAGCCCCCAAACAGGAGCACGTTCCCATGCACCGAATCGAACGCCATGGCGTGCCAGAGGCGGGCCGGCGGACTGTTGAGCGGACTCTTCTGGGTCCAGGTGGCCCCGTCGTATACCCACGTGTCGTTGAGCGCGGTATTGCTCCCGTTCACGCCGCCAAACAGGACAAACTGATGGTGCAGCGAGTCGTAAACCATGGCCGACCCGCCGCGCGCCGGCGGGCTGGCGGCAGGATTCTGCTGCGTCCAGTTCTGGGCCAGGAGCGCCGAAGGAATCCCCAGGCACGCCAGCAGCAACCCCTTACAAATCCGCAAGACTACCGACTGGCGGCGCACCCACATCCCTGGACTTCGCATTTGTGTCCTACCAGTCTATACTGCGCCGGGCTATTTTCGGGGAGAGGCAGAATCGTACCCGGAAATACGGTACTGGAGCGGACGTCATGGTCACTGAATAGACCAGTACCCCTCGCGCGTCTTGACCTTCAGGTCCGGCCGGTTCTTCACCTCCACGCGGATGGTGTGGAACAGCCCGGGCTCGCCCGCGGCCGGCGGAAACGTCAGGATGTACTGCCGATGGATCTCTTCGCCGATCGCGTGGATGGCCGATTCCAGAGCGCCTTTGGTGAGGAAGGCGCTCTCCCCGGCGCCGGTCAGCCGGGTGAACAGCTCGGCGATGTTGGGCCTGGTAAGGTGCGCCAGCGCCGTGAAGGGCGCCAGCAAGTTCATAGGCGGAGTATCGCCGGGCAGCACGGTCTCGTCTTTCTTCTTGTCTTTGCCTTTTTCCGCGGGGTCCTCCACATCGCCGATGGTGGTGACCCTGCGGTCCGTATACTGCGACAGAGTAGTGGAGTAGGTCAGCCAATACACCGCGGCGTTCAAGTGCTGCACCTGCTGGACCACGTCGGGCAGCTTGACCTGGCTCGACCGGTCGCGGCTCTCGGAAATCATGAGGACGATCAGCCGCCGCCCCGGTTTGCGATGGGCCAGCATGTCCAGCGCTTTCCGGAGGCCGTCCAGCACGGCCGCGCCGCCGCCATCGGGCCGCATCCGCTTCAGTTCATGCGTGAGGTCGTCCGGATCGGAGGTGAAGTCGACCAGTTGCGTCACGTCATCGCTGAAGGAAATGAGCGCGGTCTCGCCCTGGTCGGCTGCCAGCAATTGGGAGAAGAGAATACCGCTGCCGCCGAGCTTATCCAGGATGGCTTTGGAACTTTGACTGGACTCCACCGCGACGACCAGGGAAATAGGATAGACGGCAACGTCCGCCTGTATCGGCCGCGGCACATTGTTGTCGTAGAGAATCAGGTCGGAGGGTTCCATCCCGTCTACAATGCGGCCCCTGGCGTCCGTGATGGTGACAGGCGCGACGACCAGCGGTACGGTGCTGCGGAACTGTGGCCAGGCTGCGCAGGTGGACAGCAGGCAGAGGACGACGGCGCGCATTCCGGGGTTCCATTGCAAGCGAAAGGCCACCACGCCAGCTACTCTATCACTTGCGGCTCGGAAAGCGCTGCGATGATTCCACGGGACTTTTGTTACCGAGCCGCGACCGCGAGGGAGCGGTCTTGCAGTTACCAGCCGGAGTTTCGCGACAGAAACTAAGTAATAAGTAGGCTGCGAAACCCCCGAACTCCGCTGCTCTCACCGATTTGTATTTCGAGATTTTACAGGCTGTCCCCAAGCGAAACAAAGGGTATTTCACGGCCGAGAGACACTGGCAAAGCCAGTGGTTCTAAATGGGCGACTCAAATTGACCCAGTGACGCCATCGCGCCGGCGGAAACCGCGGAGACAGAGAGGGTTCCAGCCTCGACCGCGACCTTCGCGTCCCAGCCGGTTAGCAGGGCGTGGAGAACGCGGAAGGTTCCGGTTAACACGCGGATACGCACTTGAACCGCGCGAGATGCCCAAGCCATGGCTCACTCCCCATCGCCCTCGGAATCGGCAATAATAAACCTATGCGACAAGTTCTCATCTATCGCGGGGAAGATGGCTTTTGGATCGCCGAGTGCCCCAGCTTGCCCGGCTGCGTCACCCAAGGCGCAACGCAGGAAGACGCGCTGGCCAACATGAAGGAAGCCGTCCAGGCGTACGTGGGCGCCCTCGAAGTCGACAACTTGCCGGTCCCTGAAGAACATTTCGACGCCCGCCTCGTTACCGTGTGACGCACCTCCCCGTCATCTCCGGCAGGGACTGTGTCCGAGCCCTGGAGCGTGCTGGCTTCCACGTTGTCCGCCAAGTGGGAAGCCACATTGTGTCGCGCCGTGAGAACCCATTCTGCCAGGTAGTCGTGCCGGACCACCGGACCCTGGATCGCGGCACCCTGCGCTCCATTCTTCGTTCGGCGGGTCTGACTCCAGACCAGTTCCGCGAACTTCTGTAACCCCAGACCCGAGATTTTCGGTCGATGCTGGTCACGCTTGCTGGACAGCCCGATCCAAAAGGAGGTATCGGCGAAGCAAGTGGCCACTAACTGCGCGTGTCCTTCTTAGGGCGGCCGTAGAGGTAATGATCGTGTTGATCGGCCAGATCGGTGGGCAGCGTGTCGCTGTCAACCGCATTGGCGGCGATCCATGCCAACGCCGACTCTTCCTTCTCGCCCTCGATCGGCTCGATCTGAACGATCAGGGCTTGATTCGGCCGGAGGTCGAGCGGCTCATCGGGAACGATGACCTTGCCATCGAAATGCGCTTTGACCGTCATGAAGGCTCCTTATCGGGCGACCTCTTCCAGTCTGCCAGGAACGCCGGAGGCGGTCCACTTCGCTTCAAAGGTCCGGCCAGAAGCCCGCCGGAGCGGTTCTTCGCACACCGTCTGCGCGGCGTCCGGCTTGGTGTCCCAACAACGGCGCCGAGACCGCGGCAACACGGATTCTTAGCCGATCTGCTCAAAAACCAGGCCAGCCGGAGTCAGCACGGGTCCCGCCGTCGGCCCCAACCCGGCACCGCCATCGTTCCTTCTTGGGCCGCCAGCGTTCGAACACGGTTAAGCATACCATTTCGATTCTTATTTTTTTGCATGTTTGCCAGCAAGTGATTGATTTAAAGCGCCTTACTCAAATCGTCGGGAGAATCTCCTCGGGGAGATTCGAACCTACAACCCTTCGGTTAACAGCCACTCACCCCGGTTAGTCGTAGCTGCTTTGCCATCAACAAAAACCCGTCTGAGAATTGCAGCACTGTAGCGGAAAGTGTAGTTACCGCGCCTTAATCCTGTTGCCTGCCTGGCGCATCGTATGATGTACGCTTCCGCCACATCCGCTCACCGCGCTCCCAGATAACGGCGTCGCCGGACAGTTTGCGAAAGGCTGAGAGAACATCCTTTCGAATGGCCAAATTGCCGCTGTCGTTAATGGCGGTGAACTCCTTGCCGAACTTCGACGCAATGTCGTAAACGACAGTTTCCTGGTAAAGGAACCTTACGCGGTCCAACTCCTGAAGCATCCACGCAGCAATCTCTTTAGGACCCATGGAAAGCCTTCCAACTCAGTCCTTGGCCAGTTCAAGCGCGCCCTCTGGAAACCACGCTTGCTGGTGTTTGCTGCCTGAGAACCACTGACACTGGACGTTCGCCGCGTCCACAGTGACGCCTACGTCGCTGTACTGACTTACCGTCATTTTTGGGCCACCCGATTTCAGTTGCACGATATCGCCGGTTTTGAAGGCATGTCCTTTGGGCATCGATTTCTCCTGAGAGTCCGATGTTAGCGCACGGCGGTGTAGGACGCTACTGGACTACGCTTGGAGCGCGGTGTCAGTGGGCTTCTGGTCTGCACTCTGGCAGCATCCGCGAACTTTTCCAGTTCGGTCACGGGGTACCGGACGGCCCGGCCAAATTTGCAGAATACTGGGCCGGTCCTTTTGAGCCGCCAATCTTGGAGTGCGTTGGGCGTCACCCCCAAGAACTCTGCGGCGTCGTTCTCGTTAACATGGCGTTTGTTCATTTTCACTGGTTGCATAATGCCTTCCCGATTTGACTCTACACTCCGTTCTGCCGCGATTTGCGATGAAGGGAGGCAAAGCACGGTGAAGCCCCTTTGAATTCAACAAAAATAAAATGTGGGGAGCCCGTGACCCGTAAGTTGTTGACACAAAACAGCATGCTAGCCGGACGTGAGGGATGGCGCGAACGGACTCTAGGGAATTACGGGGCAAACCGGATGTAGCGGGGACTGTAGTGAAAACTGTAGCAGGTGTCCATCAAAAAGGGCCGTAAAACGACGTACTGGGCCGTTGTCAGTGGGGCCTTTGAAACCGCTGTAAGCTATTGAGGGGTATTGATTTAATTGGCTCCCCGTCGTGGACACGTTTCGAACTTTGATGCCGAGCCCGATGTTGGCGTTCCGAAGTTGAGCGTGCGGCTTCGCGTCATACAGGAAATGCAATACCAATGCCGCCGTTGTCAGCGTGATCCGTGTGACTACAGTCGCCCGACGTGCACGTTGTACGGTCGTTGTGGCCAGCAGAGATACGGCCTCGTTGAGCCAGGATGAGACCCTTGTGCGTTCCGTCCAGAGAACCTGATTTGTACAGCTCGACGAGTGTCATCGCGGCGAAGTGACGCACAGACCATTTGCCATCCATGAGCATGCTCGTGAGCGGCTCGACAGCACGAGCATCAGCGATCCGCACCAAAGCAGATGTTGCCTCCTTGCTCATTCTTGTTTCACACTGTTCCGCCTCGATAAGGGGATGATTATCGTGGGTGTAGCTCGCTCGAAACCTTGCAGAATCCACAGCCGATGAAGCGCGCTTCACCACGGCGATGAGCGGCTCGATAGCACGGGCATCGCCGATCCGTCCCAGGGCTTCCGCCGCTGCCTCAGCGCGCACAGTCTGCCGTTCGTCAACGAGCGCCGCGATCAGGGGCTCGACCGCGCGGGCATCGCCGATCTGCCCCAGGGCAGATGCCGCAACCGCTGAGCCACCTCTCAGCGCATCGATGAGCGGGTCAACAGCAGGTGCACCGATGCCAATGCACTCCCACCACTGTTCTTTGGCTCCCCAATAGGCGACAGAAACTTGGTCCTTGCCCGGTCGCCAGCCAATCTTGGTCAGCGCATCGGCGGCCGCCCGGCGAGCATGCTTATCGCCGTCTTTCTTGTCTTCAGCTTTCAGCATTGAGATGAGCGGCTCGACGGCGCGGGCGTCGCCGATCCTCCCGAGGGCCTCTGCTGCAGCTCTCCGCACGCCTTCGTGGCTATCCTTGAGAGCGGCGAAAAGCGGCTCGACAGCGCAGGCGGCGCCAATCGATGCCAGTACCTGAACCGCACTCTTTCGCACATCGCTGTCGCTATCCTTGAGCGCGGACGACAAGGGGCCGACGGCGGGCGTGCCGATTCTGAACAGAGCAGCTGCCGCCGCCTGCGGCGTTTCTCGGTAAATGCCACGTTTGAGCGCGGCAGTGAGCGCTTCGACGGCACGGGCGTCGCCAATCTGCCCAAGCGCACCTGCCGCCACTACGCTCAGTTTTCTGTCAACGCCCTTGAGAGCGGCGATCAACGGTTCGACAGCGCGGGCGTCGCCAACTTTCAACAGTGCGCATGCCGCCGAATAGCGCACCTGATCGTGGCTGTCCTGGAGCACGGCGATGAGTGGCTCGACAGCGAGAGTATCGCCGATCTGCCCAAGCGCATCTGCCGCTGCCGAGCGCATACCGTCGTCTGCATCCTTGAGCATGGCGATGAGCGACTCGATGGCGCGGGCGTCGCCAATCTGCCCCAGCGCAACCATCGCTGCCTGGCGCACCTTGTCATCCTTCCGGTAGGATAGCGCCTTGATCAAGCCCGCGACGTCGCGCTTGTTTTTCATTCTTTCAACGTTGGGTGGGCCAAAAAGTCCCATGTCTTCTCCTGACGGGGAAATGGTTATTGTCCACCGATCACGTTCCATTCTGGAAGCATGTCAGGCGGCTTGTTCGGCAGCGGCAGTCCCGCCGCTTGCCACTGTCCTGGCGTAATGCCCAAATGCTCCATCGCGCTCGTCAACAGCGAGTTGGCGCGAGCGAACAAGCGCGAGCAGTCTACAGGCGGCGCGTCCAAGTCGATGTGGGCCGGGGACGGCTGGAGGTTCCAGGCGCGGCAGGCGCCGCCGCACAGAAAGCGTAGCGCGCATAGCCGGCATTGACGGTTGCTGTTAACAGTGTGCCGATGCAGATCCTGAAAAGCGGCCGACGCCATTACGCCGGCCAAGCCACCGCTGTGGATGACGTTGCCCAGGCCACACTGGGGGTTATGCCAGGCATAGCAGGGATAAGCGCTGCCATCCGGCTCCACGTACAGGTTCTGGCCCATGCCGCACGTGGCTTTGGGGCCCATGCCATACGCGACCATATCGCGTGGATCAAGGTGCCCCCACAGCGTGTCCGGCACGATATCCAAATCGGCCTCGACCGCCCGGCCCAACGGCAACACTGGCCGGAACTGGACGCGCCGGATGCCCGCCTCGCGCGCCAGTTCGCGCACCGCGCCACCCGGCGCGCCGTTGACCTGTTCGAGCGGCAGCACGGCCGCCAGCGAGAGCTTGGCCGTGCCGCCTTTCCGCGCCAGGGCGAAGAGGTTTCTCACCATCAGGTCATAGCTGCCCGTGCCACGCCGCGCGTCGTGGGTTTCGCGGTCGCCATCCACGCTGACTACAACCTGGTCGGTGCTGCGGGCGATGCGCTCCAGGATGGCCGGGTCCAGGGGAAGGGTCAGGCTGGTGCGCAGTGTGGTCAGCATCGGTTTGATCCGCCCCCGCAGGTGAGCCAATGCATCCAAGAGCGCGTCGCGCTTAGGATGAACCAAAGGCTCGCCGCCGGTTACCACCGTCTTATAGAAACCCTGCCCGGCAGCCTGGTCGCAGAGCCGGGCGATATCGTCCACTGAGAGCGTGCCCTGGCGTGCTGGGCCGGCCTGCGCGTAACAGTGGGAGCAACCCAAAGGACAGGCAAAAGTGACATGCAAATAGAGGTTGTTCAAGTGCAGAGTGGTCGAGGTCAGGCTGTCAGAGAGGGCTTGCATCGCTTGCGTCGTGCGCGCCACGTTGGTCGTCAGCCCCAGTTGTTGGAACTTGGCCGCGACCTCCGCCGCGGAATGTGTGGCGGCCAACGCTGTTGCCGCCAGCAGACGTCGTGCGTGCTGGGCCGTTTCATGGGGGTGCGGGCCATCTCGCATCAGCGCCAGCAACTTGCCATTCCGCAGCAGTCCGGCTTGAGGATCGGGACGATTGACAACCGCTTCGATATTCTCTTGAGAAAAGACCTCGGCCAATGCCCGGTCGACGACGTGATCGAAGAAACGCCGATAAGACGGGCAGTGCGGGTCGCGCCCTGCGCCATTGAGATGGCCACCGTTGGCGGTCAGAGCGTTATATGGACAGCCGCCGCGACAGTAGTCCAGGTGAGAACAGTCCTTGCACTCGTTGCCGATGTGTTCCTGCCAGGCTTGGAATTGTGTCCAAACCGGCAACGCCGCCAAACTCTGTCCAGCGGCGTCGTGGACATTGCCCAGTTTGTATTCTTCGGTCCCTGCAAACCGCTGGCATGGATGGATAGTGCCATCCGGCGCGACGGCCAGGTGCCCGCCGAGGCAATCGGTGAACGTGCAGATACTGCCGCACTTGCTCGCAACGCCCCGGCACATTGCGTCCAGCGTACCGATGCGGATTTTGTCCGGGTCTGCCAGGTAGCGGTCCAGCAGATCCACCAGCAATTGGCTGTGCGCCTCGGGGGAGATTGACCAGATCTCGGCGTTGGGGTGGCGCACGGAAGGCACCGATGCATGGATGGAGAGGTTCAACCCCTCTCGAACAAAGAAATCGAAAATCTCCTGGGTATGAGGCGCGGATTGAGCTGTGAAGGTGCAGATGCAGCCGACGTCGAGGGCGTGCTCGCGCGCGCGCTCAATGCCGGCCATCGTGCGCTGAAAGTAGCCTTTGCCGCGCTGTGCGTCGTTGAATGGCTCGGGTCCGTCGAGACTGGTGCCGAGCGAGACGCCATATTCCCGGAAGAGATCGCACAACTCGTCGGTGAGCAGCCACAGGTTGCTCTGCATGGCAAAACGCACACGACGCGGCGCAAGCCCCTCGCGCAACAACGGCAACGCCATGCGGTAGAACTGAATGCCGGGGACGAGAGGCTCTCCGCCGTGGAAAGTGATTTCAATAGCGTCGGAATCGCCAAGCGCACTCTGCCATCGCACCACGGCATCGAGCGTTTCACGGCTCACGGGAGGACCGCCCAAATGCGGGCCAAAACAGTCGGCGCAGCCAGCTGGACAGGCCAGCGATGGAACGAGCATCAGATGACGCGACATACCTTACCGTTAACAAGTATAATCGGAGGCGCTTCGGATGTTTCGTCGCCGTCATCGGTTCTGCCATCAATTCGGCGGAACAACATCCGAGTGTTCCTCCTGTAGCAACCGTCCGCCGATTGGACCCCTGAACGTTACCGTCTGTCCTCTTGATTCAGGCATCGGTGTCCAAGAGCTGGGGGGAGATGGCGGCCGCTGACATCATGGCCGCCTCCGACATTCACTGCGGAATTTTCGCAGTGGATGTGACGCACTGGCTAACGGGCGGTTGGTGACCGAGGGCCTCCCATATGGAACAGCCGCGCACCGGCATCCAGGAAACGGCCAGAAATGACATTTGCCTCCGCAAAGGTGGCAGAGTTCGACCCAGCTCTCCTGAGACGGTAGATTTTGAAGAAAACCGCGACTTTGTCGTATATCTTGTCACCCCCATTAAAAGGGGCCCTGGGTGCCATAACTCCCGCTTCCAAGCCTCCACGTCCGTATTCTGAAAACTGGACTCGGTAAACGAACAGTTCTAATTCAGGGTCCAGGCCGCTGGCAATAGGAGGCCTACTGGCGGCGCTAGGGGGCCTAGGCTCGAACGACTGTGCCCTCCGCAGGGGGGAGTACCTCTTACAGGAGTACAGGCGCCCACGTGCCCCGGTTGGCCAATTCGGTCACGGCCCTCAGATCGCAGATTTGTGACGTAAAGATACGACTTTTGTCCCCAATAACTCGCCTCATAAGCCCCTTTCAGCCCAATATCGAACCAATCCGGCTCACTAGACACCCAAAAGCCGCAATTATCGGTGCCCAGACGATTGCCATTGCCAACAATTGGCGAGACCAATCGAAGATGGCTTGTTCGCAGATCCTCAGTTGTCCCACTCGTGGGATTCTCCGACTGCCAGATGTCCTGCAACGTCCAGGGTTTCGTTTCTCGGTAGCTTGCGGCAATCGCTGGGTACCCGTGCGAATCATGATTCCGGACCGTCCCTGCGTTTCCGGCGGGGGAGCCGGCTGTTCGCTGGCGGAACGGAATCACCTTATTTCGCATGCCATCACACATTACCTCGCTCTGGGGCGGAAATGCAACTGCCTGAGTCCAGGTCACCTAGGCTTTCCCTTCCCCAGGATCGCGCTCTCGGTAGGTCTGAATGATCAACCGTCGAACCTCGCTATTCCGGGTTGTTCTGCCCTGGGCCCTCGAAATTCCGCTGTCCCAGTAT
>Ga0302320_10023166_pt1 | contig 12200 bp, 13 predicted proteins | sample Bog_T0_3_FD_202130 | JGI IMG/M metagenome (GOLD analysis project Ga0302320, IMG submission 202130) | Peat permafrost microbial communities from Stordalen Mire near Abisko, Sweden - Bog_T0_3 | ecosystem: Environmental > Terrestrial > Soil > Wetlands > Peat | place: Sweden: Abisko, Stordalen Mire...
TTTTTACTTATGTGGAACAGCGCCGGGCGGCGTCCGCAGGTTGTCTCACAGTTCAGGGTTCGCCGTTGCGCTTCGAGCGCACCCATTCCATCTGCCGGGACACGATAAATCCGGCATACAACGGCAATTTGCGCAGTGCATACAGAGGACCCAGCGCAAGATCACGACCCGAAATGACGTGACGGCCATACTGCCACCAGGAACGCAGTATTGAAGCCACCAGCAGGGCCGCAGCCGTGGCGGCGATGCCGAGCGGCAGCAGCTCGCCGGCCACCAGGGCCAGCGCCAGCGCACCGATTCCAACGACCGCGGTCAGCACGCAGAGCAAGGCAAGCGGCGGAACCGCCAGATCGAGACTGAGCGCGAGCAGCGCCACGCTCAGCGAACGGACGCCAGCGACGAAAGCGCGCGGCACTTCGCGCAGGATTGTCAGCAGGTGACCATGTTCCCAGCGCTTGCGCTGCCCGCGCAGGCCCTCGTCCGAGATCGGGAATACGCTGGTCACCAGCGTATCGGGAGAGAACAGCGGCGCGGCTCCCGCCAGGGCGAGGTCAATTCCGAGCTTCATGTCTTCGACCAGGTTGCCGCTGGCAAGCTTGCTGGCCTGGATCAGTCGCCACGGGAATGCCATCCCGGTCCCCATCAGCTGGCACGGCAGTCCCAGCCGATGCAGCCCCAACGGGCGCACCTGATTCTTGATGATCCACGCGAACTCGGCCACCCGTATCGAAAATCCGCCGCCGCCCATCGCGCGCATCAGGTACAGGGACTGCACGGGCCTCCCGGAGGCCGCCGCGAGCCTCGCGAGCCGATCCAGGGTTCCGGGCGCAATATCGCAGTCCGCGTCGATGACAACGACGACGTCAGGGGGATCCTGTTCAAGATGACGGACACCGAAGTCCAGTGCGTAGCCCTTGCCGCGATGCGCCGGGTAGCTGCGCTCGATGACTTCGGCACCGGCACCGCGCGCCGCAGACGCCGTCGAATCAGCACAGTTGTCCGCCACCACCAGCACCCGATCGGCGGTGCCCAGCTGCGCGATGATCGCCCGCAGCGTCGCGGCGATCTGCAACTCCTCGTCATGCGCGGGAACGAGGACGGCCATTCGCTGCCGCGTGCCGGCGGAAACCGGGGCGGCAGGTCTGCGCACGGCGGCGAAAGTCTCGACAAACAGCACTGCGCACAGCGCCAGTACGTAGCCTGCGCCGCAACCGAGAACCCATTGCAGGACCTGTATCAAAGCGACCGTTCCTCGACCCAATCCGCCATCAGGCAGGACCAGCGGAAGATTCCGCCCGGACCGCCATACTAGGCATAAAACTCCAAAAATTTCATTGAGGTAGGGCCTCTTTTTTGTGGCCTTTGCGCCTTTGCCGCGCCAGCAGCCGACTTTGCCGGATCCGGTGCTGAATGTTGAGCAATACTTCTCACCCTGCGACGTGGTGATCCTTTAATCTAGAAAGAGTCAAATCCCCCCCTGGATCAAGAGTGAATCCCTGTGACAAACCCCAACCGCAGCGCCCCCGCCCCCGTCAGAGACCTGGTCTATGCCCAGTTCACAAGCGTGGCGTCGGAACAACATCGCAATCTGGCCCCCTTGTCGGACACACTCAAGCTCGTGGACTCAGGCCTTGATTCCCTCAGTTTTGCGCTGATTGTCATGCGCCTCGAGGACGCCCTGGGATTCGATCCGTTCGATACGGACGAGGCGGCGACTTTCCCGGTGACCCTGGGCGAATTTGTCCGCCTCTATGAAAAGGCGGCCGCCTAGCCGCGGGAACCCTGAGACGGGAGAGCGTCTCATGGTGCAGCTCGAGAAATAATGACTGCTGCACACCCTTGTTCGATGAGCACAGGAATCGTCGCAATCGGGCGCAATGAAGGGTCCCGGCTGGCTGCATGCCTGCGGTCCATCCGGGATTTCGTCCCCGCGATCGTCTACGTGGACTCCGGGTCCCAGGACGACTCGGTCGCGCTGGCGCGCGGCGCAGGCGCCGACGTCGTTGAACTGGACCTGCGGACCCCGTTCACCGCGGCTCGCGCCCGCAATGCCGGATTCACCCGTCTCATTGAACTGCACCCGGACCTCGAGTTCGTCTTCTTCGTTGATGGCGACTGTGAGGTTGCCGATGGCTGGATGTCGGCCGCCGTCGCTTTTATCAGGGAACACGCAGATGTTGCGGTCGTCTGCGGTATTCGCCGGGAGCGCTATCCGCAACGGTCGATATACAACCGCCTCTGCGACATCGAATGGCAGAGTGCCCCGTTCGGCGACACGAAAGCCTGCGGCGGCGATGCACTGATCCGCACGCTTGCCTTGCAGAAGGCGGGCGGTTATGACGCGGCGCTGATCTGCGGGGAAGAGCCGGACCTTTGCATACGGCTGCGATCAGAGCGGCTGGCGGATCTGGCACCTGGATCATTCGATGACCATTCATGATGCGGCGATACACAGCTTCCGGCAGTGGTGGCGCAGGACACGACGGGCCGGGTACGCGTACGCCCAGGGTGTTGCCATGCATGGCGCGCCGCCGGAGCGCCACTGGGTCGCGGAATCGCGGCGCTCGTGGCTGTGGGGACTCGGCATTCCGGCCGCAGTCATCGTCTGCAGCACCTTTGACCTGCGGTTGGGGCTCGCGATGCTCGCTGTCTATCCGCTGCAATGGATCAGGCTCGCGAGCCGCACATCCGTGTACCGGGACGTACGCTGGCAGTGGGCCGGTGCAACGCTGATTGGCAAATTTCCGGAAATGATCGGGCAGCTCCAGTACTGGCTTGCCCGCCTGCGCCGCACCCGTCAGGCACTGATAGAATACAAATAGTGATTCCGATGAAGCTCGCATACCTGATCAACGAATATCCCAAGGTGAGCCATAGCTTCATCCGGCGGGAAATCAGGGCTTTGGAGCGCGCCGGATTTGAGATCCAGCGGATTGCGCTGCGCGGCTGGGCCAGCCAGTTGCCCGACCCGGAAGACCAGGACGAGCAGTCGAAGACGCACTTCATCCTGCGCAACGGCGCCCTGAGCGTCATTCCGGCGCTGGTCGCGACGTTTATCAGCTCTCCGGTCAGATTCTTCCGCGCGCTACGGGCAGCGGTGCGGATGGCGGGGCAGTCCCGGGATCAGCCTCTTCCCTATCATCTGTATTACCTCGCGGAAGCCTGCGTCGTACTGCGCCTGATGCGCGCGGCGCGGTCCCGGCACCTGCATGCGCACTTCGGCACGAACCCTGCCGAGGTGGCGATGTTGATGCGCCTGCTGGGGGGGCCCACATACAGCTTCACGGCGCACGGACCTGATGAGTTCGTGCGGCCGATGGGTCTCGGCGAGAAGGTCCGGCATGCGGCTTTCGCCGTTGCCATCAGCAGCTTCGGCCGCAGCCAGTTTTACTGGCACTCCGCGCACGAGGACTGGCCCAGGGTTCACGTCGTCCATTGCGGCCTGGAGCCGTCGTTCCATCAGGGGCCACCTGTGCCGCCCGCAACGGGTCCGCGGCTCGTATGCGTGGGCCGTCTGAGCGAGGAAAAGGGCCAGTGGCTGCTGGTCCAGGCATTGGGACGGATCCGGGACAAAGGCGTTGACTTCGAAATGGTGCTGGCCGGCGACGGCCAGCTGCGACCGGCGCTGACCCGGCTGATCGAATCCCTGGGGCTGAGTGAGAGGATACGCATTACCGGCTGGATCAGCAGCGCAGAGGTGCGGGAGGAAATTCTGGCTGCGCGGGCGCTGGTGCTGCCTAGCTTTGCCGAGGGCCTTCCGGTGGTCCTCATGGAAGCGATGGCGCTGCGTCGTGCGGTCCTCACGACCTATGTCGCCGGCATCCCTGAACTGGTCATCCACGGCGAAAACGGCTGGCTGTTTCCCGCAGGCTCGACCGACGCACTGCAGGCAGCGCTCGAAGAGTGTCTCGCCGCACCCGCGGAGAAATTGCAGGCATTCGGCAACGCCGGTTACGAGCGGGTCATCGCCCGGCATTCGATCGACACCGAGGCTGAGAAACTCGCTGCGCTGTTCCATCACTACGCGGCCGCAGAACTGAAGGCTGGCCATGTCGCCTAGCGCGGCCAGGCCGCTCTACTTCGATTCCTCGGGCCGATCGCTGTTCGGCTGGCTGCACACCGCTCGCGATGGGACCGCAACTGCCGCCGGCGTCGTGATCTGCAAGCCGTTCGGCTATGAGTCGATCTGCGCCCATCTCGGCATGCGCGAATTTGCGCGGCAGCTCGCAGCCGCCGGCATACCCACGCTGCGCTTTGACTATGCGGGGACGGGGGACTCGACGGATATCCCACCCATGGCGGACCAGCTCCCGCTGTGGAGCGAAGATGTCCTCGCAGCGGTCCGTGCCCTGCAGTCCCAGACGACGGTACAGCAGGTCTATCTGTTGGGCTTCCGTCTGGGTGGGCTGGTGGCGCTACTTGCGAGCCGGCGCGGGACCAGCATCGCAGGCGCGGTGCTCGTCGCGCCCGTGCTGAGCGGCCGCAGATATCTCCGTGAACTCAAAATCACACAGCTCTCGGGGGCCAGCCCCGTGGTCCAGGCAAAGTCCGACGAGGCCGCCGCTTCGATGGAGATCGCCGGGTTTGAGCTCGGCGCAGCGACGCTCGAGACGCTGAAAGCGACCGAGATCCAGGCGAGCGAACTCCCTGCGGGGCTGAAGCTTTTGGTCATTGACAGCGAAACCCTGCCGATGTCCAGAAGCTGGACCGAAGCAACCGAAGCCACGGGTCGCCGTGACCTGCGCTATACGCAGCTTCCCGGGATGGTTGAATTCCTGATGACGGCGCCGCAATTCGCACAGACGCCGCAACAGGTGATCGATGAGGTGCTCGGCTGGCTGCCGCACCGACAGACCAGCGCTGCGGCAGGACCTTCTTCCGCCGTCGAGGGTGTCACCGATCCTGTGCCGCTGCCCAGCCCCTCATCGTGCGCATGGCTCAGCGATGAGACCGGACACAGCGTCGCCGAATCCGCAGTCGCGATCCGGCAGGAGCCATTGCTGTTCGGCGTTCTGACGACACCGGCTCCGCAGGAGCAGCGACGGCGCGGCGTCATTCTCGTCAATGCCGGCTCGGACTACCACATCGGCGCCAGCGGCCTGTATGTGACGCTGGCAAGGAAATGGGCAGCGGCGGGCTATTATGTCCTGCGCCTCGATCTCGGCGGCCTCGGCGACAGCGAGGCGCATCCCGGCAAACGTGCCAACAGCGTGTTCCCCACCACCGCGCTGTCCGACATCGAGGCGGCAATAGCCTGGCTGCGTGAGGCGCATCGGGTCGGAGAGGTGGTCCTCGGCGGACTCTGTTCGGGCGCCTACCATGCGCTTCAGGCCGCGATCTCGGGACTGCCGATCCAGCGTGCGTTCATGGTGAATCCGGAGACCTTTTTCTGGAGTGAAGACATGGACATCAAGGACATGCAGACCGTTGAGCTGGTGCTGAAGCCGAATGAATACCGCGGCCGCTTCTTTTCGTGGGCTACCTGGAAAAAAGCGCTCACCGGCAACGTCGATATTCCCTACATTGCGCGGCTCTACGCGCGCAAGGCCGCCTTGAGTACCGGGTCCGTACTGCGCGATCTCGCGCGGCGCGCGAACATCCGCCTGCCGAATGATCTCGGCCAGCAGCTCGAAGGAGTTGCCTCGCGCGGCATCTCGATGGTGTTCGTCTTTGCCAGCGGCGAGCCGGGGCTGCCGATCCTGCGGCTGCAGAGTGGCGTTTCGCTGCAAAGACTCGGCAACCGCTGCCGGATCCATACCATCGACGGCGCCGATCATGTCTTCAGCCGCAAGCGACACCGCGCAACGCTCGCCGAACTCCTCAGTCGCGAGCTGTTCTCGTCAGAGGGCGAAAATTCCGCACGCCCATCTACCCCCGCAGCAGACAAACCTCCGCGTACGTCATGAAGCCACCGGCCGCGACCGAGGAGTTCTCCACGCAGCCGGATCTGCTGGCCTGGCTGGGCACGCAGATATCCCGGCACGGCGATATCTTCGAGGCGCGGATCTACGGCACGCCCGCCTACGTCGTCAACCGCCCCGCCGACGTCGAGCGCGTCCTGCTGAAGAACTGGACGAATTATCCCAAGGGGCAGGCGATCAAGCGCATCGGGCTGTTACTCGGCAATGGGCTGATGGTCAGCAAGGGCGAGTTGTGGCGGCGCCAGCGGCGGATGATCCAGCCGGCATTCAGTCGCGGCATCCTCAACGATTTTATTCCGCTGATTGTCGAGGAGAACACACGCCTGGTGGATCGCTGGATTCTCGCGGCGAACGCCGGTGATCGGGTCAATGTCACGCGCGACGTGAGCCAGCTGTCGCTCGACATCGTGCTGAAGGGCGTCTTTGGCGTCGATTACGCAGCCGTCGCGCCGCGCTTTCAGCTCATTACCGAAGAAGCCGCACGCAATTTCGAATTTGCGACCGCCTTTGCGGCGCTGGGCGATGCGATCCTCGAGGTCGCGACGCGGCGGCGCCAGGAATCCTCCGAATATCCGGATTTCCTCGGCCTGTTTATGCGCGCGCGCGATCGTGATTCAGGTGCGCCGATGTCGGATGCGCAGCTGGTCAAGGAGATCAAGACCCTGGTCATTGCCGGACATGAGACCACGGCCAGCACCTTGAACTGGACCTGGTACCTGGTCTCGCAACACCCGGCCGCCGAGGGCCGGATGCGCGCGGAAATCAGCGAGCGACTCCCTGATATCCCGTCATTGAATGCCGATGCGCTCCCGGCCTTCAGCTACGTGCGCAACGTCATCGACGAAGCATTGCGCATGTACCCCGCGGGGTGGCTGCTGACGCGCCGGGCGATTGCCGAGGACCAGCTCGGCGAATACACCGTTCCGGCGGGAACGGAAATCTACATAGCGCCCTACTTCATCCAGAGAAGCCCACGTCTGTGGGAGGCACCCGAGACGTTCAATCCGGATCGTTTCCAGGACGCGGAGGAAAGCGCGCGTCGTTCCCTCTCGTTCCTGCCGTTCTCGATCGGCCCGCGCAACTGCATCGGTGAGTATCTGGCGCGGCTTGAAATGCAGATCCACGTGATTCTCGTCGCTTCGCGGCTGAAGCTGCGTTACCGGGAGGAGTCGAATCCGCCGATGGCGGCCGGCGTCAATCTTCTCAGCGCCCGCGACTTCCTGATGCACCCGGAGCGGTACTGACCGCAGGCTCCGTCGGTCAGGAATTGCGAGGCTCTGCGCGAGTGGCAGTACAGAGCGCTGCCGGTATGTTCCGGTTGCCCGGCCAGAGGATACTTTCGCGGATCAGGTCGCGCAGAAAGTGCGGTACCGCCGTGGACATGCGCCCGAGCAGCAGGCGTTTGACGTGGCCCAGGGCGAGTGAGCTGATCGCCACTGCATCGATCAGCATCGCCTGCGGGACACCGAAGGCCACGACAAAATAGCGTCGGCGCGAAGCGAACCAGTAACCGGGCAGGCGCTTCTTGCCCTCGGCCTTGCCGGTTATCTGGGTACTGCCGCCGCAGTGATGCATCACCAGACTGCCCGGGACGTACCAGCTCGGGTAACCGGCGATCAACGCACGGCGACAGAAGTCCGTCTCTTCGAAATACAGGAAGAAGTTCTCGTCCATCCCACCGGTAGCCTCAATGACGGCCGGGCGGACCAGCATCGAGGCGCCGCACAGCCAGTCGACGCGCTGGTTTACCTGCGTCATGACCCGGGCTACGACCCTGTTTCGAAAGACTGCAGTGACCGGACCGAAGGCGATGCCATCAATCATCTGGCTGATCAATCCGGGGAAGCGGAACGCAATATGCCAGTCGCTGCCGTCCGGGTTCTTGAAGCTGCTGCCGGCAACCCCGACAGCGGGGTTCGCTTCCATGAAGGCAACCAGCTCCTGGATCGCGCCCGACAGCAGTTCCGTGTCCGGATTCAGGATGTGAAAATAAGCCGGCGACCCGGATTCGCGCAGTTTGCGGATGCCGAGATTATTGCCATAGGCAAAGCCGCCGTTCCGATCGCTCTCGAGGACGGTCGCCCAGGATCCCCACCCGTGCGCGTCGATCGCGCGACGGATCTCGGGCGCATCGCCGGAGGCATTGTCCACGACCACCACCCGGGCAACATATCCGGCACCCAGCCGTTGCCTGTCGATGGATTCAAGCGACTTGATCGTCATCTGCGCCGTCCGGTAGGTGACGATCACGACCCCGATGTCGAGTGTCTGCGAACTCACGGACGTTCGGATCCGGCAACAGGACCGCGGGCCGCTACGACGGGGGTAATACGGGATGAACCGGCACAGCCGGAAAACACGGCCGCGAACACAGGCAGGCTCCAGCCGGCGCGGGGGTTTAAAGGCTCTAACGTGTTCGTAGGGCCTGTAAACATGGGCTCTTACTCGGTTTTCCAGCAAATCGTGGTATCCGCACATGATATTCGGACAACCACAGCGATACAACGGCGCGCACCAAAGGCCGCGGAGCAGGTCACGGTTTCCCGCTGCAGCCGCCTGCCGCTGCCCCCCCGGCAGACCCTGGCCTCCCATTGAACATATTTCTGGCGCTGATCGGCGACGTTCCGGAACGGCGACACGTTGGCCGGGGATTGACGCCGGTGGACTATGTCAGCTGACGACGAATCCGACGCGTCGCGTGGCCCTGAGCCACTGACCCGGTTGATCCAACGAGGACTTGAATTTGATGACACAGACTCGCCCCCCACAGAAATCCTCCAGTCGCGGGCGCAGTGCGTGTCATGGAATCCGGTCAGTCTTCAGGATTCGTATCTTCCTCGGATCGCTGATCCTTGCGGGACTGGCGGCGTGCCAATCCTCCGGCGGCGGTACTGGTCCGGTTGTTTCCCTGACCCCGCTGTCGAGCGTCGTCCCGGTCGGCGCACGAACTTCCCTGCTCGTTCACTCTGAATCCGCTACCGCCTGTGTCGGTACGCAGGGCATCAGCGGACCCCAGCCGACCAACGGCACCATCACGGTCGCACCGATCACTGAAACCACGGTCTACGCCCTGACCTGCACCGGGCCGACCGGCAGTGCGACGGCCACGACCCAGGTGACCGCACGGAACGAGGCGCCGACGATCATCCTGACCGCGGCGGCGACCACGCTTGCAAGTGGCGATAGTACTGTCCTGACCTGGTCTGCTGTGCATGCCGATACCTGCGTCGGCCAGAATGGCTGGAGCGGAAAACTGGGCACCAGCGGCTCACAGACCACCGGTCCCCTCGCCAGTACCACCGAATACACCCTGTCGTGCACCGGAGGCGGCGGAACCGCGGCGCAGTCGGTTACCGTCACGGTCATCGCAGGACCACCCGTCGTGCGCTTGACAGCGAGTCCCAGCACGGTCGCCTCCGGAACACCGGTGACGCTGACCTTCAGCTCCTCGAATGCGACCAGCTGCGCCGCGTCCGCGGGCGCCTGGAAGAAGGTCGAGGCGCCGCTGTCGGGCTCCTTCACGACGCCGCCGCTGACCGCCACCACGACATTCACCCTGAACTGTACCGGCCCCGGGGGTAGCGCAAGCCAGTCCACGACTGTGACCGTAAATCAGTCGCCGCCGACCGTCAGCCTCAGCGCCGCTGCAAGCACGATTTCGAGCGGAGCCTCGACCAGCCTTTCCTGGGTATCCGCTAATGCAACCGCCTGCCTCGCGTCGGGCGCCTGGACCGGCGCCAGGGCAACCTCCGGCTCCGTCACCACCGGCGCCCTGACCAGGTCCCAGACGTATGTCCTGACCTGCAGCGGACCTGCGGGTAGCGCGACCCAGTCCGTAACCGTTACCGTCTCTGCTTCGGCGCCGACGGTAACGCTGAGCGCAGGGCCCAGCGCCGTCACCTCCGGCAGCAGTTCCACGCTGACCTGGTCAGCCACCAGCGCCAGCTCCTGCACCGCCAGCGGCGGCTGGAGCGGCTCGAAGCCCACGAGCGGCACCGCATCAACCGGAGCCCTGAAGGCGAGTACCACCTACACACTGAGCTGCACTGGCACCGGCGGCAGCGCCACTCAGTCAGCAACTGTCTCAGTAAGCACACCGGCCCCGACGGTCAGCCTCACGGCAAGCCCCAGCACAGTGACCAGCGGCAATGCAGCAACCCTCAGCTGGACCGCCAGCAATGCAACGAGTTGCACCGCATCCGGTGGCTGGTCGGGCAGTCTGGCCGTCAGCGGCAGCAAATCAAGCGGTGCGCTGACCGCCTCGACCACTTACACCCTGTCCTGCTCGGGGGCCGGTGGATCGGCCGCGCAATCAGCGACCGTGTCCGTCACAAAGTCGGCACCCACGGTGACGATCTCTGCCAATCCCTCCACGGTCAAGAGTGGCAACAGTTCGACACTGACCTGGTCGGCAACGAACGCAACCGCATGCACGGCATCGGGCGGCTGGACTGGCGCGCAGTCAACCAGCGGCTCCGCATCGACCGTGGCACTCAGCACAACCACCCAGTTCAACCTGGCCTGTACTGGCACCGGAGGCTCGGCGAGCAACTCCGCTACAGTGACGGTCAGCGCAACGCCACCCACGGTTTCGTTGAGCGCGAGCCCCAACAGCGTTGCGAGCGGCGGCAGCTCCACGCTGACCTGGTCGACGACTGCGGCGTCCAGCTGCACCGCCTCCGGTGCATGGTCCGGTTCCCTGACGACGTCCGGATCGCAGACCGCTAGCGGAATCACGAAGGCGTCAACCTACACGCTCACCTGCAGCAACACCGCCGGATCCTCGTCAATCAGCACGACCGTGAAGGTGCCGCCGACGATCTCGGGAACTCCCGCGACAACGGCGACTGTCGGCAGCGCATATTCGTTTACGCCATCCACAAGCGGCGGAACCGGTGGCACGCTGACCTACAGCATCCAGAATCCGCCGAGCTGGGCCAGCTTCAGTACCTCCAAAGGAACCCTGACAGGCACCCCGACGGCTGCAGGGACCTACTCCAATATCGTCATCAGCGTGTCTGACGGCACCACCACTGCGTCACTGGCCGCATTCTCGATCACGGTGACTGCGGCGGGCTCAGGTCCAGGCAACGGAACCGCGACTATTTCCTGGTCACCGCCGTCGGCCAACACGAATGGCACCAGCCCCGTCACACCTATTATCGGCTACACAATTTTCTACGGAACCGACCCGAGCATCCTGACTACGCACATCAACATTATTGGCGCCGGCACGACCACCTACACAGTGACCGGCTTGGCTTCTGGAACCTGGTATTTCGCAGTGGCTGCAAATGCTGCGGACGCGACGCAGAGTGCCATGAGCGCCTTAGGGTCGAAGACCTTTTAAATCAGAGCGTCTCTAGCGGCGGATCGACGCGCCCGCAACCGGTCCGGGGACGGCTATCGGTGGAACCTACGAGCGATGATTGGCGGCAGAATGTCGTTCATGACCTTACCGGCGACATCCCTCAAACTTAACGAGGGCCTGCTACCCGGCGTTGGCTTGAATATGGTCGAATGCTCACCACTCACTTCTTCCGGCGGCCGGCCATTCGAGAAGTAATAGAGCGCCAGCGACTTGCGCGTCATTCCCTCAGGACAGGCAAGCGGGGTCGGGTGCCCGTGGAAGGTAAAGTCGGTCGTACCGAAAATCGCCAGTCGGTTGAACAGGGGCAATATCCTTGCCTGGCACTCGGTGACCTCCCTGTTCCACAGCTCCAGGTGACCGCCGTATTCCTCGCGCCAGTCCTTGTTGAGGTACAGCAGCACATTGAGGCGCCGGTCCAGGCCATAACGACGGTGTTTGTTGAAGTCTGCATGAACGCCGAGCTTTCCGCCCCGCGGAATCTGGTGCAGCCCACCGCCCTCGAAACAGGGATCGGGGATCAGATTCTCGATACCGGTAACGGCGCTGAGGAACTCCAGAAACGTAAAGGAATTCAGGTGGTAAAGCAGCAGCCGCGTGCTCGGCCCGAACGCTGACTCCGCAGAGGACGCGAGCTTGATTTCCTGACTGTTGTTGAACTTCTGCCAGTTGATCTGCCCCGGCCCCGGGAACTCCTGCAGCACCTGGTCAACCAAAGCGGGATCGAAGAAATTGTCGATATAGACATGCGGAAAAGGCACCGCGTTAATGTACTGGTCATGGAGCGACGCAGATGCCGAAGACATTCTCGCAAGCGGCAAAAACGATTCAATCGAGGCGGTCATATCAACATTTCCTGCATGTGAATTGCATCGCAATATAAAAATAACATCAATTTACGGTACCACAGG
>Ga0302320_10023169_pt1 | contig 12199 bp, 7 predicted proteins | sample Bog_T0_3_FD_202130 | JGI IMG/M metagenome (GOLD analysis project Ga0302320, IMG submission 202130) | Peat permafrost microbial communities from Stordalen Mire near Abisko, Sweden - Bog_T0_3 | ecosystem: Environmental > Terrestrial > Soil > Wetlands > Peat | place: Sweden: Abisko, Stordalen Mire...
GCGTCGCCGGCCGGAAGATAAACCCGGCGCGCCCGCGCGCCCGGCTCGACGACCGCTGCCACCAACAACGATGGGCCGAGCAACATGTCGTCGTTCTCGTCGAAGCAGCGGTCATCCTCGGGAAAGTCGTAGAACGTAGGCCGGATCATCGGTTCGTAGAGGCTGTGGGACTTCCAGAGCAGATCGTAGATGTAAGGGATTAGCCGGTATCGAAACTTGATCAGATCGCGCACATGCCCCGTGATCTCCGGATACATCCAGGGCGCGGTCACGCTTCCGTCGTCGTTCCACGAATGGATGGAGAAGCGCGGCATCAGGATGCCGAACTGCACCCAACGGAGGAACAGCTCGGGGTCGGGGGGCGGCCCAGCGAACCCGCCGACGTCGTGGCCGATGTTGGAGACGCCTGAAAGGGCAAGCCCGGCGCCCATCCGAATGTTGTACTTCAGCGTCTCCCAACTCGTCGAATTGTCGCCAGACCAGGTCTGCACGTAACGCTGCATGCCGGCCACGCCCGCGCGCGAGATCAGGAACGGGCGCGTGTCGGGCGCATACGCCTTCTGGGCATGGCACGACGTCTGCAGCATAAGCAGCGTCTGCAGCGGCTTCGCGTGCTTCGCCTTGTATGGCGTGCCGAAGCCATCGATCAGCGCGCTATCGCTCCAGATCTCGAACTCGTTGTTGTCGTTCCACGTGGAGGAGACGCCGAAGTCGAGCAACGCATCCTTTACCCGCGCTTCCCACCACGCGATCGCCTCGGGGTTGGTGAAGTCGAAATGAGCGCCGACGCCTCCCCAGAACTCGACCAGCGCCGGCGACTTGTCGGCACTGTGTACGAACAGGCCTTTCTCCTCTGCCTCGGCGAAGCGGGGATGATCGTCGAGCAGGCACGGCTTGATGTTGGCGCACAGATGAACGCCGTGCTCCAGATAACGCCGGACGAAGCCCGCGGGATCGGGGAACTTGTCGCGGTTCCAGGTGAAGACGTAGCGCTTGTCTCCGATCGAGGTGTAGCCTGAAGACAGGTGGAACGAATCGCAGAGGATGTCGTACTTCTCGCAGTCCTCGAGGAACTGGTCCATTCGCTTCTGCGCGTCCGGCGCGTCGGTGTAGGCCATCGTCGAGCCCGAGTAGCCGAGGCTCCATTTCGGCAAGAAGGCCGGTCTGCCAGTTAGCCAGGTGAACCGGCGCGTGATGTCGGCGGGGCTGTCGCCGGCGATGACGTAGTAGTCGAGGTCGCCAGCGTCCGCGATGAACGAGCGGTAGAGCCCGTGATAATTGTCAAGCTCCCGCCCCATATCGAAGGTGCAGTCGGCGAGCGTGTCATAGAACAGGCCGAGGGGCGTCTGCAGAGCCGGCTTCCACGTGATGTAGAATGGGATGTGCTTATAGAGGGGGTCGGTTGTGCGGGCGCTGTATCCCATCGCATCGAGGTTGGTCATGCGATAGCTGTGTCCGGCGCGGTTAGCGTCGCCGGCGCGCTCGCCGAGGCCGAAGTACTTCTCGTCCTTTTCGCGCTCGAGGTAATGGTAGACGCGGTCGTCCCACCAGCCGAAATTGTAACTCTGCGTCGGCCGGTCGCGCGCGGCCGGCCGCCACGCACCGCCAGCGCGCGTCTCCCAGCGGCAGAACAGCCCCGCCAGAGTAATCGAGACGCGGAGCTGCGCCGTGGTCACGACCAGCCGGTCGGGCTCGGCATCGAGGGTGAAGTCCGGCAACGAGAAACCGGACAAGTCGAAGCGGTCTCGCCCTTCCACGGGAAGGTCGTCGGCGCCCGGGGCGATGGCCCAGCTTCGCGGCAGCCGCAGCTTGCCGAACGGCAGGACCATGACCCGGACGATATCTTCCTCCAGCACGCAGACGTGGGCGACATGCCCTTGCGGGCTGCGCAGGGTGATGCGATTGCCCGAGTTCTCTGCCACCTGGAAGAGCGGACTGTTCAACAGTGCCATCAGTTGCTCCCTGCATGGGCTGTGGGTGCGAGAGGCATACTGCCCAAGGGTGCCGCGCCGACATGGATGTTGCGCAACAGGCTGATCGCGATGGTGGCGCCGATGACGTCAAAGATCGTCAGGCACACGAATAGTGGATTATAGCCGATGGTGCCGGCGAGCTGGCCGACTACCAGCGAGAAGCTCATCCCGCCGATCCACGAAATCATCCCGGTGAGCCCGTTGGCCGTGCCCACTTCGCGCGCCGGGAAGACGTCGGCGCTCAGCGTGCAGAGGAGCGCCGAGATCATCTGGTGGGCGAAGCCGCCGATGGAGAACAGCGCGATGGCCGTGTAGGCGTCGGGCGCCAGGCCGATGCAGCCGGGTCCGATCATGCAGATCGCGCCGACGACGATGCCGGCCAGGCGTGAACGCACCAGGTTGAACCCGAAGTGTTTCATGAAGAAGGGCGACAGATAACCACCACAGATGCCGCCGAGGTCGGCGAGCAGGAACGGCAGCCAGGCGAACATCGCGATGTGCGCGAGATCCATATGCCGCACGGTGAAGAGATAAAGTGGAATCCAGAAGCTGAAGGTCTGCCACGCTGGTTCGGCCAGCGCGCGTGGCAGCGCGATACCCCAGAATCGCCGGGCAGAAACGATCTCCCGCACCTTCGGCTTCGGCTCGCTACCATCCGCGTTGATCACCACCGCCGGCTGTCCCGCGAGGATGTAGTTGCGTTCAGTATCGCTCAGCGCAGGATGCTCCGCTGGCATGCGGAAAAACACCCACCAGAGGATGGCGAAGACGAAACCCAGCGCTCCTGTCACGATGAACGCCGACTGCCAGCCGTAGGCGATCTGAACGAAGATCACCAGCGGCGGCGCCAGCATGGAGCCGAGCGACGTGCCGGCGTTGAAGAAGCCAGTGGCGACCGAGCGTTCCTTAGCGGGGAACCAGACGGCTATCGTCTTCATGCCTGCCGGAATGGCCGAGGCCTCGGCGACGCCCAGCAGGCCGCGGAAGAAAGCGAGCGATAGCCAGCCGGTGGCGAAGCCGTGCAGGCAGTTCGCGACTGACCAGACGACGACGAACAGCATGAAACCAAGCTTCAGGCCGAGAAAGTCGACGACATAGCCAGCGACCGGCTGCATGACGGCATAGGCCCCTTGGAAGGCACCCACGACATAGGAATATTCCTGAGTGGTGAAGTGAAGTTCCTTTTCCAGGACAGGCGCCATTAGGCCGAGAGAGTTTCGCGCCAGATAGTTGATGATGGTGCCCATGCAGAGGAGCGCGATGATCCACCACCGAATCCCTTTGATCTTCATCATCGCGATCTCTACTGTCCGTTATCGGGTCGCTGCCATTTCTGAGATCTTGATGAGATTACGTCACTTCGTCATGGAGTCGCGTGGTGTCCGAGAACCCTAATATAGTTCGCCCGCGAATAGACGCTCTGATCCCGGCTGCGCAGCAAGCTCATCATGCCGCGCATATCGTCGAGCGAGGCGATTTCACGTTCCTCCATCCACGCGCGCAGGCCGTCAACGAGCGTCGACATGTATCCGGCGCCGTGGCGCAGCAAAGCTGAAGTCGTCATGACCACGTCGGCGCCCGCCAACACGAATTTTACGACGCCGGCGACGTCGGCGACGCCGGTCGAAGCGGCCAGCGACGCCTTGGTCCGTCCGGAGAGGATCGCGATCCAGAGCATCGGCAGTCGCATTTCCTCGGGCTCGCTCAGCGCCAACCGGTCCGTCAGTTTCATCGCCGACAGATCGATGTCCGGCTCGAGCAGACGATTGAACAGCACCAGGCCCGTCGCTCCGCGCCCAACCAGTTGCTCCGCGAAATGGCCGATTGAGCTCAGATAGGGCGTCAGCTTGACGGCGACCGGCAGCGCCACCGTTCCGCACACCGCTTCGACGATCTCGGCGTATCGCGCCTCGATTACCTGGCCAGACTCGAGCAGATCCGTTGGGACATGATACATGTTCAGTTCCAACGCGGCCGCGCCGGCCTGTTCGATCAGCCGAGCAAAATCCGTCCAGCCGGCGCGCGACGATCCGTTAAGACTGGCGATGATGGGAACGCCGACCGCCGCGCGCGCGCGGCGCACGTGGTCCAGATAGTTGTCCGGGCCCATGCCGTAAGGATTGGCGATCGCGCTGGAAAAGTACGACTGCGCTTCCGGCGAACTTTCGGCATAGGCGTCGACGCGAGAAGACACCTCGTCGGCTTCCGCCTCGATCTGCTCCTGAAACACCGAAGGCAGAACGATTGCGCCGGCGCCGGCGTCCTCCAGGCGACGGATGTTGTCCAATCGGCTGTTCATCGAGGAGGCCGACGCGATCAAAGGGTTGTTCAGCGTCAGGCCGAGATAATGGGTGGTCAATGCCATGATGGGCTCCCGCGAAGCGTGTCATTCCCCGGGCGTCAGGATCGCCTTGTCCTGATGGCGCGGCACCGCCGTTTCGGGCGAAGACGGCTGCGCCGCGGCGCCCCACGCGTCCGGATGGAACCGGCTGCCGTCGCGGCGCGCCAGCTCCTCATATTGCCGGTATTTTTCCGTGACGGCCGTCTGCGCCATCGTCAGCAGCGCGTCCGCCTCCTCCGGCCGCGAGCGCGCCAGCGAACTGTAGCGAAGCTCGTTGTAGGCGTAGGCCTTCAGCGGCAGGCGCGGCCGCGGCGAGTCGAGGATGAAGGGATTCTCGCCGACCGTGCGCATCACCGGGTTGAAGCGGAACAGCGGCCAATAGCCGCTGGCGGCCGCCAGGTTCTGCTGCTGCATGCCGTGCCGCATATCGATCCCGTGGGCGATGCAGTGGCTGTAAGCCAGGATCAGCGACGGACCGGCATAGGCCTCCGCCTCGCGAAACGCCTGCAACGTCTGTTGCGGATTGGCGCCCATCGCCACCTGCGCCACATAGACGTTGCCATAGGCGATCGCCTGCAGCGCGAGGTCCTTGCGCGCGGTCCGTTTGCCTGAGGAGGCGAATTTTGCCACCGCTCCGAGCGGCGTCGCTTTGGACGCCTGGCCGCCGGTATTGGAATAGACCTCGGTGTCGAGCACCAGCACGTTGACGTCGCGGGCCGTCGCCAGCACGTGATCGAGGCCGCCATAGCCGATGTCGTAGGCCCATCCGTCGCCGCCGACGATCCAGATGCTCCGCCGCACCAGATGATCGACGACCGACAGCAAATCCAAGGCGCTCGGCTCTTTGATCGCGAGCAGCCGCGTCTTCAACTGCGCGACACGGGTCCGCTGCGCGCGGATATCGGATTCCTTGATCTGCGGCGCATTGGCGATCGCCTCGGCCAGATCCTTTCCCACCCTATCCGCGAGACCCGCCAACAGAGTCAGAGCCGACGCAAGATGCTTGTCGGCCGCGAGCCGAAAGCCGAGCCCGAACTCGGCGTTGTCCTCGAACAGCGAATTCGACCACGCCGGCCCGCGCCCCTCGGCGTCTTTCGTCCACGGCGTAACCGGAAGGTTGCCGCCATAGATGGACGAACAGCCGGTGGCGTTGGCGATCTGCGCGCGATCGCCGAACAGCTGGCTCAGCAGTTTGAGATAAGGCGTTTCGCCGCAGCCGCCGCAGGCGCCGGGAAACTCGAACAGCGGTTGCAGGAATTGCACGCCGCGGACGTCGCCGAAATCGACCCTCGCGCGATCGTTTACGGGCAGCGTCTCGAAAAAGGCGATGGCGCCGCGCTCCGCCGTCAGCAGCGGCGCCTTATCCGCCATGTTGATGGCTTTCACGTCCGCTTCGCGCGGACTGGTCTCGGGGCACGCCTCGACGCAAAGTCCGCAACCCGTGCAGTCTTCGACATAGAACTGCAGCGTGAAGCGGGCCTCCGGATAGCCGCGCGCGTTGACGGGCGCCGATTTGAATCCGTCCGGCGCCCCGGCCAGGCGGTCCTCGTGATAATATTTGGCCCGAATGACGCTGTGCGGACAGACAAAGCTGCATTGTCCGCATTGAACGCAAAGGTCCTCGCGCCAGACCGGCACGGCGTCGGAGAGATTGCGCTTTTCGAATGCGGCGGTGCCGGACGGGAACGTGCCGTCGACGGGTATCGCGCTGACCGGAATCTCGTCGCCCAATCCGGCGAAAAGCCGCGCGGTGACAGTGCGGACGAAATCCGGCGCGTTGGCCGGGGCCAGCGCCTGCATGGCGATCCGGCTGGTGACCTTCGCCGGCGCCGGCGCCTCGCTCAGCCGCGCCAGGGTTCCGTCGACCGCCGCGAAGTTCTTGTCGACAACCGACTGCCCCTTGCGCTGGTATGTCTTGCGGATCGACTCCTTGATGTAGCCGATCGCTTTCTCGCGCGGTAGAACGCCGGAGATGGCGAAGAAGCAGGTCTGCAGAATGGTGTTGGTCCGCGAACCCAGTCCGACTTCGCGCGCGACGGCGGAGGCGTCGATCACGAACAGGCGCAACTTCTTGTCGATGAACGTCTGCTGCACCGGCCGCGGCAGCAGGTCCCAGATCTCGGCCGCCGAATACGGCGCATTCAGCAGCACCGTCGCGCCCGGGGCGGCAACGCGCAGCAGATCCTGCCGTTGCAGCGCCACGAACTGATGGCAGGCGACAAACCCCGCCTGGGCGATCAGATAGGGCACCTGGATCGGCTCGGGGCCAAATCGCAGATGTGAGATCGTCTGCGCGCCCGACTTGTGCGAATCGTAAACGAAATAGCCTTGCGCGAAGAGCCCGGCGTCTTCGGCGATGATCTTGACGCTATTCTTGTTGGCTCCCACGGTTCCATCGGCGCCAAGTCCGTAGAACACCGCTCGCGTGACGGAATCCTTTTCGATCTGAAAGCCCTCGTCGATTGCGAGGCTGGTGTGGCTCACGTCGTCGTTGATCCCCAGAGTGAAATTCTCCCTCGGCTTCGTCGCCTTCAGTTCGTCGAACGCGGCCTTGGCCATCGCCGGCGTGAACTCCTTCGACGACAGGCCGTAACGCCCGCCGATGACTTGCGGCATGGTCGCGCGCTCGCCCCGGGCGACTGCGCCGGCGAGGCTTGTCACGATGTCCTGGAACAAAGGTTCACCCGCGCCGCCCGGCTCTTTGGTCCGATCGAGAACCGCGATCCGGCGCACCTGATCGGGCAGGGCGGCGAGCAGATGCGCGACCGAAAACGGTCGGAACAAGCGCACCTGCAGCACCCCCACCTTCTCGCCGGCGGCCCGCAGAACGGCCGCCGCCGCGCGCGCCGTCTCGGCCGCCGAGCCCATGAGGATCAACACCCGGTCAGCGTCCGGGGCGCCCTCATACTCGAACAATCGGTAGCGTCTGCCGGTCCGCGCAGCGAAGCGCTTCATCGCGCCTTCGACAATGCCGGGCGTCCGCTCGTGGTACGGATTGACCGCCTCGCGCGCCTGGAAGAACGTATCCGAGTTCTGCGCCGTGCCGCGGATGAACGGATGCTCGGGGCTCAACCCGCGCGCGCGATGAGCGCGCACCAGATCGTCGTCGATCATTGAGCGAATGTCGTCGTCGCCGAGCAAGTCCAGCGTGTTCAACTCATGCGAGGTGCGGAAGCCGTCGAAGAAATGCAGGAACGGCACGCGCGATTCCAACGTCGCCATCTGCGCGATCAGCGCGCAATCGTGCGCCTCCTGCACCGAGGCGGAACACAGCAGCGCAAAGCCCGTGGGCCGAGCGGTCATCACGTCCGCATGGTCGCCGAAGATCGACAGCGCCGATGTCGCCAGCGAACGAGAGGCGACATGAAAGACAGTTGCGTTCAATTCGCCGGCGATCTTGAACATGTTCGGCAGCATCAGCATCAGACCCTGCGACGCGGTGAACGTCGTGGTCAGCGCGCCAGACTGCAAGGCGCCGTGCAGCGCGCCGGCGGCGCCGCCTTCGGCCTGCATTTCCTGGACGACCGGAACATTGCCCCAGATGTTGCGAATTCCGGCGGACGCCCATTCGTCGGCGACGTCGGCCATCGGCGAAGACGGGGTGATCGGGAAGATTGCGCAGACCTCGTTGACCCGATAGGCGACATGGGCGACGGCGGTGTTGCCGTCCATTGTGGTGCGCACGCTCATGTGGCAGCCCCCTCGGCGCGCGTACTCGCTGTGAATGAAGTGGGGCGCCCGCCATCGGCGACCATCTCCATCGCATGGCACGGGCACTGTTCGACGCACACGGCGCATCCGGTGCACAGATCCAAGTCGATGCGGTATCCATGAGTCGGGCCGAGCCTGACGATCGCGGTCTCCGGACATGCAGCGAAGCAATTGTCGCATTCGAAGCAATTGCCGCAGGACAGGCACCTCTGCGATTCGTAGCGCGCCGCCGTCGCGTCGAGTCCGCTGACGACCTCGTCAAAGCCTTCGATCCGTTTTGCGGCTTCGTAGGTCCGTTGCGGGCTCGGATCCGCGTCGCTGTAGACGGGCGGACGCAGCATCTCGAAGGACACGATTGGGGCCTTTGGCGAGGCCTGGTAGCGCGCATTGCGCAGCCAGGTGTCGATGTGCCGGGCAGCGCGTTTGCCGTGGCCGACGGCGATCGTCACCGAGCGCTCGCCGGCGATCGCGTCGCCGCCGGCGAACAGTCCGGGGCGACCGGTCATCATGTCGAGGCCGACGACGACCGTGCCGTCGGCGCCGAAGGTCAGTCCGGGAACCTTATGCAGGAATCCGCTTTCTGTGGTCTGGCCGAGCGCCAGCACGACGGCGTCGGCCGACAGCGTCTCGAACTGTCCCGTCGGCTGCGGATGGCCGTCGGCGTCGAGCGTCGTCGTCTCGACGGTCAGTTCGGGCCCGACGATCTCCCTGATGGTCGTGAGCCATTTAATCTTGATGCCCTCTTCAACCGCTTCATCGGCCTCGAAGGCGTGCGCCGGCATGTGCGACCTGTCGCGACGGTAGACGATCAGCGCCTCGTCGGCGCCCAGACGTCGCGCCGTCCGCGCCGCGTCCATCGCGGTGTTGCCGCCGCCGTAGACGACCACCCGGCGGCCCAGCAGCGGGGCCTCGCTGGCGCCGACGTCATGCAGCAAAGAGACCGCGTCGAGGACCCGCACGGCGTCACGCGCCGGAATGTCGATGTGCTTGCCCACATCCGCCCCGATAGCGAGGAAGGCGGCGTCGAACCGCCCTGCGGAGACCTCGGCCAGGACGTCTTCAACTCTGTGATTGAGGACGATCTTCACCCCGGCGGCCTCGATCCGGCGAATCTCGCGCTTCAGATCTTCCCTGGGCAGCCGGTAGGCGGGAATGCCGAACTGCATCATGCCGCCGGCCGTCGACGCGGCTTCGTGGATTTCGACGGTATGGCCGACGCGGGCGAGATGGTAGGCGGCCGACAATCCGCTTGGCCCGGCGCCGATCACCAGGACGCGCCGGCCGCTCGACGCGGCGCCAGCCTTGAACGCCCAGCCCTCCTGCGCAGCGAGATCGCCGAGAAAGCGCTCGACCGCATGGACGCCGACCGGAAAGTCGAGCGCGCCGCGATTGCAGGCGCTTTCGCAGGGATGGTAGCAGACCCGGCCGTGCACCGCCGGCATCGGGTTGTCCCGCACCAGCGTTTCCCACGCCTCGCGATACTTCCCCGCCTGGGCGAGCCCCAGCCACGCCTGGATGTCTTCGCCCGCGGGGCAGGCGTTGTTGCAGGGGGGCAGCAGATTGACATAGACCGGACGGGCGGTGCGCGCCGGCCCGGTTTCGCGCCCGTCGGTCATATCGACCAGCGGGCTCATGTCGCGAATGCGGTCGTTCATGTCGGCGCCTCTGCAGTTTTGATTGTCGGCGCCGCCACGCGGCTCGCGCTGCCGGTCTCTCGTAGGAAGCAAGCCAGCACGATCGCCAACACGATCCCCGCTACGCCGAAGGAATCGGCGTTGCGGAACACGGTTTCGGTCAGCTTGCCGCCGCCGGCGAGATCGTTCAGCAGCCAGCCATAGGCCGGCGCGAGGAGCGCGCTGAGGGTGAAGACAAGGAAGTTGATGGCGCCGGTGGCGCTCCCCTTCACTTTGTCGGGGTTGACCTCTTTGATGATCGCGTAGGGGATCATCGCGGCGCCGTAACGGTCCAGCGCAGCGCGGGCGACGATCGCGAAGCTAGAGTATGTGTAGTAGTACAACCCGAGCAGCGAACTCACGCCGAGGGTCGTCAATCCGAACGCTTTGGTCGGCTCCGGCACGATGACGCGAAGCGCAGAGCGAATTGCGTATTGACCGAAATAGAGCGACAGGCAGAAACCCCTGACGATGGCGAAAGCGATTTGCCCGGTTCGCTTGGACGATGCAAGCCCGGCAATTGTCGGCATGAGTTGGATCCCCCTACCGTCGCTGATGCGTGGGTGATGACGACGACGATAGCGGGCGGACGATTGCCGTGGGGAGCCTCGGAAACTACTCAGGGGCGATCGGGAGGCGCACCGCAAAGATCCACCGTCCGCCGAATGTCGCGGCGCCGTTGACCGTCGCGCGATCTCACATCGCGGACTGTTCGGGAGGCACACACCCCATGCGAACAAGGGCGCGCGCATGCAAAAGTGACCGGTGGCCGGCCTACGTTCGTGATCTCACCAGCTTCGGCGGCGCGGTGCCATCAAGGGGCTCCGCCGCTCCTGCGCTAATGGGATGACGGGCATTCTTACGGCGTCTCGCGCCCCGGAAAGGGACGCCCTTACCGGCCGAGATTAAGCACATTGGGAGTCGCGTGGGACAAAGAGCCACCTGTGTATTCCAGGGGGCTCCGAGCCGAGTGTCCCACCGTACAGAGGAAGCCGAGGTGGCAGCGGTGCAATCGCGGTGCGATGACGCTAACCTTCCATTCGAAGTCGGCGGCAAGTCGGTCTCCGCGATGCGCATTGAGGCCACTGGCACAGTTCTCGAAAACCTGAACGACGCCAGGAGTTCTACTCTCGCGACGAGAGCGGTATCCCTGGTGCCTGGGTGGCGCGGATGCGGGAAAGCATGGCGCGGTTGACGCCGCGTTTCTCCGCCACCCGTGCCGTGCGCGAATACACCGAGAAATACTACTTGCAGGCCGCCTCAAGCTATCTTGAGCGCGCTGGCGACAAAGGCAAAATAGCCGTGAATAATGTTCGTCAACGGCGCGCTCTGGATCAAGGATGGGCGGCGCTGCGCTTCGGCGAAGCGAAGATCGAGACACGGGGCGAACAGCTCGTATTTGAGGTTCATGTCCACCTCCATGATCTCGACCCCAAGTCGGTGCGCTTGGACCTGTACGCCGACGGTGTCGGCGGCGGTGATCCTGTGAGGCAGCGGATGGTGTGCGTTGGTCAATCAACCGCCGCGCCGGGCTGCTTTGTTTTCAGCGCGTCCGTGTCAGCGGCCCGTCTATCAACAGTCTATACGGCGCGCGCGACATCGCACCGCGACGGCGTCGCAATCCCCTTGGAAGATGCGCGAATCCTTTGGCAGCGATGATTCGTCTGTCAATAGTCACGGAGAGAGGACCACTCCATAACGCGATGATGGACGGAACAATAATCAGGAGCCGTCCAATGACGCGCGCGCGAAGGCATGCGTGCGGGCTTCGATTTCTATCGTCGCTGCCGTGGATGCCCCCGTTCGCTGGCGCCCCCTCCGATCCCTGACTCTTGCCGCCCGCTACGAGGAAGTGCCGTTACGTCCGTCATGACGTCACGTCATTCTGGATGCTTCTAAAATTGAGAGAGCACACAGGGGAAAATCGGAATGATCGTGAATCGATTGGCGCTCGCGTTGGCGATCATGCGTTCGACCAAAACCATCGCTGCGCTGGTTCCGCGCATGCTCACCGGGTCAAGGTTATGGTTGGCGCTGATCAGCGCGGGACCACGGATTGTGAAGCTGAGTGCGGCTTCGCCTTCGACATCCTCGACCCGCGCGATATCGCGGCCCGATTTTCTGGTCGCCGGCCTCTCGATATTGATCACCGTGGCCATGACATGTTTCGGTCGATTGACCTCGTGCATGCCCTGAACTGACACGGCTCCGATCTCGGCGGCCATTCGCGAGACCCAGCGTTCTTGAAACTAGAGCGGCGAGTTCGACGGTTCACGGACGTTAAGCGATCGACCTCGTCTCGGTCGTTGGACGGAAGATAGATCTGGCCATAACCCCAATCGCGCTTGCGCCACTGCTGCTTGCAGGTAGATTGCCGAGGCAATCGACAGAGCGATCAGCGCGGCTGTTGGCCAAGCTTGTCGAGCATGGGTTGTGTGATCAGAGTGACGCCGTTCTCGGTGTGGCGGAAGCGCTTGGCGTCGAGTTCCGGGTCCTCGCCG